>WNGJ01010113.1_pt1 | contig 10059 bp, 6 predicted proteins | sample 5400611 | NCBI WGS metagenome assembly WNGJ01 (sample SAMN13153375, study PRJNA577476) | soil metagenome | isolation source: 40 cm soil or saprolite under Garry oak tree replicate 1 | place: USA:California | collected 2016-06-15
GTGACGGCCGACACTGCATCTGGCTATAATTCGTATAGAAGGTCGTGCTTGATGTTTCGGGCCATTATGAGAACTCCGGGATTGTTCCTCCTTTGCCTAGCGTCGATCCCAGCACAATCGAGCGGTCTCCCGCAGACGGACAGTTTGGCGCTTAAGTCCCAGCGCGCCAAGCAGTTGATGGCGGAAGGCAATTTTGCGCAGGCCATCCCTCTCTACCGAGAACTAAATCAGGCGGTGCCCAACAACCCCGGGCTGATGCTCAATCTCGGTATGGCGCTGCAAATGGCCGGCAAAAAAGGTGAGGCCATTTCGGAGTTAGAGGCGGCGGTCAAGCTTGATCCACGCCTATCTCCGGCATGGCTCTTCCTGGGGACCGCTCGTCTGCAATTGGGCGAGACGACAGCAGCCGTCGAAGCGCTCAACATGCTCCTGGATCTGCAACCGGACCACAGGGAAGCTCGCCAGATGCTCGCGGGTGCACTGCTTTCCCTCGACCGCGTCGAAGAGGCAACCGGGCAATATCAGAAGCTCACTGAATTCGATCCCGAAAACTCCCAGGCCTGGTACGGACTAGGGCGCTCTTATGAAGCGCTTGCCAGCCACGCTTTCGACAAATTGCAGGAGGCTGCTCCACAATCTTCCTACTCACTGAGCCTACTGGCGGAAACGCGTTTGCGGGGACAGCAATTCTCGAGCGCGTTTTATCTTTATCGTCGTGCGCTAGAAGAAAAACCGGCATTGCGCGGCCTGCACAAGGCGGTTGCGGGGATTTATCGGCAAACCGGGCATCCGGACTGGGCAGACGCCGAAGAGAAAAAGGAATCGCAGCTTCCCTCGCCGGAATGCCCTAGTCCGGCGCTGGAGTGCCACTATCAGGCAGGACACTACAGTGAGTTGATCACCGCGGCAAAAGAGGACAATACAGCGGACTCGTTTTACTGGCGGTCACGAGCCTACAACGAGTTGGCAATCAACGCGTTCACCAGGCTCGGTCAGTTAACGCCTTCTGCGGAGCTGCGCGAGCTAAAAGCCCGCATTTACAACAGTCAAAAAAAATACAGCGAGGCAGCCGGCGAGTGGCGGGAAGCCCTGAAACTCTCTCCCACTAGCGCGGAGATCGAGAAACAGCTCGCCATCAGCCTGAAACTTGGCCAGGACTACGGCGCGGCCCTGCCATTGCTTCAGGACCTTCTCCGGCAACAACCCGCGTCCGCGGAGTTGAATTACCTTGTGGGTGACACCCTGCTCGACTTGCAGCGTGTAGAAGAAGCGATCCCCTTGCTCAAGCGCGCCGTAATTCGCGACCCAAAATTCCTGGCTGCACACAAATCATTGGCTCGGGCCGACCTGGCCGCTGGAAAGCCCGTCGAAGCAATTCCCCATCTGAAGGCAGCCCTACCTACCGATGATGACGGCAGCGTACACTACCAACTGGCGAGAGCTTATCAGGCCACTGGCCAGACGGAACTCGCCAAACCAGTCATTGCGGACTATCAGAGAATCCAACGCTCCGCCACGCAAGCAAAAGAGAGGATAATACAGGAAGTGGAGATAACCGCACCATAAAGAATAGTCTATGAGCAATCTACTTCGATGGCTCGTGGACTTCGAGGACCTGGTTGGTCGCGACGCCTCGCAACTCCTGAACTGCGCCGCTTGGCCAGCGAATCTCGATCCGGTCAATCTTCTCCTGTTTGCCGGTTCCGAAGTGTACTGTTGAGGGGCTCGAGGAAGCGTAGCCCACCGCCGTGGTGACGTGATTGAACTGCTTTCCCAGCCGGATCTTTGCGCCGATTCCCTCACGGTTGCTCCCGCTGCCCGTTAGTTTCAGAGTGATCCAGCGGTTCGCGTCGGGACTGACATTCTGCCAAAGTTCCGCCGGCTCACCAAGCGCGCTGACGACCACGTCGATTTTTCCATCGTTGTCAAAATCTGCAAAAGCGCTGCCGCGGTGCGCGCGTGCAAGATCAAAGCCCGCTTCCAACGAAACGTCGCGGAACGTTCCGTTTCCAAGATTCGCGAAGAGACTGTTGGTTTGTTTGTAGTGCGTGGACCCAAAAAGATCAATCAAATCGTTGACGTCCGAATTAGCCGTGAACAGATCCTTCCAGCCGTCATTGTTGAAATCGAAGAAGCCATTGCTCCAGCCACTGCGCGTCGTGGATAGCGCGGCCAACCGGCTCTTGTGGGTCGCGTCCTGAAACGAACCTCTGCCCAGATTCTGAAATAAGGGAAATGTCTCGCCCGCCAAGGCCGTAACGCTGAGGTCGGAAAGGCCATCATTGTCAAAATCGCGAAAATCCGCCCCCATGCTGGCCACTGGCAGACCATAATTGGTCAGAGCCACTCCGGCCTGGAGCGCGACCTCATCGAACGTTCCATCACGTCGATTGTGGAACAGGAAGTTGGGCAAATTGTCGTTTGTGACAAAGACGTCCGTGAAGCCGTCGTTATCGTAGTCGGCAAAAGCCACGCTCATACCGCGCCCGATGTGGCTCGCAATGCCGGCTTTGGCCGTTACATCCTCAAAGGTTCCATCGCGGCGATTCCGGTAGAGCGTGTTGGGCAACCCCTCGAAATACTTAGGATGGCAGTAGACACGCAGATTGCGGTCGCGCTCACCGCAGTAGCGATCAAAGTCGGGAGTCCAGTGCGCGTAATTGACGACGAACAGATCCAGCCAGCCGTCATTGTCGTAGTCAAACCAGCCGGCGGCAACAGACCATTTGTCACTTTTGATTCCGACTCTCTCCGTCACATCCTCGAACTTTCCGTTGCCAAGGTTGCGATAGAGAATGTTCCTGTAGACGCCTGCGACAAACAAATCCGTATAGCCATCGTTGTTATAATCCGCCGCCGCAGCGCCCATAGAATAGCCGGCGCCTGCGACTCCAGCCTCCGAGGTAACGTCGGTGAACCTCATCCCCCCATCGTTCCGGTAGAGCCGGTTGAAAAACTTCGGCGAATCCTTTTCCAGCGAAGGAATCGACGCACCATTTGTGAAAAAGATGTCCGCCCGTCCGTCGTTGTTGTAATCAAACGCGGCGACGCCACCCGACATCGTTTCGATCATGTGCTTACGCGGCGTCGGATTGTTTTGTAGCACGAAGTCCAAACCAGCATGTTGGGCAATCTCTTGAAATCGAATGGGGGAAAGTGCGGACGAGGACTTCAGGTCAGTGCTTTTTCTAGACAACTGGGGGAGCAGAAAGGCACAGGCCCCGCCAAGGAAATCTCTTCGAGAAAACATCAAAAGGCGGAGACCCACATCTGAGTTAGCGCCCGGGAGCTTGACCAGAGGCTGGAATTTTGGGGGATTTTTCGCATGGGCTCTCAGCCACGGCCGAGGATCAACCGATCGAAGCGCCGGCTTACATCACGGAGATACGCTTCGTCACCTCCTTCAAGCTCAGTCACGGCACTGCCAGAATAGCCTATATCGGCGAAAGCCTGCCGCACCGCAGCCCAATCTACATCCCCGTCACCCAAGTTCACCCAGGCGTACCCGTCTTCCCTGCGTTTGAAATCTTTGAGGTGAACCTTGACGATGCTTTTGCCGAGAGTATGAATCCAGTCCTGCGGATACCCATAAAGCAGCACGTTACCCACGTCGAACCAAGCTTTTATCCAAGGGCTCTGAAATTCACTAATGTAGTTGGCCATCTCGAGCGGGCTCAGGAGAAACTTGTTCCAAACTTCCTCGATGGCGATAACAACTCTCAATTCCTCGGCAAGTGGAATCAGCGTGCGAATCTCTTTTTGGGAACGCGTCCAGGCATCATGGTAGGACGTCTGCGGATTCACTACCCCCGGGACGAGCAGCACTGCATCCGAACCCCAGAGCTTGGCGTTGTGCAGAGAAGTGCGCATTCCCGAGAGGCTCTTCTCCACGACCGCCCGGTCGCTCGAAGACAATGGATATTTCCAATGATCCATGTTCATCACGGAGTCGATGCGGATGTTCGCCGCCTCAGCGGCTTTCTTGATTTCCTCGACCTTGCCCTCGTCCGGCTGCGTTGGCACCTGCGCGACTTCGAAGCCGACGTCTCGCGCCAGTTTGAAGCGGTCGCTGATGCTCAGCTTTGCAGGCAGCATTTCAAACCAAACACCCTTCTTGATGGAAAGGGTGGGTGGAAATAGTGGAGCCGCTGTGGGCGCGCTGGCCGTCAGCGAGTTGGCCAGCGCTCCGCCACCGAGGCCCGCTGCACAAACGGCCGTAGCCGAGGATTTCAAGAACTCGCGACGGGATGGATGACGCATCGACACACCTCAGCGCAGTTTATTCAAATCGATTTTGGGATCCCATACCTCAGTGGATTTCATGGTTTCTTCCCAGGTCACTTCGTGTCCCTTGTAAGCCGCTGTTCGCGCCATCATGCAGGAAAGGGCGGATTCGCTCCCCTTCGCTGCCTGATTGTGGAAATCCCCGCTGGTGATGCTTTCAACGAACGCTTTCTTTTTTTCGCGGTCGGCGAATTCCAGGTTGGACGTGAAGTTTCCCGTCACAGAAAACGCTTGTTGCTCGGCGCCCGGCTTCGGAGTTTGCGGGGATTGCCAGGGTTCATCCCCCCAAATACCGAGCGGTCCGGTGTATGGAGATTGCGATGTGCCTTTGGTGCCGAAGAAACGTTCGGTGACGTCCCACCAGCCCTTGGCAAACTGTGTAGAACTGAAGGTCACGTCCACGTTATCAGGATAGTGTAAGATGACGTTGTAGTTCCCATAGACATCACCATCGTTCGTCGGACGGCCCTGCCGCCCTCCCGTCGCCGAAGCCTTCAGAGGATGGCTCTTGAGAACCCAATTGCAAATGTCAATGACGTGAATGTTCTGCTCGACGATGATGTCGCCGGAAAGAACGCGGTCGTAAACCCAGTTGCGCAAACGTTTCTCGACGGGAGACGCGTTGGGCCAGGGTGGCCTTTCGATGTAGCCTGCCAGATAGTGCGCTTCGCCGCAGACAATATTGCCGATCGCCCCATTGTGTATACGCTTCACCAGTTCAACGAACGGGGGACAATCGCGGATCTGGAACCCCACATCCAAACTGAGTTTCCCTTCCGCTCGCTTGCCAATCTCAATCACCTTTAGGGCTCCGGGCACGTCCACCGCCACAGGCTTCTCGACATACACATGCTTTCCGGCAGCGACGATGGCCTCCAGATGTTGCGGATGATAGTAAGGCGGCGTGGCGATGACCACTGCGTCCACTTCTTTCGAGGCTGCCATCTGCTTAAAAGCATTAGGGCCAACGAAGACCTGCGAAGCATCAATCGCCGCATAGCCCTTGGCCTGATGCATCTCGTCGAAATGTTTCTTGGCGTTGTCCAGTTGATCCTGGAACATGTCGGCCAGTGCAACAACGCGAGCGCCGTCGGTGTCAACCATATTCGACGCATCCTCCGTGCCGCGCCCGCCGCAGCCGAGCAGACCTACGCGGACTGCGGAATTCGCGGCCGTGCCGCGCACCAACGCCGGCTTGAGTAACATCGCCCCAGCCGTAACCGCGGCTACGCCAATGAATTTTCGGCGGTCGACTTCATCCGAGAATTTTGGTCGCTTTGCATCCCCTGCCATGTTGCCCTCCTGCGTCTGTGAACTACGCGATTAGTTTTTCCAGGTATATCTTCGCATCGCGAACGTCTTCCACTTGCTTTGGGCCCGAAATCTCTCGCTCGATGGTGACCGCCCCGCGATAGTTGAGCTGCTTCAGACGCTCGATGATCCGTGGAAAATCTACCTTACCCTTGCCGATGGGAACTTCCTTCCCGAGTTCCTTCGGGTTCGTAGGGAACATTCCGTCCTTGGCGTGGATTCCCTGCACATACGGCCCCAGGAGTTCAATGGCATCGACGGGATTGGCCTTGCCGTAGAGAATCAGATTCGCAAGATCGAAATTGACTCCCTGATTGTCCAGGCCCACATCCTGAATCGCGCGCACTAGCGTAATGGGCGTCTCCTGGCCGGTCTCGTACCGGAAAGTTTGGCCGTTGTTCCTGCAGTAGGTGGCCGCCTCGCGCATCGCTGCGATCGTTTCCTTATATACCGGATCGTTTGGATTCTCGGGGATGAACCCGCAGTGCGTCTGCACCGCCGGGATGCTGCATTGTTTGGCAAAGTCCGAAGCCTTCTTAATGTGCGCGATTCGTGCTGCGCGCGTCTCGCGGGGAACCAGGCCAATCGTGAGCGGCCCTTGATAAAAGTCCCAGACTTCTTTCCCGGGTCCTCCAACGACCAGGGATGTCGCCTCAATCTGGTGTTTTTCCAGCGCTTGACGCAGCCGGTTCACAAGGTCCGGTTCAAACTCGTTGACAAAGATCTGGCTTGTGGGCAGTCCAAGGTCGTGGACCTTGGCCATGGCCGCATCGGGATCCTTGCCGATACCGATGATCAGCCCAAGACGCAGCGGCTTCTTGCCCTCATTGGCTTGCAAAGGCGGGATCGTTTCTACCGGATTGTCAGGCCGCAGCGACGCCAAGGGGCTGGACGCAATATCTTGCCCTACCTCGGCACGCATTGGGCTAAGGCCCGCCGCCAAAGCACTCGTCGAAGCTTGAAGAAAGTTTCGCCGGTTCAGTTTGCTCATCATGCTGAGTCGCAAGCTTCACCTGCGGCTATGGCTTCTGCAGCCAAGCGCAGGCGTGCCTCCTAGTCCTCCTTGATGGAGATATCTTTCCAGCGCACCTTCACACCGCCGCCGGTGTGTATCTGCAAGCCGATGACGCCATCTGTGAATTTGGGCGCAGAGTCCGTAAAGTCCACAACCTTTGTGCCATTGAGCTGCGTAACGATGTGCGCGCCGTGCACGGACACTTCGAGGCCATTCCAGTCGGCAGGCTTCAGTGCCTTCTCGCCCTCTGGCGTGGGCTGCGCCACCCAACCGCGCCCACCGCTTTCGTACAGACCGCCCGTATGCTTGCCGGGGCTCGGGTCGACCTCCACCTGCATCCCTTCGATGTCCGGGCCATGTTGCGGGTCGATACCCATAATCTTGGCATGAACGAATACGCCGCTGTTGCCCGCGGCCTCGCCCTTGAACTTAAGCCGTAGCGTAAAATCCCGATACGTTTTTTCCGTGGTCAGGTATCCGTATTTATTGGCTGTGCTTTGGCAGAGGATAGTTTCCTGCTCAACGATCCACTTTTCATCACCATTCTTCTTCCAGCCGCTCAAGTCTTTCCCATTGAAGAGAGCAACCCAGCCGCTTGCACGGGGGGCCTGGGCCGCCGCTCCGAGTCCGAAGAACAAAACCGCTGCGAAAATGCCACTGCATCTTTTCACGGCAAGGCCTCCGCCTCTGCTTGGCTGTTGGTTTTAGCGTTCATCGGGAGAAAAACATATCATGCTGTGGGCTGGAAAAGCGAGATTGAAAGCTGGGGCACGCCGTGCGTGCCCCGGCTGAAGGTGTGCCTTAGAACGAGAAGCGCAGGCCGAAGCGGAACTGCCGCTCGTCGTTCTTAGCGCTGGTGATGACCAGGAAGTTGCCGCTGCTTCGCGAGCCATTCGGATTATTGAAGTGAGGTGTATTGAACAGATTGGCCGCATCCGTGCGGAACTGCAAGTTAAGCCGCTCGGTGAGATTGAAGGTACGGAACAGGCTGAAGTCCATGTTCACCGAACCTGGTCCATATAGCGTATTGCGGCCGACGCTGCCGTAGACGGCGGAGGTCAACACCGCAACAAATTCCGTACGGTCATAGAACGGGTGACCTGTACCGATTCCACCGAGTTTCTTGGCCGGTCCGATTTGGTCGGGAGTCTGCCGCTGACCGACAGCGTTCAATGAAGCGCTGGAGGCCGTCAGGGAAAAAGGTTGGCCGTGGATGGCGCTGAAGATGCCGCTAACCTGCCAATCGCTGAGAACCTTCGTAGCCACACCGCCACTGCTGGCCCACTGCTTGCCCTTGCCAACGGGCAGTTCGTAGATGTAGGCCATCTGGAAGATATGCGGGGTATCGTAGGTTGCCCGAGCGCGGTTGCGCCTCAGGATGCTTGGGTCGTTCCAGGCAAGGGCAGCCCATCCGTCGTCGTCGGTCAAGTTGATAGCCTTCGAGTACGTGTAAGCTCCCTTCACCATTAGTCCGTGAGAGAACTGTCGATTAATGGAGAGCTGCAGGGCATGATAATTTGCGCTCAAATAGCCCTGCCAGAGGTCGGTTTCGGCGGTGCGTCCGAACTTTAGTGTGGTGCAGGTCTGGGTTGTAAAGTTCGGTACCGCGCAGTTTAAGGGTTGGCCCAACTGTCCCGTGCCGGGAAGGGAAGCGTTCACGTTGAGATCAGCAAACTGGCGAACCGTCTGTGTGCCGACATATCCGACGGAAACAAGAAAGTTGGCCGGGAGCTTGCGCTCGACCACGAGGTTCCAAGATTCGATGTAACCGCGTTTCAGCAAGCCGGAGCCTGTGCTGCGTTCCAGAGCGGCGGCGGGAAGGGTGATGGTCCCGCCGCTGATATCCGGGCAGCAAATCGACGGGATACCGCTCGAAAGGGACCCGTAAGGACTAAAGCCGTTTGCGCCGGCGAAGTTCGACCCCACGGTGAGTGGGTAGAAGCCACGCAGAGGTCTGGCCAGCGGTAACGGATCAACCGTAATGCCAAAGCCGGCCCGCACCACAGTGTCGTTATTGACCTGATAGGCCAGCCCAATTCTCGGCGCAAAGAGCTTCTTGCTAGTAGTTACTCCGAGGTTTCCGGGATTGCTTCCGATGCCGCCAAGCAGCACCTGGTTGGTCGTGAAATCATAGCGGTCAAAGGTGAAGGCGCCGTTGCGCGTCATCAACGGGTAATACTCGTAACGGAGGCCCAAGTTGAGCGTTAGTTTGTTGGTGACGCGATAGCGGTCGCCGACGAACCACCCGAATTGCCACTCGCGGGCCGTAGCCTTGATGAATTGCTCGCTCCTTCCGGCGCCAATGTTGCCTCCGGCGCCGCTATTCAGCTCACCGAAGAGGCCGAGCTCAAACTGCGCGAGCGCGTTGTACTGGTCGGGAGCAGCAGGGCCTCCGTTCAGAGCGGTGGCGCCGCCACCGAAGTCAAATTCTCCACGCGGGCCAGCGCCCAATTCAGGCTGCCAATGGTTTAGATGATGATGGATGATGTCGGTTCCGGCGTTGATTTGGTGTTTGCCGTGGGACCACCTTACGTTGTGGTTGCTCGTAAAGCTCCAGTCGTTGCGAAAGGCGGGATTCCATCCTTCGGGATTACCAAGATGGGCCCAGCCTGAAATGGCGAAATAAGGCATGCCGCTGCTGCGCAGGTCCGAGCCATTATTAGTACCAGGAATCCCCAAAACGTCCGACCCGATGTTCGTTCCGAAATCTGGGGTCTGTCCGTACTCGCTCATTCGAGTAAAGCCAACGTTCCCATCCACGACAAGGGTCGGCGATAGGGTCAGGGTGTGGCCCACGGTGACGAGCTGCACAAAAGAATGGAAGTCACCGAGCCCGCCGTCACATGCACAGTCTCCAATGGCGTCACCCAGGCTTGGTTCACCGTGAAACACTGACTTCATGGCGCTGTACTTGGCAAAGATGCTGTGTTTGGAGGTTCGGTTCCAATCCACTTTGGTGTCAAAGTTATGCCGAGTGAGACGCTGCGTAGCCGACGAAAAATAGTTGGCGGTGTCACCCGCTAGATTCGGCAACGGAATTAGGGCCAATATTTTCGCCGCGATCGGGCTAATTGGAATGGCGGCTTGGTTTGGAAAGGGTGTCCGTCCCGTTCCGTCGGCGTTTCCCGTGGAAGGATCGTAGATAATCGTTCCAGTGCCGCTGAAGTCTCCAGCGCGAAGGGCTGCCGTCGGCACGGATTGAATACCGGGTTGAGGCCCAGTAGATACTTGGCGATTATCGCGTTCAAAGGTTCCGTTGTAACTTCCGAAGAAAAACAGCTTGTCCTTCTTAACGGGGCCGCCGAAGGTGCCGCCGAGATCATTGAGGATGCTTTTGCCCTTTCTCGGACTGTTGGCAGCGGTCTCAAAGAATTGCCTTGCCCGGAGCGCCTGATCCTCATGGTATTCAAACAAGACACCGTGGAACTGATTCGTGCCTGACTTGGTGA
>WNGJ01010117.1_pt1 | contig 10057 bp, 10 predicted proteins | sample 5400611 | NCBI WGS metagenome assembly WNGJ01 (sample SAMN13153375, study PRJNA577476) | soil metagenome | isolation source: 40 cm soil or saprolite under Garry oak tree replicate 1 | place: USA:California | collected 2016-06-15
CCGCTCATCCTCCACCTGGTGCTCGCCTACCCCGGCGGCCGGGCCGGCTCGGCGCCGGCCCGCGCGCTGATCGCCGCCGCCTACGCTGAGGCGCTGCTCGCCGCGGCCGTCCTCACCCTGTTCCGGGACCCCTACCTCGACCCGGGCTGCCTGGCAAATTGCAACGTCAACGTCTTCCTCGTCCGCTCCTTCCCATCGCTCGCCCGCGCCGCCGAGATCGCCGGCCGCTGGGTCACCCCCGCCGCCGCGGCCGCGCTCATCGCCATCTGCACGGCCCGGCTCGTGGCGGGCTCGCGGCCCGCCCGGCGCAGGCTCCTGCCGGTCGCCGTCCCCGCGATCATGTTCGCCGGTGCGGTGGCGGCGCGGGCGATCGCGCTGCAGAGGACCACGGTCGAGGATCCGTTCAACGCTGCCCTGTTCACGATCTTCGCCGTCGCCAGCGCCGCGATCATCTTCCTGGCCACTGGCCTCCTATCCGGTGTCGCTCGCGCCCGGGCGGAGCGTCGCGCTATCGCCCGGATCGCGGTGAACCTGGACGAGGCGCCTGCCCCGGGATCTCTCCAAACCGCGCTGGCGGAGGCACTGCACGATCCGGACCTCCGGATCGCCTACTGGCTCCCCGGCGCGCAGCGGTACGCGGACACAACCGGCCGGGCAACTCCGGAACCCGCTGCCAAATCCGGAGGAACGGTCACCCACGTGACGAGGAACGGCCGCACGATCGCGGCCATCTCCCATGCCGGAGCCGCTTCCGGTCTTGAGAGCCACCTCGGGCCCGCCATCGCGCTCGGCGTGGAAAACGAACGGCTGCAAGCGGAACTGCTCGCCCAGCTCGAAGAGCTTCGCGCGTCCCGGGCTCGCATCGTCGAGAATGCCGACGCCGAACGCCGCAGGCTCGAACGAGACCTCCACGACGGCGCCCAGCAGCGCCTGCTGGCCCTGTCCTACGACATCCGTCTCGCCAGCGCCAGCGCCGCGGCCGGCGGTGACACCGCTGCCCAGATGACGCTCGCCACGGCGATGGAGGAGACCGGGGCCGCGCTAGAAGAACTGCGCGAACTCGCCCACGGGATCTACCCGGCCGTGCTCACGGAGGCCGGCGTGGCACCCGCGCTGGCCACGCTCGCCGACACCGCCCCGCTGCCCGTCCAGATCCTCCGAGCGGACGAACGGCGCTACCCGGCCCCCGTCGAAGCGGCGGCGTACTTCACCGTGGCGGAGGCCGTCGACGACGCGGCCCGCCGCGGCGCGGATCGTGCTGCCGTGACCGTCGCCCACGAGGGCGGACAACTGGTTGTCACGGTCGAAGACAACGGCACCGACCGCGACGCGCCCATGGTCACGCTCGCCGATCGCGTCGGGGCGCTGGGCGGCAGCCTGTCCATCAAGCAGACGGCGTGCCGGGCGGAGATCCCATGCGCGTCGTCGTAGCCGAGGACGTGATGCTCACCCGCGAGGGCATCACCCGGCTGCTCACCGACGCCGGCGTCGACGTGGTCGGCGAGGCGGGCGACGCCGCCTCGCTGCTGCGCGCGGTCCGCATGACCCAGCCCGACGCCGCCATCGTCGACATCCGCATGCCCCCCACCCACACCGACGAAGGCCTCGTCGCCGCACAGCAGATCCGCGCCGAGCATCCCGATATCGGGGTGCTCATCCTGTCCCAGTACGTCGAGCCGCAGTACGCCATGCGGCTGCTCGAAGAGCATCCCGAACGAGTCGGCTACCTGCTCAAAGACCGCGTCTTCGACGTCGCGAACCTGATCGACGCCCTTCGCCGCCTCGGGGACGGCGAGACGGTCGTCGACCCGACGATCGTCGCCCGCCTCGTCGCCCGCAAACGCCGTGCCGACCCCCTCGACAAGCTCACCGAGCGCGAGCGCGAGGTGCTGGCGCTGGTCGCCGAGGGGCTCGCTAACCGGGCCATCGCCGCCCGCCTGTTCGTCACCGAGCGCACCGTCGAAGCGCACGTCAAGCAGATCTTCCTCAAGCTCGGCCTCAATACCGATCCCGGCTCCCACCGGCGCGTGCTCGCCGTCCTCGCGTACCTGCGCAGCATGACCTGAGCGTCACGAGGGCGGGTCCGTGGGCTGACGCCGAGAGCGGTCGATCGCATGAAGGGGGCCAGTTCCGCGCCGAACGGGATGATCTGCGTGCGGGTCGCCTGCGCGGTCGGCCTGGCTCTCAGCCGCCCGTATTCGGCGCCAGGCACGAACCGACGACGGGACGCCGATCGCTCGCCGTGATCGGACAGCGGCCGCTATCGCATCGTCTCGGTGGGCTGTCCGGGCCCGTCACCCGCTCACAGGCCGGCCGTGACCACATTGCTGGTGCCTGGGTCAGTGCATAATCACCGGGGCCGCGGCGCGCAGGCCGGGTGCGAGCCACGGGAGCCAGATCGTCGCCACCGCCAGGGCCAGGGCGGCGACACCCGCGAGTCGGCCGGCGGCCAGGCCCCATCGCCAGACCTTCTCGATCAGCACCAGCGCAGCCAGGCCGACCATCGCGGCCACGTTCATCACGCCCACCGCGATAAGGATCACCATCAGGCCCCCGCAGCAGCCAAGACAGTATGCGCCGTGGTGGACCCCGACGCGCAGGTCGCGGGACCGGCCTCGGTAGCGGCCGTAGTGCAGGAGCAGACCGAGCGGGGAGCGGCAGTGCGCGAGGCAGCGGTCCTTCAGGCTGCTGAGCTGGTACACCCCGCAGACCGCAAAGACAGCCACGGCAAGGACATGTGCCGCGCTGGGATGCATCCCAGCCAGCCAGCGAGCGAGCCAGGCCAGCCCGTATGCGGGCACGCCAGCCGCCGCCCAGACCCCGAGGTAGCCCACCACTAGCCCGGCTATCCGGAGCGTCCGGTTGTCCTGGACGGTTCTGGCGTACAGCGAGGCAGTCGGTGACACCGAGGGAAGCATCATGGCCGCCATCATCAGTGCCCACATCGGAACGAACAGGGCCAGGCCAAGCCCCATCGTCCCAGTCATCCCGGCCATCCCGCGGACGAGGGCAACCGTGGCAGCCCACGCACCCGCCGCCAGGATCAGCAGGAACGCGACCTCACGGGCTGCCAGGCCGGGCCGCGGCCCGGCGAGCCCAGGAGAGCTGCTCACCCAGCCCAGGAGAACGGCGCCGAAAAGCCGCTCTGCCCCTCACGCCCCCATTCGAGCCCGAACGTCGACAAGCGCGCGGCCGTCGCCGGCGCGACAGTCAGCGTCGTGTTCGAGGGATGGAACACGTTCGTCAGCTGGACCGGATCGTGGCCGTCGATCGCGACAAAGTCCTCGACGCCCACATCGACGGCACCGCCGATCTGCACACGGTGTCCGCGGCCATCGTCGCTATAGGTGATGGGCGCCTTCTCCACGCCGAGCATCTCGCCGATCAGCGGGCCGAGCATCGCCGGCGGCCCGCCAAGCTGCCCGGACAGGACCGCCCCGAGTTGCTCAGCCTGGCCGTCGGACGCCGCCTCATCCAGGTAGACCCCCACCCGCCAGTTGCCCTCGCTCATCACCGGCGGCGTGTCCAGGTACAGGGCGAAACTCAGCCCGCTGACATCGACACCGTTGATCTCACCCGAATCCAGGTGATAGGCCAGCAGCGCCCGGCACCGGTCAAGCGTCGCCCTCGCTGTCAGCGCGGACCAGGTACACGGGCACACCGCGTCGCATGAGCACGACTCGAAATACGTCCCATCAAGCCGCCAAGCCATGACCCCTCCCTCTGTTGCGACTAGCTCCCTGACAAGGGCTGTCCTAGCGGGCAGCGACCGTCAAGACACAGCAGGCCCACCCGGGCCAGCGGCGGGACCACCTTGAGTCATGAGTGATCATGGTGGTTTCCTTTCTCCTGGTCAACGGACACGCCGTTGTCGTGGTGCTGACTGATAACTGGTTTCTGGCGGTGCCGGTAGGACTCGCCTTCGATCACGAGCTCGCAGACTGTGGAGGCGAGCCGGTCGACTGCGGACTGGGCCAGGACCGGGTCGGCCATGACGGATAGCCATTCCTCGGCTGTCCGGTTCGACGTGACGATCGATCCGCCTTGCGGTGGCGCTGAGCTGGTAGAAGTCGGCGGTCTCGGTCGGGTCGAGTGGCTGAGCGCGAAGACATCCAGGATCAGCAGCTCGACCCCGCCCAGGCGGCGTATCTCGTAGTCCAGGGTGTTGTCCAGGCGGGCGGACATCCCCAACGAAATGACGCAGGGCTCGGAGATATTCGGCGCGCTCAACGGCCCTGGGACGCTGACCAATCTGGTCACCCAGCCCTGCCGGGAGAAGGTGCTGGCGCACGTCATCGAGTGGGTCGAGCAGGCTCAGGCCGCAGCCGGGGCGGTAGGGCACGCAGCCGCTGCAGGCATCCGGCGGCACGCCGGGCGGCTTCATCATGTTCTGCCCGGCTCGCATGCCGCCATGCACCGCAGGTAACGGCCGGCCCGACCCGGGAGCACGGCAAGCTGCGCTACTCGCCGCGGGACGTGGCGATCGCCGCCCTTATCCGCACGATCCTGGCGCGCGGAGCCGGCGTGGAGGGCGTACGTATGCTCAAGAAAATCGCCGAGCGCGAAATCCGCCGCAGCGCCGCCGGCGGCGATGAATCCGCGCTTGCTGAAGAGGCACTGCGAATCTTGTACCAGCGCAAAGCGTTCCGCGAGGAAACCGGGACCGACGAGGAGCACTATCCGGCGGGCGGGCCGCCGCCACCTCCGCCACCTCCGCCACCGCCGCCAGGCGGGCCCCGGCACGGGCCGAAAGCCAGAGACAGGCGGGCCGATAGGGCCGGACATGGTCTCCCGCGATGACGGCCACTGAGAGCAGTTCGCGGCCACGATCGGGGCCATCCTCGCCGTGCCCCGCTGGTCCGCCCGCTGCCGCCACGCCGTTCTCGCCCTCCTGTGAGCGGTCATAGCCCGGGACAATCATCGCCGTCCCCGGGCCGGCCGCCGCCCCGCCCAGACCCATTCCGTCCATCGGCCGTCTGCAGGGCACCACGAGCGCCAAGGCTGCGGGAGTGATCACGCGTCATATCCAGGCTCGCTTCGGCCGTCCGCGCCACGGCGCCCCGGTCCCTTGCCCGCCGCTCCAGCTTCACCGGTCCGCATCCGAGACTGTCAGAAGGTGCACGCGATTGGACAGGACACACTATCCCGCACCCGGACAAAAGTATAGAGAGACATGCGTCATAAACACTAGATGCCCGTCAGTGCTCGTCTTGAAGAACTGCTGAGATGCGGCGGTGGGCGTGCCAGATCTCCTCGGGCAGGTTGGTGAATTGCTCCAGATGCTGCTCGCGGTGTTCCATCTCTCGCTTCCACCGCGCGGTGTCGATCGACAGCAGTGTCTGGAGGTCTGCCGGCGTGGTCGCGACGCCGTCGAGGTCGAGCTCGTGTTCGGCCGGGATGATGCCGACGGGCGTCTGGATGCCGCGCACTTCGCCTTCCTTGAGCCGCAGCAGCCAGAGCAGAGGCCGCAGGTTGTCGCGGTAGCCGGGCCAGAGGTAATGGCCGTCTTCGGGGTCACGCTGGAACCAGTTGACGTGCGCGAAGATCGGCTGGCTTGCCGCGGCGCCGATGACGTTCAGCCAGTGCGCGGCGTAGGCGCCTTCGGGATAGGACATGAACGGCCGCATCGACATCGGGTCGTAGCGCAGTTGCCCTTCGACGTCCTCGGCTGCGAATGTCGCCTCGGCGCCGAGCGTCAAGCCGTCGTAAATGCCTTCGGCAAGGTCGGTGATAGCGCGGATGAGCGGCTCGCGGTCCCGTGTCCGGCCGCCGAAGATGATCGCGTCGATGGGCACGCCGCCCGGGTCGTCGACGTCCGGAGCGAGGTTCGGCACGTTGGCCAGGGTCGTGGTGAAACGGCTGTTCGGATGCGCCCACGGCGCCTCCGCCGCGGCGGCCGACCGCTCGGAGATGAGCGTGCCCGTCCAGTCACGCCAGCCGGCCGTGCCGACGGGCGGCTGGGGTGTGCGGCCTTCCCACCACACCTCCTGGGTGTGCTCGTTGTAAGCGACGTTCGTGAACAGGGTGCCGGTGCCCGTCGCCACAGACGCGAGGGCAACCGGGTTCGTGATCTCGTTCGTATCCTTGGCGACGCCGAAGACGCCGAATTCGGGATTGATCGCGTAAACCTGGCCGTCACCGGAGTTGACACGCAGCCACGCGATGTCGTCGCCATAGAAGTCGACGCGGTACCGGTCACCGAGCGCGCCGGGCGCGCGCATCATCGCGAGGTTCGTCTTGCCAGACGCGCTCGGGAAGCCGCCGCAGATGTGATACCGCCGGCCTGTCAGCTTGTCTGTAATGCCGATGAGCATGAACTGCTCGGCCAGGAACTCCCCAGATGCCCAGCCGTCGTAGGAGGCTTGCCGCAGCCCGTGCGCGATCTTGCCCAGCAGCGCGTTTCCGCCATAGGACGAGCCGAAATGCAGAATAGTCCGCTCGTCAGCGATCGTCACGAAGTTGCGCTGGTCATCGGGCGTGCCCTGCCCGAGATACTCCAGGTCGCCAGTGACATGCACCGCGCGGACGAAGGATCCCTGGTCGGCGAGGTTGTTAACGTACTGCGCCCCGACGCGCGCCATGCGGATCATGTGCAGGGCGACAGTGCGGCAGTCAGTGAGCTGCACGCCCGCGGCGTAACGCTCGAGCGGTGAGCCAGCCGGAGCCATCAGGTACGGCACGACATACATCGTCTTGCGGGCCGACGCGCCGCGCATGCGCCGCTCGAGCAGCAGGCGCATCTCAGCGGCCGGACGCCAGTTGTTGTAGACGCCCTTGTCGGACGGCCTGTTCGTCGCGACGACCGTGCGCTCCTCCGAGCGGGCCGTGTCCTTGACATAGCTCCGCGCGTAATAGCGCCCCTCACCCGCCGGCAGGATCTCCCCGTCAGCAAGCGCGTCGGCGAGGAGCCGCGCATCGTCAGATGCGCTGACCACCTCGACTCGCGCGGCCGCCGTGTGCTCGGCCCAGTACCTGACGTACTCCCGCACGTGAGCATTCCTCAACCCGCCAGCACCGCGGGCCGCGTCCACGTCGGCCATTGGCCTGCCTGCCTTCTTGAAGAAACCTTCAACTCTGTATATTCAGAGAAGGATAGACACAGCCGGAAGGACGCCTGATGCCGGTACCGCTCTACCAGGCCAAAGCCGAGTTCTTCCGGATGCTCGGCCATCCAGTCCGCATCCGGGTCCTCGAGCTGCTCCAAGACGGGCCGAAACCCGTGCGCGACCTGCTCACCGAGACCGGCATCGAGCCATCCAGCCTCTCCCAGCAGCTAGCGGTGCTGCGCCGCTCCGGAATCGTCACCGCAACCCGCCACGGCACCACCGTCGACTACGCCCTGGCCGGCGGAGACGTCGCCGAGCTCATGCGCGCAGCACGGCGGATCCTCACCGAAATGCTCACCGACCAAAGCCGGCTGCTAGCCGAGCTCAGGGAATCACTCAAAGAACCGGCATGCGCCGCGCAAAGCAGCATCAACAGCAACTGAAAGCTGCTGCTATGAGGTCCGGTCGGCGAGCAGGGCTGAGACCACGGCCTGACCCGAGCCATGTCGACTACCTTCTTGCGCCGGCAGCAAGCGTCATCGCGCGACGGTGGACGCCCGGGCGCGGCTGCCAGCGCCGCCAGTGGAACCGATCCGGCGCATGCAGCCCCTGTATGGCCAGTGCAATGCGAATGCATTACAATGTTGATGTGTTCAAGGCAGTCCGGGACAGTGACTGGTCCGCACCTACGCGGGCCGCTACCCGCTGGTAGTGGTGATCGCCGAAGGCGACGAGGCGTTCGTCGTCACCGCCCGCGACATGACGGAAGCCGAGACGAAGACCTTCCGCAGGAAGGCACGATGACCATGGCAAAGAATCCTGAGCAGCTTCCCCGGCCCGAGGCCGAACTTGAGGAACTGGCCGGGCACGACACGTACGACACCAGCCAGGAGATGGAGCACGGTGAATGGGTCGAGCCGCAGCCGATGGCGACCACGTCGCTGCGGCTGCCCGCCGATGTGATCGAGCAGCTGAAGCTGCAGGCCAGGGCACGGCATGTCCGATACACCAGCTACGTGCGCTCGATCCTGGAGCGCACCGCCCGCGGGGGCCCGGCCCCAGAGATCGCCGACATCACCGAGCGGTTGGAGCGGATCGAGCGCGCCGTGACGCGCGACCGGGCCGCAGACGACCAGAAGACAGCCTGACTACCTCGGCGCCGTCCCGTCGGCCCAGGTCAGGGAACTTCTCGCGCCGAACACGCCTGATCACTACTTCAGTTCCCTCAGCAGCCAGCCCCGGACGGTGGTTCGGGTTGTGGTCCATCAGACCCGCCGATCGGTTGCCAGGTGATGGTGAGGTTCTCACGGCTGCCGAACGTCTCGAGCCGGGTGCAGAGGAGCTCGTTGATCCGCAGCAGCTTCGCTTCATCGGCAGCTTCGGCGCGCAGCATCGTGATCCTCTCTGGATTCTCGTGAACTCGCGTCCTGAGCGCCCCGGCGCTGGAAACTCGCTTGCGGGCTTACGACCGCACAAGCCTGGCGATCGCGTCAGAGGCTTCGCTGATCTTTGCGGAGGCACCCTCACCGCCCGTCTCGATCGCCTGGACCACGCAATGGCCCAGGTGATCTTCAAGCAGGCCGATCGCGACGGCTTGCAGCGCCTTCGTCACGGCTGAGACCTGGGTCAGGATGTCGATGCAGTACGTGTCTTCGTCGACCATCCGCTGCAAGCCCCGGACCTGGCCCTCGATCCGGCGCAGCCGCATGAGGTAGTCGTCCTTGTTCTCGGCGTATCCGTACACGGCTTCCCCTCGCGTCTACCTGCGGCAAGGATACCCCCGCCAGGTACATGCAGGACCAGTCGGCGAGACCAGCCTGCGCGTCATTACCCTAGGGGGGTATAGTATGGCGGCCTGAAGGCAGGCTGTGAGGGGTCGCAATGAACGTTCAGGGCATTGTGGTGGTGCTGGCGGCGGCGGCGGCGCTGGCGGCGCTTGGCTGGTTCTTCTTCGGGCCCCGCAAGGGCACGGCAGGGCAGCTCGCGGGCGGCGTACAGCGGGTCACGGTCACGGTTCGGGGTGGCTACAGCCCTGAACTGGTGCAGGTCCGCCAGGGTGTGCCGCTCGAGCTGACCTTCGACCGCCAGGAGTCCGGTGACTGCACCTCCCGGGTAGTGTTCCCGACCTCCGTGTCAGCGCCGCATTGCCGGCCTACGAGCAGACAACCGTCCGGCTGGATCCCGCCGAGGCCGGGCAGTTCGGATTCGCCTGCGGGATGAACATGATCCGCGGCACGCTGGCCGTCGAGCGCTCCGCCCCGGTTCCCGCAGCGAGCGGCGCGCAGGCTGAGGGCCGACAAGCTGAGGGCCAGCAGGCTGAGGGCCAGCAGGCTGAGGGCCAGCAGGCTGAGGACCAGCAGGCTGAGGGCCAAGAGGCGGTCCCGGCGTCAACGACCGGTACCGGGCCAGGGCCTGAACGGACCGCAGGGCTTGCGTCCGGCGCCGAGGCGGCGGCCTATCCGCCTGATGCCGAGGCGGCGGAGCGGCAGGCGGAGATCAGGGACCTGGCCCGCCGGGTCATCGTCGGCGCGGTGCTGACACTGCCGGTGCTGTACGCGGTGATGTCCCATGATGTGTTCCGGACCTGGGCGCCGGTGGTGCTCTTGAACCACTGGGTGCAGCTCGCGCTGATCACGCCCGTGATGTTCTACGCCGGGTGGCCGATTCACCGGACCGGCTGGCTCGCGCTCTCGCATCGGTCGGCGGACATGAACAGCCTGATCACGCTAGGCACCATCGCCGCTTACGGGTACAGCCTGGTGGTCAGGCTGGCTCCGGGACTGGTGCCGGCCGGGGTACGCGGGGCGTACTTCGAGACCACCGGAGTCATCGTGACGCTGATCCTGCTCGGCCGGCTGATCGAGACCCGGGCCAAGGCAGGCACCGGGCAGGCCATCCGCGAGCTCCTCGGCTTGCGGGCCCGCACCGCCCGCGTCATCCGCGACGGCACCGAGGCCGAGATCCCGGCCGGGCAGGTAGTCGTGGGGGATGAGGTGGCGATCGTGCCCGTG
>WNGJ01016717.1_pt1 | contig 10056 bp, 9 predicted proteins | sample 5400611 | NCBI WGS metagenome assembly WNGJ01 (sample SAMN13153375, study PRJNA577476) | soil metagenome | isolation source: 40 cm soil or saprolite under Garry oak tree replicate 1 | place: USA:California | collected 2016-06-15
GGTACTGATACCGGCGGCTAGGCTCTACAACGCGATGCCGAGCAGAGCGTCGACAGCGTCCCTGACCAGCCCGGCCGGTGCGGCGGGCGGCGGGCTGGGCGCCCCGGCGGACCCGGACAGCACATCGTCGGCCCACGCGTCGACGACGGCGAGCGCACCCGGCGCGTCCAGATCGTCGGCGAGCCGCTCGCGCATCGCGGCGAGCACGTTCTGCGCCGCGAGTCCCCCGGAGAGGCCTCCGCGACCGCTCAGGCCGGCCCGCACCGCGTCGCGCCAGCGGTCCAGCCGCCCGGATGCCGCCGCCAGTCCCTCGTCCGTCCAGTCCCAGTCCCGCCGGTAGTGATGGGCGAGTATCGCGAGCCTGATCGCCATCGGGTCCGAGCCCGACTGCCGCAGCGCGGAGACGAAGACCAGGTTGCCCAGTGACTTGGACATCTTCTCGCCGCTTAGCCGCACCATGCCGGAGTGCACGTACCTGCGCGCGAACGCCTCGCCGGCCGCCGCGCCGAACGCGACCCTGGCGTGCGACGCGCTCATCTCGTGGTGCGGGAAGATCAGGTCAGACCCACCGGCCTGCACGTCGAACGCGGACCCCAGGTACTCGGTCGCGATGGCCGAGCACTCCACATGCCAGCCCGGACGACCCGGCCCGAACCTGGAGTCCCACGATGGCTCGCCCGGCCGCCTGGCCTGCCAGACCAGCGGGTCCAGCGGATCCTTCTTGCCTGGCCGCCCCGGGTCACCGCCGCGCTCGGCGGAGAGCTTGGCCATGGCCTGGTTGTCGAGCCCGGAGACCGAGCCGAAGGCCGGATCGGCCGACCGGCAGAAGTACACGTCGCCGTCGAGGTCGTACAGCGAGTTCCGGTCGGCCAGCACCGCGTTGAACTCCTCGATCATCCCGAGAGCCTCGACGGCGCCGACCAGGCGGTCGGGCGGCACCACCCGCAGCGCGGTCATGTCCAACCGGAACCGGCCGATCTCGCGGTCGGCCAACTCGCGCCAGTCCTGTCCGTCGCGCGCCGCACGCTCGAGCAGCGGATCATCGACATCTGTGACGTTCTGGACGTAACGAACCTCATGCCCGGCATCCCGCCACGCCCGGACGAGCAGGTCCCACGCGATGTAGGTCGCCGCGTGCCCTATATGTGTCGCATCGTACGGTGTGATGCCGCACGCGTACAACGTGGCGAGGTGCCCCTGCGCCGCCGGAAGCTTGGCGCCGCTCGCCGTGTCCCAGATGACGGTCTCCGGGCCCCGTCCCGGCAGCCGGGGAACGCGCGGAGCAGGCCAGGAGTCCATGGCGGCAAGGTTATCGCTCGACTTGCATGACCCCATCCGGGCCTCGCCCGTCCCGCCCGTCCCGTCCAACCCCGCCCGCGTCGGCCGCCGCGGGCGGCGAACCGCGTCGGCCCGGGCGCGCCGGTCAGCCGCGCGCCTGCTCGAAGGCGTGCGCCAACGCGATCAGCCTCGGCTCGCTCCACGCCGGGCCGACCAAACAGACGCCCACGGGCAGCCCGCTGACGCGGCCCGCCGGCACCGTGATCGCCGGATACCCCGAGACGGCGGCGGGGGACGAGGTTCCCACGCTGTAGTGGTCACCGAGCACGTAGTCGGTCAGCCACGCCGGGTTGCCGCTGAGCTCGAGCACGGCGTCGAGCCGGTGCTCGGCAAGCGCGCCGTCCAGACCTGACCGGGCGAGGCTCGTGGCCTGCTCCCTGGTCGGCTGCCAGTCCGGATCGGACCGGCCGGAACTGGCCTCCGCCTGCTCGAAGATCTCCTGGCCGAAGTGAGTCAGCACGCGGTCCGCGTTGCTGCAATTGAACGCGATCAGCTCCGCGAGCGACCCGGGGTGCTCGCCGCCGAGCGCGGCCAGGTAGGTGTTCAGGTCGTCCTTGAACTCGTGCCGCAAGGCGAGGAACTCGGATTCTGCGATCTTGTCCGCGCCGGACAGCTCGACCGGGTCGACGATCTCGGCGCCGTGCGTGCGGAGCAGGCTCACCGCGTCATCGAGTACGGCAGCCGCGGCGGCGGTGGCCTGAGCCGAGCCCTCCCGCCAGATGCCGATCCTGGCGCCCGCCAGCGCCGACCCGTCGAGGAACTGGGTGTAGTCGGCGGGCTGGCCGGCCGCCTGGCTGGTCGCGGGGTCGGCCCGGTCGGCTCCGGCCAGGGCGCCGAGCAGCGCGGCGGCGTCGGCGACCGTCCTGGTCATCGGCCCGGCCGTGTCCTGCTCCGCCGAAATCGGGACGATGCCGGTCCGGCTGACCAGGCCGACCCGGTCCCGTACGGGTTGCGCGCTTGGCCGCCCAGGGTCGACCAGCCGCTCGATGACTGGGTGGACCTGAAGTTCGCCCACTCGGACAGGTTGGCCTTGCCCAGGATGACCGCGCCCGCCGCGCGCAGCCCGCGGATCAGGAACGCGTCGTCGGCCGCGGCCCCGGCCAGCGCCGGGGAGCCAGCCGTCGCCGGGGATCCTGCGACCGAGATGTTGTCCTTGATCAGCACGGGGATCCCGGCGAGCGGGCCGGAGTCGGCGCCCGCGGCCCGCGCCTGGTCGATCGCGCGGGCCTCCTCGACGGCCTCGGCGCTGACCGAGATCACGGCGCCGAGCGCCGGATTGTGACGCTCGATCCGGTCCACGTAGAACCGGACGAGCTCGGCGGCGCTCAGTTGCCCCGCCGCCATCGCCCGGCGCAGCCCGGCCACGGTCACGCTGTTCACGGCGATGCCTGACCCGCCGATGGTTTCACCGGGAGATTCAGAAGACGTCATGGTGGCAAGACTAGGAGAGCCGGCGGTCCCGGCTCTGGGGGTATGCGAAATGGCTTCTGTCCTGCCGCACGTCCGCGCGCGGACCGCTGCCGGGGCGACGGGGGCGACGGGGGCGGCCAGGGTCGAGCTGGCCGGCGCGGCCGCGCTCGCGGTCGTGGCGGCCTGCACCACGGGGCACGCGGTCCGGTCGGCCGCGAGGACTCACCTGCAGGCCGGCTACGAGTCGGCCGTCGCCAGGGAACTGCGGTCCGTCGTAGAGATCGAAGCGGGTCAGGCGATCGGCTCGGGGGTGGTACTCGATCGCCACGGAGACATCGTCACCAACGCCCATGTCGTCGGGACGGCCAAGAAGTTCGTCGTGCGGGTGTCCACGACCAGCCAGCCGCTGCGGGCCAGGCTGATCGGCATGTTCACGCCGGACGACCTGGCCGTGATCAGGGTCGCCAAAGACGCCAACGACCTCAGGCCGGCGCACTGGGCCAATTCGGCGAAGGCACGGGTCGGCCAGATCGTGCTCGCGATGGGCGCACCGTACGGGCTGATCGACAGCGTCACCCAGGGGATCGTCTCGGCTGCCGGGCGGATCGTGACGGGGCCAACCATCCCCGGTCAGCCCCCGACCGTCATCGCCGATGCCGTCCAGACCAGTGCCGCGATCAATCCGGGCAACAGCGGCGGCGCGCTGGTCTTGCTCTCCGGGCGAGTGCTCGGGATACCGGCCCTGACGGCGCAGGATCGCGAACTCGGCGGCCCCGCGGAGGGAATCGGGTTCGCGATACCCGCCAACACCGTCGTGGACATCAGCCGCCAGCTCATCAGGTCCGGCAAGGTCACCCGATCGGGCCGGGCGTCGCTGGACATCACCGGGGAGACGCACGTGAGCTCGTCCGGCAAGCCGGACGGCGTGACCGTAGAACGCGCCAGGCCGGGCGGCGCGGCGGCCGCCGCGAGCGTCAGGCCCGGCGACGTCATCGCCGGGATCGGCGGGCAGCCAACCGCGGACGCCGCCGACCTCGAGAGCGCGCTCATCGGCTACCGGCCAGGCGAGCGGGTCAGGGTCGAGCTGCTGCGGGACGGGAATCCGAGGGAGGTCATCGCCATGCTCGGCACCCTGCGGAGCTGACCGGTCGCCGCCCGGCCGGGCTCTTGCCTAGAATTCGCGGGTGACCTACTCAATGGGCAAGCTCGACTTCACGCCGGCGGCGCGCCGGCCTGACCTGCTGGCCGCGCCGGTAGCGGCCGCGCTGGCCGACCCGTCCTGGCCGCTTCCCGCCGAGGACGTCGGGGTGGCCGAGATCGATGCCGGCCTGGCCGACACCGCGGCGTTCTGCGAGCGGTACGGCGTGTCGCCGGCCGAGTCGGCCAACTGCGTGGTGATCGCCGGCCGGCGCGAGGGCGAGACCAGGTTCGCCGCCTGCGTGGTGCTGGCCACGACCAGGGCCGACGTCAACGGGGTCGCCAGGCGGGCGCTCGACGTCCGCAAGGCGTCGTTCGCCGCGACCGACGTCGCCGTGGCCGAGACTGCCATGGAGTACGGCGGGATCACGCCGATCGGCCTCCCGGCCGGCTGGCCCGTGCTCGTCGACGCGGCGGTCGCCGCCGCCGCGCAGGTCGTGATCGGCAGCGGGGTGCGCAGGTCGAAGCTGGCCCTGGCCGGCAAGACCCTGACCGACCTGCCCGGCGCCGTGGTCATCGAGGGTCTCGGCCGCTAGCGGGGCGCGCGGCGGGGCGCGGCGCTCAAGGCAGCCACGAGACCTTTCCGTGCAGCGCCACGTAGCCGACGAAGGCGGTGGCGTCCATCAGCGTGTGCGCGACGACCAGCGGCGTGACCCGGCCCCAGCGGCGGTAGAGCACCGCGAAGATCACTCCCATGATGGCGTTCCCGGCGAAACCGCCGAGACCCTGGTACAGGTGGTAGGTGCCGCGCAGCAGCGCGCTGCAGGCGATCGCCCAGGCCGGCTGCCACCCGAGCTGTTCGAGCCTGAGCAGCAGGTAGCCGATGACCAGAACCTCCTCGAGCAGGCCGTTTTGGAGCGCGTCGAGCAGCAGCACGGGAATGCGCCACCAGACGGCGGGCAGGTGCTCGGGCACCACGTTCAGGCTGACGCCGAGATGAAACGCGGCGATGTACAGCGCCAGGCCGCTGCCGCCGACCACCGCCGCGAGCACCGCTCCGCGTACAACGTCCCTGGCAGGCTGACTCGCGTCGATCCCGATCACCGACGGCGGCTCGCCCGAGCGCACCATCAGGTAGAGCACGAGGAACACGGGCGCCAGGTTCTCGGCGATGCCCGCCATCTGCAAGGTGAGGTCGAGCCAGTGGTTGAACGGGGCCAGCGAGCCCACGAGCAGGGCCTGCTGGCTGGCCAGGGACTTGTTCTGGAGCAGCGAGCCGACCAGGTTCAGCGCCGCGTTCAGGGCGCTCGCGCCGAGCGACACGGCGAAGACCGCGAAAATCTCCCACCGGATCAGCCACGGCGGCGGCGGGCGTAGGCTGGTCTCCCTGAGTGCCACCTGATGGACTTTAGCCTGTACCACCGGCGCCGAACCGTCGGCGGATCGCTGCTGCCGCCAGGCCTGGCACTCGCGCGTGGCCGGCCGTGGGCGGGCTCGCCGGGCTGGTCGATTTCCCGGATAAGCCACTGCGCAAACGGAATATACGGCTTATACTGCGCAAACGGCATATAAGGGATCGGTCAGAGCGAGCATAGACACAAGGTGGTCCGATGATCCGTGCAGGCCGTAGCCAAGGCGGCCAGCCGATGGGTCCTGGCCCGGCCGAGCCGGACCCGGACCGGTCAGGTGACCCCGCACGACCTCGCGAGACCGGCGGGCCCGCGCCCGCGTCCGGCGCGGGCACCTCGGCGGCCACGCTGCCGGCGCGGAACGAGCCGGGATCCGGCGCCGACGCCGCCGAGCGGCCGCCCGCCGAGGCCGCGCCGACCTCGGGCGGCGGCGGCCGGTCCGCCTTCCGCCGCGCGCTCGGCCACACCTGGGTCAGGCATCTGATCCTGATCGTCATCTACCAGGGCGCGGGCATCGCGGCGACGTGGCCCAGGTTCACCTACCTCGCCGACGGCAGGCTGCCCGCCACCTCGGACGTGTCCAGCTTCGTCTGGAACATCTGGTGGTCGGGCCACCAGGTGCTGCACCTCAGCAACCCGTTCTTCACCAAGTACATGGCCGCGCCGGTCGGCACGCACCTGGCGTTCAGCACGCTGATGCCGCTCGCCGGGTGGATCACCGCGCCGATCACGGTCCTGTACGGGCCGTCGGCCTCCTTCACGCTGCTCACCGTCGTCACGCCCGGCCTGCTCTGTTACGCCATGTACCGGGCGGCGAAACTGTGGCTGAACGAGCCGGGCGCGATCATCGCCGGGGCATTCTTCGGCCTGTCATCGATGCTGCTGTGGCAGAACTGGTATCACGTCAACATCGCGATCGGGACCATTTTCCTGCCGGTCACGATCGAGGCGGCGGTCAGGCTGAGGCGCAAGCCGAGCTTCGCGCCCGCCATCGCGCTCGGCATCGCGCTCGGCGCGTCGATCCTGGTCAACCAGGAGAGCACCGTCGTCGCCATCATCCTGGCGGCGGCAATCCTGGTTCCCTGGCTCGTCGCGGCGGTGATCAAGGACCGCCCGCTGGCCCGCCGGGCGATCAGGCCGCTCGCCGTCGGCACCGTGGTCGCGATCGTGGTCGGCGGCCCCGAACTCATCGGCATGCTGCAGCAGATCATGTCCGGCGGAGCCTCGCCGCCCGCCGGGGAGCTTGCCTCGAACTACGCGCAGTTCGGGGCGTCACTTCCCACGCTGTTCGCGCCGTCGCCCAGACTCGGCACGTTCGGCCTGGGCCAGCTTGCCTCGGCGTACAGCTACAGCAACTCGGAGCAGTTGCTCGAGGGCCTGCCGACGTTCGGCGCGGTGCTGACCGGCCTGGCGCTCATCGGCGTCGCGGTCGGCTGGCGCAGGCGCAGCACCTGGGCGTTCCTGGCGGTCTGGCTCGTCAGCGCCGCGCTAGCGCTCGGAACGAGCCTGACCATCGGCCGCAACTGCCAGATCAGCCAGGGCAAGTGGCACCGTCCGGGCAAGGTGTACGGGCGGTTCTGCCACCAGTACCTGCCGCTGATGAGCCACATCCACGCCACCAATGTGATCATGCCCGGCGGTACGGAGACCGGCGTCATGAAGCCGGTCTTGGTGTCGAACCTGATGCCCTACAGCTGGCTGGTCCGCATCCCTGGCCTGTCCGGCCTGCGCGAAGCGGACAGGTTCGCGCTGGTCGGGCTGCTCGGCGCGGCCGTGCTGGCCGGGCTGACGGTCCAGTGGCTGAGCAAGCGGAAGGTCACGATGCCGCTGATCGCCGTGATCGTGGTTCTCGGCGCACTCGAAGCGGGGTGGTCGGGGAACTCGCCGACCTCAAACGGTTATCACGGCACCATGCCGACCACGCTGCCCGTGCTCGACCGTCCGCTCACCCGCGACCATTCGGGCTCGATCGTGGTCGACGTGCCTTACGGGCTGCGCGGTGGCGTCGCCGTGACGGGCTCGGAGATCGCGCCCAACGCCATGCTGATCGCGACGCATGACCACCATCCGCGGGCGATCTCCTACACGGCCTGGGTGTCGAAGGCCGCGATCGACGGGATCGGCAAGCACGCGTTCTTCCGCAACCTCTACATCGCGGAGCACAGCCAGAACCCGACACCGGAGAACATCCGCCGGGCCACCGCTGACCTGAGGACGCTGAATGTCGGCTGGGTTGTCGAATGGCGGAACCTGTGGACGAAGTATCATCCGATCGAGCGATACGGGCACGTCGACATGTATCTTAAGGCGCTGGGGTTCCGGCACACCAAAGGGATGTGCCTGGCGAACCTCCAGCCGGGGGAGCAATGCCCGCACTTCAAGAACATCTGGCTATGGCAGTACAGGCCGGTCAGGTCGGGCTAGGCGCGGGGCTCACCGATGTAGGCTCCGCTCAGTGACAGCCAAGGAACAGCCGATGAACAAGTCCAAGGCCCCCGCCGACGTCGGCGCCGGCACCGCCCCGAAGCCGAAGCCCGCGAAGGCCGGCCAGGCCGCCGCGAAGCCGAAGCCCGCGGCGACCGGGCGGGCCCGCCAGGCGGCGCCGGAGCGGCCAGAGCCGCCGCGGTCCATCCAGATCGCCGTGCGCCTGATGTACGCGGGAGCCGCGGTGACCGTGATCGGGCTGGTGCTCAACCTGATAGCGGTCGCGACCAACGGGAACGCGGTCCGTGCCGCCCACAAGCACGCTAGCCCCGCGCAACTGCACGCCACCCACAACGCCCTGATCACGGCCGTGGTCGTGAACGCGGTGATCGAGATCGGCGCCTGGCTGCTTATGGCCAGGGCCAACCGCGGCGGCCTGAAGTGGGCTCGGATCATCTCCACCGTGCTGTTCGCGCTCAGCTTCTGGAGTTTCGCCAACCTGCTGCTCGGCTCCGTCACGGGCATCAGCATCGCGTACTCGGTCGTCGTGTGGCTGGTGGGCCTCGGCGCGATCTTCTTCCTGTGGCAGAAGGACTCGAGCGCGTTCTTCGCCGACGCGTCCGGCTGACCGGAACGGGCTGCCGCTATCGACCGGGATCCCGGCTCGGGTCTGCCGGAGCCCGGGATCTCAGGTCGCCGTCGGCCCGGCCGCCGACTCGCCGTCCGACGGCTGCTCGGCCTGGACCTGGGCGAGCTGAGCCTGGGCGAGCTGGGCCGTCAGCCGCCGCCAGGCCAGGTCCGCGCCCGAGGCGAGGCACCCGTCGACGACGGCGCCCGTGCCGAGCGCGCTCACCCGAAGCTCGGGCAGCACCGGCGCGATCCGGCCGAGTTCGGTGCTGACCGCGGCCGCGAAGCCAGGCGCCTGCCCGATGCCGCCGCCGAGCACGACAAGCCCGGGGTCCACTACCGCGATGATCGCGCAGATCGCCTTGGCCACCAGCCTGGCCTCGGCGGCCACGATCGCGGCGGCCCGCTCGTCCCCGGCCGCGGCGGCCGCGAAGACCTGCCTGGCCGACCGGTTACGCAGGCCCGCCCGCCGCGCCGCGCGGACGATCGCGGCGGCCGAGCCGACCGCCTCCATCGTGCCGCGCCTGCGCACTTCCTCGTCGGCGACGTCACCGCCGGGCCCCTCGGTGATCGGCAGGAACGCGATCTCGCCCGCCACGCCGTGCGCCCCCCTGTGCAGTTGCCCGCCGAGCACGAGGCCCATGCCGATCCCGGTCCCGATGGAGACGAAGCCGAAGCTCGCGAACTCCCTGCCGTGCCCGTGCTCGCGCTCGGCCAGCGCCGCCGCGTCGGTGTCGTTCTCCACGGCCAGGTCCTCGCCAAACGCGCCGCGCAGCCCGGCGAGCACCGAAGGGTTGTCCCAGCCCGCCATCCCGCCGGTCAGCGTGATCGCGTCCCGCCTGGGGTCGTAGACGCCCGGGCTGCCGAGCACGGTCTGGGTCACGTCGGCCCGTGCGACGCCCGCCGCCGCGCAGATCCCGTCGGCCAGCCTGACCAGCTCGCCCACCCGCTTGCGCACGCTCGCCGCCGCGCAGCGTGACTCGGCCTTGGCCCTGATCTCGCCGGTCAGGTCGGCGATCGCGCCGCGCAGGTACTCGTGCCCGATGTCCAGGCCGAGCACGTAGCCCGCGTCGGGCCTGATCTCGTACAGCACCGCGGACCGGCCGGGCACCCCGGTGCGCTGGCCGGCCGTCCTGACCAGGCCGGAACGCTCGACGTTGGCGAGCGCCAGTGAGACCGTCGGCTTCGACAGCCCGGACAGCCGGGCCAGGTCAGCACGCGAGCACAGGCCGAGCTGGCGGATCTGGTTGAGCAGAAGCTGCTCGTTCATCGTCCGCATGAGCTGGGGCCTGGCCGGCTGCATGCCCCGCTCCAGCCCCGCCCGCGCCATCGGTCGCGGCATCCCCGCCGTCACCTGACCCGCGCCGCCCTGGGCAGGCTCGGCGGCCTCCGCCGCGACGTCCGTCACCGGGGGCGCCATGAAGTACCCACTAGCGCAGGTAGGCGAGGTGCTCGCCGTGCAGCTCGATGTACTCGGCGATCAGCTCGCGGGCGGCGGTGATGCCGGGCACAAGCGGGTGCTGAGCGAGCGCGACCGCGGCCAGGCTGGCGTTACCCGACATGGCGGCCTCCACGATCCCTCGCTCGTACTCTTTCACGGCCAGCACCAGCGCCCGCGCCGACCTGGGCAGGTCGGCCGCGTCGAGCTGGGTCAGGCCCGCGGCGTCCACCCTGGCGGGCACCTCCACGATGTCGTCGGGGTCGAGGAAGT
>WNGJ01016859.1_pt1 | contig 10056 bp, 9 predicted proteins | sample 5400611 | NCBI WGS metagenome assembly WNGJ01 (sample SAMN13153375, study PRJNA577476) | soil metagenome | isolation source: 40 cm soil or saprolite under Garry oak tree replicate 1 | place: USA:California | collected 2016-06-15
CGTTCTTGGCTGCCGTCACTCCTTGCGTCCCCAACGATACGATGACGTCCACCTTGAGCCGGACGAGCTCGGCCGCCAGGTCGGGCAGCCGGTCGACCCGATCCTCCGCATATCGATAGTCGATGACAATATTCTGGCCTTCAACCCACCCGAGCTCGCGCAGCCTTTGCCGGAACGCGTCGAGCAGGGGCGGTCTATCGGAAGGGGACGTCACACTAAGAAAACCTATCCGAGGCACCTTTCCCGCCTGCTGCGCGTCGGCGGCGAGTGGCGCGGCGAGGAGACTCACGGCGAGGACACCGACGAGTGCGCCACGCCTGATCATCATGCCGCCACCGCTGTGTGCTGGTTCAACACCGCACCGATCTTCTGCCAGCCGTCGATCTTGCGCAACTTGATCTGCCCGCTCGCCACGAGGCTGAAGAGCAGGACTAGTGCCGCGTCCTCGGTGGGCAGCGAGCTTTGGGTCTTCACGCGCCGTCGGAACTCCTCGTGGAGCCGCTCAATCGTGTTCGTGGTTCGTAGCGTTTTCCACTGCGTTTTGGGGTAGCGAAAGAACGTGAGGAGCTCGTCGCCGCCTTCTCGCAGACTCGTTACGACGCCCGGACAGCGCTTGTTCCATGTGCGCTCGAAGGCCGCGTAGGCGGTGCGGGCGGTGTCGGCATTCGCCGCGTAGACGATGCGATGGAAGTCGTCACGGATTTCCGCCAGCGCGTGCTTCGGCGCCTTGCGCTCAAGATTGCGCAGCTTGTGCACGCAGCACCGTTGGACCGCCGCCTTGGGCCAGACGAGCCCGACGGCGCGCCGCAGCCCGGCATTGCCGTCGATGATCGCCAGCACCGGCGCCTGCAACCCGCGCGCGACGAGATCGTCGAGGCACCCCTTCCATGCCGCGAAGGACTCGCCCCCGCACAGCTCCAGAGCGAGGAGCTGTTTGTCCCCGTCGGCGAGGACCCCGACGACGCCCAACACCGGGACATTGACGACCTTCCCGCCACTGCGCACGCGCAGAGCGAAGCCATCGAGGTAGATGTAGATGATGTCGAGGTCGCTGAGTGAACGCGTCCGCCACACTTCGAGGCCGTCTTTCAACGTGGCGATGACGCGCGACACTGCGCTCTTAGAGAGCGGCGCGGCCTTCAGCAACGGTTGAAGTGCGCCACGAATCCGGCGGGTGTTGCCGCCCGCCAAATACGTGGCGATCACCGCTCCATTGACTTCCGGCATTCGTCGCTGATAGCGCGGGACGATCGTTGACGTCCATTCTTTCCCACCGGCGCCTCTCAAGAGGGTGGCGCGAGGCAACGCGAGTGCAACCGGGCCGGTCGGTCCCGTGAGCGTCCGCTCCCTGATGCCATTGCGGTAGCCCCGTCGCACGTCACTGCGCTCGTAAGGCCTCGTCCCGAGCGCGGCCCGCAACTCCTCGTGCACGGCCGTCTCGATCGCGACGCGGACGTGCTGGTGGATCAGCTCGCTGAGCGAGACCGACTCAGGCTCGTGCGCTCCGCCCGACTTGTTGGTACGCTTCTCCATGGCGCGTTCCTCCGGTGGCCGCCCTGCAAGGCGGTGCGTTGGTCGTGCACTTCACAACCGGAAGAATGCGCCACTTCTCTTTTCCACCAGACCCGGGACGCGACCACGCAGCAATCGCCGTAGTTCGCCGGAACACCGAGGAAGTACAAGGCAAAGGTAACTGGCGCGTGTTCGAGGAACTGTTCGCCGATGATTTTGTAGATCACACGCCGCAGCCTGGCACGACACCCGACAAGGACGGAGTGAGAGTGTTGTACAAGCGCCTGCGTGCCGCGTTCCCCGACTTCCGTCCCGAGATCCACTGGCAGGCGGCCGCCGGCAATCTCGTGACCACCTACAAGACCTATCACGGCGCCCACCAGGGAGAGTTCCTCGGGATTCCGCCTACAGGGAAGCAGGTCAGTTTCTATACCGTCGACGCCATGCGGGTCGTCGACGGCAAGATCACTGAGCACTGGGGGGTCGCGACGCTGCTCGACCTGATGCAGCAGCTCGGTGTCGTGTTTCCTCTAGGGCGTCAGAGATGACGACCCGATCGGCGAACCGGTTTTGGACCTCTGAAAGTCGGGGTCCGAATCAACGACGACGCCGCCCTGGAAGCATGCCTCTGATTGTTTCCGCCTGCTCGCGAACGAGATCCAGGAACGATCGGAGCGCGCGGCTCTCTCGGTCTTCGGGCCAGGCCATCATCAAAGGAATGCGAACGGTGTCGGGTTCGACGGGTCGCAAGACGACACCGTTGCCCCGCAGATTGCTCACACACGCTGGAACCCGGTGCCCCGGCACGATGGAAGAGGACGAAGGGTTCGGCGGCCAGTTGTTTCACGGGCACCACGGGGCGGGTGGAAGCCGGATGCCCTTTCGGGAGGACGGCGAGCAATGAATCGCGGTAGAGGCACTCAGATCGAAGCCAGGCATCGTCCGGCGCTGGGATGGGCCGGGTGAACCCGACGTCGAGTCGTCCGGCGCGGAACTCGTCGATCTGATGCGTCGGTGCCATCTCACGCAGTGTCAGCCGAACGCCTGGGAAACGGCGACGGAACTCGCGGATGATCCGCGGCAAGAAGAAGGCGGTGGCCGAGCCCAAGAAGCCGACGGACAATGAACCAATCTCGCCCCGCGACGCCCCACGAGCCAGTTCGACCGAGCGGTCGGCGTGCGCCAGAATGTCCTTGGCTTCCTTCAGGAACACCTCGCCTTCCGACGTCAGCCGCACGCTCCGTGAGTTGCGCGTCAACAGTCGGACGCCTAGCTCGCGCTCGAGATCGGACACGGTCTGGCTGAGCGCCGGCTGGACGACGTGCAGCCGGCGGGCCGCCTCGCGGAAACCCTGCGACTCCGCCACCGCCCGGAAGTAGCGCAGATGTCTCAGTTCCATGGCAGTTCGGTGATCGCGTCTCGCGATCACTCTGATCGAAACATACTACGCGACGATTGTTGGTCGCTCCGGCATCCTAAGCGTGTCCGAAACACAGCATTGGCGAGGTGACCGAGTGAGGCGGAGCGTCGTTCGTGATCAGTATCGTTCAAGCCGAGTGTTCGGGCAATCGGGAAGAGGAGTCGAAGATGACGACCAATGTGTCAACCGCACTTGTTACGGGAGGAACGAGCGGTATCGGCCGGGCGGCAGCGAAGAAGCTGGCGCAGCTTGGCATCCATGTCATCGTCGTGGGCCGCAACGCGGAGAGGGGGAAGAAGACGGTGGCCGAGATCCGCGCAGCCGGAGGCAAGGCGGATGCTATTTCGGCTGACCTTCACGACGCGTCGAGCGCGCGCGAAGTGGCGAGAAGGGCGATCGAACTCGGAAACGATCATGTCGATATTCTGATCAACAGCGCAGGGATGTTCCCGTTCGGGCCGACACATGAAATGACAGAGGAAGCGTTTGAGAGCGTGTATGCGCTCAACGTCAAGGTGCCGTACTTCCTCGTCGCGACACTGGCGCCGCTGATGGCGAAGAGAGGCAAAGGGGCGATCGTCAATGTATCGACGATGGCTGCGGATTACGCGGTGTCCGGCCTGAGCCTCTATGGCTCGAGCAAGGCCGCCATCAATCTACTGACCAAAGCGTGGGCGGCCGAATATGGCGCGAGCGGTGTTCGCGTCAATGCCGTGAGCCCTGGACCTACGCGCACGGAAGGCACGGACGCAATGGGCGAGGCTCTCGATCAGCTGGCGGCCCAGGCGCCGGCGGGTCGTCCGGCTACAGCGGACGAGATCGCCGAGGCCATTGTGTTCTTGGCGACGGATCGTGCGAGTTTCATTCACGGCGCAAAACTTGCCGTCGACGGCGGACGCACCGCGGTTTGAAGACCAAGACGGACGGATCCGCGCAAAGTGCTGTCGGACCCAACGGCACCGTTTTCCCCCTCGCGCCCAATGGTCCCGACGATACCGACGAGGGCGGGAACGCGCGAGGGGTATGGGCTGACGGTACGCTCGGGTTCTTAGCGTACTCTCCGTCGTTGAAATCAGGGCGAACGGGAACTCGAGCCCGTTGTCGTACGACAACTTCGGGATTCGGAAGGCGAACCCCCAGTAGAGAGCCAGCGCTGAGCCCTCGGGCGGCTACAGGAGCCGACCGATGCGATGATCAGCGCACAATGAAATCACGTGCTTGAATTCTGCAAGTTCGATCGCGTCCCGTTGTGCTCGACGCCTGGAGTCGGCGCGTCATCGGCTGGGCCATGGAATCGCATCTGCGGACGGAGCTCGTGGTGGCCGCCTTGGACATGGCCGTCGCGCAGCGCCACCCGACCGCGGTCATTCATCACTCGGATCACGGCTGTCAGTACACGTCGCTCGCGTTCGGGAGTCGGTGTCGGGACGCGGGCGTGCGGCCCTCCATGGGCAGTGTCGGCGACGCCTACGACAACGCGTTGTGCGAGAGCTTCTTCGCGACGCTCGAGTGCGAGCTGCTCGATCGCCAACGCTTCCCGACGCAGGCCGACGCTCGCCTCGCCGTCTTCGACTTCATCGAAGGCTGGTACAACCCACGGCGCCGCCATTCCGCGCTCGCTTATCTGTCGTCCATGACTTTCGAGCGGTCCCATGGGAGCGCCGATCGCACAATGCCTCCAGGATCGACGATCTCGGTGGGGGGTGCTATCTCAGTATCCCCCTCGCGAGTGGTGCAGTGACGGTCTCGAAAGCAGTTCACCATCCACCGAACCGGGGCAACTCCACCACAGGCTCGCCGACGTGGGCAAGGTACTCCAGCACGACGCATACCGTGCAGTTGCTCAAGCCCACCGGAATTGGCACCACCAGCCAACTCTCGAACGACCACAAGTACGCCTTCTGGGCCGGCTTCGGCGTATAAATGACCGGGGGAGCCCGACCTTGGGTCGGGCTCGAGGTCAGGCCTTGGGCCGCAGCGTGTGGTGCTTCAAAGGCAGCGAGCGCACGCGCTGGCCGGTCGCGGCAAATATGGCATTCACCAGTGCCGGCGCCAGTGGCGGAACGCCCGTTTCGCCCACCGCGCCCCAGGGCTGGCCGGCGTCGGTGCCGCTCGCCACGATGTAGGTCTCGATGCGCGGCGTCTCGTGGATGCGCAGCAGCGGGTAATCGTGGAAGTTGCTTTGCTCGGCGCGCCCGGCCTTGAAGGTGATCTCGCCCGTCAAGACCGCGCCCAGTGCCTGGATGATGCAGCCCTCCACCTGCGCCACGATCGTGTCCGGATGCACCGCGAACACCGGGTCAATGACACAGACCACGCGGTGCACCTTGACGCCGCCGTCCTTGTCGACTGAAAGCTCCACCACCTGCGCGCACAGCGCATCGTCGAACTCGACGACGGCGATGCCTTGATGCACGCCGGCGGGGGCCTTGCCCCAGTTGGCACGTCGGGCCGCCTCATCCAGCACGGCCAGCGTGCGCGGCGCCTGCGCCAGCAGCGGACGGCGGAACTGGTAAGGGTCCTGCTTGCTGGCGCGCGCCAGCTCGTCGAGAAAGGCCTCGCGGAAGAAGCCGTTCTGCGAATAGTTCACGGCGCGCCAGAAGCCGACCGGGATGGCGGTGTTGCGCATCACATAGCCGGCCTCGAAGGCGGGAAGGGCATAGCCCATGTCGGCCTTGTGCAGGCTGTTCATCATCGAGAGGTCCTGGCCGTTGCGCATGAAGTGCGGCGCCAGGCTGGCGAAGATCGACGAGCCGCACAGGCGTATCTTCCAGCCGACTAGGCGGCCGCTGCTGTCGAAGCCGGCCGTCTGCCGGGCAACGATCATGGGCCGGTAGAAGTCGTGCCGCATGTCCTCTTCGCGCGTCCAGATCAGCTTGACCGGCTGGCCGACGGCCTTGGCGATCAGCACCGCCTGGCGCGCCCAGTCCTGCGACAGCCCGCGCCGGCCGAAGCCACCGCCCAGGTGGCATTTGTGGACGACCACCTTGGACGGGTCCAGGCCCAGCGTTTGCGCCACGACCTGGGCCGTGCCTTCGCCGTTTTGCGTCGGCGCCCAGACTTCGGCCCGCCCGTCGGCCACATGGGCGGTGCAGGTCTGCGGCTCCATCGTCGCATGGGCGAGGTAGGGCACCTGGTAGTCGGCCGTGACGCGCGTGGCGGCGGAGGCCAGCGCCGCGTCCACATCGCCGATGCGATGGCCGACCACGACGTCGGCGGCATCGAGTCCCTGCTGCAGCGTTTTCAGGATGGCATCGCTGGACACATCGGCGCTCGCGGCCTCGTCCCAAACAACGGGCAGCGCCTCAAGCGCTTTCTTGGCCTGCCACCAACTGGACGCGACGACGGCCACCGCGGTGTCGCCCACCTGCACCACCTGGCGCACGCCCGGCAGGGTCATCACCTTGGCCGCGTCGAAGCTCTTGAGCTTGCCGCCGTAGGCCGGGCAGGCGCTGACCGCGGCGTGGAGCATGCCTGGAACCCGCACGTCGATGGCGTAGATCGGCTGGCCGGTGACCTTGGCCCGCATGTCGAATGGGCGGGGCGAGGTGCCGATCAGCCGCCAGTCCTGCGGCCGCTTGAGCACAACGTTCTCCGGCACGGGGCGGGCCGAGGCGGCCTGCGCCAACGCGCCGTAGCGCAGCGTCCGTCCGCTAGGCCCATGGGTCACGACGCTGTTCCTGGCCGTGCATTCCTCGGCCGGGCAATTCCAGCGCGAAGCGGCTTCTGCGACCAGCATCATGCGGGCCTGCGCACCGGCCTTGCGCAGGTAGTCATGCGAGCGGCGCACCGACACGCTGTCGGTGGTAACCATGTTGCCCCAGACCCGCTTGCGGGCCAGGTGCTCCGCCACCGGCGCGTACTCGGGCTTCACGCGGGCCCAATCGCATTCGAGCTCCTCCGCCACCAGCATCGGCAGCGAGGTGAAGATGCCTTGCCCCATGTCCGACCGCGCGATGCGGATCAGCACGCTGTCGTCGGGCTGGATGACCACCCAGGCCGTCAGTTCCGGTTGGACGGGCTTGGCCGTCGCGAGCGCCTGGGCTTGAGCTTGCGCGAATGCGGCGGGCGTTCTCAGCACCAGTCCGCCGGCCAAAGCGCTGATGCCGAACGCGAAGCCGCGGCGCGAGATCGTCGGTGGCAGCCGCGCGGTGCTCATGAGCGGTCCTCCTTGGCGGCGTTGGCGGGCGCGGCCTTCCTGCCGGAGGCCACCTGCCTGATGGCGGCGCGGATGCGCGGATAAGTGCCGCAGCGGCAGAGATTGCCGGCCATGGCGCTGTCGATGTCGCTGTCCGACGGATGTGGCTTGGACTGCAGCAGTGACGCGGCCTGCATGATCTGGCCCGACTGGCAGTAGCCGCACTGCGGCACCGCGTGTTCGATCCAGGCGGCTTGCAAGGGATGCAGGCCTTTGGCGCCCAGCCCTTCGATCGTGGTGATCGACTTGCCCTTGAGATCGGCCAGCGCGATGCTGCAGGACCGCACCGCGTCCTTGCCGACGTGCACGGTGCAGCAGCCGCACAGCCCGGCGCCGCAGCCGAAGCGCGTTCCCATCAGCCCGAGCTCATCGCGTAGGTACCACAGCAGCGGGGTGGCCGGATCGCCGTCGAAGCGGCGGCGGGTCTGGTTGACGACCAATTCGATCATGGGAGTCTCTCCAATGTTCCAGCTTCAGTCGAGCGTGATGTTGAGGATAGCCAACATCAACGACCCCCGGAGGCGGTCACCCTTCCTTGGTCCGGTAGTGCATCAGTTTGGAGCTACGAGGTCTGGAGCGCGACGGTGGCGGTGGCGACGTAGCCGTCCCCGTCGCGCGCCATCGTCCACATCAGGAGGGACTTGTCGGCGATCTGCCCCAGGAAGCGATCCGTGGCGTTCGTCGTGTCGCGGTTCGGGTGCCGATCATAGGGGGCGCGCGCGTAAACAGCGTTCGTGACCTCGTCGGGGAAATAGAGCTGAGTGGTGGCCGCCTTCGCACCGACGCGCAGCTTCAGGTGCACGTGCGGGGTGCGGCCCGAGTACCAGCCCGGATAGATCGTTCGGAACCGGACGCCGCCGGCGGCGTCCGTGAGCTGCGTGCCCCGCAGAAACGTCTTGTCGTCCACCGGCTCGACGTGCCGAGGGGCGATGGCGACGCCCTCGTAGCCGGAGTAGATGCCGAGCGCATCGCATTGCCAGACGTCCACGGCGGCTTTTGGGATCGGCGCGCAGGACGCGGAGTCGAGCACGCGGAAAATGAGCTGGAGCGGCACGCCGGGCTTGCCCTCGGAGATGGCTTCGCGCATGGGGGCCTGGTCCAGGTAGAACGGGCCTTCGATCTGCTCCGGCGTCAGCGTGCACACTGGTTGCGCGAGCGCGCGTTGCCACCGCGCCGCGGCGACCGTGCCGAACGCGAGACTGCCGAGACCTCCCACCACCGTTCGCCTGTGCATATTGTTCTCCTATTCATGTTTCCCTTCCGACGGCGCCTCGCGGCGCCGCGTTTACCGCGGTCCCGGCCGTTTCCTGGCCTGAACGCGGCAACTTCTCTGCGCTCGCCTTCCCGCCTCTGCGGCCACCCTTCCGGGCGCGCTTCACCAGGCGAGTCCCCCTTGGGCGGTGCAGGATCGGGCGGGGCCTGGCCCGTGGCGATGTCGATGATGAGCTTGGCGCGCTGGCGAAGTCTGCGAGGCGCTTGGGTCGTTTTGGAATCTACGCATTCCTCGTCGTCTTGCGGTTCCAGCATCTGCCATGGTAGGGGACGTCCTTGACGATCGTCTTGTCGTCGGTTGGCAGGATCGGCTTGCCGCACTCAGCGCACACTGGGTTCAGCCATGGCAGGAGTATCGGCCCTCTTGTGCTCTGTGTCACGCTTGAGGACCGTGGCTTGCCAACGACCTCGGCCGCGTCGTCTTCGAGGCCAGGCAGGGCACTCGAGTTCCGGATCCTGCCCCAGCCAACCGATGATGAGGTCGGCGACGTGCTGGCTCGGATCGCCGCGCGGGGGCAGCGTCTGCTCCGGCGCCGGAGCTCCTATATGCCGTTGATCACTGCGTTCAACCTGCGAAAGGAAGACCGATTGTCCGATATCGAGAACGCTCTCAGGCGGGCACTCGTGAGCATGCCCGAGTTGAGGATCAACGACGCCGACATCGATTTCGTGCCGGTCTCGATGCCTGATGGATTTCACGGCTAGGCGGCCAGGATCAACGTGGATCTGTGGGAAGGAAGCCATCGCACGAAGAAAGCGCTTCAAGAGCTGGCCACGAGAGCCGCAACAGCCTTTCAGCGTGTCACTGGATCGGATCGAAAAGTGAAGGTCGTCATTCGGCCCTACGATGTCGAGGGTGCGGGGTGGGTGTCGCGTCAATCAACAACGCGCTCGGCGCGACCGCGCGACTCCGGGCGGTGCCGTCGCTCGTAGTTTCAGAGCTTCCTTGAACAGGGTCTGTTTCGCCGCTCCACGTGGTCACGTCTGGACCCATGTTCTCGACGCTCGTCTCGCAAAGGTTCCATCCCCGCCCGATCCTCGTTGACTCAACACGCCGCAACTTCTTGATTCGCCCAAGCGCACGGTGTGGAAAGACGGCTTTGAATCCCATTGGGCCACCACCGAACTTGCCCCTCTCGATCTGCGCCGCGGTACCGACAGGCCGTCAGCGCGGATCGAAATGTTGTATGAAGCCGAGCGGCAGCATCGGTCCGGCCATACCGGCGGCGGTGTCGGTGGGCGGCACTTGGAAGCAGGGTGTCGTGTCCGCCCAAATGGTCGGCGTGTCGCACGGACACGACAAGATCGTGATGCGGGACTGACGTCTACGTATGGAAGGAGAGAGCTCATGACGGGCAAGCGAGTGCTGGGGATCGGGCTGGATCCCCATACGATCGCGCGAGGATCGGCATCATGATCGATCGGTTTTTCCCTGCGGCGGGAAACTAACCGGTCAGCGGCGGCGCTGTATCTCGTGATCCCTGCTAGTGATCGCCGAATTCGACGAGGTCGCGACCGGCGAGCGGCCCCCCGGCCTGTTGCAGGCGGCCACCCGTCGCGAGACCGCCCAGATCGATCGCCGTGAAGCCGAAACTCTCGATGAGCTGTTTGATGAATGCGGTCGGTTCGGGATGGTCCCCCGAGACGAAGATCA
>WNGJ01026473.1_pt1 | contig 10056 bp, 4 predicted proteins | sample 5400611 | NCBI WGS metagenome assembly WNGJ01 (sample SAMN13153375, study PRJNA577476) | soil metagenome | isolation source: 40 cm soil or saprolite under Garry oak tree replicate 1 | place: USA:California | collected 2016-06-15
CTGACGAACGCGTGGCCGTCGAGCTGTATGTCGTGGAAGAAATGCCGGCCGATGCGGTGGCGAAGGTGGTCGGTTGGCCAAACGCCAAGGCGGTTTACAATCACGTGTATCGGGCGCTCGCCGCCATGCGGACGCGGCTGGAGCAAGCAGACGTGCGAGCTGATCTGTGAGCATTTCCGTCCTCCCCGACCGTTCCATGGTGCGGTCAACATGAGCGATCCCCAGCCGCCCCAGCCCCTCGATCGCCTGCGGGGCCATTTCCACACGGGGGAGACGCCCGTCCCAAGGCCGGACTGCCTCGATGCTGACACGGTGGCGGCCCTGGCCGATGGCACGCTCGACGCCGCACGCCGTGCGCGCGCGCTTGGGCACGTGGCAACCTGCGGGCTGTGTCGTCGCGCAGTGGCATCCGTTGCCGAAGCGTTGGCTGACGGCCCGATTACCCATGAGGTGGAGATCGTCGAAGGGCGCCGACGCCGTCTTCGAGGACAACTGTTGAGGGTAGTTACGCCGCTGGCCGCGGCCGCAGCACTCGTGCTGCTGCTATTGCCGCGCCACGACAACCATCCGTTGGTGTCGACCCTGCGCGGGCCGCTGAAGGCGGACACCGATGCGCCCGCGCCAATCGGTCCGCGTGCGACGGCCGCGCGGCCTGATCGATTCATCTGGACCGCGGTTGCACACGCCCAGCGGTACCGTCTGCGGCTGTATGACGCAGAAGGGGGCGTTCTCTGGACCGATGAAACATCGGACACCGCGGCGGCGCTGCCGAAGTCGGTAAAGCTCTCGCCTCGATCGAGGTATTACTGGAAGGTCGAGGCACAGACCGAGTCGGGTCGCTGGAGCGGTTCGGAGCTCGTGGAGTTTGGTGTGGAGACCTCGCCGTGATTCCGCTCCTCACCGTGCTCCCTATCCTCGCGCTTGCAGTACAGCGTCCGTACCAGGACTCGATGCGGGCGCTGGCACGTGAGGCACCCGATTCGGTGTTGATCGACGCCGTGCGCCGGCGGCCGATAGATGCCCGTAAGGCGTCGCTCTGGTTACTAGGCCACGCGGCCGAGACTGATTCCGCCGGGCTCTCGGCGCTCCGGGCTGCGGAACGCCTCGCCGAAGCGGTTGCTGCTGCGTGGAACGATTCTTTCCCCGTACGCCGGGTCGCGCGTTTTCGATCGCTGACCCTCTCCGATCGTCGCGCAACCGGCGCGGCCGACAGCTTACTTCGCGCGGGGAATGACGCGAGTGGGCCGCGTGGCGTGGGTGTCGCGATGCCGCTCTGGCGCGAGAGTCTGCGGCGCTTCGAAGCGCTCGCGGACACGGCAGGCATCGCCAGAGTTCTGCTGGCGATGGGCGGCGGTCTTGCCGATGCGCAGGAATACGACAGCGCAGCAGCCCACTTTGCGCGCTCGCGCGACTTGGCGGAAAAGATCGGCGATCTGGGCGTCCAGGCGACCGCGTTGGGCAACCTCGGAACACTGAGAGCCATGCGGGGCGATTTGGACGGCGCGGTGGAATGGTATGCACGCGCCAAGCCGATCCGGGAGCGGATCGGAGATCTCGGCGGTCTGGCGGGCGATCAAGGTAACCTGGGCGTCGTCGCCCGGAAGCGGGGGAACCTCGTTGAGGCGCGTCGCGCATATGAGGCCGCACTCGCCGCGAACCGAACCGTCGGTGATTCCGACGCACTGGCATCAAACCTCCTGAACCTGGCTAACCTCACGGCCGCGTGGGAAGGTGGCGACTACGAAGTGGCGGCTGGTCTTTATCGGGAGGCACTGGCAATCCGTCGGGCGATCGGCAATAAGCTCGGAGCGGCGCTGGTGGAATACAACTTCGCCCTGCTCACCATAGATCGAGGCGATTATCCGACGGCCGTCACGCTGCTGACTGATGCGGTCGCGATCGTACGGAGTGTCGGTGCGGTTGGCGGCAGTACCTTCGAGCCCGCGTTGCTGCTCGCACGAGCCCGTGCCGAAATGGGGGACCTTCGTGGCGCGCGCGCGGACTTGGATGGTGCGGAAGCGTTCGCGAATCGCAGGAGCGGAGGGGAGCGCGGCGCGTCGCTCGCCTGGATCGCACTGGGGCGAGCGGAGCTTGCGATCGCGTTCAATCGCCTCGCCGAAGCAGAGCAGCAATTCACCCGCGCGCAGCGTCTCGTGAGTGGCGCCTCAAACGCTGCCGTACGACAAATTGTCTGGCTGCAGGCGCAGCACGGACTCGTGGACGTCCAGCTCAGAAGCCAAAACTATCGCCGTGCGCAGGTCGCACTTGAAGAGCTTGTCGGACAGCTCGCACCCGCCGATGGCGGAGGAAGAGCCATCGTTCGAGTGAGGGCTGGGCAGGTGGCGTGGAGACTTGGGGACACGGCTACCGCCCGTCGGACACTCACCCAGGCCATCGACACGCTACGCAACTGGGGTGGCGTCGTGGACGAGGTGCGCGCCTTGACCGCGCTCGGCGAGCTCGAGCGGCAGGCGGGCCGTACCGGCGTTGCGGAATCGCTTTATCGTGCGGGGCTTAACCGGCTTGGCGCGCAAACCGCACCCGCTGTCGCATGGCCCTTACACGCTGCTCTGGCGGGCGTTTTGCGAAGCCGCCACGAGCTCGACGAGGCGGCGAAGGAGCTCCGGACCGCTGTCGGCCAGATCGAACGCGTCTCGGGAGGCCTGCAGCTCGAGGAGCAGCGATCCGAGTTCCGAGCCGACAAGTGGCATGCATACGTCGACCTGGCGATGGTGGAACGAGCGCGCGGCCGGACGGAGGCGGCATTCGAGGCGAGCGAACAGCTCCGGGCACGGCAGATGCTCGATTTGCTGGCACGGGGCCGCGTCACGGCAGGCCAAAACACGGAACGGCTCGCGAGTCGCGAGCAAGACCTGCGTCGCCGATTGTCGGAGTTGGCCCGGCAGACTGACTCGCGGGGAAGCGCTACGCCGGGGTTGCGGGGGGGGGAGGGGAGCGGCGCAGCGGCGGCTTCGGCCACTGGTTCAGCGAACGATCCGCTGACCAACGCGCAAGAAGAGTACGCCCAGCTGCTCGTTGAGATGCGCGAAGCCAACCCCTCGTACGCGGCGCTCGTCCAGGGGGATGTGGCGCCCGCGACTGCCGTGATGGCCGCGCTCGGCCCAGATGACGCCTTGCTCGAGTATCTCGTGGGCGATTCAAGCAGTGTTGTGTTTGTGGTCACTCGTGACAGCGTGACGGCGGTCGACCTACCCTTGAGTCACACTACGCTGACAGCGCTCGTCGATTTCGCGCGCTCGACGCTCGTAAGCCCCGCCGAGCGGGCCGGAAGCCCAGACTGGCGGCCGCCGCTACGTCGCCTCTATGACCACCTCATTGCTCCGGTTGAGTCCCATGGCCTCCTCGTCGGCAAGCGGCGGCTGGTCATCGCTCCGCACGCTGAATTGCACTATCTGCCGTTTGGGGCACTGGTGCGGCGTGGCTCACGCGAGCAATTCCTCGTCGAACGCTATGTCATCGAGTATGTGCCTTCCGCTTCAGTCTGGATGCTCTTGCGCGACCGGCGAGCGCCGGCGCGCCGCGGTGTTTTGGCACTTGCCCCACGCCCGTCGGAGCTGCCTGGGTCTCAAGCGGAGATCGCGGCCATCCAACGCTCCTACAAGGATGATGCGCTGACGTTAGTAGGCCGAGCCGCGACGGAAAGCGTGTTTCGCGCCTTGGCGCCCGAACGCGACATTGTCCATCTGGCATCGCATGGCGTGCTCAACAAACGGAACCCACTCTTCTCGTACATTCAGTTGGCGGCGGGCGGTGGGGACGACGGGCGGCTCGAGGTGCATGAGGCATTCGGGCTCAACCTTGGATCTCGTCTGGTCGTCTTGAGTGGCTGCCAAACGGGTGTCGGTGCCGGGTCAACGGCAGACGTACCTCCGGGAGACGATTGGGTAGGGTTGGTCAACGCATTTCTCTTCGCCGGTGCCCAGAACGTCCTCGGCACGCTATGGCCGGTGCAGGATGTCTCCACGGCGCGGCTCATGAGTCAGTTCTATAAGCTTCTCAGCGAGGGGCGTTCGGAAGCAGAGGCGCTCGCTGTGGCGCAACGAGCCGCGCTCCGGGAGCCCGCGAGCTCGCATCCCAGCGCAGCGGCGCGGCGAAATCGCGGAAACCGCCTCGCGCGGATCCGATTCTGCACTCATCGACGTCGTCCAGCGGCGCCCGATGGCTGCGCGGGGCGTGTGGCGTGATTTTCTGAAATCCGCCGGCGGCACAACGGATTCCGCTTCCGCTGCGGCATTCGCCGCCGCGGCCCGCATCGCTGGCGCGATTGTCGTGGTCTGGAAGGACTCGTTTCTCGTGCACCAAGGAGCCCGTTTCCGCGCGTTATCCCTGCGCGATCAAATCGCGGACCTCGCCGCGGACAGCCTCTGGGATGCTGCCGTGCCTCTGGTTTCTGGTGCCCGTGGGATGGATGCCCTCCCCCTGTTCCGCGAGAGTCTCCGACAGTTCACGTCACTGTCGGACACGTCCGGGATTGCTGCTGCTCTCGTCGGCGAAGGCATCGTCTTCAAAAACGTACAGGAATACGACAGCGCAGTCGCCTACTTCATGCGTGCGCGAGATGCGGCCGAGCACGTTGGCGACCTCCGTATGCTAGCGAACGCTTTGGGTGACCTCGGCCAAACGAAATGGCGGCAGGGCGACTTGCGAGCTGCCAGAGATTGGATTTCCCAAGCTGGGGAAATCAACGTGCGAATGGGCGACAAGCGTAACCTCTTGATAAACAAGAATGATGTCGGCCTCCTCGCGTGGAGCGGAGGAGACCTGGCCACGGCTCAAGAATCCTTCGATAGCGGGCTGGCATTGGCACGGGATTACCATGACTCGTCCGCCATATCTCTTTTCCTCAGCAATCTGGGCGGCATGGCCGCGGAACGCGGTGACTACGCTGGAGCCATTCAGGTGTTGCAACAAGCAGTTGAGATCTATCGTGTCGAAGCGAACTCACTCGAAGTCGCGGTTACTCTGCTTACCGTAGGCCAAGTACAGAATCGCCGAGGCAACTTTCCCTCCGCCGTACAAATACTGAAAGAATCTGCCGGGATTCTCGAACGATTGGGTCCCGAAGCTTCCGCGTACGAGGTCGATGAGACTACCGTGCGCACGGAGCTGGCCCAGACCCTCGCCAAAATGGGGGACCTGCAGGGGGCGCGCGCCGAGTTGCGGCGAGCGGAGGCACTGATCGCTCGCTATCCCGGAGCGAAGGCTCGCGCCTCACTCACGGACCTTGCGATCGCGCGCGGTGACCTGGCGCTGGAGTTCAATGATCCGGCCGAGGCGGAGCGCCAATATGTCCGGGCCCGCCGGCTGGCCCGCGGCGAGGGAGCAGCGCAGAAGCGGAGTCGCGCGGCTGTGGGGTTGGCGACGGTCTTCGTCCGGCGTGAGAACTACGCCCGGGCGCAGCAGCTGTTACAGAACCTGCTTAAAGATCCGGCTGCGGACGCGCACAATGCCGCCATGATCAGACTGGAGCTTGGTCAAGCGGCGGTTCGAGGGGGTGACACCCTCACTGCACGCCGCGCGTTTCGCGAGGCCCTCGATACGCTGCACGCCATGGGCGCGACTTCGGACGAAGCCGAAGCACTCGGTGGACTCGGAGTGGTCGCGGCGCGAACAGGACACGTAATGGACGCGGAGTCGCTGTTTCTGGCGGGGCTCGCGCGGCTCAATGCAGGAACCGGGTCAACTGTCGGCTGGCAACTCCATGCGGATCTCGGCGCTAGCATGCGGCGGCGCGGTGCGCTCGCCGATGCGGCACGCGAGCTACGTGCGAGTATCGAACAAATAGAACGGATTTCTGTGGGTTTGCGGCTGGAAGAGCAGCGCTCGGCGTTTCAAGCCGATAAATGGGGTGCGTACACGGAACTTGCGTTGGTTGAGCGCGCGCGCGGCATGACCGAAGCGGCGTTCGCGGTGAGCGAGCGCCTCAGAGCGCGCCAGATGCTCGACCTCCTGGCTCGCGGGCAGGTTGCGCCATCGCAGTCTTCAGGTACTCTGGCCATTCGTGAACAGGATCTACGGCGGCAGATGGCAGAGCTCAGCAGCCAACTCGATACCGTATCGAATCTGCGCGACACACGCGGAGGCGAGGCCGCAAGTCCGGCAACGGCCCAAACGCGCGCCGCACTGATTCGCGCACAGGACGAGTACCAACGATTAGTGCTCGAGGTGCGCGAGGCTAATCCCGCTTACGCCGCGCTGGTTCGCGGAGAAACAATAGGCGCTCGTGACGTGAGCCAAGTACTGCACGCCGACGAGGCGCTACTCGAATACCTCGTGGGAGATTCCACTACCATTTTGTTCGTGATCACCCACGACACCATGGCATCACTGGATCTGCACCTGCCCCGCAGCGCTCTTGCGGCATTGGTCGACTTTGCGCGAGCACAATTGCTCAATCCGAGGAATAGAACCCTTCCAGCCCCTGATTGGCGTCCTTCCGCACGCCGGCTTTATGAGCAGCTTATCGCACCTGTTGAATCAGACCGCTTGCTAGCCGGCAAGCAACGGTTGATCATCGTTCCGCATGCAGAGCTTCATTATCTCCCGTTTGCTGCTCTCCTGCGGCCTGGACCACCTGAACAACCGTTGGTCCAGCGCTACATCGTCGAATACGTGCCGTCCGCGTCGGTCTGGCTGCGGCTTCGCAATCGGACCCGGCGGACGGCTGGTGTCGGCGCTCTTGCCTTGGCACCTCGGCCGAAGGCCCTTCCCGGCTCTGTCGCAGAAATCGAGGCTGTGCGTCGAGCATTTCGCGAACGCACCGTGGACCTGGTAGGAGCGGCCGCCACCGAATCCGCCTTCCGGACTCTCGCCCCGCAGCGCGATGTCATTCATCTCGCCACGCACGGCGTGCTGAACAAGCACAATCCCTTATTCTCTTTCGTCCAGCTCGAACCGGGCGCTGGCGACGATGGGCGACTCGAAGTACACGAGGTGTTCGGCCTGAATCTGCAGGCGCGATTGCTGGTTCTCAGCGCGTGCCAGACAGGCGTCGGGGCAGGCACGACGGCCGATGTCCCAGCTGGCGATGACTGGGTGGGTTTCGTGAACGCTTTTCTCCTCGCGGGTGCAGGAAACGTTCTCGGGACTTTGTGGCCGGTCGAGGACGTTTCCACGGCACGTCTCATGACGCATTTCTATCAACAGCTCGGCGCCGGTCGGTCCGAGGCGGAAGCGCTCGCGCTTGCGCAGCGAGCCGCGCTCCGGGAACCCGCGAGCTCGCATCCGTTCTATTGGGCCGGCTTTACGTTGGTCCGAGGTAGCTGATCATCCGCGTTTGAGCAACTGCCTTCCGCACGTCCGTTAAACGCAACGTCGATTCGCACCAACGACTCCGACCGGAGGCCGTATGTTCGCGACGCGTTGCGTCTGTTTTGCAAGTTTGAGCATCATGCTCTCCCTCGTCGCCTGTGATAGCCAGCCGCTCGAGCCCATCGAGGCTTCTTCGGTTGGAGCGCCAGGCCTCAGGGCGCCGTCGGGAACGGATGCGAAGCCGAGTACTAGCAGCTCGGTTGACATCACGTGGACGGACAACTCCCCCAACGAGGCCGGCTTCGTCATTGAGCGTTCTACGACCAGCGGGGGACCGTGGACAACCGCCGGGACGGTCGGCCCCAATGTCACATCATTCAGCGACGGCGGACGGACGAGCGAGCAGCAAGTGTGCTACCGCGTCCAAGCATTCAAGCGGAACGGTGACTCGACTCCGTCGAACACGGACTGCACGACCCCGCCTGCTGCCGCCAGCAACCTGACCGCGACCGCGCTGGATCAGCAAACCGTCGACGTTGGATGGAAGGACAATTCGAGCGTCGAGGACGCATATGAGCTGCAACGCGCGACAGCTCAGGCCGGGCCGTACGTCCTCATCGCTACCCTTCCAGCGAACACGGTCAGCTACCGCAACATCGGTTTAACCACGAACACGACGTACTGGTATCGCGTGCGGGCGACGAAGGACGCGGGATTCGGGGACTTCTCCAACGTCGCGAGCGCGACCCCGTTCCTCGCGCCGCCGAAGGCCCCCTCGGGGACCAACACGAAGCCGTACTACGGCGTAGCGATCGACGTCACCTGGCTCGACAACGCCACGAACGAAGACGGCTTTCGCATCGAGCGCTCGATTGATGCGGGCGTCACGTGGATCACTGCCCTGACCTTGGGTCCCAACGTCACGACGGCACGGGATTACGGTTTTCAGACTGCCGAGCAGCCCGTCTGCTATCGGGTCATCGCCTTCAACACTCCGGGCGACTCGCCGCCGTCGAATGTCCACTGCACGGCGCAGCCCGCCGCCCCCAGCAACTTGACCGGAGTCGGGGTCAGCGGGCCCGCCGTCGAGCTGTCGTGGACCGACAACTCCGCCTTCGAGGATGGATTCGAAGTTGAGCGGTTCGGGTCGGGCGTCATCGCAACGCTGCCGGCCAACGCGACCAGTTATCGCGATGGCGGGCTGACCCCCGACGTCACGTACACGTATGTGGTGCGCGCGACCAAGGACGGTGGAAGCTCCCCGAACTCGAACTCCGTGCAGGTGGTCGTCGCCACCGTGCCGCCGGCCGCACCTTCGGGGGCGGACGCCTATCCCGGCTCGAGTACCGTCGCGTCCGTGACGTGGGTCGACAACGCGACGAATGAGGCGGGGTTCCGCGTGGAGCGCTCCACCGATGGCGGGGCGAGCTGGGTCGTCGCGGGCACGTCGGGGATAAACCAAAGCGGGTTCAACGATTTCGAACGGCCGAGTGAGCAGCAGCTGTGTTACCGTGTGATCGCGTTCAACAACGCGGGCGATTCCCCGCCGTCCAACATGGACTGCACGACGCTTCCCGCCGCGCCGACCAACCTTGTGGCCACGCCCGTCGAGAGTGGGACCATTGAGCTCACCTGGACCGACAATTCCGGCGTCGAGGACGGGTACGACGTCGAGAAGCTGATCAACTACTGCGACTACGACCAGTGCTACTCGTACTGGGCCTCGATCGCGACCCTCGGTCCCAATGCGACGAGCTATCGCGACACAGGGCTAAGTCCCGGCGAGTTCGCCACGTACTTCGTGCAGGCGCTCAAGGACGGCGGTAGCTCCGACATGTCGAACCAAGCCTCGGCGACCGCGCCGTAAACGCGGATGGAGTCTCGGCAAAAGGAAGTGAACCATGAACCGCCACGCTCCGAACATCATCGCCCTGGGCACCGCCCTGCTGGTGCTGCAAGCGTGCCACGATCAACGGGCGCCGACTGAACTCGCCAGCGGTGGGGTGCTCGCCGCAAGTGTGACGCCGGCCGACCCCGCGGGCCGCCATCTCGTGGTCTTCACGGCTGAGCGGGTGCCGGCCGACTTCGAGGAGCGAGTGGCGCAGCTGGGGGGCTCCGTCGAGGCCGCACTCGACAGTATCGGCGTGGCCGCTGTGACTGGCCTGTCAGAAGGCGCGGCTGCCGAGTTGGCGGCGGCTGCGGATGTACGCGCCGTGGAGCCCGATGTGGCCACCGCCCCGCCGAATGAAGACGTCGGGGCCGACGGCGCCACTGGCGACGAGGCGGTGAGTGAATCCCTCGCGCCCGCCGATGCGACCGCGTCCCCCACCGGGGCGCAGTTCTACGCGCGGCAGTGGAACCTGCGGGCCGTGTTCGCCCCTGACGCGTGGGCCGCGGGCTTCCTCGGCTCGCGCGACGTCGTGGTCGCGATCCTCGACACCGGCATCGACTATACGAACCCCGACCTCGCGGGACTCGTGGATCTGGACCGCTCGATATCCTTCGTACCCGAGGACGTGACGCGCCACTATCCTGGCCGGCTCCCGTTCAGCGACCTGTTCTGGCACGGGACCGCCGTGGCGTCCGCCGTCGCGAGCAACGCGAGCGTTCTGGCGGGCGTGAACCGGTATGTCACGCTCCTCGCCGTGAAGGTCGCGGACTCCACTAACACGCACACGGCCGCCCGCATCATCAGTGGAATCGTGTACGCCGCCGACCAGGGCGCCGACGTCATCAACGTCAGCAGAGGCAGCCAGCGCGACAGGAGGCTGGATCCGGGTACGG
>WNGJ01028930.1_pt1 | contig 10054 bp, 9 predicted proteins | sample 5400611 | NCBI WGS metagenome assembly WNGJ01 (sample SAMN13153375, study PRJNA577476) | soil metagenome | isolation source: 40 cm soil or saprolite under Garry oak tree replicate 1 | place: USA:California | collected 2016-06-15
CTTCACCGGCCACCTGACCTGGAATGGCGCCAGCCATGTGCCCTGGACGCTGCGCGAGGCCATTCTCCAACGCGTCGTCGCCGTGCCGACGGCTGCCCAACAGGTACTGCGGCTGGCCGCAGTGGTTGGGCGCCGTGTGCCGCGCACCCTGCTGGTGGCGGTGGCCGCGCGCGCTAACCTGGCAGAAGAGGCGGTGCTGGAGGCCCTGGAGGATGCGGGTCGGGCGCGGCTGCTGGGAGAGGCGGGCGAAGATGGCTACCAGTTTACGCATGACCTGATCCGCGAGGTACTCTTGACGGACCTGGGCACAGCGCGGCGGGCGCTCTTGCACCGGCGCGTGGCCGAGGTGCTGGAGGCGACAGTCCCAGCCCCTGCTGTCACCGTCCTGGCCTATCACTACGCGCAGAGCGACGAGCAGGACAAGGCCATCCTCTACCTGGAGCAGGCAGGGGACGCAGCGCGAACGCGGTATGCCCAGACAGAAGCGGAGAGCGCCTACCGCGAGGTGATCACACGGCTGGAGACGCTGGGAAGGGGAGCCCAGACAGCGGCGGTGTCTGAGAAGTTGGGCATGATGCTGGCGCTGCAGGCACGCTACGACGAGGCCCTGCTCACGTTGGAACGGACAGGAGAGGTCTATCGGGTGGAGGGCGACCTGGAAGGCGAGGTGCGTGCGTTGGCACAGATTGGGCGCATCCATCGCTGGCGAGGAACATCCAAGGAGGGGTTGACACGGCTCCTGCCGCTGCTCGCACGACTCCCAAAGGCCAGCGCCTCGCGAGGGGCCGCTGCCTTTTACGCCGCACTCGCCTACCTCTATAAGGGTGTCGGCCAGTATAGCGAGCAGTTAGCGGCAGCAGAGCAAGCAGCGGCACTCGCACGCGCAAGCGGTGATGATTATATCCTCACGACAGCCCAGGAGCGCCGGGCAGCGGCGCTCCTGGCGTTGGGACGGCTGGAGGAGACGTGCCGGGCGCTGACCGACGAGGTCATTCCGGCCAGCGAGGCGACCGGGAATCTGTGGACCTTAATCACCGCGCACGACAATTTGGCCGGAGCCTATGAATTTTTGGGCGACTATCAGCAGTCGCGCGCTTGCCTGGAACAAGCGATTGCGCTTGACGAACGCCTGGGCGACCCGGCAGAGATGGCCTATCTGCTCTATGGGCGTGGCCTCAATGCCTTCGCCCTCGGTGAGTGGCAGCAAGCGCGCCCCGATTTTGAGCGTGCCGCAACCTTCGTTGGCTCGACCGGCCAGTTCTGGTATGCCACCTATCCCCCGCATGGGCTGGGCCTGCTCTGCCTGGCCGAGGGGAGGGAAGAGGAAGCCGCACACTATTTGAAAGAGGCTCTGACGTTGGCGCAGCGGAACCATGATCTGCAGGCACTGTGTTGGGTCCAGGGAGCGCTGGCCGAGTGGGATCTGTTATCAGGACGACCAGAAGCCGCGCGAGGACGACTTGCGCCCCTGCTCGATGCACCTGGTCTGATGGTGAGCTATAGCAGGGAAGCCCTTGCACTTCTTCCCTGGGCCTACCTGGGGTTGGGCGAAGCAGACCAGGCGCAAGCGCTGCTGGCGCAGGTGCTCAGTACAGCGCGGCAGGCACGGATGGGTCCTACGCTGGTGCAGGCGCTGCGTGTGCAAGCCCTGGTCTTGAGCAAACAAGAACGCTGGGAGGAGGCCGAGCAGGCCCTGCAGGAAGCGCTGACGCTCTGCCGCGGGATGGCTGCGCCTTATGCCGAAGCAAAAACCCTCTATACCGCCGGGTTGGTGTCACACAGGAAAGGGGAGTTGGAGCCAACTCGCCTGCGGTTTGAGGCGGCGCTGACGATTCTCGAGCGCCTCGGCGAGCGTCTCTATGCCCGGTATATCGAACAGCTGCTCGGTCAGGGAAACACCGGAAACAAGCAGCCGCCACATCAGCACTGATAGCCCACCTGGGTAGGCGTCGGGTCCGGTGCGCCGTGGATGACCACGAGATAATGAAAGTAGGCCAGAAATGACAGTACAGGGTGAGTTACTCGAAACCAGTTTTCAGGCGATTGTCTTGCACGGGGAGGCCTTTGTGACAGCCTTCTATGAGCGGCTCTTCACCCGCTTCCCCGAAACGAGAGCCTTCTTTGCCGCCACCGACATGTTCGAGCAGCGCAAGAAACTGCAGCAATCGCTGGCCCTGATCGTCCAGCACATGCAGCATCCGGAAGTACTGGGCGATATGCTCCGGGAACTGGGCCAGCGGCACGTCACCTATGGGATCCGGCCAGAGCATTACCCCCTCGTCGGAGCGGTCCTGCTGGAGACTTTCGCGGACTTTCTCGGGAAGCACTGGACGCAGGCGCACCACGATGCCTGGGTCAAGGGGTATGAGGCAGTCAGCAGCCTGATGTTGCAAGGCACTCAGGAGCCGCCTGTGGCATGACATTGCCACCAAAGCCATGCACGAAGAGGAGAGTCTGTGTGGCCTCCTCAGGATGGATATCGATCACACTGATGCGTCCGCAGCCTGCAGCACAGGATACCCAAGCAGCCCGAAGGGCATCTCGATATTCGCATCCCGCGCCATATCTTTCAGACTCGGCATCCGCTCCAAACGCGAAACTGTCACCAGGTTCTGAACAAGCGTATACATCTCAGAAATCTCATGAACCCCCGACTGCAAGTAAAAAGTCACATGCTCAGGCTCAACACCCGCAGCGATCGCATCCAGAATCAACTCCCGTGCATGAGCATCCGTCTCGCGAATATGCTCCGGCAAGTGTTTCGTCGTCAGCATATGCAGATCAGCAATCAGAAAAAAACACTCATACTCGTGCTGAAGCTTCACACGGTTCTTCATCGTACCCACATAGTGCCCCAGGTGAAACTTCCCCGTCGGCCGATCACCCGTCAGCATTCTAGGCTTAGACATAGCAGTCTACCCTCCTCAACCTGATTTCCAATGCATCCCGATTGTAGAGGAATAGACCTGAAATAGCAAGAAGGAGACCCAAGAAGCTAGGGCTATTTAACAGTCAGTAGCGAGCCGAGTAAGAGGCGCACGGCCAGCAATGGGTGAGCGTCAAAGAGGCGCATCTGCTGGGGCACATGGGACACTCCCAGGAAATCCATCAAGGCCAGCAGAAAACTGTTGAGCACAGCCAGCACACGGGGAGCATCACCCTTGCGCACTTGACAGTGATCTTCGCGCAGGGTCACGCATTCGCGCTGGTCATGCGGATCACAATAACAACACAGGCTGAAAGTAATGACTGAACAAGTAGTCCAATCTCCCCACAACTACGGTTGTGTGAACGTCGAGAGGACAGTGAGCTACGCGCTGGCTGAGGGCGTCCCCACTCTTCCTGCAATAGCGGCCTAGACAGGTCAGCAAGTAGAAGCCAAAGCGGAGATTCTCTGGTATGCTATAATGTGCATGTAGGGTTCTCTGCAACCATTATGCTGTAGAACGACATGATAGTAATGACATTACAGGTACAAAAAGTAGCAATATCCAGGTGTAGCTCCACCCAGAAAGCGGACGAAAACGTGGCTCTGCAGAAGAACGCCGCGCCATCGCTGGCAGCCCACTTCCTCAAAAACTGCTGGGAGAAGAAGCATCTGACGCAAGTGCAACTCGCAGAAAACCTGAAGGGAGAGCCACGCATCTTGCGCGCCTGGAAGGACGGCGTGAGGAGCCGACGGAGGTCGCAACGTGACGAAAGTTGCCGGTAAGAACCAGGAGAGGATCGCGCGTCGGCAGGTCGACAAGTTCGCCGAGCGGCGGGCGCAGTTGGCCGCGTCGGCTCTACAGACGCTCTCTGAGCTAGGTTACGCCCGTACTAGCCTGCGCGACATCGCGCAGAACTCCGAGTTCTCGCACGGTGTACTGCACTACTACTTTAACGACAAGGTCGATCTGATCATAGAGTCCGTCAAGCAGTACAAGGCAGAGTGCGTGAAGCGCTACGACGAGATCGTCGCGACCGCACGTACAGCCTTGGAAATCAAGTATGGCTTTAGCGCCGCCCTGGCCAGCACTCTGCACGACGACGCTTCTATGCACCGGTTGTGGTACGACCTGCGGAATCAAAGCCTGTTCGAAGAGTCATTCCGCGCTGACGTGCTCGAGATTGATCAAAGCCTCCAGCGAATGATATGGCGCATAGTCAGCCAGTATGCTGAGCTTGCCGGAACACCACTCGCCGTGTCTTCTAGTGCAGCATACGCGATCTTCGATGGGCTATTCCAGCAGGCCTTGCTCAGGCAACTCGCCGGACACGGTGATGCCGGGCGCCAGCTGCAGGAGAGCGTCGAATCGATCATCGACCTCCTCCTCGTCGAGGCTGAGGTGGGTGAGCGGATCTCTTCGTAGCGCCTTTGGCCCGGCCAGAGGACTCATTGCTGGATCTCTTACCACGCCTCTGAAGCGAAGGGATGACAGCCTCTGGCGACCGGTGCGTTTCAAATAACCTACCCATGTAATGGGCAGGGCGTCTCCTCCCTCCCTCCAACCCTGTGCTTGCCAAAGTGGCATATTGAGGCTATCAAGTTCTATGTACTCAGCCTCACCACTACGCGGAAAGGAAGAAACCTTGACAATTGTCCAAATAAACCTTGACAATTGTCCAAATTTTACTTATACTAAAGAGAGCAGCGTAATCCTTGCGGATCATTCGGGCGCTTTTGAGCACGCAGATTGTGATTATTTCCCGCTTTTGTTTCGCCGTTTTATTTAGGGTCTATCATACTGCCAGGCGCTCGGTTTGTGTCGTGACTGACAGTTGTCAAGCTATTTATCGAGGAGGATATGTATGAGCGTATTCGATTTGCACGGCCGCAAGGCACTAGTAACCGGTGGAGCGCGTGGCCTGGGTGCCGGAATGGCGGAGGCACTGGCGCGCGCGGGCGCTGCCGTGGCTGTCGCGGACATCCGCGAGGATATCGGCAAGGCCACAGCCGATGCACTCGCTCAGTCGGGAGGAACCGCCAGGTTCGTCCCACTGAACGTGACCGATGAGGCGAGCTGGGAGGCGGCGATTACACGGACGATCGACGAACTCGATGGCCTGGACATCTTGGTGAACAACGCCGGGATCGAGATCTCTGAACTGGTCATAGACCTCAACCCGCAGAACGTCCTCCGGATGCTCGAGGTCAACGTCCTCGGTACCGCACTCGGCATCAAGCACGCGTTCCGGGCCATGCGCCCCGGGGGTGCGGCGGGCAAGGGTGGCGCTGTGATCAACATGGCGTCCGTGGCCGCAACGATCGCTTTCCCGGGCATCTCCGGCTACTCGGCAACGAAGTCCGCCGTCGACCGGCTCACCCGCGTCGCAGCCATGGAGTCTGGCAAGCTCGGCTACGGCGTGCGCGTGAACTGCGTTTACCCGGGGCTCGTGCCCACCGAGATGGGCACTCAGCTCGCCGTAGATATGGCGACACTCGGGCTCTACCCGAGCCCGGAAGCCGCGGCTGGGGCCGTTATCGGTCTGACGCCGCTCGGCCGGCTCGGCGAGGTTTCCGACATAGCCGACGCAGTAGTGTTCCTGGCCTCCGACGCGGCCCGCTTTATCACCGGTGTTGGCCTGCCGGTCGACGGCGGCATGGGTATGTGACCCCAATCCATACATCGAGAGGAGAAGTTCATGTCTTCCACCAAACCTGTCGTCGTGTACGGAGCCTCCGGCTATACCGGTCGGCTCGTGTGCGAATACCTGCGCGAATTCTGCGTCCCGTTCATTGCCGCCGGCCGCGACAAGGCACGTATCCAGGAGGCGCTCGACTCGATTCCGGGAATCAACACCGTCGACCACGAGGTCGTCGAGGTCAACCACGAGGTTGGGCCGCTGAGCGACCTCTTCGCCCAGTCTACAGTCGTGTGCAACACGGTTGGGCCGTTCGCCAGGCACGGCCGTCAGGTTGTTGAGGCCTGCATCCGCGCCGGGTCTCATTACGTGGACACGACCGGCGAGCAAGACTGGCTGATCGAATGCGACGGGACCTATGGCGCGGAGATGGCCGCCAAGGGCCTCTTGCTCTCACCTGGGATCGCGCAGATGTACACGATAGGCGAGATTGCGGCTAACCTCTGCCTCGAAACACCGGGCCTTGATACCCTTGACATTCTTGTGTTCTGGAAGGGCGCGCCGACCATCGCGTCGACACAGACGATCCTCGTCAACGCGGCCATGTCGAAGGCATACTACCTCGAGCAGAACCAGTACGTCGAGTGGCCCAACGATGGTGGCCTGTATGACGTCACCGTCCCCGGCCAGCACCAGACCGCGCTCGCCCTGCCGTGGGGTGGCACCTCTCACCCCGTCTGGTTCAAGCACGACCCGCGCGTGGCCAACGTCAAGGCGCTAGGTGGCCTGTTCGACCGCCAACTTATGCAGGGTGTGCCACTGATCGTGCGGTCCGCATTGGAGCAGGTCCAGGGCCTGCCCGAGGACGAGAAGTACACGGCACTGTTCGCATTGGCCTCCAGCGTGCAGAACCAGATGCCGCCGCGGGAGAACCCGCGGATCAACACCTCCTTGGATTCAGTCCACGCCTCGGGACCCCTCGGCCGGGCGCACTGCGTGATCCACGGCAACTCCAACTACAAGCAAACCGCGCTCCTTCAGGCATTCGCTGCGTACTCGCTACTCCAGCAACCACCCAGGCGCCCTGGCTTCGCCTCTGCTTGCCAGGCCTTTGGCCACCGCGAATTGCTTGGCGTACTGCGGAGCTTCGGGCTCGTCATGGAGCCGATTCTCACTGTGCACCGGTGACGGACCGCCTGGGGACGACACCCGTACCCCACTCGTCCATGGCTAGCAACCAACATGGAGGACAACGCATGCGTCTGATCGACTACCTCGACAAAGGTGCTTCGCTCGGCAGTGAGTCACCATGTCTGACGATGGCGGGCCGCACGCTCAACTACCGGGACGTACAAGAAGTCACCTGGCGGGTCGCCCGGGCGTTGCACCGGTCGGGCGTGCGGCCGGGCGAGAAGGTGGCCATCCTGTCAGCAAACGACCCGACTGCGTTTGCCTGTGTCTTCGGCATCTCTCGGGCGGGGGCGGTGTGGTGCCCAATCAACCCACGCAATGAGGCGGCCGAGAATCGCGAGCTCCTCGACCTCATGGACTGCACGTGTCTCATTTTTCAGCAGGCCTTCGCGCCGCTGGTCGAGCACATCCGCTCCGACCTACCCAAGCTCACGACGCTGATTTGCCTGGACGCCGCCGTCCCGTTTGCCGTGCCGTTCGATCAATGGCTGAGCGAGGTGAGCGCCGAACCCTGGCAGGCCGATCCGGCCGACGACATCGTCATGATTGCGGGCACAGGCGGGACGACGGGCAAGCCCAAGGGGGTCATGCTGACCGGCCGGAACATCGAAACGATGTCGGCGCTCACCTTGATGAGCTATCCGTTCGAGGGACGGCCGGTGTACCTGGCGCTCGCGCCACTCACCCACGCGGCGGGCGTGCTCTGCTTCCCGATCATGACGCTCGGTGGTGAGATCATCATCATGCCCAGGCCCGACCTTGCCGAGTTCCTCGCGCTGATCGAGCAGCACCGGGTTACGCACACCTTCCTGCCACCAACCCTTATCTACATGCTGCTCAGGCACCCCGACCTGGCGTCGAAAGACCTGACGTCACTGCAGTGCCTCTGGTACGGGGCTGCCCCCATGTCGACGATCCGCCTTGAGGAGGCGATCGGCAGGATCGGTCCGGTGCTTGGTCAGTTGTTTGGCCAGACCGAGGCGCCGATGATGATCTCGACTATGGCGCCGCAGCAGCACGTGCACGCGGACGGCTCGCTCGCGAGCGAGCGGTTCTCGTCGGCTGGTCGTCCAACGCCACTTGTCAGCGTCGCGATCATGGACGGCGACGGAAATGTGCTGCCGGCAGGCGAACGCGGCGAGATCGTGGTCCGCGGTTCCCTCGTCATGGCAGGCTACTATAAGAACCCGGAAGCCTCCGAGGAAGCCGGCCGATTCGGCTGGCATCATACAGGCGATATCGGCTACCTGGACGCCGACAACTACCTGTTCATCGTCGACCGCGCGAAGGACATGATCATCACGGGCGGCTTCAACGTCTACTCCGCCGAAGTTGAGCAGGCGTTGATGGAGCACCCCGCGGTCCAGGACTGCGCCGTCATTGGACTACCGGATGACACATGGGGTGAGCGCGTGACCGCGGTGGTGCAGCTCCGCCCAGGCTACAGCGTGACTGAGGACGAAGTGCGAGCCTTCGTCAAGGCACGGATCGGCAGCGTAAAAGCCCCCAAGCAGGTTGAGGTGTGGCCGGACCTCCCGAGGTCCAAGATCGCCAAGGTGCTCAAGAGCGAGGTGAAGGCCCAGTTGCTCTATCGGTCCGCACAAGAGGATCAGTAGTCCGGGTGGACTTGCCCCGGTTTGGTGGTTCTCCCGGCAAAGGTTTCTACAATAGCAGAAAGGCAGCAGGAGTCCGATGCCAAACCCCGTGGTCAGTGTATATCTTTATTTTAAGCAACCAAACGGTGATAACGCGGATGAACGGGATTCCGATGAGCGGTGTAAAACTTTAAACAGGACTTTTAGGCACGCAAAATGGGCACAAATCAAGCCTTCTTCGAAAAAATCTAGCGGTTCGCAGAACGATTTGAAGCAGACGCCCGCCGTGCCTGTGCTACGGTTGCCCCTCTGGGCTTCCTCCGATCTGTCCGGTATTGCGATGCACTCGCAGCCGAAGCTCTTACCTCATGCTTCCTCGTGGTTTTCCCGAAGCGATACCGCTTCCCCACTTCTCTCCTGCCATCCCTCGGTTTGCCAGAATAGGAGCGTTCTGGCAAGGGAAAGCCTTCTGGCTGCGATGCAGGTATGGGCGCTGGTGCTTCACTGGTAACACGCTCTTTCCGTCGCCTTTTCATGCCGGATGCCGCATCGCTCTCATGCTCTGCTTGTGCACGACTGCCGCGCTTCTGACCCGGCGAGAACTGTTTGCGGTCACGTACCGGTCGCTCTCGCTGCTCGCCATGCTGCTCGTGCTCCTGCGTTCTCGAATCCTCTTGACTTGAGAGCGGCGGTGTCACAAGAGCTTCCTCGTCAATAACGAACTGCTGCAATGTCACTACCTGCCCTAAATTGTGCGCCATCCGCCGCCATTTGGAAACATCTGATGGGACCAGCAGCGTAATCGCCTTGCCTCGTCGCCCCATTCTGCCTGTACGGCCAATCCGGTGCGTAAAAAGATCGCTCGATTCCGGTAGCTCGTAATTGATGACCTGATCTATTCCTGTAATGTCCAGCCCGCGTGCGGCTACATTCGTAGCCAGCAGCGTCTGTACCTGTCCCCGTCGGAACGCGGTCAGCACCTCTTCACGCGCCCGCTGGCTCTTGTTGCCGTGTAATGTTCCCACCGTAAAACCGAGCTTGCTAAGCTGTTTGCCTAACTTCTCGACACCGTATTTCGTCCTACCAAAGATGAGGCTGCATTCTCCCTCTGTGGAATGCAAGAGGGTACAAAGGGCTGCTATTTTCTGTTCCTGCGGCACCCGGTAAGCAATCTGTTCAATGCTGCTTTGCGTACCCGTGGCGGCTGAAATAGCAACCTTGACCGGATTTTTGAGGAATTTTTCCTGCAGCGTCTCAATCCAGTCCGGTATGGTCGCTGAAAAGAGGGCCATTTGTCGCGTATCAGGCGTGGTTTCCAATATCTCTTCAATGGCTGGCGCGAACCCACTATCCAGCATCTGGTCTGCCTCATCCAGCACACACATCCGTAGCTGGCTCAGCACTAAAGTGCCGCGATCGAGATGGTCCTTCACTCGTCCTGGTGTGCCGACGACAATCTGCGATCCATGGCGCAGCGCTGAGAGTTGACTGCCATAGGCCCGTCCGCCCACCAGCAGTGCCGTCGAAAGCCGCCGACTCGCTGCCAGCTTGCTCAACACAGCGTTTACCTGGATGGCCAGTTCGCGTGTTGGCACGAGTACCAGCGCCTGCACCACACGTTTATCCCTGGCCAACCTTTCCACCAGGGGAATGCCATAGGCGAGCGTCTTGCCCGAACCAGTAGCTGACTGTCCCACCACGTC
>WNGJ01010127.1_pt1 | contig 10052 bp, 11 predicted proteins | sample 5400611 | NCBI WGS metagenome assembly WNGJ01 (sample SAMN13153375, study PRJNA577476) | soil metagenome | isolation source: 40 cm soil or saprolite under Garry oak tree replicate 1 | place: USA:California | collected 2016-06-15
AAATCGCTGCGCCACTCCGATACGGTCGAGGGCATGAAGGTCGTGGACCTCCTTGGAGACGCCGCGACCGATCTAACGGCCAGCCTCGACGCGTACGAAACCGGCCTCCACCCGGGCGCGCTCGGTGGAGCGCAGCGGATGGCGATGACGCTCCGCGACAGGCTCGAGGATCGCGACGGCGGCGGATTCTTCGATGCGCCGCAGGCGCGCGGCGAGCCGGGACGCCTCGCGCGTCGTGAGCGACCGATCGAAGAGAACGCTCTCGCGGCCGATGGGCTCATGCGACTCGCGGCTCTTTCCGGCGAGGACGAGTGGCACGAGCTCGCGCTCCGCGCTCTTCGCAGCTTTGTCGGCGAGTACCGGCAGTGGGGACAGTTCGCGGCGAGCTATGCCAACGCGATCGCTCGTGCCCTCGCGGAGCCACTCGTGGTCACGGTCGTCGGTCCCGCGCACGACGCGCTCGCCTCCACGCTCTGGCGGCGTGCTCGCGCGACGACAGACCCAGCGAGGTCGCTTCACCGACTTGAGCCAGAGCGCGACGCCCTGGTGCTTGCGCGACTCGGATTCCCCATCGATCGCGTTGCCGCCTATGTCTGCATTGGCACGGTCTGCTCGGCGCCGATCTCGGACGAGGCCTCGTTCGCGCGTGCGCTCGAAGAAGCCAGCAAGAGATACGCCCGTCCGGATTAACTAACGGGCCGCGACACCTCGCGCGTACACACCCTTTGGCGAGCGGAGCACGCCGAGATCTTTCAAGGGGTCGCCGTCCACGAACACAAGATCCGCCCAGCAGCCCGCACCGATGTGACCGGCCTTCTCGAGCCCCACGACCTCGGCGGCGCGGCTCGTCGCCGCGACCAGCGCCTCCTCCGTCGATAGACCGCACTCCGCGAGGAGTTGCGGTTCCATCGCGAAGCGGTCGTGACGCGTGAATGGCGCTCCCGCATCGGTGCCGGTCGCGATTCGCACGCCCGCTTTGTGTGCCATGCGGACGCCTTCGCGATGCCGCTCGGAGACCGCGCGCGTGCGCTCGACCACGACCGGATCGAGCGCGTCGGCGTGCTCGAGCAGCGAGTGCACGACCAGGAGCGTGGGCACGATCGCGACGTCGCGCTCCTTGATCAATCGCACGGTCTTCTCATCGAGGAGGGTCGCGTGCTCGATCGAGTCGATCCCTGCCTCCGCGGCGACGCGCATGCCACCTGAGCCGTGCGCGTGGGTCGTGATGCGGAGTCCGGCGTTGTGCGCCTCGGCGACCGCGGCCGCCGTCTCTTCCGGCGTGTACTGCGAGACCTCCGGCGGCGCGCCATCGCCGAGGATGCCACCGGTCGAGAAGAGCTTGATGACCTTCGCGCCGGCCGCGACCTGCTCGCGGACCGCTTTGCGCACCTCGTCGGGACCATCCGCGATGCGGCCAACCTCGAAGCCATGACCGCCCGTCGTCGTGATCCCCCGGCCGGACGCCACGACACGTGGTCCCTCGAGCAACCCTCTTTCGATCGCGCGGCCGAGCTCGATGACCATCGTGCCGTTCGCGCTGAGGTCGCGCACCGTTGTGACGCCCGCGCGGAATGCGGCGCGCGCGTTGCGAAAAGCCTTGAGCGTCGCGAGCGCGTCGGACTGGCGGACTTCGACGCCGAAGTTCGCCTCGCCGTCGAGGGTGAGATGGCAGTGACAGTTGATCATCCCCGGCATCACGAATGTGCCGGGCGACGGTGTTACTTCGGAGCGCTCGCCGTTCGGTGTCCTTGGGATCGCGCTCCGCTGACCGACCCACACGACCTCGCCGCCATCGATGACGATCGCCGCGTTCGTCATCGTTCGCGCGCCATCGAAGAGGCCGTCGACCTCGAAGACTCGCCGCACCCTGCTGGGCAGTATCGTCCGCCGATGCCCAACGCGCTCATCGACCGTCTGCGCGCGCGCGGCTTCGTGCCTCCGGACTACGAAGGTGGCGGCCTCCTCAACGTCGCGGCGACCGTGCTCGACGTGCTCGGCGTTCGCGATGACACCGACCCCCCGCCGCTGCGCGCGCTCGAGCCGTCGCTCCGTGAGGGTGTCAGGCAGGTCGTCGTCGTGCTCGCCGACGGGCTCGGCCTGGCGCAGCTCCGCGCCCTCCGCGAAACCGGCGACATGCCGTTCGTAGCATCGATCCTGGAGCGCGCGGAGCGCCACGATGGAGCGCAGCTCATCGAGGCGACAACGATCTTTCCCTCCACGACCGCCGCGGCGATCACCACCTTGAACACCGCGCGAACGCCGCAAGAGCACGGCAATCTCGCCTACTTCGTATGGCTCGAGGAGTTCGCGCAGGTCACGCAGATGCTGCGTTGGGGCCCGGGTGTGAATCGGCGCGGCTCCTACTTCGACGATCAGCGCATCGATCCACGCGAGTACGTGAAGGTACCGAGCGTCCATGCGCGACTCAGGCAGCGCGGCGGGCAGTCGTGGGTGATCGAACCCGAGATGTTCCGCGCCGAGGCGATGACCCGCATGCACGCGGCGGAGGCGGGCTATGCCGGCTACTACCTGCCGTCGTCGATGAGCGTGCGGCTCCGTGACCTTCTCGCGCAGCGGCCGTGGGGCGACGCGCCCGCATACGTGTACGCGTACTGGGCCGGGATCGACTCGGTGGCGCACGTCTCCGGCCCGCAGTCGGCCGATCATGCGACCGAGGCTGCCCTCTTCGACAAAGCGCTGGAACGGGCGATCGCATCGCGACCGCCGGGCGACACGCTCATCCTGCTTACCGCCGATCACGGTCATGCCTTTACCGATCCGAACAAGCTCATCGACCTCGTGGGCGACGAGCAGCTCCGGTCGCTCCTTCGAAACCCGATCGCCGGAGAGCCGCGTCTCGCGTTCCTTCACACGGACCAAGCCGATCGCGTCAAGCAGCACCTCGAGCGCCGCTATCCGGAGACCTTCTTCTTTCTGGATCGCGAGGAGGCGATCGCGGCCGGCCTCTTCGGCCGCGGCGAACCCGATATCGCGAGGCAGCGGATCGGAGAGGTCCTCGCGATGCTCGGGGGCGATCGCGCCGCGAGCATCGTCAAAGTCGACGGACAGACCTTCCGTCATCGGGGATCCCACGGCGGCATGAGCGCCGAGGAGATGCGAATCCCCGTCCTCGCGTGGCGCGCGTGACGCGTGCCCTCTGCTCTGCCGGCCGGACCGAAACCCTCTTTACGCGGCGGCGGACCCCCCGGCCTCCGGCCGGTTCCCCACCGCGCGGGGGCCCTCGGTCCGGCCGCAGCTTCAGTTCACGGCGTCGCTAGCATCCCCTCGATGGCGACAACTTCTTATTTGCAGGAGATGGCGGGCGGCATGGTCGCGGCCGCGGCGTTCGAAGACGACGACGCTGCGGTCACGGCGGTGAAACTGCTGCGCGAATCAGGTGTGCACGAGCAGGACATCTCGGTGATCGCGCGGGATCGCCGCCGCGCGGAGCTCATCGCGGGAGACCGGGCCTGGCTTCCGGGCAGGGGATGGAACGGGCTGATGGCGCGCTTGCAGAAGCTGATCAGCGGGGGCGTCCCGAAGGACATCACGAGCCGCTACAAAAAGGCGCTCCGGTCGGGCCAGATCGTTGTGGTCGCCGCGGCCGGAGACCAGCCACCTGACACGATCGCCGCGCTCATGCGGCAGGCCGGCGGGGATCTCGACGACATGTGGTGGCAGCAGCCCACGCTGCTGTTCGCCCCGCCGGAGCTCGCCGGACCCTTCTAGACGCGGTCCGCCGCGGCGACACGCCCCAAAGCGTTCGTGAGTGTCTCGGTCTCGCGTTCGGTGAGGTGATCGGCGAAATGACGCGCGACTGAGCGGAAGAAATCCGGCGCCGACCGGCGGAGTTTCTGCCGTCCCCTAGCGGTGAGCACGAGCAGCTGGCCGCGACCGTCCGTCGGACAAACCCGGCTAGCGATCAAGCCGAGCGCCTCGAGGCGATCGACGGCCCGCGTGAGCCCACTCTTGGTGAGCGTGGATAGGAGCTGGAGGTCGGTCGGTCGGATGCCCTGGGGGTCGGCCTCGTTGATGATCGCGAGCAGATGGTGCTCCGCAAGAGTCAGATCCGCCTGGCGTTGAAGATCGCGGTCGAGTGCTCGCGCCACGAGCACCGAGGCGAGCATGAAGGCGCGCCACGCGCGAAGCTCAGCCGGTGTGAGACGGCGCTTCGTCCCTCGTCGCGGAATAACTTGCGTAGGCAACGAGTTGATTGTACCAGCAACTAAAAGTCGGTCATAAGAACCGGCGAGAGGGAACATATGTTCTGGTACATCGATCCATCGCACACGGCAGTGAACTTTTCGGTCAAGCACATGATGCTGAGCACCGTTCGCGGAAGCCTCGGCAAGGTCAGCGGCCGCATCGAGCTGGACCCCGCGCAGCCCGAGAAGGGTGACTTCGAGGTCTCGGCAGCTGTCAAGGGAATCACGACCGGTGATGCCAAGCGCGACGGCCACCTCCAGTCGGCCGACTTCTTCGATGCGGAGAAGTACCCGCACGTCACCTTCAAGAGCAACGCGATCTTCCCGAAGGGCGACGGCCACTACACGGCAAGCGGCGACCTCACCATCCGCGAGGTCACCCGGCCCGTGAGCTTCGACATCGAGCTGATCGGTGTCGTCGAGAACGGACAGGGTGGGCGGCACCTCGGTGCGGCCGCGACCGTCACCATCGATCGAGGCGACTTCGGTCTCACCTGGAACATGCCGATCCCGAACGGCGTCCTCGTCGGCGAGAAAGTGAAGATCGAGATCGACCTCGAGGCGGTCGACGAAGCGACGGCCAAGACGCGAGGCCTCGCCGCCTAGTCCGGCTGACCTAGTCATTCAGGCCCCGTGGTGGGATCCACCACGGGGCCGTTCTATTGCTGAGCGTTCAAGGTCGAGTTGACGCGGTCCGCCGCGGCATCCGCCCTGGCGCTCAACAAGATCGCTAACGCCTCGAGGCGCTGATCGCTTGCGAGCGCCGCGATGAGGCGGTCGTCTCCCCCTACGAACGTGGAGTCGAAGTCGATCTCGGTCGCGACGAACCAGGCGCGATCCTCCGGCCACCAGAGGTTCGGCGACTGATCGAACGGAAATGGGTCCATCCGTGGCTCGAGCGCACGATCGATCGCGCCCCCGTAGAGCACGTAATTCCGGTTAGGCAGCTCGACCCGTTCGCGAATGCCCCCGTCGTCGAGTCCGCCGAAACCCTCCCACATCGCGAACCAGCAAACGTCGGGAGTCGTTGTCGCTCGCCTCAGGTACTCGACCAAGATCCGCCGCTGCTCCAGCTGGAGCGTTCCCGTTCTCGGTCGGGCAGCGCGTTGGTCACGCACTGACGGCGTTTGGCCTCGCGGGGCCGCGATCATGTGAAATTGCGTTTCGGAATGGACGATGCGGCCGTTGCGCGCCGCCACGTCGCTCCACCGCTCGCGGCGAGAACTGTCCAGGTCTACGGGATGGAAGAGACGCGCATATGCCGCGAAACCCTCTGGGATCACCGATCCGATGTCCTGAGCGAACGGGTGCAGTCGCGGTCCGATCCACTCCGCCGGCGAAACGTCGCGCAGCCATCCGAATCCTGCTCCCCATGTGGCCGCCGCACTGCCATGCTCTCCGAACACCACCATGCTCGGTCGGCGCTCGCGACCGAACATCGGCCAACGCAGCTTCATTCGTAGCGGAGCGCGCTCAAGGCCGACATTCGCATGGCACGGCGCGCGGGGAGGAAGCCGGCAAGCAGGGCGACGCCGAGGGCCAGCGCAAGCGCGCCGAGCGCAAGGTCCGGCCCGACGACGAAGATCGCGGCCGGATTCGTGCGCGGATTCAGCTGCCGGATGATGCGGTCGATGAGCTGACCGCCGGCGAGCCCGAGGGCGAGTCCCAGGATCCCACCGAACACCCCCACGTATGCCGCCTCGGCGAGGAACAGCGCGCGAATGTCTCCCGGCGACGCGCCGACCGCCTTCATGATCCCGATCTCGCGTGTGCGTTCGAGCACCGACATGACCATCGTGTTCGCGATGCCGATCGCCGCGACGAGCAACGCGACACCGCCGATCCCCGCGAGGATCCCCCTGAACACGCCGAAGCCCTGATCGATCTGTTCGACTACTTGCTTCAGCGAGAACGACGAGAAGCCGAGCTCCTGCACGGACTTGACGATGTCGGCCACGTTTATCGAGTCGTCTGCCTCCACGGCGAGGCCGCTGTAGCCGGTGGTCTCGCGGATGGCGTCGGGTGTGAGCCCGCGATTCTCCGCACCCGCCAGGAGGGCGTCGTCGAGTGGGATGCGGAACGATGTCTGGGAAGCCTGCTCGTCGAAGACGCCGACGATTTTCACCGCGTAGTCACGCGGCGTCCCGCTTCCGCCGATCCGCGTGCTGCCGAGCTTCACCGCGCCTCCGACCCGCATCGTTACCGTCCTGCCGATCGCGGCGCCGGCGTTCGGCGCCACGAGGCGCGCGATGTTCCCCGGAATGACGGCGACGGCGCGGTCTCCGGCTTCGAGATGGCGCCCCGCGAGCAGGTCGCCGCGATCCACAGGCGCGCCGGGCTCGATCCCCTGCGGCCGAATGGTCGCGTCGTCGCCCCCCTCGACGACCATCCCGAGCGGCGCGTCGAACTGCCGGTACACGCCGTCGACGTGAGCGACGCCCTTCAGCTTGGCCACGGTGTCGTCGGTGATCGTGCGAGGCACGGCGGAGAGCCCGTTCGCGCCGGGCTGGAACGGCTGCACCGTGACGAGCCGCAGGTCGCCGATCGAGAAGATCGAGCGGCGCACGTTGTCTTCAGCTCCGGTCGCGAGCGCGATCAGTAGGACGACGAGCGCGGTGCCGATCGCGACGCCCGCCGTGGTGAGGCCCGACCGCAGCCGTGCGCGGCCGTAGTTCCCGAGCGACATGCCGAGAAGATCGCCGGGTCTCACTCGTCCACCACCCGGCCGTCGCGCATGCGGATCGTGCGCTCGGCGTGCGATGCGATCTGCGCGTCGTGTGTCACCAGGAGGACCGTCTGCCCTTGCGCGTGCAGCTCCTCGAACAGCGCGATGAGCGCGGCGCCGTTCGCGCTGTCGAGATTCCCGGTTGGCTCGTCGGCGAGGAGGATCGCCGGCTCGCCGATGAGCGCGCGCGCGACGGCAGCACGCTGGAGCTCTCCACCCGAGAGCTCGTTCGTGCGGTGCTCGGCACGCGAGCTCATGCCGAGGCGTTCGAGCATCGCGCGAGCTCGGCGGATGCGCTCGGCCGCCGGCACGCCGGAGAAGGCGAGTGGTAGCGCGACGTTATCGACGACGCGGAAGCGGGGGAGCAGGTTGAACGCCTGAAAGACCATGCCCACGCGCTTGCTGCGATGCCGCGCGAGGGCCTCCTCGTCGAGCTTCGCGAGGTCTTCGCCGTCCACACGGACGGTCCCCCCGGTTGGCCGCTCGAGGCCCGCGACGACGTTGAGCAACGTCGACTTGCCGGAACCGGAGGGCCCCATCACGGCGACGAACTCGCCGCGCCGTATTCCGAGCGTGACGCCGGCCAGTGCCGCCACGGTCGCGTGGCCCGACGCATACGTCCGTTCGAGGTCGAGCGCCTCGACGGCGAGCGGTGCGTTCACTGTGGTCAAGTCTGCCCGACGCGTGCGACCATCCGCGCGTGCGGGTGGTCAGCCCGGAGATGCGGAAGCCCACCAGGAGCGTCGCCGAGATCTTCTCCGGCGACGTGGATTCGTTCACCGCGGTGGGAGGCGAGCACAGTACCGATCTTCGCCTCTCGGAGATCCATTTCAAATCTGGTGCCCGCAACCGCTGGCACACGCACACGACTGATCAGATCCTCATGTGCACCGAAGGCGATGGCCTCATCGCCACCGACGACGACCAGCACGACCTCAGTCCCGGCGTCATCGTGCTGATACCGAAGGGCACGCGGCACTGGCACGGGGCCAAGCCCGGAAAGAACATGACTCATTGGTCCATCCTCGGGCCCGCGGAGACGCGAATAGCGGATTAGCGTGGCAGGTCCGTGAAAGACCGCGCCTACGAACCGAAGCCTGCGCGGCCTGACGATTCACCATTTCCGTCGCTCCACAGGTCGCTCGACCCTCGACTGCGAGCGGAAGCCTCCGGCACGTTCGCCGGCATCGGACGCGGTGCTGATGGGGCTCTCGAGGTGTATGTCACGGTCTCGGATCCAGCCCTCATAGCCGTCGTTGAAGAGGTTCACGCGGCCACCGGCCGTCGGGTCCCGGTGCGAGTCGTGCCCGGCATGAAGAACAGTCTGGTGTCGCTCGAAACGGTTTTCGCTCGAGTCAAAGCCAGAGCGCAAGAGCTCCTCGACCAGGGCGTCTCGCTCGTTCAGTTCGGCGTGCACATCCCCGCTAACCGTGTCCGTGTCGGGGTCGAGGGACTTACCCCGGAAATCGCCGACTCCTTGCGGCGCGAATTTGGCCCCGACCAGATCGAGGTGTTCGAAGGTCAGCGCTTCCAACCCGTTTAGCGCGCGCGTCGGACGAGGATCGCGGCGATCGCGACAGTGAAGAAGCCGGCGGCCAACGCGACCAGGTACACGAGGAGCGTGGCGCGACCGGCGAGAATCTCGAAGACGCTCGCCAGGAACGCGAGTCCGTTGAACACGAGCGCCATAACGTTCGCAAGACGCACGTCGTCCCAGTGCAGCGAACGAAGCTCCTGGATGCCCATCGCGGCGTAGCCGAAGCACGCCGCGCCGGCGAGCCGGTAGACGTAGTCGTCCGTCCCTTTGTAGCCCATGAGCGATGCGAAGGGCCCGGGGAGTTGCGGGCCCAGGCCAAACACGGCAGCCGAGAGCGTTGCGAGCGCGAGCACGACCACCGCCCACGTCGCGACGTTGCGCGGGCCCGCGATCGCGCCGCGATGCGCTACGAGTATTTGCGCGAGGACCCACGCGACGACGACGGCCCACAGCGAAAAAACGACGACGAATCCGTTGATCTGATTGCTCGCGAACGAGACGAACCCCGCGAGGAAGGCGATCCCCGCGAACACATACGTGGCGAGGACGACGAAGCGCATCGGTGACCAGAGACCCCCGCGGATGCCAAGCGCGAGCGCGATCGCGTAGCCGATCATGGCCGCGCCACCGAGGTTGTAGATGTAGAGGTCATCCCCCGCCAGGTCTGCGATGCGGGCGAACGGTCTAGCGAAGACGTAAAGCGGTAAGCCGAGGGCGAGCGACCCCACGAGCGGGACCGCGAGGGCGGCCCGCTCGAACTGGCCTAGCCGCGGAGGACTCGGCCTGTCCAGATCCAGAACGCCGGAACGAGGATGACCGACGCGAGCCCGCCACTCACGAGGATCAGATTCTCGGACGCCGCGACCGTCGCGATGAAGAGAACGATGAGATCGAGACCGCCGACGATCGCGAGCCAGCCGAGATTACGTGGAAGCGCTCCGTTGCCGGCGACCGTCTCGAGGCCGAGCGTGAGCGCCCAAAGGCCCGCGAGTCCGAACGTCGCGAGGCCGCGCGGATCGGTCGGCGAGAGATCCGTCGCCGCGATGCCCTGCTCCACGGCGATCGCCGCGAACGTGCCGTGGGCCGCCGAGAGAAGGCCATACCCCACGCCGAGCGCGGTCAGCCACCAGCGCGCGTCGCCACCGACGCGTGCGGCCGCCGATGTCGTCGCGATGGTCGCGGAGAGCCCCGCCCCCGCGATGAGTGCCCACGCGAGCGCAGCCGCCTGAATGTTCTCCGGATGATTCCGAACGAAGCCGAGGAACACGACCGCATATACGAGCGAGAACGCCGCGATGAGATACGCCTGAAATCCCGCTCGCCGCGAGAACGCGCGATCGATTGCCACAGCGAGGCGATGCTAGAGCGCGGAGGCGGTGCGGGTGGCACGGAGGATGGGGTTGCGCGCGAGCCGTTGACCGGCCGCGTCGCAGGCAGGCGACCCCAAGTGGTGGGGAGCAGACCGGTAGGCGAGCGCGCGACCCCTCCCCCGGGACAGGACCCGCACCGCAGCGCTCGCCGATCCCCTCGCGCCGACTAGATCTCGCGCGAGCGGAAGCTATAGATCGCGAGTGCGAGCATCGCG
>WNGJ01010128.1_pt1 | contig 10052 bp, 9 predicted proteins | sample 5400611 | NCBI WGS metagenome assembly WNGJ01 (sample SAMN13153375, study PRJNA577476) | soil metagenome | isolation source: 40 cm soil or saprolite under Garry oak tree replicate 1 | place: USA:California | collected 2016-06-15
CGGTGATCTGCTGATTCGCCCAATTACTCAATGCTTCAGGGGCACGTAAGACTTTTACCACCCTTACGATAGCGGTACTATCCGAAACAGGAACCTGCAGCATGGTAGCAGCTTTGAGTTGGATTACCGAACCGACGAAAACAAACCTGGCTTGCAGTGTGAGGTCTTCAGCGCTGCTTGTTGTTGGCATAGTACCTCCTAACTTTGGCGCGAATCCAGAACTGGCATAGATTTGAAATATGCATTCATGGAAAACTGGTGATGATTATCTAGTTATGCTCGTAATGTTGATCCTCTTCTGAGAATCAACATTACGAAATATTTCAACTATTATTTAGCCACACTGCAAATCTAACTTATTCGATTTGTCTATCTAACGTAGATGCCAATCTTCGAACGCGAAGTAGCTTGTAGCCTATACTAAAGAGTATAGCACCTATTGCATTAAATGTCAACAATCTAAAATTGACTGTGATTGTTCGACAAGCGGGAAAAGTGGGGTAAAATAGGAAGGAGAGAGAAAGCTGAGCAGGCAGACCCATGCGTTTATGGATTGTGTTACCCAAAGTGAACCCTGAGGCCAACACGGTTGCCTCCCGATGTAGCTATACTGGGTGCAGTAGACCGAAGTTTCACCTCCACCAGGAAGTCACTAAAGCACTGCGCGATATCGTGTATCATGAGGTGCAAGTGTATCGCTCTCAGTGTTTGAAATGCAAACGCACCTTTCGGGTCTATCCCGAAGGAGCCAATCGCGCACAGACATCACAGCGAGTGAAAGGGTTAATGGAACTATATCAAATAGCTACTATACTTGACTAGGTAACGGATGATCGCGTCAGTAGGCGTACATCTTAAGTGTAATGAAAAGAGTGGCTGGTTCCAGCCTGGATGGAGGTTGCGGAGATCAAGAATGGCCTTCTTTAATGCGGTAGGGAGGGATCCATGGTTTACACGTCCGGATGAGTCGAGACCGAATAAAGCTCCCACGCAATACCATCAGGATCATAGAAGCTGATATACTTATCATGAGTCTCAAGGTCTTCCTCAACCCCATGGTTTAGTACCCCTGCCGCGTCTAAATCCCGCCTCAGATCTTCCAGGATGCTTGTATCTTCTACGGCTAGAGCAAGATGATCAAGACCGACTCGAAACGGGTCAAAGTGATCATTGCTTGAAGAGTGCGAATCGGCGCCATACAGACTGATCAGTGTTCCATACACGTTGACTAATACCGCTCCATCTATTTCCCTCACCAATTGGCATCCGAGTGTGTCAACATAGAAGCGTTTCGCCCGTGCTAGATTAGTGACTCTCAGACCAAGATGACTCAAGCCGTTGGCGTGCAACTTCATTACGATTTCCTTTCATTGCTCTTAATGCAGACAACTTCTACATTCTTGATGAATACATATGCTTGCCAAAGCACCGTCCTGGCGCAGTTTATCACGCATACATGCTCGTGTCAAAAACCGCTACGCTCCTAACTACACGTGCCTGCTGGCTTCACGGGAGGTGAATTGATCGCATTCGGACTGCTCACAAGGACTTCTCCAATCCCTGGATAAACATGATCAGGTTCCAGCGTTCCGGACGTAGTAAAGCTATAGGCAGCTGTACTCTGGCCAGGCTGAACGCTGACACTTGCACCCGGCGAGGCGCGCCCATTGTTCCAGGTGTAGAGAAACTTAATAGTTCCCCCGGCAGTACCCATCGGAATATGGAATGTCGCGGTATAGGTAAATGTGACCTTGCTTCCACAGGTCATTCCCGCAATGCTATTAGGAGTCACCGCTAAATCCACGCTCTCCACCGCAAATGTCCTTTCGAGTGCACCGTTGACCAGGACCTTTTCCATGACCGCTGCGGCAATCGATCCATTGGCATTGCTATGAGCATACAGGACTAGCACCCCCTCCTGGATTCCAGCTGGGAAGGTGGACTGGTAGTAAAGGCTGGTCGAGAACGATGTCTGACCATTACCGACTACTCCTATGGCGCTTACTTTTCCAATAGGATTGTAGAGGTGATCTAGCACCATGACCTGGCCAATGTCCCCCTCAAAGGCAAAACCTGTTCCAGTCACTTGAATTGGTGTTAAGAACTGGGTAAGCGGAGTGGGGCTGGTAATTGACACGTTATCGGCTGCGACAGAGATTGCTTCCCAGATGCCACCATTGGTGTTGCCCTCTAGACGCGAGAGAGTCACTGTGATATTTCCACTGACAACCTCAGTACTTCGGACGTGCACAACCGCACTAACATCATGCAGTCCACCGCCGCTGAGAAGGGTGGTTGAGGAACTGGTAGACCAGTTGAGCAAGCTCACGGCCAGGACGTTCGCGACCATGGTCGCACTGAGTTTCCAGGGTTGGTGTCCCTGATTGACCTGCGCCTGGTCGGATTCGGCCTGGTAGCGCGTCAGGTCTGGAAAGATGCCAGGGAAGACGGTCTGCACCAGTGTATCTGCATTGACAGACCACTTGAACTCGCGGAAGAGATCTGCTGTCATAGCGGAAACGGGTTTGCCCACGTTGAGCGCGGAGAGCTCGTCGGCCTGGGCCGTCAGCACAGTGTTATAGCCGCTGATCTTCGCCTCACCCTGAACAAGCCCGAACATCTGAAAGACCCGTGTGGGCGTGGCATTGGTGATGTTGTTGAACACGTAGATATCTAATGGAGTTCCGGTGTCTCTATGACGGACCGTTACCAGGGCTTGGAGCGAAGGATTACCAATGATGTTGGCACAACTCACACTTTCCACGCTGGATACGCCGCTCGTTGGAATAATAAAGTTATTCCAATAGGACGCATTTTTGGTGGCGCCTGGACAGGGTTGAACGCCCAGAAGAGCCCCTAGTGTCACAGACGGGGTTGAACCACCAGTTCCAGGTTGGCCAGCAGTACTTAATGGGGTTGGTGTACTGCCGCTGCTACTCGGATTATTACTGGAGCCACAAGCTACAAGTGTAGGAATAAGGAAGAGCAGTACGAGAAGGCTGGTACCGAGAAACAGGCGTTTAGTATACGGTGATGTTGCTTGCATAATGATGTACCCCTCAATTGAATAAGTTAGACATATTAAAACGAATAATATAGAAGAGATGTATTAGACTGAACAATAGTTTTAAGATATATCCAGTACAAGTGTATCAGAGAATCCCAGCAATAAATGTGAACTAACTCACACTTTACGGTGCCGGCACTCCCCCACACGAAAGTCACCAGGAAGAGTTGAAGAAGAAAATGAAGAATCTAAACCTTACTGATCAGTTTGTTGAAGGAGGGTCAGATGTTGATCATACATGGATGGGAAATGAAAACAGAAGGCGAGCAAATGAGCTCGCCTTCTGTTTTTTCTGGATGGTTACCCTACTGTGCGTAGGAATTAGTACCGATCGCTTCGATAGCTATAGTTTGAACGTCGTTCTCTACCGCTTGATTGACGCTCACGTGCCTCATTGACCGTAATAGTTCGGCCCCCAAGAAGAGTTCCGTTGAGCCGCTCAATGGCGGTTCGTGCAGCTTGCTCGTCACCCATCTCAACAAAGCCAAAGCCCTTGCTTCGTCCTGTGTCACGATCGGTGATGACCGTTGCCTCGATCACTTGTCCGATCTGTTCGAAAAGTTCGATCAAATCGTGTTCAGTCGTTTGATAGGGAAGTCCCCCAACATACAATCTCATGTTCATATACTCCTGTGTCGACATCTCTTAATGCATTGGCGCTTGAAGAAACCGTTTCTCACAGAAGCCATACACGTATTTTTTAATGTCATACATCTATTCCAACACGAGCAAGGCCCTATTTATTCCCTTATCTAGGAGATAGCCACATTTGTCTGGCGTTAATGCGGTAGAAAGAGCCTCAGTTCAGGCTATTCAGACGAAGCTCTGCTTCTTCGAGGGAGATCGTACCGGCTCGGAAAGCTTCAAGAATGGCACGACGTCTTGCATCTCGTTTGTCCTTCAAGAGTGGCTTAGGAGAAGCAATATCCATGGAGTCTATAGCGGAACCATCATCAAATGGATCATAGGTTTTATCATACTCGATAGGTACACGCTGGGCTTTAAGAGCTTGCTCGGTTTGAATGGTTTTGGATTCTGATTGGTTCGTACTCTGCTTCTGACGCATATTTGCAATTGATTTTTCGAGCTCAGCCAGTGCTTTCTCAGCTATTATACGCGTCTCACGCCCGCCAGTTTTCCAGCGATTGCGAAGATTGTTCCAATGTTCTCCATATAAACGTGCTCCTTGTTCCCTCTTCCAGGCAATACCAAAATCAGTCGAAAATGGCACACCCATTCCATCTGGGTCATCATTTTGGGTAAATGGACCCTGAAAATGGAACTGAGCATATCCTGGCCCTCGATCCCACAACGCGCGAAATCGGCTTCGACCGATACCGCCTTCCCAAAACTTTGAACCTTCTTTCACTCTATCAATGCTTTCTGAAGAATGCTCGTAACTCATAGGATACTCCTTTCCATAGTTATTTACGATAATGAGAAGATGAAAGTTTTATTCATCGTTTGCTCGCACTTTTTCAAAATACCCCATTATCAAGCGGTGTGGTCACTCTTCCTGCACGGCTTGCCAGAGCCAGCGAGAGCGAGCGCGGACCATCGTCTTGCCCTCGCGCGTGATATGCTGTATTCGGGTATATTCCTGTCCTGCCGTGGGGTAAGGTTCAAACCAACTCTGGACTTCCAGGTGTTCACCAATGCGAGGACTATCAACATAATCGATGTCGTAGTGGCGAATCGTAAACTTAGCCCCGTCGGGGGTGATCTCGCTTCTGGCCAGGGCTTCCCAGCCCGCGTTATCCAACATTTCTGCTGCGGACGCATTATTGAGATGCTGCATGAGATCGATCTCAGAGAACCGCACCACTGCTGACATAGTGACTGGGAGACGCTGTGGCGAGGCAGGAAAGGGCTGTTCTGGTTGGGGTAGCAGCGCACCGTCAGGCAACCAGATCTGAGCCGTCCGTTCTGGCAGGCGCGTTGGGCGCCCATTAGGATCAACGTAGACCCAGAGCGTACGCGCCCACACCAGTGGTTCTTTTTGAGACACGAGGGTCTGGCGTGCCTCGTATCCCCGCTGTGCGGTAATACGTGAGAAGCCGATGCCATAGGTTTTTACTTCGAGACTCGTGTGAATGGGAATAGGTGTGGCGAATGACATTATGGTTCTTTTGATGACCCAGTAGCCATTCCCTTCGAGCTGAACATCCTCGGCATCGCGCGACGCGATTTCCTGCATATAGCGTAAAAAAGCGGCAGGCGTGAGTACTCCATCACAATTGCTTTCGTCATAGCGAACAGTATGAGTCAGATAAAACTCTCGGTTCACGCGTGCTCCTTGTTGGTTTGTATCGCATGTCTGTTTTACTATTTTACCCTAAAACAGTTTCCTCACTTCATTTGCCTGTTCTTCGTCCGTACGCGATCATACAACTCCTCCATCACGCTGATAAACGACACATCTTTATGCCAGAATGGCGGATAATCCCCTTGCTTCTTAATCAGTAACGCCGGGACGCTTGCCTGCGATGTGGTGGCTAGCGGCGCAGGCAACCTCTTTGCGCCAGTCCAGAACTCTTTGTGACTGGCCACTACTGCTACCGGGTCTTTAATAGGGGGAGTGTAGTAGGACTCAACCGGTGCTATCGGGGGAACGTCGTCTGTTGTCAGCGCGGAAGCTAAGATTTTCCCCAGTGGCGTCTTGACTAGTTCAGCATGCAAGTCATCTCTGGAGAGTCCTCGCAGCTCAAACATAACGAAAGGATCCTGGTCCAGGGCAGAAGCCAGAAGGTAGTAGACTCCCGCGATGTGCTTGCAGGGGTTAGCCCAGTCAGGGCATGAACAGGAGGTCTCGAAATCGTGCTCGCTGTGCGGCAGTAGATGCAGACCGAGCTCGGAGAAGGCATCCTCAATCGTATCGGGCATCTCGTTCATCAGCAGTTTCGTGATCAGGTCCGCCCGTGATGCAATCTGGCGGATGACCTTCGTCCAGTCAGCGGCGGTAATCGATTTGATTGTAATGGAGGTCTTGTAGATAGGTTCTTTGTAGACACCAAAGTACGGGTTGATCGAACCGCGAACTCTGGCTTTAACCGTGCCCTTGACCAGCGTGTACTCGATGATGCGTCCCCCACTCGCGTAGGACCGCCCACGACCGAGCCGGGCCGGATCGGTAAATTGTTCCAGGGCCTCGATAAAGCGCTGGCCCCACCAGGTACGACTGAATTGTGCCATCATTCTCACTCCACGACCGCGCTGCTTCGCAGTGCGATCAGTTCTTTGAAAGTATCGTTGTCAAGCTCCGTTAGCCAGGACTCATCAGTTCCCACAACCAGCGATGAGAGCCGTTTCTTATCTTCGATCATCGCATCGATGCGTTCTTCCATCGTACCCATGGCCACAAACTTGTGTACGAAGACGTTCTTGCGCTGGCCGATGCGGAAGGCGCGATCGGTGGCCTGATCTTCAACTGCGGGGTTCCACCAGCGATCGAAGTGGAAGACGTGGTTCGCTTTAGTCAAATTTAGACCTACACCTCCTGCCCGCAGCGAGAGAATAAACACTGACGGTTCGGTCTCAGGATCTTGAAACTCGCTAATCATCCGCTCCCGCCGTGCCACGCTTGTCCCACCATGCAAGTAGTACGTGTTATAATGTTTGACATGCTCAAGATGCCGCTCTAGCGCACTGCCAATTTCCGTGAATTGGGTGAAAATAAGCGCACTCTCGCCGCTGTCAATAACCTCTTCGATCATCTCACCAAGCCGCTGAAGCTTGTAGGACCGCTCGGTTGTGAAAGCGCTGCCATCCTGCAAGAACTGTGCCGGATGGTTACAGATCTGCTTCAGCTTCAGGAGTGTAGATAAGATTAAGCCCTTTCGCTGGATGCCATCGGCCTCATTGAGTTGCTCTGATACATCTTTGACTACAGCCTCGTAAAGAGAAGCTTGCTCTGGCGTGAGCGTGCAATACATCTTCTGCTCAACCTTATCCGGTAGGTCGTCGATAATGCGTTTGTCGGTCTTGACACGCCGCAAGATAAAAGGTTCTACCAGCCTCTTTAAGGTTGACGACTTAGCCATATCATTGTCTTTGTAGATAGGCAATTCAAAGGACTTGCGAAACTGTGCTTCCTTGCCAAGGTAACCCGGATTGAGGAAGTTAAAGATGGACCACAGATCGCGCAGGCGATTCTCGACGGGAGTGCCAGTCAAGGCAAGCCGGTGCGGAGCGTCGATCTTTAGAATCGCGCGCGTCTGGGCAGCATGAGGATTCTTGATGTTCTGAGCCTCGTCAACCACCACGCGATGCCATTTCAGACCCTGTAAGAGCTTTTCATCCAGTCGTGCAAGGGCAAATGAGGTCAGAACGACATCGTGCTTCTCAGACGCCTCCGCGAAGGCCTGCTTGTCTTTGTGTCGCGTGCTTCCTTGATGTACCAGCGTGCGAAGTTGCGGCGCAAAACGCTCAATCTCTTTGCGCCAGTTGCCTATCACGGATGTCGGCGCGATGACGAGGGTAGGAGACATGTCACCGGCTTCCTCACGCTCCTTGAGCAAGCGAGCAATCACTTCCAAAGTTTTGCCTAGACCCATATCGTCTGCCAGACACGGGTTCAAGCCAAGGTTTTCCAGGTACTGTAGCCAGGCTACACCGCGCTTCTGATAGTCTCGTAAAGTACCATGCAAGGCTTCGGGATCCTTAATTGGGGCGAACGTATTTTTATCATGAAGCCGGGACAACATGTCTCGCAGGCTCTGGTCATGGTCCCATTCCAGATCGTCCTCGGCCTCGGTACCAATTTTTAGCATATCCAGAAGCGTGATCTCTGGCTCCTCGTTTTGGTGCGTCTGCCAGAACTCAAGGAGTTGCTGCATCTTGTCACGATCCAGTTCAATCCATTGTCCCCGGAACTGAACAAGCGGTGTTTTAGCATTGACGAGTTGCTGCCATTCCTCTTCTGAAACTACGTGGCCTCCAATCGACAACTGGTACTCATAGGCGATAATCTTATCCAGACTCAAATAACCGCGACTGGTCGTAGTTTTCCCCTTGGACGAGCGCAGAGACGTCTTGAGGCGGACCTTCGTGCGCCGGCGTCCATCGGGTGTCCACCACGACGGGACGATCACGGTATAGCCAGCATCTCCAAGCACCCAGGCGCTCTCCTTCAAGAACGTGAACGCCTCGTCTAGAGTGAGTTGGCACCCTGTTGGGTGTTCTGTGGCCATTCCTTCCCAAACCGTGGGATAGATCCGCGCTGCATACCCCAGGGCCAGCAACAGATTTTTCTCGAAATCCTTGCCGAAAGGTCGGGCAGCTTCAGCTCTGTCCCGAGGTTTAAGATTCCAATACTCGTCCAGACTCAGCTTGAGCGAGGGATCATGTCTGGCCGCAACAAGGAAGTGCAATTGCCAATTGTCGATATTCGTGGGCAAAGCCTCCTCCAACCGGAAACAGAGGGTAAAACCGGACTCTGTGTGTGCTTTGGTGAGATTTGCTCGCCAGGTTAGCCAGTGTTTATAATCCTCCAGTGGGGTAGCAGAGTCTTGCAACAGGACCGGTCGATACGGATAGACACACCTATACAACAGCGTGTTCGCGATCTGTTGGTCGAATTTCCCGGTAAAGGGTGTCCCAGTAACAATGTCGTGCAGGAGGCAATCTGAGAAGTGGCGGAGTAAGGATTCCCTGTCAAACAAAGCAGCGCCACCGTTCGGACTGCTCAACCCCGCGGTACACACCCCTGGCATGGCAGCAACATAGCGTTGGATGCTCTTCTCATAGGTGTCCGACAATAGTTCCCACGCCGGGTGAATCTCGAAACTGGCAGTATTTTTCGCTTTCTTGCTTTTGGATAGAGTGGAAGAGATCTCCTGATACTTCAAGGCGGGAATGTACTGGTCTTTGGCAATAATGTCTTTGATTGCCTGGGAATACTGATGCCAGAACAGGAGATCTGCTCCCAGTTGGAAATCTTCGGCCTCATTGAGGGCGATAAAATGGATGTCGTTCAATGCTGTGATAATGTCTGGCACCTGGTAGCACCAGACCTGCCATGTAGCAAGATCAAATTCCATAGGCTCATCCTCTTCCACATAACGCAGCAATTCGAAGGAGGGAGAGGGCTTGCCCGCAACCGTTGGGAGTAGAAAATATTTTATACATAGGGTATGCGCCAACGCACCAGACACGGACTCCCGCAGGCCTAGTTTCTCCGAGAGAAACGTAGCCAGAGCAGTTTGTGCCAGGTGCCTGGGGTGAATGTTATCAGCGCTCTTACGCGACCTGCCTACCGGTATATCTGTTTCTACCCACAGGTAGAAAGCCCCTCTCTGGATGAACTCGTTGGTATCATCGGGAATCCACGTTCCATGGATAATATGCATGCTGTACTCCTGCGGTGAGCGACGATTTAATGAATGTAAATCCAATGTGGATCATCATCAGGAGTGGATCAGCTCCTCACCCAGAGTTAGTCCTGGCGAGAACCACCTCACGTACCCCCTACACTATGCTCACCATGTATCATTATGATAATTTCCCTTACATCATATCATACTGACTCCGCTGATGTCGAATATTTTAGCAAAAGAGAATGTGCTAACGATTTTTGCAGAGATTTGTAGCCAGGCAAAGCGAAGGTAGTGTGCCAATTCGTGAAAAGAAGTCATAACTATTGCTGTCTTTTTCTATTATTCATTGAATAGGCCACAGATAGGCCACATTTTGTGGGGTATTTTTTAGCACAGCAATTGGTTTGTAGTGTACACGTTTTTTTGGTTGTCAAAATGAGCTGTTTGTACCGTTTGAACCTGGCTACAGCGAGGGTCGCAGAACAGGCATCAAACTCAGAAAGGCCCATGACACCTCGCCCCAACATGCTGACCCTTCGCCACATTTGATGAAAGCTGAACAGTTTATGAGGCTCAATTCCCTCAGCAGAGCCCTCGATCATGCAATGGCTGCAAGCACCTGGAGCAACCGCTCACGCGCTTTCCCTTCATTCGTCAGCGGGAGCGGGTGG
>WNGJ01011186.1_pt1 | contig 10052 bp, 13 predicted proteins | sample 5400611 | NCBI WGS metagenome assembly WNGJ01 (sample SAMN13153375, study PRJNA577476) | soil metagenome | isolation source: 40 cm soil or saprolite under Garry oak tree replicate 1 | place: USA:California | collected 2016-06-15
CACGCTCGGTGAGAAAGAGGATGAGATCATCAATCGTCTGAGCAAAGTGATTGAAACAATCATCGAAAAGGAACATGACGCGCGTCAAATCTTGCTCCAAAAAAAGCCGAACACGCTATGCGATCAGATCGGTCGCGCGTATGGAGTTTTGACCTACGCGCATGCCATGCCGTCGAAAGAAGCGCTAAACTTGCTCTCGGTCATCAAACTCGGCATGGATTTGGGCGCGTTTCCGGAAGACCAGCGTCTGCAGATCGATGAATTGTTTATCGAGACGCAGCCAGCACACTTGCAAAAAAGCTCGCAACAAAAACTGAATGCCGAAGAACGCGACCATCTGCGCGCCCAGATTATCCGCGAGCGTTTGAAACTCTTTCCCAAACCTGATATTAGTAAGATGGCAAGGGAGTCGGGCAATGGTTCGACTAACGCGCCATCGAACAATGAATAATTTTACACCTCGGGCTCAACAGGTTTTGGCGCTTGCTCGCAAAGAGGCGGACCGGTTTAACCACAACTACGTCGGCACCGAGCATCTGCTTTTGGGACTCATCAAACTGGGGCAGGGCGTCGCGGTGAACGTTTTGCAGAAGATGGGTCTCGATCTTGCGCATGGAGGTGGAGAAACAGGTCGGCTCCGGACCGGAGACGAAGATCGTCGGTAATGTTCCCTACACGCCCCGGGTCAAAAAGGTGTTGGCGCTTGCGGGCAAGGAAGCCAAGGCGCTCAATCATTCCTACGTCGGCACGGAACATATTTTACTGGGACTCTTGCGGGAAGGCGAGGGGGTCGCTGCCAGAGTGCTCAAGAGTCTCGAACTCGATATCGAACGCACGCGCAACGAGATTCTCAAAGAGCTAGACCCAAACTTCACGCCATCTGAATCGGAGCAGGAAGGCGCCGAACCGACGAAAAAAGACGTCAAGACTCCAGCGCTTCGCGCATTTGGCCGTGATCTGACTGAGCTGGCGAGGAAAGGAGAACTCGATCCCGTAATTGGCCGGCGCAACGAGATCGAGCGGGTCATTCAAGTACTTTGCCGGAGGACCAAGAACAATCCTGTTCTGATCGGCGAAGCCGGCGTCGGCAAAACGGCCATCGCCGAAGGGTTGGCGCAGGAAATTGCAAACGGCAACGTGCCTGAATTGTTGCACGACCGGCGCGTCATCACACTTGATTTGGCGCTAATGGTGGCCGGAACAAAATACCGCGGGCAGTTCGAAGAGCGAATCAAAGCTGTGATGGACGAGATCCGCCGGTCCAAGAACGTGATTCTTTTCATCGACGAGTTGCACACCATCGTCGGGGCAGGTTCGGCTGAAGGGGCTATGGACGCGTCGAACATTATCAAGCCAGCTCTGAGTCGTGGCGAACTGCAATGTGTCGGCGCGACCACGATGAACGAGTACCGTAAGTACATCGAGAAAGACGCAGCGCTGGAGCGGCGTTTCCAAACGATAAAAGTAGATGCGCCTACGGTTGATGAAGCCATTCAGATCTTGAAAGGTCTTCGACCCAAGTACGAGGCGCACCACAAAGCAAAGCTCACCGACGAAGCGCTTGAGACTGCCGTCAGATTTTCGGATCGCTATATCACGGGACGCTTTCTTCCAGACAAGGCCATCGATGTGATGGATGAAGCTGGCGCGCGTGCCCGGATCAACGCCATGACACGCCCACCGGATGTGAAGGACATCGAGAAAGAAATCGAAGAGATCCGATTGGAAAAGGAAGGCGCAATTAAGGCGCAGGATTTTGAGAAAGCTGCCGCGCTTCGGGACAAAGAGAAGCAAACGAAGGAAAAACTCGATGCCATTCTCAACAAATGGCGTGAGGAGCGCGAAGAGAAACAGGTCGTGGTAACGGGGGATGACATGATGCACATCATCTCGAAGGTCACCGGCGTTCCGCTGCAGCGGATGGAGCAGGAGGAGACACAAAAACTCCTCATGATGGAATCCGAGATGAAGCAGCGCGTCATCGGTCAGGACGAAGCGGTCACCGCCATCAGCAAGGCTTTGCGTCGCTCACGCGCCGACTTGAAGGACCCAAGGCGTCCGATCGGTTCGTTCGTCTTTCTCGGTCCCACTGGAGTCGGCAAAACCTATCTCGCGCGCACTCTTGCCGAATTCATGTTCGGTGACGCCGACGCGTTGATTCAAATCGACATGTCGGAGTACATGGAAAAATTCACCGCATCGCGTTTGATCGGTTCGCCGCCAGGGTACGTCGGTTATGAAGAGGGCGGACAACTTTCGGAAGCCGTGCGACGCCGGCCGTACTCAGTCGTGCTTTTTGACGAGATCGAAAAAGCGCACCCGGATGTGATGCATCTGCTTTTGCAGATACTTGAAGACGGCAAAATCACCGACTCGCTAGGGCGCAAGATCGATTTCCGAAACACCATCATCATCATGACTTCCAACGTCGGCGCCGAATTGTTGAAAAAACAAACGGTGATGGGTTTCGGCGCGTCGCTCGAAGGGCACGATTACGATTCGATGCGCGACAAAATTCTCGATGAGACCAAGCGGGTCTTTAAACCGGAGTTTCTCAACCGGCTGGACGAAATCATTGTGTTTCATTCGCTTGGCAAACCTGAGCTGTTGCGCATCGTCGATCTGGAAGTGGACAAAGTGCTCGCGCGTATCAAAGCCAAGGAAGTCCACATTGAGTTGACCCAAAGCGCGAAGGAATTCCTCATCGAGAAAGGATACGATCCGCAGTATGGAGCGCGGCCAATGCGGCGTGCGGTGGAGCGTTTTCTCGAAGACCCGCTCGCGGAAGAATTGCTCCGCGGCACCGTCAAGCCCGGCGACAAAGTCGAGGTTGTCGCCGCGGATGCTAAGCTGTCATTTCAAGTCCTTGAATCGCAAGCACAGAGCAGCGCGACCGCGCCGACGAGCTAAGGCCGCGTTACAAGTCCACGATAGCGGTTGACGCATTTCCTTTCATGTGTCACCATGTGTCACATGAAGACGATAACGATCCGGGAACTTCACCACAACACCGGCCAATGGGTCCGGGAGGCAGCGAGATTCGGCGAAATTCATGTCACCGAGCGGGGGAAAACTATTGCGAAGATCCTCCCGCAGGCGCCGGCGCATGAAATTCCATATTTCGCCCGTCGCAAACTCACCCCCCGTTTTCGCGCAATCATGGACAAGCTTCAAGGCGGGACAGATAGCACTCAAATCATCTCAGAAGACCGAGACCGGCCAATTGAATGATCTACTTCGATGCTAGTTACCTCGTGCGGCTGTATTATAAGGACCACGGTTTTGAAGAAGTTCGGCATTTGGCGACCACCGATGCGATCGCGTGTGCTCAACACGGGCAAGCGGAAGTAGTAGCGGCACTTCACCGCAAATGCCGAGAAGGCAGTTTAACAACGAAAGCTTATCGAGTTGTTCTGGAGCAATTCGGTGCTGACGTCAAAGCTGATGCGTTCAGATGGGTCCCTCTGTCGCAAACTGTTTTGGATCGGGTCCGCGCCAGCTTTAATAGGTTGCCGGGAGAGATTTTCCTTCGCGCATCAGACGCCATACACCTGGCCAGTGCGAGCGAACATGCTTTCCCTCTTATTTACTCCAACGATAAAAACTTGTTAGCGGCTACACCTCATTTTGGGCTTCGCGGCGTAAACGTAATTCATTGATCACGCTCGCGGATGAGCATCCGCGTAGGCTTTTTTCAGGCGTTCCACTGTCACGTGCGTGTAGATCTGTGTCGTGGAAAGGCTGGCATGTCCGAGTAACTCCTGGACACTGCGCAGATCGGCGCCGCGATCGAGCATGTGCGTCGCAAAGCTGTGCCGCAATTTGTGGGGGCTAATTGAAATCGGGATTGATGTATGGCGCACATATCGTTTTAACACCAACCAGATCGAGCGGACGGACATTCGCTTTCGCGCCTTGTTTATGAAGAGCGGACCTGCATGTACATTCGCAACGGCCCGATAGCGCGAGATCGCTTCGAGTGCTAGCAAGCCCACCGGGCAAACACGTTCCTTGCGACCTTTGCCGAAAACGCGCACAGACTCGGTGTAAGGATCGAGATCGGCCACATCGAGCGCAGCCAGCTCGCTCAGTCGCAAACCGCTGCTGTAAAATAATTCCATAATCGCGACGTCGCGCAGCGGCATCCAAACAGGGGCGGCGCGATTCTTCGTCTCGCGAGTTGGGGCGCTAAGAAGCTCCTCAACCTGCTGGCGTGTAAGAACCAGCGGCAGCTTCTTTTCAATTTTTGGCATTTGCACTTCTCGAACGGGATTGTGTCGTAGTCGTTTTCGAGCTGCGAGAAACTGATAAAAGGTGCGCAACGCAGAGAATTGAAGCCGCACGTACGAACGCGCCTGCCCGCGCTTCATAAGTGCAAAGAGATAATCGCGAAAATCGTCAGCATTACATTTCTTCCACGGTCTCCTGGTTTCCGTGCCAAAAGTGGTCAACGCCTGGCGATACGCCTTGAGCGTGCGCGGCGAAGCATTTCGCTCATCGGAAAGATAACGCAGGAATTCCTCGACAAGAGCATCGCGATGCGCCGAGGGAGTAGCAGTCTGCGTCATCGATAATGATGAATAACGAATGACGAATGACGAAAGAAGCCCGAAATCCGAATGACGAAATAGCCCTGTGAACGTGAGCGTGTGCTTCGAGTTGGCACTTCGTGCTGCATCATTGATTCGTCATTCGTCATTTGGAATTCGTGATTTATTCAGGCTTTTCCACAACATAACGGAGATCCGAAGCGCTGGCGGTACCCCGAAACTGACTTCTGAAAATCGGCGGCGGGTTGGTGGAAATTAATTCGTACCCCTTCAAAACAAACTCCGGATAGATTCCGTTACTCGCCGGCTCATAGACTTTGTCACCGCTGAAGGAACCGTAGAGCTTGTATTCGTAATTATTGTCGCTCCCGAACTCGAGGCGTTCGCGGTCAGGGGCGAGCTTTTGTTTTTCATTTAACATCACTAACTCAGCTGTGCTCCATGGCTGACCCGGCCGCCGGACGTAACCCCAGAATTTGTAATCGGGCTTGTAATAACGCCGCCCAATAAAGTAATCTCCGGTCGGCTCGGCCGCGATGCGTTGCGCCATCTCGATTCTTGCTTGCTGAATCCCTTGCGGCATGGTTTCGCAACCACTCAACAACACCGCGCTCAGCAGTACATTGCCTGCCAGAAAAAACTGAGTGGCGCGTCTCATTGCTTCGATGGACATCCTTTATCGCACCTTTCTGCAAGGCGCAATTGGAAGCTCCTTTGCTAAGTTGTGAATTCGAGTGTCGAAATCCGAAACAATCTTGCGTTTTCCCCCTTTACCGATCACTAGTCACTGATCACTGTGACAATGGTCCGATTCTTCAACGCTCTGGGCGCGCCGCTGCTCTCGTTTTTTCAATATTTGGGCGAACTTGTCTTGCTGGCCGCTGACACTTTTCGTTCCATCGTCACCCACAAGCTGCGCTGGAAATTATTTCTCAACCAAGTTGTTGAGATTGGATTGCTTTCGCAGCTCGTCGTTATAATCACCGGCGCATTCACCGGCGCGGTGTTCTCGGCGCAAACATTTTTCCAATTCAATAAGCTGGGAATGGGGTCCGCCGTGGGCGCGGTAGTTTCGGTTTCGCTCTGCCGAGAACTGGCTCCTGTTCTGACAGCACTAATGGTCGCGGGGCGCGTCGGAGCAGCGATGTCGGCTGAGATCGGCACAATGAAAGTGACGGAGCAAATCGATGCACTTCGCGCGCTGGCAGTTTATCCCGTTGATTATTTGGTGGTGCCGCGCGTGCTTGCCATGATGGTATCGATGCCGCTGTTGGTGGCGGAGTGCATCGCCGTCGGCATCGCCGCCGGCTATCTCGTAGCGATTTTCATGCTCGACATTAATGGCACTTACTACATGGCGAACATGGTGAGGTGGACGCGCAGTCGTGACATTATCATGGGTCTGTCAAAAGCATTCTGCTTCGGAATACTCATCGTATTCATCGCTTGCCACAAAGGCTTGACCACACGCGAAGGCGCGGTGGGCGTCGGCCGCGCGACAACTGAAGCTGTCGTGAACGCGTCGCTGGCTGTTCTGATTTGCAATTTTTTCCTTACCATGATGTTCAACATCATCTACCCGGCGGGCTATCAATAAGTGTAGTGAGGGAGTTTTTGGAGTAATTGAAACTGGAGAGTAGTGAGTTGAGAGTTCGTGTGTTGCCATGATCGAAGCACCGCCGTCTCCAAAGCTGTCTACCAAACCGCATCCGGTTCTCGGTAATTCGTCGCCCATGATCAAGGTGTGTTCGCTGACAAAAAAAATCGGGCAGCAGGAGATTTTGCGCGGCATCGATCTTGAGGTGCGGACTGGTGAAACTCTTGCCATGATCGGGCGGAGCGGCGGCGGCAAGAGCGTTTTGCTTAAACATCTCGTAGGATTGATGGAACCGGACGGGGGAGAAATTTGGATCCAGGGCCAAAACATTATCGGGATGAACGAGCGCCAGCTTGGGGCAATTCGCCAAAAGGTTGGAATTCTTTTCCAAGGCGGCGCCCTTTTTGATTCGATGACGGTCGAAGACAACATTGCGTTTCCTTTGCGCGAAGCCGGCCAACGCGACCCAAAAGTTTTGCACTCAAAAGTCGCGGAGATGCTTGAGGTGATGGAAATGGAAGGAGAGGAGGCCAAGATGCCAGAGAGTTTGAGTGGTGGAATGAAGAAACGGGTGGGTCTCGCGCGCGCCATCATTCGTCGACCTTCGTGTGTATTGTACGATGAGCCGACGGCAGGGCTTGATCCTGTTGTGGCGGACAGCATCAATCGATTGATCCGCCGGCTACAGCAACGCTTTGGAATGACCAGCGTCGTGGTCACCCACGATATGAAAAGCGCATTCGACGTAGCCGATCGGATCGCGTACCTGCACGAAGGCCGCGTCTATTTTCACGGAACTGCGACTGAGCTTCAAGAGTCGACCGATCCCCTCATTGAGGATTTTCTGCTCGGGCGATCCGAACACGGAGTGGCCGGCTGCTAGTGAAATGATTCTAAGGTTTTTTCACCTACATTCGCGCGTTGCATTCGCCTCTCTTCCCATGGTGGTGGTTTAGCGCCAAAGGCGCTGCATTCACGTGAAAGCCCTGGGGGCAGCGCCCCAGGATTCGTGAAACCCAAACGTTAGCGCTGAAAGCGCGATTTACTTCACGCACCATTTCCCCGCAGAATCGTCTTCGGGATTGAGACGCGCTTTCAGCGCCGGTCTAGGTGCCCACTTAAATTCCTGGAGCGATGCTCCAGGCTTAAAGTGACACGCGCCTTTGGCGCTAAATCTCCGCTCCTTGCGAAAAAGTTCGCTCAGATTGACAATAAGCATTCAAAATGAACCGGCACGAGCGAGGTTTGGAATTTAAAGTTGGTATTTTTGTTTTTGTGGGTTTGGCGATGCTAGGCGCGCTGCTGGTGCAATTCGGCAGGCTGGGAGAGGGTTTCAAGACGTATTACACCATCACCGTTCGCTTCAATGATGCGGGCGGACTGTTGAAAGGCACCGATGTCTTGCTCGCCGGCGCCAGAATTGGAAAAGTCGCGGGCGGTCCGAAGCTAGTTCGTGAGGGCGGTGGCGTGGCTGTCCCGCTGAAAATTTATGATTACATTAAGATCCCTGAAGGAACCAAATTCACAGTCGGAAGTTCCGGTTTGCTTGGCGATCGGTTTGTAAACGTAACAATGCCCTCCGGGCAGCCGAAGGCTTATCTGCCACCGAATGCAGATGTCAGTGGCGCGCGGGAGACCGGTATCGACGATCTCACGCGTGAAGGAGGCGCGCTCGTGAACGATCTCCGCGGGACCGTGCAAAAGATCGACACGACTATGAACCGGTTGAATCAAGACACTCTTTCCTCACAGAACATAGAAAACCTGAAATCGAGCATGGAACATTTGAACCAGGCTACCAGCGCACTGGCAGAATCTTCCAAGAAGTTCGATGGAGTGGTCGAGCAGGCGGATTCGACGATGGCTTCGGCAAAGAAAGCTGCCGACAACTTGCAGAACGCGATCGCTGACACGCGCAAAGTGCTGCAGAGCGCCACGCAAGGCAAAGGTTTGGTTGCAACTCTCCTAAACGACCAACAATTAGCGAATGATCTGCACGCGCTGATCACCAATCTGCGAGCCCACGGCGTCTTGTTTTACCGCGATAGCGCTGCAACTACTCAAACGAAGCCCCCAGAGCAAACCAAACCAGCTCGTCAAAGCCGCAGCCGGTAAGCTTGTCCGAAATGGATTGCGCGATGCAGTCTGCTTCTGTTTTAATCGGACGATATGATACGGCGATCGTTCCTGAAACATCTTGCAGCGCTTCCGCTTGTCGCGGCTGCCGCCCCTGCGACCGCTGGCGCAAGCGCGGCTAAACTGAAAATTTTCATCAAGAGCGCCTGGGGATCGGACGACCCGACAAAAGCTGCATTTCCGTTTCTTCACGGCGATGCGCTTTCTGAAGTCGGCCACGAAGTTCAAATCTTCCTTCTCGGCGAAGCGGTGTCTCTGATGCGAAAATCTGTAGCTAATGCGGTCGTCCCTGTTGGATGGCCGCCGCTGTCCGAAGTTCTGAGCAAGATTGTGACGAAGAAAATACCAATCTACGCGTGCGGCGCGTGCTCTCGTGCAAGAGGCCTAACGGAGACGGATTTGACTGAATACGGCGCAAAGTTCGGTAATCCCAAAATTTTCGTTTCATTGGTGGAGTGGGCGGACAAGATAATCACGGAATGGCCGTGAATCCTCACAACGTCCCGAGCAGACGCGAGCGCACATCTTCTTCGCTCATGCCGTCGATGCGAATCACTTTGTCGCGCGACCTCTGACCGTGTTCCAGGACAATTGCTGACTTAGAGATATTCAATTGGTCGGCAAGAAAACAACGCAGAGAGGCATTAGCTTTTGCTTCCACCGCCGGCGCGCACAATTTGATCTTAATCGCGCCGCCATGTTCGCCCGCGACCTTGTCGATCTTCGCGTTTGGAACAATGTGAAAACGCAATGTCGCCATCGACGAATTGTAGCGCAATTCGCTTCTCGCGCAGTAGCCTTGCACACGGATGATCGCGGCACTTTTGCTCGACAAACACCCAAACGTGCCGACAAATCGCATGCATGAAACCTCGGCATCTCTACCTGGTGTTCTGTTTGCTTGGGCTCGTTCTGCCTTATTCGCAATTCATTCCGTGGATCATCGAGCATCACGCGTTGAACATGTCGATGTTCATGCACGATCTTTTTGCGAATCGCGTCAGCTCTTTCTTCGCTCTGGACGTAATCGTCTCGGCAATCGTGCTCCTCTCGTTCATTCAGAGTGAAGGACGGCGGTTGCGAATGCGATTCCTTTGGTTGCCGATGCTGGGTACAGTGTTCGTCGGAGTTTCGCCCGGTCTGCCGCTTTTTCTTTATTTGCGGCAACTCGAGCTCGATCGGAAAGCCATTTGGATTTCAAACAATGACAGCAGATGATTTTCGGAAGCTCGCGTTAAGTTTTCCCGAAGCAGTGGAGTCGGCGCACATGCATCACCCCGATTTTCGCGTCTGCGGAAAGATATTCGCTACCCTTGGATATCCCGACGAGAATTCCGCCGTCGTGAAATTAACTCCAGACGAACAAAGAGACTTGGTCCGCGGCGATCCGAACGTTTTCCAACCAGTGAAAGGCGCGTGGGGTCGTCGCGGCAGTACCAGCATTCATCTGCCGGCGGCAAAGATCGAGATCGTTCGCGAAGCTCTTGGCGCTGCCTGGCGTAACACTGCCCCGAAACGACTGGCGCGGACTCGTTAGCGCAAGCCAACCGCGGCGCGGACACGGGTCATGACGTCGTCGGCAACTTCATTGGCGCGTTTGGCGCCACGAACGAGAACATTGTCGACGTACGATTTGTCGGCCAGGATTTCCTCGCGGCGTTTGCGCATCGGAGAAAAATACTCCCAGAGTTTTTCGAAAAGCTCTTTTTTGAAATCGCCATATCCGGTGCCGCCCGTTTCGAATCGCTCACGCATGCTCGCGATCTCAT
>WNGJ01032710.1_pt1 | contig 10052 bp, 14 predicted proteins | sample 5400611 | NCBI WGS metagenome assembly WNGJ01 (sample SAMN13153375, study PRJNA577476) | soil metagenome | isolation source: 40 cm soil or saprolite under Garry oak tree replicate 1 | place: USA:California | collected 2016-06-15
CCCGCCGTGCTCGCAGATGTTGAAAAACTATTTACGTTGATCGTGCTGAATTGCGCACTGCGCAACGGCGATGCTCACCTCAAGAATTTCGGCATCGTCTATGACGACGTGCTCGGTGAAGCTCGACTCGCGCCGGTCTACGATCTCGTAACCACTTCCATCTATCTGCCGAAGGACAGTCTGGCGCTTACGCTCAACGGAACAACCCAGTGGCCCGACAGCAAAGCTCTCCGTCGGCTCGGCGAAACTCGAATGACGGGAACACCCGCAAAAATTCGCGCGATCCTTGAGCGTATCTCGGACGCCCTTTCGCAAACAGAAATCGACGTTCGGTCATACATCAAGGAACATCCCGACTTCAAGGAAGTGGGCGAGCGCATACTGAAGGAATGGGTGAAGGGTCGGCAACTCTCACTTCAAGCCGGCTAACGGTTCGTGCCCTCTTGTTGCTGGCGGTGCGAGAGCAGTAATAACTGATCAGGCCATTGTACTCAGTGAGAATTGCAGGTGTGGGCGCGATTTTCTCAATCAGTTATCAGAAAACAATCGTTGTCCCGCCGTTTTGATTGACTTCCCGCAGAATCGAGTCGTACTCCTCACCGCAGAATCCGAAGCGCACACAAAGCTGCTCCGGCAGCCAGGTTTCCGGGAGTTATTGCGATCGAGCTCGCGGTTTGAGAAGAGGTCAAAAGTTCCGTCATTCTTCTTGACTACTTCGAGAACCGTGTTTCGAGTCTTTTCGAGTCCGGCTCACGGCACATCCTCGATACGTGCAGCAAGCGTGTTCTGCACGTGTTCCAAGATGAACCGCTCGTATCTCCAAGGTTGACATAACGTTCATAATAATGTACGTTAAACCTGTTAGCGACCATTATTATGGACGTTAAATATGAGGACCAGCCGATCATCCGTCGTAATGCCACTCCCGGTAAGACATGCCCTGCGCAGGCTCGGCCGCGACATCCGTGACGCCCGGCGGCGGCGGCGCATCCCGGCGGCCATCGCGGCGCAGCGTGCCTCGATCAGTCGCACGACCCTCGTCAAGATTGAAAAGGGCGATCCCGGCGTCGCGATCGGGATATACGCCACGGTCCTTTTTGTGCTGGGTATGGCGGACCGGCTGGGCGATCTCGCCGCCCCAAAAAACGATCCCGTGGGCCTGCAGCTCGAAGAAGAAAACCTGCCGCAGCGCATTCGCGTGGCGCGCGGCCCGAAACGCACGAAAGACAAGTGATGGACAGAGAGGCTCTCGTATACGTGGATCTCGACGGCGTCCCGCACCTGATGTGGCGTCTGTGGGTCCGTACGCGCAAGAAGAACAAGGAAAGCGCCACCTTCGAATACGACAAGACATGGCTGGAAAATCCTGCGCGATTCTCTCTAGAGCCAGCCCTGCAGGTTGGTCCCGGTCCGTTTCACACGCCTGCAGACACGCCCATGTTCAGCGCCATCGGCGACTCCGCGCCCGACCGTTGGGGGCGGGCGCTCATGCGCCGCATGGAACGCAGGCGCGCGGAGCGCGAGGGCGGGGCGCCACGCACGCTCCAGGAAATCGACTTCCTGCTGCAGGTGGACGACGAGGCCCGTCAGGGCGCGCTGCGCTTTGCGGAAAAAGAAGGCGGACCCTTCCTGCGGGAGGAGGGCGTCAAGCGCATCCCCCCGCTGATCGAGCTCCCGAAACTGCTCTCTGCGGCCGAACATGTGATGGAAGAGAAAGACACCGAGGAGGAACTGCGCATGCTGTTCGCGCCCGGCTCCTCTCTTGGCGGCGCGAGGCCCAAGGCTTCCGTCAGGGAAAAGGACGGCCATCTCGCCATCGTGAAATTCCCACGCAAGGACGATGAAATCAACACGGTGGGTCTGGGAGGCGGTCGCACTGTCCCTCGCGCAGAAATCTGGCATCCCCGTTCCCCAATCGCGTGTCGAAAACATCGCCGGCAAGCCTGTGCTCCTCCTGCGACGCTTCGACCGCGACGGCGAACGGCGTATCCCGTTCCTCTCCGCGATGAGCATGCTCGGATCGAAAGACAATGAAACCCGAAGCTATCTGGAAATTGTTGACGCGCTGCGCCAGCACGGCGCCGCGCCGCAAGCCGACATGGAAGCGCTGTGGCGGCGGCTGGTTTTCAACATACTGATCTCCAACACCGACGACCACCTGCGCAATCACGGCTTTCTGTACGAAGGCCAGGCGGGCTGGCGCCTGTCGCCCGCTTACGACCTCAACCCGGTGCCGACCGACATCAAGCCGCGCATTCTCAGCACCGGGATCAACGAAGACGACAACACGGCCTCGCTCGCGCTGGCAGTGGAGGTGGCGGGGTATTTCGATTTGGACGACGGCAAAGCGCGCGACATAGCAAAACAGGTCGGCAAGGCTGTCTCGAAGTGGCGCGATGAAGCCGCGCGGCACGGCCTGAACAAAGCCGAAATGGACCGCATGGCATCGGCCTTCGAGCATGAGGACCTGCGCGTCGCGCAGCAGGGCGGATCAGCTAAAGTCTGAGCAGGAACTTATGGACCCGGAATTTCAGAGACTTGTCGATGCCGTGGCAAGGTCGCCGCGACTGGCCGGTGGGACGCCGTCAATGAAAGAATCAAGAACCTGGCGGCAAGTCCGGGACCCGATGGCGCTTGGCATGTGCAGCTTTTGGGCTGTTTGTGTTCGCGGCTGTTTTCCGAGTACCTCCTTTTAAAACGCGCGTACGGTGATGAACGCGAGAGAGACTCATTTCTCCTTGCTTGGCCTGCCCGAAATCTGCTGGAACTTACGGTCTGGTCCCTGTACTGCGGAAAGGACCGGGCAAATGCGCGCAGGCTCTACGAAGACGCGGGCCGCGATGTCCTTGGAAACGAGAAACCCGGGCCGCATCTGCGCGAGGAAGCACGTATTGCCGGATTCTCTGTATTCCGCGATAGTACGAGGCTAAAATGGTGCTTGTGAACTCACAGGCCGTCGCCATTGTTGTACTAGCCAGTCTCTGCCTGGCGGCAAATGCCCAATCGCCAGCGGGAGACTCGAAGTCTGTCGAACAGGTTCGGCGCATTATCCTCCGCAGCCAGCATCTAGGTGCGCACGGAATGGGCTACAACCTTCAGTCACAGAACACGCTTTTTCAGAAACTCACTCCCGCCGATGTTCCAACGTTGATTAGCCTTGTGGCGGACAAAGATCTCCACGTCGGAGTACAGTTTGCGTTGGCCTCACAGTGCGAGGCGGCGATCATTCCTGTTCGCGAAGCTGTAGTGCGACACAAGATGCCTTTCCTCGATGCCGAGGACGTTATGCGTCTGATCGAGGACTTTGCTGTCTGCACGCCGGAGACACGGCAGAGAGCGTCTGAGATGCGCTCCGAAATTCACTCGCTGGGTGAGGCAGAGCAGACGCGGTTGGAGCAGGAAGCAAGAGAGAAGGCGGCCGAGGATGCGCGAGTCCAGCGAAACGCACTCAAGATGACGGATCAAAAGCAAGCCAAGGAACTGACACTTCAGCAGCGTGAAGAAGTGTACAGGCGTTCCCTCAAGGCGATGGGTTTGAAAGAAGATGGCCCATTGACGCCGGCACAGAAAGACTTGATGCAGCGGATGTATCGAACCATGGTTTTGGGTGAATCTGGCAATAGACCGCCAAATTAGAATTTGGATATTGCTTTTCACCCCATGCGGGCGAGGCTCGCCCGCATGGGTGGTCTAACGCGAAGCGGAATTCGGCCAGCTTGGCCGTAGCCTTGAACTGTGGGATGGGATCCAGTTCTTTGAATGCCGAGGTGAACGCATTGGAAAGACTCCAGATGGTTCGCGGCCGGAACTCCTCGTACTTCGGCTCGAAGTACAAGTCATGACAGAACGGGGTCGGCGGGCGCAGCATCTGCTCCGATCATCCGGTACGGTATCTACGATATCGCGCTCGACGCGTACGCCCTGGCCGGGGGGATGCTGCTGCCCTCAGGCATCTCATCGGCTTTTTGCGCCGGGAGGGCGTGATCCCCGACGAAAAGAAGTTAGCATGCCAATCGACTCCGGTTGAGCATTGTGCCCAAGCATTCGGGCAGTATTTGCTGGAAGTGCGCGCGCTGGCCCGCCCGACCATCATCAACTACGTTCCGTTCATTCGCAGTTTTCTCCAAGACCGTTTCGGCTCCGCGCGAGTCACGCTCTCGCGTCTGTGTGCAAGCGATGTTGTGAGGTTCGTACAGCGCCAAACGCCACGACTGCACAAGAAGACGGCGAAGCTCATGACCACCGCATTGCGCTCCTTCCTGCAGTATGCGCGATATCTCGGGGAGGTTACGCTCGATCTGGCCGCCGCCGTTCCCATCGTCGCCAACTGGTCGATGACGTCGATTCCCCGGGCAATTTCCGCGGAGCACGTACGCCAACTCCTGGCCAGTATCGATCGTCGCACTGCGGTCGGGCTTCGAGACTATGCCATCTTGCTCTTGCTGGCGCGATTGGGGTTGCGTTCAGGGGAAGTAGTATCTCTCGAACTCGATGACATTGACTGGAACCTGGGACAAGTAAATGTGTGCGGCAAGAGTGGTCAGCGCAACCGACTGCCCTTACGCGCCAGAGCCCCGATCTGCGCCTTTCGCGGGACGAGTGGGATTGGCTCTATGGTGCGGCACTCGCTCGAGCGCGCCGGGATCAAGGCTACTACCTCAGGGGCTCACCAGTTTCGCCATGGATTGGCCACCGAGATGTTGCGCCATGGCGCTTCGCTGAGCGAGATTGGCGAGTTGCTGGGGCACCGCCATCCCCAGACCACGAAGATCTATACCAAGGTCGACATCAAGGCATTGCGTACGCTGGCTTTGCCGTGGCCGGGAGGTGTGCGATGAACACGCTTCGACAGGCCGTTCAAGAATACCTGAGTCTGCGCCGCAGTTTGGGGTTCAAAGCTACAGGATGCAGGCAAGGGATTGCTTGATTTCGTCACCTTCATGGAGCGCCACCGCACTTCCTACATCACCCAGGCATTAGCACTCGCTTGGGCTCAACAACCGGTGAACGTCCAATCCGCGCAGTGGGCGAAACGACTGAGTTTCGTTCGCGGATTCGCGCGCCATCGTAGTGCTACCGATTCACGAACGCAGATTCCTGCCCAGGGCTTGTTGCCATTTCGACCGAGGCGGGCGCGGCCGTACCTGTACTCGGAGGATGAAATCCGAAGCTTACTGCGCGCTACTCTCGACTTGCCCTGTCGTTGTGAAGCCAGCAAACTGCGACCTTGGACTTACCATGGTCTGTTCGGACTACTGAGTGTCTCCGGCCTCCGTCTCGGCGAGGCGCGAAGTCTCGAGCTTCAGGACTTGGATCTTAAGGCGGCGGTGTTGACCATCCGCAGCGCCAAGTTTGGCAAGTCTCGACTCGTGCCTTTGCACGCCTCGACGTGCAAAGTACTTGCCGACTACATCGCGCGACGCAAACGTCATTGGGCGGGACGAGAGGTCTCCTCCTATCTGTTCGTTTCCAACTGGGGCAATCGTTTGGATGGCGGAGAGATTCATCGAACTTTCTATGCGTTGTCCCGGCAGATCGGTCTGCGCAGCATATCCGACCATCACGGGCCACGTCTGCATGACATGAGACACCGATTTGCAACCAACACGCTGGTAAGGTGGTATCGGTCCAACCTAGATCCAGAACGCCTCCTGCCGATCTTGTCCGCCTACCTCGGTCATGTCCACGTCGCGGACACGCAGTGGTATTTAAGCAGCTCTCCAGAGCTGATGCGAGAAGCCATGCGCCGGCTCGAGCATCGCTGGGAGGATCGGCCATGATCACCCCAACCACCTTGGCTCCGCTTTTGCAGCGCTTTTTGATGCAGCAGCGCCAGGCAAGTCCACACACCATCAGTTCCTATCGCGACTCCTTCCGTCAATTCCTGAAGTTCGTTCAGCAGCGGCTGCGCAAGCCGCCGTCACGCCTGAGCTTCGAGGAAATTGATGCTCCCTTGATCGTGGCTTTCTTAGATGAACTGGAGAAACACCAAGGCGTAAGCGTTCGCAGTCGTAATCTGCGCCTCACGGCGATTCACTCCTTCTTTCGATACGCGGCTTTCGAGGCACCAGCCCATTCTGCACAGATCCAGCGCGTGCTCGCCATCCCCAGCAAGCGCTTTACCCGTACCTTGGTCCAGTTCCTCATCCGTCCCGAAGTCGATGCCTTGCTCGCCGCTCCGGATCAGTTCACCTGGTCCGGTCGACGCGATTACGCCTTTCTGCTGGTGGCCGTGCAGACGGGCCTGCGCTTATCGGAAATGACCGGGCTCAAACGCGCCGACCTCATCGTTGGGGCTGGCGCTCACCTGCGCGTGGTTGGCAAGGGTCGCAAAGAACGCTGCACACCTCTTGCCCAGTCCACACTCGCCGTGTTGAAAGCCTGGCTTCGAGAACCGCAACGCGGTGACGGCGACGTGCTCTTTCCTAGCAGCCAAGGGTGAACCTCTCAGCGTCCACGGCGTGCAGTACCTGTTGACCAAGCATCGCATGGCGGCATGCAAAGTCTGTCCCTCGTTGAAGGAAAAGCGGGTCACCGTTCACCGCTTGAGGCACACGATGGCGATGGATCTTCTACAAGCGGGCGTGGATCGTTCTGTAATTGCATTGTGGCTTGGACATGAGTCGGTGGAGACTACACAGATCTATCTCGAAGCCACACTCGCAATGAAGGAGCGGGCCCTTGCGAAAGCATTGCCACCACACGGCAGACCGGGGCGCTATCAACCTGGAGACCAACTGCTTGGATTCCTCAACAGTCTGTAGTGCAGAAAAAACGGAGAAAACTATGTCGGGTGATTGATCGACTTAATTTGCCTTGCGAACCGTCATTGTTGAACGATCGCCAAGACCCCTTCACATCACTCGACATAGTCAGGCGGGGTAGATAGTGACGGCTATGTACCCAGAGACATAGCCGTCACAGTTGCGCCACCCATCTGCTGGACGCCGGAGCCGACCTGCGCACCATCCAGGTCCTGCTCGGACACTCCCGCCTGGAACACACTCTGATCTACCTGCATCTGTCCCACAGACACTTGCAGGCGGTTCCCAACCCCCTCGATAGCCTGCAGCTTTCCCCTGTGGACGATATCCAACCTTCGCGGAGGCTGCAGAAAAAATGATTCGGCCACCGCTGGAGGTGGTGTCAAAGTGGGGCACGCGACCGTTGGATTGCTGCCCGGCAGAGCGAGCTGCTACCGGTCCCTTATATCCACGTCGTCTTCACGGTGCCGCATCATCTCGCGCATCTGGCGCTGGTCAACAAGAAGGTCTTCTACGACCTGTTGTTCCACGCCACTGCCGAGACCTTGCTCGAGGTCGCGGCCGACCCCGAACATCTCGGCGCACAGATCGGTTTCTTGGCTGTGCTGCACAGTTGGGGTCAGAACTTGTTGTTCCATCCTCATCTCCATTGTCTGATTCCGGCCGGAGGTCTTTCCCCCGACCACACCCGCTGGATCCATCCCCGCTATCCCTTCTTCCTGCCGGTGGGCGTACTCCGTCGGGTCTTTCGCGGCAAGTTCGTCGACCCTCTCCAACGACGATTCCAACAACACCAACTGATCTTTCCCGGCTCTCTTCGACCTCTACAAAACGAGAGAGCCTTCCGCGCTTTCTTGCGTCCCTTGTTCCGTCAGAACTGGATCGTCTATGCCAAACCTCCGTTCGGCGGTCCCCATCATGTCCTCGGCTATCTCGCCGCTATACTCATCGTGTCGCCATCTCCAACCATCGCCTGGTCGCCTTCACCAACCACCAAGTGACCTTCCGCTGGAGAGATTATGCCCACGGAAATCGCAAGAGAATGATGACGGTCGAGGCGCCAGAGTTCTTGCGCCGTTTCCTGCTGCATGTACTGCCCCGCGGCTTCGTCCGCATCCGTTCCTTTGGCTTCCTGGCCAACCGTCACCGCGCCACCCTCTTATCGCTCTGTCAACGCTTATTGTTGGATCATCCCCGGCCGGCCACTACCCCAGCCAACAACACTCCCCGTCCCCCAGCATGCTTCCGTTGTCCGCAACGTGCCACGCCCATGCTGCGCCTGGAATCTCTTTCTGCCTGGGACGCTGCCCAACTCCTGCACCAAAGGATCCGACTTGACTCCTCCTAAGCTGCCTCCAATACCGCTCTCCCTCACGGAATCATCGACTCCGATCGCCTTCGTGTCTTTATCCCCTCTCATTGCCCTGCACCAGCCACTTACATCTGTCTCCAAACCTCGTCCCCATACCCTTTGCTGCTGGCCAAGGCCCAACCTATCTTTACTTACTACTCTACTTTCGCATTCCCAGAGGGGAAGGATCTTCGAATCGCCCAAGCAAAACCCATAGCTGCCCCGCGTCCGCCGCGCCAGCGGCTTCCTCCAAATCCCCCTATCGCAAATGCCCCGGCGGGACACACTTGTGGACTCACGCGGCTGCACGGCGCCGGCGCATTTGCGATAGGGCACTAAGATTTCGCCAGTCATTGCCCAAAGTCAACGCCTGCGGTGGTAGAGGTCAGCTATGGAGTAGGTGAAGCCGGCCAGGTAAACGACCCGAGGGACGTTGCCGGTCACGCGAAACTGTACTGCGCTGTCCAGCACCAGCCGTGGCCTGAGAGTGTAACTCACCGCCCAGAGGTTCTGCGTGACCGCAGGCGTGGTGGCGTTCGCACGCGTCGCTGCCGAGAACTCCATCGCGAGTTGCCACTTTTGGGTCAGCGAATAGGCGAGCGTGCTGGTGGGCAGCCAGTTGTGGTTGAAGCCGCCGCCCGGGTGTCCGAGCCACGCGTAGCCAAGGTTGGCATCGACATGGAAGCGCTTTGGAAGGTCCTTGGAGACGAGCAGAGTGACAATGTGGTCCGCCTCGCCGGAGCCTTCGACCGGCCCGGCTGTGGGGAACTTGGCCGAATATTCCACGGTGAGTGTCGGCTGGCGCTTCGCCTGACGAAGGAAGCGCCAACGAAATCCGGCGTAATTGTCGCTCACACCGACGTAATGCACGGAAGCGTCGTGTTGCCAGGGATTACCGGCCCAGTCCAATTCCACCTCGCGTAATAACCCGAACTTGAGCAGACCCTGAAGCGACTGCTGCCGGGCGGCAGAGCTAATGCCGAATTCGATCTCGAGCACTCCAAACTGCGTTGTCTCCGCTGTGTTGGTGACCGTAGGACGGTTGGGCGTCGCGGTCAGGTTAGCTAGCTGCTGCTGGGCACGACAATCAACTGTCGTCAACCACAAGAGCAGCAGGGCCGCCGTGAGCTTCATCCTCGGTGTCTCCCCAACGGAATGTTAGCAGCGACTCGGCAGCTTGCTGCGGAAGAGATCCAATTTTGGGCATATAGTGGCTTACAAAAGAATGCTTGGCGGTGACGGGGAGCATATGAGAAGAGCACTCTCTATCCTCGGGGCTGGCGTGCTTGGGTTGGCAGGACTTTTATCCTACGGTGAGGATCAGCCGTCTGCTGCGGCACTCCCTGAAATTCAAGTGAACGACAATCAGCATCCCGCAGGGGAATTGCGCGACCGTGTGCTGCACGTGCGATTGGAAACGCGAATGGGCACATGGCACCCTGAGGGACTCGCGGTACGTGGCGTCGAAGTCGCGGCGTTTGGGGTGGAGAATGGGCCTTTGCAAAATCCTGGACCGGTGATTCGTGTACCTCAGGGAACCGAGATCCATGTTTCACTGCGAAATTCAGTGCCGGGGAAGACTCTACGCGTTTACGGGTTGCACGAGCGGCCGGGCAAAAGGGAAGAATTGATTGAGGTGCCCAGCGGCGCAACCCGGGAAGCACACTTCACGACCGGGGCAGCTGGAACGTATTTCTATTGGGGCACCCTTGCGAACAAAGCATTGGACGAGCGGGCCGCGATGGACAGTCAACTGCACGGTGCGTTCGTCGCCGATACTCCAGATCACAAAGCCGCTGACCGTATTTTCGTATTGAGCCACTACCATGTGGATGGCGATCTCAAAGCGAATCCTCCCCGAGCTGACCTCGACAGCTTCGTCATTAACGGGCGGTCATGGCCGCACACTGAGCAGCTAACTTACAAAACGGGCGCCA
>WNGJ01010131.1_pt1 | contig 10051 bp, 7 predicted proteins | sample 5400611 | NCBI WGS metagenome assembly WNGJ01 (sample SAMN13153375, study PRJNA577476) | soil metagenome | isolation source: 40 cm soil or saprolite under Garry oak tree replicate 1 | place: USA:California | collected 2016-06-15
GGCGGATGGACCGGCGAGTACCAGCTCGAGTCGGTCATCGCCTGCAGGAACGCGCTCCACACGTGCACCACGATCAGCACGGTGCCCAGCTCGTAGACGGTGGCGGGCAGCGGGCGCACCGCGACCGGCCCGGCGAACAGCAGCGCCACCGAGATGATCCCGAACCCCTCGAGCAGGCCGGACAGGTCGGCGGTGGCCCGTTCGCGGGCGCCGAGCAGGTGCCTGGCCACCGCTCCGAGCCCGGGGATGTCGCGATCGACCAGGAAGTCGAGCAGCGAGGACCGGTTGTGCGCCCAGGCCGTGACCGCGCCCACCGAACCGAGCGCGAGCATGGCGGCGCCCTGCGGCCAGCTGCCGGGCGGGAACCAGATCAGCAGCACCCAGAAGCCGGCCATGCACCCGCCCCGCAGCAGCGCCCCGGCCCGCCACAACGGGGTCTGGTACCGGACCGCGATCGCGTAAACCAGCGGCGTGCGCAGCGAGGAATCGAACACGATGGTCCTTAGGGCGATATGGCCGACGGCACGGATTTTCTCACGGAATCTGCCGCTCCGGCCTCCAGGAATCAGGTGTACCGAACGGGCCGGGTTTCGCGCCGCTCCGAACGCTGGTCAGCTCCCGTGGCCCGGCACGGTGACCTCGTGCCACTCGCCGCCGTGGGACCACACGCCGTTGCCCTTGGTCTGGCCCGGGCCGGTATCCGCGGTCGTGGTGTACAGCGGGTGCCCGTTGTAGGTGGCCTGAAGCGACCCGCCGGGCCGGACGATCGCGCCGATAATGCCGGCCACCCCGGGACCCCAGGCCGCGGGCCCGGTCACCGGCTGCCAGTTCCGGGCGCAGCTGCCCTGGCACGCCGACTTCGTGGCGGTGTCCGGTCCGAACCAGTACAGCGTGTAGCCCTCGGCGTCGGTCAGCACGGTGACGTCGCCGATGTTCCGGATGTGCAGGATGGTCGCGGCGGTATCCGGCCTGGGCGCCGGCGGCCCGGCCGCCCGCAGGCCCCAGCCGACGCCAGCCCCGGCCGCGAGCCCGAAGGCGGCCGCCGCGAGCAGCCAGCGCCGTCGCCGTCGCCGTCGCCGTCGCATCATCCGGCGGACCAGCCGCCCCGGCGCCGCGACCCCGGCCGCGCCCGCCTCATCCGGAACCGCATACTCCAGAACCGTATTATCCGGCCCTGTACTATCCGGGCCAGTACTATCCAGCGCCGTACTATCCAGCCCTGTACTATCCGGGGCTGTATTTTCCGGCGGCGGAGCGTCCCTCTCGAACGCCTGCGCGGCGGCGTGGACGGGCGGCCGGCGCAGCAGCGCAGGCAGCGCCGCCAGCCCGGCCAGTTCCGTCCGGCAGTCGGCGCAGGCGGCCAGGTGACGTACCATCACCGCGCGGTCGGCAGGAGCGATCGCGCCGGTGAGGTATACGCCCAGCAGCGGCCGTATACCCGCACACATTCCCGCATCATCCATATGATCGCCCCGCCAGACCGTCTCGGCAGGCGCCTCGCCTACCAGGTATAACGGCTGAACCCAGCGGCCAGTTCACGCATTGCAGCGGATGGCCCGCATGTGGCTACCGCCGTGTGGGAAATGGAAGGCGGCGGTAGCCACAGCTCCACGGGCCGGGTCCGGCCTGTAAACCGTACGGGGACGCGACCGCCCCCGCAGTGGCCGCGACCGTCCCCGACCTCAATACGGATTCCGGGGCGGAATGGTTCACGGCCCCGCTAGCTGACGTCGCGGATGGCGTCGAGCAACTCGCTGGCCTGCTCGCCGCTGGCCAGGGCGCCGTCGGAGCCGAACCGGCGCAGCGCCGCCAGCGCCTTGTCGGTCCCGGCTACCTCCAGGTCGGTCATCGCGACCAGATGATCCAGGCTGAGCAACTCGAAGAAGACGCTGGCCCGGTACGGTCCGCTCAGTGAGCGGGAGAATCGCTCCCTGGCCTGCCGGAACGACTCGGCGCGGGCCGCCATCCTGTCCCGGTAGTCGGTGAGCAGGCGGCTGGTCTCCTCGATCGGCAGGAGGTTCCCCAGGAACAGGCGCATCATCATGTGGTGCCGCATCTCCGGCGCGTTGATGCTGCTGCCCAGCCAGCTGGCCAGGGCCTGCGAGCCGGTCGGCCCGATCGAGTAGAGCCGCTTGTTGGGCTTGCTCTCCTGGACCACGTACTCGTGCTCGATGAGCCCGCGCCGCTGGAGTTCCCGCAGCTTGGGGTAGATCTGCGTGCGCGGGGTCTCCCACCACGGCTCCAGCGCCCTGGCGTGGTGCCGCAGGATCTCGTACCCGGTCATCGGGCGGATGCTCAGCAGCGCGAGCAGCGCCACCTCGAGTTCGGACAGCTGAAGGGCCCCGGCCGCCGGTCCGGCCACGCGGGCCGGCCTATCCGCCGGGCTTTCTCTGTCACTGCTGGAGGACACCTGACTAGTGTGCCCGAACCCGTGCCGCACCCGTGCCCTCCGTTGTAGAGCCGCTGTCGATCTTGCTGCCACCACCGTGGTCGTGTCCTGACCCGCTGCACGGGCGGCGGGATCTCGGGCTACGACCACGCCGTCTGCACCCATCCGCGTCCTGATCGCGACATAACCGGCGACACGCTCGCAAGCTGTCACGTTCCGTGCTATCGCGGACGGTACGCTGCCGCGGTGACCCTGCGCTCCGCGTGTATCTGGCTGGCTTCCGTGGCCGCTGTAGCGTGCCTCACCGCCTGCCACAACGGAACTCTGAGCATCTCCCTGCCGACCTCCAGCCCCAGCCACGACAGCACCGGTCAGGACGCGACTCAGAGCTCCTCCGGCCACGCCCTGCTCCGGGTCCACGACCCGCGCCGGGTCACCGGCACCATCACCGGCCACTGCACCTTCCGGGACCACGGCCAGCTGCCTGATCCGCGGTGCACCCCGGGCGCCGTCGACCCGAACGTCACGCAGGCCAACCTCCGCGTGACCATCTGCCATCCGGGCTATACCAAGACGGTGCGGCCGTCGTCGTCGGTGACCGACCGCTTCAAGTACGAGGTGGCCTACCCGGCCTACAGCGAACGACACTCGAAGAAGACCGAACTCGACCACTTGGTCTCGCTGGAACTCGGCGGCGCCAACGACGCCGCCAACCTCTGGCCGGAGTACCCGCCTACGCCGAACCCCAAGGACAAGGTGGAGAACGCCCTGCACGCCGCCGTCTGCGACGGCCGGGTCAAACTGACCGCGGCGCAGAACGCCATCGCGAGGAACTGGGAGACCGCCGAGCAGGTCCTCGGCCTCAGCTAACCCCGCCGCCCAACCGCCCCCCAGCCCCAGGCCGCCCGGGCCGGCTTCCCCGTGACCAGCGGTCACGGCTAAGGTGCCGGTCATGAAGGCCGACTCGCCCCGCGCTGATTCACCAAGCACTGGGGACCGCGATCTGCTCCCGCTCTTTCCCGAGAACAGCTCGGTCAGCCCGGACGGGGAACTGGCCATCGGCGGCGTGGGGGTCCGTGACCTAGCCGAACGCTTCGGCACGCCCGCCTACATCGTGGACGAGGCCGGGCTATGGCACCAGGCCAGCCGCTATAAGGACGGCCTGGCCGCCCGCCACCCGGACTCCGAGGTGGTGTTCGCCTCCAAGTCGCTGCCCTGCCTGGCCGTTTACAAGCTGTTCGCCGCCGCGAGGCTGAGCATCGACGTGGCCGGGGCGGGCGAGCTCGTCATGGCCCTGGCCGCCGGGGTCCCGCCCGAGCGGATGTACCTGCACGGTAACGCCAAGACCACTGCCGAGCTGACCATGGCGCACCAGGCCGGCGTCGCCACTGTCGTGGTGGACAACTTCGACGACATCGACCGGCTGGAGCAGCTGGCCACCCGGCCGCAGCGGGTGCTGATCCGGATCATCCCCGGGGTCGCGCCCGAGACCCACGAGTCGCAGTCCACCGGCGGCGCCGACTCCAAGTTCGGGCTGCCCCTGGACCAGGCCCGCGAGGCGATCGCCCGCATCAGGGCCAGCGAGAAGCTGCAGCTTGACGGGCTGCACCTGCACATCGGGTCGCAGATCCTCGAGACCGAGCCGTTCGCCCAGGCCGTCGAGGCGGTCTCCGTGCTGGGCGAGTTCGGTGTATACGACGTGGGCGGCGGGCTCGGCGTCCGGTACACGCTCAAGGACGAGGCGCCCACCGTCGAGCAGTACCTGGACACGATCACCACGGCCGCCAAGAACTACCTGCCGGCCGGCGCCAAGCTGGTCATCGAGCCCGGCCGGTCGCTGGTGGCCAGCTCGTGCGCCACGCTATACCGGGTCACCACGGTCAAGCACACCGGCCGCACGTTCGTCGCGGTGGACGGCGGCATGGCCGACAACCTCGACGCGGCCCTCACCGGCCAGGGCTTCGAGGCGGCCCTCGCCACCCGGATGACGGCCGAGCCAGACGAGATAACCCAGCTCGTCGGCCGCCAGTGCGAGTCAGGCGACCTGCTCGTGGGCGGCCTGCCGCTGCCCGCGCCCCAGGTCGGCGACCTGATCGCCATGCCGGTGACCGGCGCGTACACCTACACGCTGGCGAACAACTACAACGGCGCGCTCAGGCCGCCTGTGGTGTTCTGCCGGGGCGGCGAGGCCCGGCTGGTGGCCGAAAGGGAAACCCACGAGCACGTGCTCGCCCTGCACCGCCCCGCCCTCGACCTCACCTGGTAACGAGCGGGCCAACCCAGGACCTAGGCGGGCAGGAACACGCACTTGGTGGCCAGGTAGGTCTGCAGCCCCTCCGGCCCGTACACGCTGCCCATCCCGCTAGCCTTGCGACCGCCCCACGGGGCCCCGATATCGGGCACGTACAGGTTCACGCCGAACGTCCCCACGCGCGCGCGCCGGGCGATGCCCAGGCCGCGTTCCGGATCGTCGGTCCACACGCTGCCGGCCAGCCCGTAGCTGGAGTCGTTGGCGATGGCGATGGCCTCGGACTCGGACTCGTACGGGATCACCGTCACCACCGGGCCGTAGATCTCGTCCCTGGCGATGGCCATCCCGGCGTCGGCGTCGGCGAACACGGTGGGCTCGTAGTAGTAGCCGCGCACCGGCGTGGCCGGCCGCCGCCCGCCGGTTACGATCCGCGCCCCGGCTACCACGCCGGCCGTGACCGACGACTCCACCCGGACCCGCTGCCGCGGGCTGGCCAGCGGCCCCATCGTGGTCTCCTCGGCCATCGGGTCACCTACAACGAACCTGGAAGCCTCGCAGGCCAGGGCCGAAACCGCCTCGTCGTACCGGCTCCGCGGCGCCAGCACCCGGGACATGGTGAAGCAAGCCTGCCCGGCGTTGGCGAAGCACAGGCAGCCGAGTTCGGCCGCGGTCGCGTCCAGGTCCACGTCGTCGAGCACGATCGCGGCCGACTTCCCGCCGAGCTCGAGGCTCACCGGCTTGAGGGTCTCGCCGCAGATCGCGGCGATCCGCCGTCCGGCCGAGGTCGGCCCGGCCACCGCCACGATGTCCACGCCCGGGTGCGCGGCCAGCATCTCCGCCACCTGGCCGGTGCCGGTGACCAGGTTGAAGACACCCGGCGGGAAGTCCGCCGCCTCGAACGCCTCGGCCAGGATGTAGCCGGACAGTGAGGTCTCGGCCGCGGGCTTGAGCACGATCGTGCACCCCGCGGCCAGGGCCGGGGCCAGCTGGCAGAACGCCAGGATCAGCGGATAGCTCCAGGACGCGACCACGGCCGCGACGCCGACCGGCTCGCGCCGGACCATGGTGCGCCCGGCGAAGCTGACCGCCTCGCGCATCTCCTCGCTGGACAAGTCCCGGGCCAGCGCCGCGTAGTACCTGATGATCCCGCACGGGATCATCACGTTGTCCCGCCGGGAGAGCCGGATCGGCATGCCCATCTCCGCCGTCACCAGGCGGGCGGTGTCCTCGGCCCTGGCCTCGATGGCCGCCGCGAGCCGGATCATGGCCGCCGCCCGTTCGGCCGGGCTGAGCTGCGGCCACGGACCCGCGTCAAAGGCCTTCCTGGCCGCGGTCACGGCCACCTCGACGTCCCTTCCGACCATCGAGGGGACGGCGCCCGCGACCTCCTCGGTGGCCGGGTTCACGATCGTGATCACGTCGGCCGAACCGGATCCGACCAGGCGGCCGCCCGCGTAGACGTCCCGGTACTCGAGCAACGCGAGTTCCTTCCGGAAAACCCCGGTCAACAGTGAAAGTGCCTGTTAATCTCTACGGCTGACATGCTCTTTGTCAAGTATCACCGCAGGACAGCCCCGCGCCCGGACCTCTGTTGTGGCCAATTCGGCCAGGTCAACAAGCCATAGCAGGCAGGCTTTGTGGTTGACAACAAGGACCCGCCCGCAGAGTCGGCGTACGATTCGGGCATGGCGGTACCCAACTGGTCTCCGGTGCTGCCCGGCGACCGCCCCGACCGCGCCGAGGGCCCCGCGCGGCACCTGGACCGCGAAAACGCCGCGCTGCGCGAGCTCGTCACCGTGTACCGGTACCTGTCCGGGCTGGCCCTGCAGGACGCCGACCTGGCCGGGGTGGTGCGGCTGATCTCCGACCGGACCTCCGCCACCGTCGCGGTCCTCACCCAGCTGATGGACGTGCTGACCGCGGCCGCGCCCGGGGTGAGCGCGGAGAAGGCCACCGCCGACGTGCGGGAGCACCTGATCCACCCGCGGCTCGGCCAGGTCCTGCGCGCGTCCCGGCTGAGCCAGCGCGCGCTCCGGCTGCCGAAGGTCGGCGGCATGCCGGCCATCATCGTGGCCCCGGTCATGGTCGGCGACGAGGTCCCGTCCTACCTGGTCACCATCGACCCGGCGGAGAACCTCGCCGGCGAGGACATGAGCCTGCTGGTGACCGAGCACGCCGCCACCATCTGCGGCGTCATCCTCGGCCGCGAGCGGGTGGTGGCCGCGGCCGCCCGCCGGGTCCGCGACGACCTGGTGGAGGGCCTGCTGCTCGGCCGCGGCCGGGACAACGCCGACGCCAGCCGGTGGGCCGCGCACCTGGGCTACGATCCGGCCCGGGACCATAACGTGGTGGCGATCGCGTTCGAGCTGCCGGCCCTGCCGGCCCACAACGGGGGAGCCGGCCCAGGCACTCCGCATCCCAGCGATGGCGCCGCGCAGCGGCAGCGGATCTGGGAGAGTATCGAGCACTTCGTCGCCACCCGGGCGCCCGAGGCGATCGTCTCGGCGCGCGAGTCCGAGGTCGTGGTGGTGACCGCGACGCCGGAGGCGCCGAACGGGCCCGCCATGGACGCCCGCCAGCTGGCCGCCGCCTGCCTGGCCCGGCTGGCCGAACTGTTCCCGGCGGCCAAGGTCGTCATCGGGATCGGCGGGATCTGCCGGGATCCGGGCGAGATCGCCCGCTCCTACGCCCAGGCACAGCGCACCACTCAGACCCTGCAGCGGCTGGGTCGCTCCGGCACCGTCTCGGCGTTCAGCGACCTCGGCATCCTCCGGCTGCTGCTGCAGGTGCCCGACCTGGCCGAGCTGCGTTCGTTCGCCGCCGACGTGCTCGGCAAGCTCAGCATGCACGAGCACGAGCACAAGTCGGAGTACCTGACCACGCTGGCCTGCTACTTCCGGGAGAACAACAGCCCGCAGCGGGCCTCGCGCATCCTGCACGTGCACCCCAACACGGTGGCCTACCGGGTCAAGCGGATCGAGGAGATCACCGGGCTGCGCCTGGACAACTACTCCGACCGGCTCATCGCGCAGGTGGCGCTGGAGATCCTCGACTCGCTCGGGGACGAGCCGTGACCGCCCCTAGCCAGGCCCCGACGGCCCTGCTGACCGGGCGGCGCGTGCTGGTCTGCGACGGCGCGATGGGTACCATGCTGCACGCGGCCGGCGCCGCGCTCGACCGGTCGCTGCCCGAGCTCAACCTGTCCGACCCGGGCCTGGTCAGCACCATCCACGAGAGCTACCTGAGCGCGGGCGCGGACATCATCCAGGCCAACACGTTCGGGGCCAACCGGCTCTGGCTCGGCGACCACGGCGTCGGCGACAAGGTGACCGAGATCAACCGGGCCGGGGTCAGGATCGCCCGCGCGGCCCAGGATCGATGCGAGCGGGACGTGCTGGTGGCCGGCTCGGTCTCGCCGGCCGTCACCGGTCTGCAGCGGCGCCGTACCGGTTCGGCCGAACGGACCGAGGTACTACGCGAGCAGATCGCGGCACTGCTCGGCCTGGGTGCCGGGAGTAGGCAGGGCCCCGGTGTCGACATCCTCATCCTGGAGACCTTCGGCTACCTCGACGAGCTGGTCGAGGCGGTCGTCGTGGCCAGCGAGCTGTCCGGCGTTCCGATCGTCGCCCAGGCCACCTTCGCCGACGACGCGCACACCCTGGGCGGGGAGACCCCGCGCGAGGTCGCCACCGTGCTGTCCGGCCTGCCGGTGGCCATGCTCGGCACCAATTGCACCATCGGCCCGCAGCGGATGCTGACGGTGGCCGAGGATCTGGTCCGGTATTCGTCGGTGCCGGTCAGCGCGCAGCCGAACGCGGGCCAGCCGCGCCGCACCGGGCCGCGCAGCTTCGAGTTCAGCATCGGCGGCGACTACTTTGCCCGCTACTTCCGCCGGTTCGCCGAGGCCGGGGTGTCCCTGGTCGGCGGCTGCTGCGGCACCACCCCCGCGCACATCCGCGCCGCGGCCGACGCGGTTACGGCGATCCCCGCGCGGGCCTGGCGCGTCCACCCGGCGGGAACGGGCCCAGCCTCCGTGGTGCCGCGGCCGGCCGCGCCGTTCGCCGGGACCCTGGCCGACCAGCTGGCCGGCCGCCGGTTCATCGTCGCCGCCGCGATCGCGTCCGGCGGGCGCCCGGCCGAGGCGGTGCAGGCCGCGGCGGTGCTGCAGGCCCAGGGCGCCCGGGCGTTCGCGGTCCAGCCGGCCCAGAGCGCCCGCACCCACTCCGATTCCCTTGACCTGGCGCTGCACTTGCAGCAGCAGGCCGGCGTGGAGACCATCGCCACGCTGACCACCTGGGACAAGACCATCATGACCCTGCAGGCCGAACTCCTCGGCGCGCACGCCCTCGGCATCCGCAATGTGATCTGCACCACCGGCAGCCCGCCAGTGCTCGGCGACTACCCGGCCGTGGACGGCATCTGGGAGGTCGACTCGCTCGGCCTGATCGCGCTGCTGGCCGGCCTGAACGAAGGCCGGGACTCCAACGGGCTCGCCACCGCCACCCAGACCTCCTTCTGCATCGGCGCCCGGGTCAACCCCGGCGCGCGGGACCCGGAGGCCGAGATCGCCCGGGCCAGGGACAAGGTCAGGGCCGGAGCGCACTTCCTGGTGAGCAGGCCGGTCTACGAGCTGGACTCGCTGCTCCGGACGGTGACCGCGCTGGAGGGCACGCCCGCGCCGCTGCTGCTCTCCGTCACCCCGCTGCGCAGCTTCGAGGAGGCCGACTACCTGGCCAACGAGGTCCCCGGGGTGACCATCCCGCCGGACACGCTGCGGGCCATGGAGCGGGCCGGCCGCGGCGCGGCCCGCGCCGTCGGCATCGACCTGGCCGCCTGCCTGCTGCACGAGGCCCGCAAGCTGGTCAGCGGCGTGATCGTCACCGCCGCCGCCGACGACCCGGCCGGCCTCGCCCCCCTCCTGGCCACGGCCGGCTAAGTCACGGGTAGACGCCGCTCAGCGGAACAGCCGGTCGATGTAGTCCGCGCCGATGCCGTTCTTCTCGTAGTGGTCGCGGACCAGCGCGATGTAGTCGAACACGTCGAAGGTGCCGTTCGGCTCGCCGTTCTCGTCCAGCCAGATCAGCGGCCCGGTGACGTTGAAGGTGACCCGCATGGGCTCGTCGCATTCGTAGGCGATCAGCGTGTGCGACTCGCCCGGCGCCTCGTAGACCCAGTCGCCCGCGGTGGCGATCCAGTCGTGCTCCAGGTAGCCCCACTTGCCGGAGATCGTGTAGGCGAACACCTGCTGCGGGTGGTAGTGCCGGTTCACCAGGCCGGCGCCGCGGCACATCAGCACGTCGCACCACCGGTTCTGGCTGGGCGAGATCCACAGCGGCCGGGTGCCGACGGTTTCGGACAGCGGGGCGTAGAAGCGGTCGTCCTCGGTGGGGGCGTTGGCGATGTACGCCTCC
>WNGJ01013563.1_pt1 | contig 10051 bp, 10 predicted proteins | sample 5400611 | NCBI WGS metagenome assembly WNGJ01 (sample SAMN13153375, study PRJNA577476) | soil metagenome | isolation source: 40 cm soil or saprolite under Garry oak tree replicate 1 | place: USA:California | collected 2016-06-15
CAGAGCCGGGACGGGGCCGGTCGCCGGCACCGGAGGGCCGACGCCGCTCAGGCGACGGGGGCGTGGGCCGAGGTCCAGGCGCGGGTCGCCGCGCCCAGCCCGAGCACCGCCGCGGCGGCCAGATCGGCCGGGGTGTCGACGTCCCTGCGCAACGACGGCCAGTCGCCGGTCAGCGGGACGGCCCCGGACCGGCGATGGGTGGCCGCCGAACCGCGACCGTAGCCGGGTCGTGGCGGGACACCCGGACCCGCGGCGAGCAGCGTGGTGCCCGAGCCGGCCGCGTCCGCGACGAACGACCTCGGGTACGGCGCGCCGGCCACGAGGGCGGCGGAGAGCTCCGCGGGGCGCAGCGCCGGCAGGTCCGCGGACAGCAGCGCCACGCCGTCGGCCGGGGCGAGCGTGGCGGCGCGGGCGGCGCCGTGGGTGAGTGCGGGGTTCAACCCCGCGTCGGGCTCGTCCGCGACGACGACGGCTCCCGCCGCGCGGACGGCCGCCGCGGCGTCCGGGTCGTCTGTGACCACCACGACCCGGGCCACCGCCGGGCTCGCGGCCGCGGCCGACACCGTGTCCAACGCGAGGGCGAGCGCGAGCGCCGCGTGCTCGGGGCGGGGCCGACCGGCCGCGTACAGCCGGGACTTGGCCATGTCCAGGCGCTTGACCGGCACGACCACGGACCACTGCACGGCGTCCGAGGGTAGGCCGGGCCCCGGCATCGTGGACACCGGCGGCGCCGGGCGTACAGACTGCGACCTGGGGATCGAGGCGGTGGCAAGATCGGGAGCAAGGGGGTGGTCGGCGTGGTGCGGTCGCGGCGGGGGCCGGTCGGCTTCTGGCTCGGGCTCGCGGTGGCGGTCATCTACCCGCTGGTCTCGCTGCTGTTCAAGGTCCGCTGGCGCGGTGCGGAGAACGTGCCCAAGACCGGCGGAGTGATCATCGCGACCAACCACGTCTCGTACGTCGACCCGCTGGTCTTCGCCCGGTTCGTCTGGGACGCCGGGCGGATACCCCGGTTCCTGGCCAAGGACAGCCTGTTCAGGCTGTTCTTCCTCCGCAACGTGCTCAAGGGCGCGAAGCAGATCCCGGTCAGCCGCGGCACCGTCGACGCGGAGCGGTCGCTGCGGCCCGCGATCGAGGCGCTCGAGCGCGGCGAGGCGGTCTGCATCTACCCGGAGGGCACCGTGACCCGGGACCCGGACTTCTGGCCGATGGTGGGGCGCACCGGGGTGGCCCGGCTGGTGCTGAGCGCGGACGTTCCGGTCGTGCCCGTGGCGCAGTGGGGCCCGCAGAACGCGGTCGACGTGTACCGCAAGCGCTACCGGCTGCTGCCGCGCAAGGAGGTCCGTTGCGTGGCCGGGCCGCCGATCGACCTGTCCGCGTACCGGGGGAGGCCGATGACCGCGGACCTGCTCCGCGACGTCACCGACGTGATCATGCGGGCGATCCGGGACCTGCTGGCGCAGGTGCGGGGGGAGACGCCGCCGACCCACTTCTGGCGCCGGCCGCCGCCCCAGCGGGAGGCGTCGTGAGCACCGCGTGGCCGCTCACCGTCGAGCGAGTGGCAGCGTCTCGCCGCCGCGAGCGGACGGCATCGTGGGCGGGGTGACACCGTGACGCGGGCGGCCGTGCTCGGTGCCGGTTCCTGGGGCACCACCTTCGCCAAGGTGCTGGCCGACGCCGGCGGGGACGTGACGCTCCTGGCGCGGCGGCCGGAGCTGGCCATGGCGGTGCGGGAGCGACACGAGAACGTGGACTACCTGCCCGGCATCGCCCTGCCGCCGACGCTTGCCGCCACCGCGGAGCCGGCCGAGGCCCTGGACGGCGCGGAGATCGTGGTGCTGGCCCTCCCGTCCCAGACGCTGCGGGACAACCTGGTCCGGTGGGCGCCGGCGCTCGGGCCGGAGGCGGCGCTGGTCAGCCTGATGAAGGGTGTCGAGCTGGGCACCGCCAAGCGGATGAGCGAGGTGATCTGCGAGGTCGCCGGCTGCGGTCCGGAACGGGTCGGGGTGGTCTCCGGACCGAACCTCGCCCGCGAGATCGCCGAGGAGCAGCCGGCCGCGACCGTCGTGGCCTGCGTCGACGCCGACCTCGCCGCCGCGCTGCAGAAGGCGTGCGGTACGGCGTACTTCCGGCCGTACACCAACGTCGACGTGGTGGGCTGCGAGCTGGGCGGCGCGGTGAAGAACGTGATCGCGCTGGCCTGCGGGATGGCCGAGGGATTGGGCTTCGGCGACAACACGCGTGCCTCGCTGATCACCCGGGGGCTGGCCGAGACGGCGCGGCTGGGCGCGGCACTCGGCGCCGACCCGATGACGTTCGCCGGCCTGGCCGGGCTCGGTGACCTGGTCGCGACCTGCAGCTCGCCGCTGTCGCGCAACCGGACGTTCGGCGAGCGGCTCGGGCGCGGCGAGACGCTGGCCGAGGCGCAGGCGGCGACCCGGCAGACCGCCGAGGGGGTGAAGTCCTGCCGGTCGGTGCTCGACCTGGCCACCCGGCACGGCGTGGACGTGCCGATCACCGAGCAGGTGGTACGGGTCTGCCACGAGGGCATGCGGGCCGCCGAGATGGTGCCCTCACTGATGGGCCGGGACATGAAGTCCGAGCAAGCCGACTGATGCCACGGTGGGCTCCGGTGTCTGAGTGGGGTCCCGGCACCCGGGCGGTCCGCGCCGGCCTGCCGGCACCCGCGCGCGGCGAGCCGATGCTGCCGGGCCCGGTGCTCGCCTCGGCCTTCCACCTGGGCGGTGCGGGTGACGGCGGCGACACTTACGGCCGGGCGGACAACCCCACCTGGCGCCGGTACGAGGCGGCGCTCGCCGAGCTCGAGGGCGGTCCCGCGGTCGTGTTCGCCTCCGGGCTGGCGGCGCTCACCGCGGTCCTGCTCACCGTGCTCCGGTCCGGCGACACCGTCGTGCTGCCGTCGGACGGCTACTACCTGGCCCGCCGCTTCGTCCACGAGCGACTGTCCACGTTCGGCATCGTCGCCCGCGAGGTGTCCACCGCGGTGCCGCTCACCGGCGCCGACGTGGCCGGCGCGACGCTGGTGCTGGTGGAGTCGCCGAGCAACCCGTGGCTGGACGTCCGGGACCTGCGGGTCGCGGCCGAGGTGGCGCACCGTGCCGGCGCGGCGGTCGCGGTCGACAACACCGCCTGCACCGCCCTCGGCCAGACCCCGCTGGCGCTCGGCGCGGACTACTCGGTCTGCAGCGACACCAAGGCGACCACCGGCCACACCGACCTCGTCCTCGGCCACGTCGCGATGTCCGATGAGGACCGGGCCGCGACGGTGCGGGACTGGCGGACGCAGACCGGCGCGGCACCCGGGCCGGTGGAGACCTGGCTGGCGCATCGGTCGCTGGCCACGCTGGACCTGCGGCTCGCCCGCCAGGAGCAGAACGCGCTCGCGCTGGCGACGGCGCTGCGCGGCCACCCGGCGGTCGCCGGGCTGCGTTACCCCGGACTGCCCGACGACCCGGCGTACGAGGTCGCGGCGCGGCAGATGCACCGCTTCGGCGGGCTGGTGTCGTTCCGGCTGCCGTCGGCGGAGGCCGTCACCACCTTCGTCGACCGGGCGCGACTGGTGACCGACGCGACCAGCTTCGGCGGCCTGCACACGAGCGCCGACCGGCGGGCCCGCTGGGGCGACCCGGTGCCGCCCGGCTTCGTCCGCCTCTCGGCCGGGTGCGAGGACACCGATGACCTCGTGGCCGACCTCGCCTCCGCGCTCGACGCCGTGCTCGGCGCCGGCGTTGGCTGACCGGGCGGTACGACGCGTGTCCCGGGAGCGGCCCGGGCGCTGGCTAAACTCCCACCCATGCTGACGTCGGCGCTCGAGCGCAGGCTCCTCGTCGAGCGCTTCGGCACGGGCAACCCGGTCGTCCTGGCCCTGCACGGCTGGGGCCGCGGGCGGCAGGACTGGGCCCAGGTCTGCTTGGGCCTGGACGCGCTCGCCCCCGACCTGCCGGGCTTCGGGCTCTCGCCAGCCCCGCCGGCGGCCTGGGGCGCCGAGGAGTATGCGGACTTCGTCCGGCCCGTCCTGGCGGACATGGACCGGCCCGTGCTGGTGGGGCACTCCTTCGGCGGCCGGGTGGCGATCCACCTCGCCGCCGCGGCCGGCACGGACCTCCGTGGGCTGGTCCTCACCGGGGTCCCGCTGCTGCGGCCGGCCGCGGCGGGCAGGGCCCGGCCGAAGCTGGCATTCCGGGTCGGGCGGCGCCTGCACCGCAGCGGCCTGATCGGCGCGGAGCGGATGGAGTCGCTGCGCCAACGGTACGGCTCGGCCGACTACCGTGCCGCGACCGGCGTGATGCGGCAGGTTCTCGTCCGGCTCGTGAACGAGTCGTACGAGCCGCAGCTGTGCCGGGTCCGGTGCCCGGTGCTGCTGGTGTGGGGCGAGCACGACAGCGCGGTGCCGCTCGATGTCGCGCGGCGCGCCCAGGGACTGCTGCCCGACGCGACCCTCCGCGTCGTGGACGGATCCGGCCACCTCCTGGACCGCGGGCTCAGCGAGCAGATCAGAACGGACGTCGTGGACCTGCTGGCCCGATGAGCGCTGCGCCGCTACTCATCCATGAGGCCATGTCGGCCTGTCGGCCGGCCGAGAGGGGCCGGCGTTGAGCCCGCTCACGCTCTCGACCTACGCCGTGGCGCTGGTCGCCGGCGCGCTCGCGGACTACCGGTGGCTGCGGCTCGCCCAGCGCGAGCACTACCAGCCCGGCCGGGTCACCGCGATCGCCCTGCTGTGGGTCACCCGCCGACCGGTGAACCTGCTGCTCTGGCTCGCCGCCGCCGCGCTGACCGGCCTCGCTGTCGGCTGGCCCGTGCTCGCGCTGCCCGCCCTCGGCGTCCTCGCGGCCTGGCCGCTGGGCCTGTCGACCCGACCCCGGACGGCTCCGCTGCGCCTCACACCGCGCCTGTGGCGCCTGCTCGCCGTCCAGGCCGCGTTCTGGGTGGCCGCCGCGGTGCTGCTGGGTCCTGTCGGCGCCGCGGCGGCGGTGCTGCTCGCGGCGCCGCTGTGCGACCTGTCCCTGGCCGTCCTCCAACCGGTCGAGGCCGCCCTTGCCGCCCGGTTCGTCCGGCAGGCCAGGGAAAAGCTCCGTAGGGTCGCTCCCGCGGTCGTCGCCATCACCGGCTCCTACGGCAAGACGTCCACCAAGCAGTACGCGGCCCACCTGCTCGCCGGCTCCCGGAACGTCGTGGCCAGCCCGGCGAGCTTCAACAACCTGATGGGCCTGTCCCGGACCGTCAATGAGCGACTGGCGCCCGGGACGGAGGTGTTCGTCGCCGAGATGGGCACGTACGGACCGGGCGAGATCAGGCGGCTGTGCGAGACCTTCCGCCCGACCGTCGCCGCGATCACGACGATCGGCGAGGCGCACCTGGAACGGATGGGCTCCCGGGAGACGATCGTCCGGGCGAAGAGCGAGATCGTCGAGGGCGCCGAGGTCGCCGTGCTGAACGTCGACGTGCCCGAGCTGGCTGCCCTCGCCGACCGGATCGAGGGCCGGCAGCGGGTGGTCCGGTGCTCGGTGGCCGGGCATCCGGCGGCGGGCGTCGTGGTCAGCCCGGCGGCGGCGGCGACGAGGGTCTGCCTCGGCGGCGAGGACCTGGGCGAGGTGGTGCTGCCGCCCGGGTCGCACGAGATCAACGTGGCGGTCGCCGTCGGCATCGCGGACGCGCTCGGCATGCCGCACGCCGCCCTGGCCAGGGCGTTGAGGTCGCTGCCGGCGGTGGATCACCGGGCGACGGTGCACCGCACCGACGGCGGCCCGACCGTGATCGACGACACGTACAACGCCAACCCGCCCGGTGCCGCGAAGGCGGTGGCGACCGCCCGGACCCTCGCCGGCGAGCGCGGGCGGGTCTGGGTGGTGACGCCCGGCATGGTCGAGCTGGGCAGCGTCCAGTTCGAGCGCAACAGCGCGCTGGGGGAGTCGGTGGCCTCGGTGCCGGGCTCGGTGCTGGCGGTGGTCGGCCGCACCAACCGCCGGGCGCTGCTGCATGGGGCCCGCGCGTACCCCGGCGCTGAGGTGCGCTGCTTCGAGTCCCGCCAGGACGCCGTGGCCGCGGTCGCGAACGGGACGGGACCGGCCGACGTCGTCCTCTACGAGAACGACCTCCCGGACCACTACCCCTGACCGCTGTTCCCCGACCGGCGCGGCAGCGGCGGGACGACCCCGATCCCCGACCCAGAGAGGGCCCCGATGACGGACAAGACGATCGCCGTGGTGTTCGGCGGCAACTCGCCCGAGCACGACATCAGCATCCTGACCGGGCTGCAGTGCGAGCGGGTGCTGCAGCGGGCGGGCGCGGACGCGGTCGCCGTGTACTGGGACCGGGGTGGGGAGTGGCATCTGGTGCCGCCCGGGTCCGAGGCGCGTCACTTCCTCGACGGCGCCCCGGCCGGATCGTCCCGGCTCGAGCTCCGGCTGGGCGCGCAGTCCGGCTGGTTCCGGCGCAAGGGGGTGCGGACCGCGGCGCTCGAGGTCGACGTCGTCCTGAACTGCTTCCACGGCGGCTTCGGCGAGAGCGGCGGTGCGCAGTCGCTGTTCGAGGCCATGGGCGTGCCGGCGACCGGCGGCACCCCGGCGGCGGCTGCCCTCGGCATGGACAAGCTCGCCTTCAAGACCGTGGTGGCGGCCGCCGGGGTGCCGAGCCTGCCGCGGGTGCTGCTGCGGCGCTCGGCGCCGCCGCCGTTCCCCGGGCCGTACCTGGTCAAGCCGCGGTTCGGCGGCTCGAGCATCGGCATCGAGCGGGCGGCCGACTACGAGACCGCGCTGGCCCTGCTCGACTCGAGCCGGCACCTCCGCCCCGGCGCCGTAGTGGAGCCGTACCGGGACGACGTCATCGACCTGAACATCGCCTACCGGACCGCTCCCCGGTTCGAGACGTCGATGCTGGAGAAGCCGCTGCGGCCGGAGGACGAGTCCGCCATCTACTCGTACGAGCAGAAGTACTTGCAAGGCGAGGGCCTGAGCTCGGCACCCCGGGAACTGCCCGCCCAGGTGCCGGCGGAGGTGACCAAGACCGCGGAGGACCTCGCCGGGCAGGTGGCCGAGCTGACCGGCCTGACCGGGATCGTCCGGGTCGACTTCCTCTACGACGGGACCGACCTGTTCGTCAACGAGGTCAACTCGATCCCCGGCGCGATGGCGCTCTACCTCTGGCCGGCGGAGGTGTCGGCCTCGGCCCTGCTCCTCGACGCCGTCGAGGAGGCCCGGCGCGCGCCGCGGCTGGTCGGGTCCGCCGAGGCGGACGGGGCGGCGCTGCGGTCGGCCGGCGGGATCGCCGGGAAGCTGGTCGGGTTGGACGGCATCCGCAGCCGGTCGTGACGCCGCTGAGACCCGCTTCGGGCCTACCGAGGGATGAACCTCGTCGAAGCCGCACTCCGTCGGATCGCCCGTGTCCTCGACTATCGGTGTGGTTATGAGTGATCGGTCCCCATTGCACGTCGGGGCGACAGCGACCGCTCTACGGGGCGGCTGAGCCGGAGACCTGATCCTGCGCCGCGTGCCGGAGCAGGTAGTGCAGCACGGACCCGAGGCTCTCGCCGTTCGCCTCCGTCGCCAGCGGGAACAGCGAGGTCTCGGTCAGCCCTGGGCTTATCGCGACCTCCAGCAGCCGGGCGTCCCCGTCCGGCGTGACCACGAAGTCGGCCCGGGACAGGTGCCGCAGGTCGAGCGCGAGGTGCGCCGCCAGCGCGGACTCCTGCAGCCGCTCGACCAGATCCGGCGACAGCCGGGCCGGCGCCTCGACCACCATCCGGTCGGCGGAGTAGCGGGAGCTGAAGTCGAAGCGGCTCGCTCCGCTGAACGACAGGGAGACCGGCGGCAGCGGCGTGGGCTTCCCGTCCCGCTCCACGATGCCGACGGCGACGTCGAGCCCGTCGATGTAGCGCTCGATCAGCGACGTGTCTCCGTACCCGAAGCTGCGGACCAGGGCGTTCGGCAGTTCGTCGGCGGTGTCGACGCCGGTGATCCCGAGCGCGCTGCCACCGGTGCTGGGCTTGACGACGAGCGGCAACGGCAGCCGGGAGCGCACCGCGTCGAGCAGCCGGGACGACCCGAGCTCGCGGAACGCCTCGCTCGGCAGGGCCAGCCAGTCGGGGACCGGGATGCCGGCATGCTCGAGCGCGACCCGCGCGTTCGCCTTGTCCCACGCCAGCCGGCAGGCGCGGCTCGACGAGCCCACGAACGGGACGCCGACGATCTCCAGGACCGTCTGCAGCACGCCGTCCTCGCCGCCCTCACCGTGCGTCGCGAGGTACGCGACCTCGACGCCGTCCCCGGCCAGCCGGTCGAGCAGGAACGAGTCGACGTCGTAGAGGTGTGCGTCGACGCCGCGCCCGCGCAGCTCGTACAGCGCCCGGCGGCCGGAGTGCAGCGAGACCGCGCGCTCGTGCGAGAGACCGCCGGCGACGATGGCGACTCGGCCAAGTTCGCGAGCCTCTGTGGGCACTGGACTGACTCCTTCGACGACCCGGGTGTAGAGGATGCCACTGGTCGGGCGCCGGTGGCGGGTGGCGTGCTCCGGCGCGGCGTCAGCGCCGGGGCAACGCCCGGCCGACCGCGGTCGCGAGCCGGGCCGCCGGCTCGCTCGCCAGCTCGGCAGGCGCGCTGACCTCGACGTACACCGGCCGGTCGACGGTGGTGAACACCTCGGCGCCGCCTCGCCGCTCGGCGAACCAGCTGACGCCGTTGATGTCGAGCAGCTGCGAGTCGGCGCGCAGCGCGGCCGGCCGCGTGACGCCGCAGCGCAGCACGACAGCAGGCTCCCGGCGGCGGCGGGTCGACCGGCAGCGCCGGCAGCGCGGCGACGGCCGACGGGGTCGCGGTGCGGCTCGGCTCGGCCGGCCGCGAGCGGGGGGCCAGCGCCAGCGCCAGGACCACGGTCAGCGGTACGGCGGCGGCGGTGGCGACCAGCGCGGCGCGGCGGCGGATCGGGTCGACTGCGGATCCCCGGAACGGCTACAGGTGGACGACGGGACACGTGAGGGTACGGGTGATGCCGTCCACCGCCTGCACCTTGGCCACCACCAGCTTGCCGAGTTCGTCGACGTTGCGCGCCTCGGCGCGGACGATCACGTCGTACGGCCCGGTGACGTCCTCGGCTGTCGTGACGCCCTTGATCCCGGCGATGGAGCGCGCCACGGACGCGGCCTTGCCGACCTCGGTCTGGATCAGGATGTAGGCCTGGACCACGGCGAGCCCTTCGATCGTCGGGGCAGGGGTGAGAGTAGAACCTACAACAGGCACCGCCGTTGGGGATCACTGAGAGGATGCGTGCCATCACTGTCGCTGACCTCGGGGAGTTCGGTCTTATCGAGCGGTTGACCTCGCGGTTCGCTGCTCGCACGGCCGGGGCCGGGGTCGCGCTGGGCCCCGGTGACGACGCCGCGGTGCTCGCCACCCCGGACGGCCGGGTGGTCGCCAGCACCGACCTGCTGGTCGACGGCCGGCACTTCCGCCGCGACTGGTCGACCGCCACCGACGTCGGCCGCAAGGCCGCCGCCCAGAACCTCGCCGACGTGGCTGCCGTCGGCGGCGTCGCCACCGCGCTGCTGGTGGGCATCGCGGTGCCACCGGACCTGCCCGTCGAGTGGCTCGAAGGGCTCGCCGACGGGATGCGGGCCGAGGGCGAGGTGGTGGGGGCAACCGTGATCGGCGGCGACGTGGTCCGCAGCGACGTGCTCACCCTCGCGGTGACCGCGCTCGGCGACCTCGCCGGCCGTGCTCCCGTCACCCGCTCGGGCGCCCGGCCCGGAGACGTCGTCGCGGTCACCGGCCGGCTCGGCTGGGCCGCGGCCGGGCTGGCCGTGCTCGGCCGCGGCTTCCGCTCCCCGGTCTCCGTGGTAGCCGCGCACCGCCGGCCCGAGCCGCCGTACGCCGAGGGCCCGCGGGCGGCCGAACTGGGCACGACCGCGATGGTGGACGTCAGCGACGGGCTGGTCGCCGACCTGCAGCACGTCGCGGTGGCCAGCGGCGTCGGTATCGAGCTGGACACCGGGAAGCTGGACGTGCCCGCCAAGCTGCGCGACGTCGGCGGCGCGCTCGGC
>WNGJ01020472.1_pt1 | contig 10051 bp, 13 predicted proteins | sample 5400611 | NCBI WGS metagenome assembly WNGJ01 (sample SAMN13153375, study PRJNA577476) | soil metagenome | isolation source: 40 cm soil or saprolite under Garry oak tree replicate 1 | place: USA:California | collected 2016-06-15
GCTACACGCTCAAGAACATCATCGCCGTGGCGGCCAGCAACGATCGCGACCAGTACGCCTTCGCCTCGCAGTGCCAGGGGGTCATACCGGTCTGGCAATGCGCGTTCACGAGTTGGGGTCACGACTCGGTCGATGTCGCCGCGCCGGGCGTCGACATCCTCAGCACCGTCAAGGCAGGCTTGTCGTTGGGACATACGGATCCGAACTACGAGTTCTTCGATGGGACCTCGATGGCCGCTCCGATGGTCGCCGGGATCGCCGGGCTGGTGCGCTCCGAGCACCCGCTCTACACCGGCGTGCAGATCAAGAATGCGATCATGCATTCGGTCGACCACCCCGCGTCGCTCAAGCTCTTCGACGCGTGGGGCCCCCAGACAGGTCTCGGCAAGAAGCCGCTGACCGGGCACTTCACACGGACACAAGGCCGGGTGAATGCCCTGGCCGCCCTCTCAGGCTCGACGACCAACGCGACGCCCCTGACCGACGGCAACATCAACGGAGCCAGGGCGTTCAGGTCCCCGGTGCTCGGACACCTGGCCTGGCCGGCGGATGCGAACGACGTGTACCGGCGGACGCTCCTGAAGGGCACCCGCTACCAGGTGATCCTGAACGGACCGTCGGGCTCGGACATGGACCTGTGGGTCTGGCGACCGGGGACGACCGAGATCTTCCAATTCACGTCCGGATGCTTCATCAAGGGAGGACCCTGCCCCGCGTTGCAGGCGGTCTCGGGTGGGCGGACGGCGGACGAGAAGGTCACCTTCAAGGCGCCGAAGACCGGCGTCTTCTACATCCAGGTGAACGGGTGGTACTCGGGAGGCCGCTACAAGCTGATCCTCAAGAGGGTCTAGCACGCGAAGGGCTCATGGCGACCATCGACGGCGTACGGCGGATCGCGCTCAGCCTCCCCCGGACCGAGGAGGCGCTCGTCCGCGATCGCGTCAAGTTCCGCGTCGGGCGGATCGTCTACCTCGCCTTCTCTCGCGACGAGACCGTGATGGGCTTCGCGTTCCCGAAGGAGGAGCGCGAGTCTCTTGTCTCCTCCAGGCCCTCGACGTTCCTGATGCCGCCGCCCTCAGACCTCCGCTACAACTGGGTGGACGCCCGCCTGATCGCGATCGACGACGTCGAGATGGAGGAGATCGTCATCGACGCCTGGCGGATGGTCGTTCCGAAGCGGGTCGCGGCCGCCCACCTCGGCGACTGAGCCGGCGGGACACTCAGGCGGCCCGCCGCGGCTCGCGGAGCTCCGCCTCCGGGACGTGGGCGCCACCGGCCTGCGCGTGTTGCCAACCGGCCATCGCGAGGCCGGCCGCGATCCCGAGCATCGTCGCCGCGAGTCCCCATCCCGACCCGCGGAGATGCCATCCGATCAGGCGATCCACGGAGTAGACGCCCGGGCCCGAGAAGGCGAGCGCGGCGGCGGCAGCGGCGTTCACGAGCGGGAGCTCGATCCCTCCGTTGGTGTTCCACAGACCGTTCGGCAGATGGACCACGACGCCCGCCGCCGTCATCACCCCGATCACCCCGGCGGCGCCGAGCGGGGTGAGGAGCCCGAGTGTGATGAGCGAACCTCCTCCCGTCTCGGTGAGACCGGCCACGATCGCTAGCGGCGGGGCCGGACGGAATCCCACCTGGTCGAAGAACCGAGCCGTCCCGGCCGGACCACCGCCATTCCACCATCCGAAGAGCTTCTGCGTTCCGTGCCCGATGAACAGGGTCCCGATGACGAGACGCAGGATCAGCAAGCCGATATCCACGGGCGGCACCTCCTCGAAGGTCTATCCCGTTTGGACGCTTCCAGCCAGTCCACGGATCCAATCGTGCAGGACATCCCGCTCCTCCATCGGACGCTTCGGGGCGTCCTGGACCACGCGCCCGGACCGCGAGCGCTGGTAGAAGGCCCGGCGCTCCTCATGGACCGCGCAGGTGTTGGTCCCGTTGTAGACGGACAATCGCGTGTCGCAACCGTCGAACCGGCAGACGCGGCCGGTCGCGTACCTCCTGGAGGTCTTGCTCTCGCCCAGGCCACGGCCCCGCATCGCGTTCATCGCCTGACTCCTCCTTCTGATGTCATCCGCCTTGCTACCCGGCCCGAACGAAGGGCAAACGCGGGGGAGGATCGGCCGGGATCAGGTTTCGGGCTCCTCGGCCGGGGTACCACCGGTCCGTGAACCCGGCGTGGGGTGCCCCGCGGCGGGCCAGAAGACCCGCCGCGGGGCACCCACGACCATGATCGAGGGCCGGCAGGTCTACTTCCCCGCTTCCTCTTCCTCTTCGTGCTCCAACTGGTCCAGCACCGTCTCGGACAGCTTCTCCGAGCCGATCATGCGGTTCCGTGCCTCATCCGTTGCCCGGATCAGTTCATCCAGCTTCACGTGCATCGCGAGCGAGTCCCGGTTGATCGTGTTCTGGATGATGAACACCATCAGGAAGGTCAGCACGGTGGTCGCCGTATTGATGATCAGTTGCCAGGTGTTGGAGAACCCGAAGATCGGCCCGGAGACGGCCCAGACGAGGATGATCGCGAAGGCGGCCGTGGCTGCGGCCGCATGACCCGTTATGCGAGCGGCTGCGCTGGCGAACGCGTCGAACCGTCCCACCTTCCGTTCTTGATCCACGTGCTCTCACCTCCTGCCTCGTGCGGCCTATCGAGAAGAGCTGCACCGCACGTATGCCCGTTCGTCGCCGGCAGCAAACCCGTGCCCGTGGATCCGGGTTGTCCTTCGACTCGTCCACGCGACAGGATGGTCCGGCCAGCGAGGAGGTCCGATGCGTGATGACGACGCGGAGCGGGTCCGCCGCTCCGAGCTGATCCCTTCGATGACCCGCGCCCTCGCCACCGCTGTCACGACGGCCGAGGTCGCGCAGGCGACCATCTCCTCCATGCTGACGACCACCGAAGCCGACGAGGTCGCCTTCGCGGTCGTGCAGGACCGAGGACGCCGTCTGCGGGTCATCGCCGCGACGGGAACCACACTCCTCGGCGGCCCGCGCTCCGTCGTCGACCTCGTCACCGACCCGGAGCCCGCCGTGGCGTACGCGCCGGTCTTCGGAGGGGATCGGGTCGCGGGCGTGATAGCGATCGCGCTCGCTCGGTCGACCGGGCCGACGGACGCCGAGCTGTCGGTGCTCGAAGGGACGGCGGATCGTGTCGGGATCGCGCTCGAACGCGCCCGCTCGTTCCGGGCCGAGCGGACGGCCCATGCCGCCGCCGACCGGGCGAAGTCACGGGTCGAGCGCCTCCAGGCCGCGACGGCGGAGCTGGCGAAGGGGCTCTCGCAACGAGAGGTGACCCGCGCGGTCCTTCGGGAAGCGGTCCGTGCCGTCCGCGCGCACGGAGGGGCGCTCGCCCTGCCGTCGGACGACGACCGGCTGGAGCTCGTCGCGACGGAGGGGATCGCGGAACGGTTCGGGAAGGACGACGGGGAACCCATGCACCTCCCGATCACGTCCACGTCGGCGATCGCGTCCGCCTATCGCGACGGTTCCCTCGTGATCGTCCCGGATCATGCCGATTGGGTCGCACGGTTCCCAGCAGGTGCCCTTCTGTTCGACGGCATCGCGAACTCCCAGTTCTCCGTTCCGATCCTGGCGCAAGGGCGGCCGATCGGAGCGCTCGGTCTGTACTTCCGCGATGAGCGGCGACCCACCGACGTCGACGTCCGGCTGGTCACCTCGTTGACGGAACAGGCGGCGATCGCGTTGGAGCGTGCGTGGCTGGTGGAGCGGGAGCGAGCCGCCGCCGAGCGGACGCGCCAGCTCCAAGCCGTGACCGCAGCGCTCGCCAAGGCCGCCACGGAGCAGAACGTGCGCGACGTGCTCAGCAACCATGCACGCCGGGTGGGCGCGATCGACGCCACAGTAGAGCTCCGCGGCACGCGGGAGATCGGCGCGACCGGCACCGCTCTCCCGCCCCGGGGGGAACGCGACGACGACTCAACGGGCGTCGTCGAGCTGCCGCTGGTCGAGGACGACGTCGATATCGGGGTCCTGTCTGTTCGCCTCCCCGCTCCGCGGTCACCGACCGAGGAGGAGCGACAGCTCTGGACCGATATCGGACGGCAAGCTGCGCAGGCGCTGGTGCGAACGCGCCTGTACGCCGATCTGCAACGGTCGCGCCAGCGATTGGCGCGACTCCAACAGGTCACGTCCGCGCTCTCGGCGGCCCGAACACCCGCTGAGGTCGCGACGGAGGTGCTCGACCGAGGACTCCCGGCGCTCGGGGCGGCGACCGGCTGGCTCTACGTCGTTGATGAGCATGACGATGCGCTCACGCTCATCCGTCCCGACGGATCGAGCGACCCGCAAGAGCGCGTCGAGCTGACGGCCGCGGTCCCGGTCGCCGACGTCGTTCGGACACAGGGATCCGTGCTGCTCCCATCGGTCGACGAGGCTCGGCAGCGGTACCCGGCGATGTTCGGCACCGACAGGCCGGTCCCGCGCGGCGAGCGAGCATGGGCCTGGCTGCCGCTCCGCGTCGGTCCCCGTGTCGTCGGTGGGATGGGTCTGAGCTTCGCAACGGTGCGCTCGTTCGACGGGCAAGAGCGCTGGGCGCTGGAGACGCTCGCGGATCAGGTCGCGCAAGCGCTCGAGCGATCCCGCTCGTACGCGGCCGAACACCGGATCGCCGCCGTGCTTCAGGAGAGCCTCCTTCCGAGCGCAGTCCGCAACGTCGGTCCCGCCCGCGTCGCCGCCCGGTACCTTCCCGCCGCGACCGAGGCGTCCGTCGGCGGAGATTGGTTCGAGATGCTCGACCTGCCGGGCGAGCGACTCGCCGTCGCCGTCGGGGACGTGGTGGGGAGCGGGATCGGCGCCGCGGCGGCGATGGGACAGATCCGCAGCGCGGTCCGCGTGCTCGCCCTGGCCGGGAAACATCCGATGGAACTGCTCGAGACGATGGACGCGTTCGCCGAATCGGTCGAGGGCGCCTCGATGTCGACGGCCGTCTGCGCGGAGCTCGACACGCGAACGGGTCGCGTCACGTACGCGTGCGCGGGCCATCCACCGCCGCTCGTGGTCGGGCCCGCCGGAGCGCGCTTCCTGGAGGGCGGACGGCGGCCGCCGCTCTCGATGCCGCCCGCGGACGCGGCCGTATCCGATGCGTCCGACCATCTGGAACCGGGCGAGACGCTGGTCCTGTATACCGACGGGCTGATCGAACGGCGGGGTGAGGCCGTCGATGAGGGCCTCAAACGCCTCGCCGCGGTCGCGACCCAGCTCGCCGACCGCGGGCCCGATGCGCTCGCGGAGCGGATCGTCTCGCAGCTGCTCCCCGACGGCGCTGCCGACGATGCCGCCGTCCTCTGTGTTCGATACCAGCCGGTGACGGCGGCATCGACGGCCCCCGACTTCGTCATCCATCTCCCGGCCGCCGCGGAGGAGCTCGCGGGCCTTCGGAGCGCCATCCGAGGATGGTCGATGCGCGCGGAGATCCCGGCCGACGTCACGGAGGAGATCGTGCTGGCGATCGGTGAGGCGTGTGCGAACGCGATCGAGCACGCCTATCGGGATCGCCCGGGGGACCTCACCGTCGAACTCAAGCTACGGTCCGGCGACGAGGTCCAGGCCGAGATCCGAGATGACGGTCAGTGGCGTGATGAGGGCCTTGCGTCCACGCGCGGCCGCGGCATGACCCTGATGCAGGCGCTCATGGATACGGTCGACGTCCGACCGGGCGCCTCAGGAACGACCGTCGTGATGCGCCGGAGCGTGGGATCCTCGCAGAGCCGTCCCCGCGACGGGGAGAACTCCCCGCCGCGGGGACGATGAGGCGCCTACCGGCTCTTCCGCAGCGCCTGCACGAGATCCCACTTCCCCATCCTCGATCGACCGGGGATGTTCCTCTTCCTGGCCTCCTCGTAGAGCTGCTGGCGCGTGCGATCCTCGAGCGCGCGGCCCGGTCTGCCCCCTCGAGCTCGGGCGCGCGCGGCCTGACGGCCCATATCGCTTCGGACCGCGGCCGGCAGGTGCGCGATCGTCCGTTGCCGCTGCGCCGCTGCACGTGCCTTCTTGATGTTCCGCTTCGCTGCGGTGGTCTGCTTCCGCGTCGCCATGTCCGTTCACCTCCATCCGATCCTGGCCGATCCTGGCCGATCGTGGCCGGTCCTGGGCCGGTCACTAGCCCCAGATGCTGATCCCGCCGGGCCCGACGAGGCATCCGATGATGATCAGGACGATCCCCCACAGGATCGCCCCGCGGATGATCGACAGGATCCCCGCGATCACCAGGATCGCCGCAAGGATCCACAACAGCAGCGCCGCGCCCGAACTCAGATGTGCCGCGATGATCTCCATGGTCATTACCCTCCCCATCCGTTCGCGATGTCCGTTTCCCGTTCATCCAAGCCCGCAAACGGTCGTTCCTGGCTCGGGACCCCGATCAGGACCCGGGGGACCGACGAGGGTTCGCATGGCCCCTCAACGGGTATCACCGCCATGGAGGTGAGTGACCATGATCGGGACGACCACACCCACCAGGAACACCGCAGGCACCGTGGTGCGGATCGTGCTCACGCTCGTCGGAGCGGCCATGATGGTGTTCGGCGCCTTCATGCATTGGGTCCGGGGCCTGATCGGGACGAACCTGAGTTGGAAGGCCTTCTACTCCACGGATCTGGGGCATGCGCACAACTTCGTCGAAAGCACTGGATCCGTCTTCATCGCGCTGGCGCTCATCGGGATCGTTGGTCTCGCGGCATGGACCGGGGGACTCGGCCGTCTCGCCGGCGCCCTCGGGGTCGCTGGCTTCGTCCTGTTCGCGATCCAGGTGTTCCGCGCCAGTGGCCAGCATCTCGCGGGGCTCGACACCCGGATCGAGGTCGGTGCGTGGCTCGCGCTCGCAGGATCGGTGATCCTGTTGATCGCCGGGTTCCTCTCGACGCCGGAACCGATCGTCTACGAGACCTAGGGGCCACCGATCACGAGGGAGCAGTGGCGGATCTGATGGTTGCTTTCCCTCCCTCGACGCTGATGGATGGGAACAGGCCCGTGAGCAGGTCCACCCGGCGGTACGGAAGATCCGCCGGAGCGGACCCGATGTCGCCGATCCCGTCGGCGCGGAGGGTCCAGCCGTCGTCCTCGAGCAGCTCGATCCGGAGGCGCCGCGACCCTCCTTCGATGGCGCTCGCGAGCAGCTCGGATACGGCCAAGGCGAGATCGTCGACCTGGTCCGCTGGCGCTGCCAGGTCGTTCGCAACGGCCGTCACGAACGCCCGCAGCATGACCCCCATACGTGGGTCCGCCGGGACCTCGAGGACGGCGCCGCTCATCGCGCGACCCTCAGCGAAGATCGTCGACGATTTGGACACGCGCGATCGACGGCTCGAGCCCGGTCAGGCTGAGGAGCTTCGCCACGGGAGATGCATCCGGCGCAACCAGCACCAGATCGCCGCCGAGCTCTCGCACGTGCTTGAGACAGGCCACGATGGCCCCGAGCCCACTCGAATCGACGAAACCGACCCCGGTGAGATCCAGCGCCACCTTCAGCGGTCCGTCTGGCGTCATCTCCCGCACACGTTCGCGGAGCCCTGGGGCGGTCGCCAGATCGAGCTCTCCAGAAACCGCGAGGACCGACCATGTCCCCATCGTGCGTCCCTCGATCACGAGCTCGATCAGAACCGCCTCCTTCTTGAACGGCGCGATCCGCGCCCACCGTCGGCCTAGTATAGGTGGACCCTGTGAAGGACCTCTCGACACCGATCACGGTGAACGTCGCGGCGCGACCCGATGCGCTCCACATCCTTCGGGTCGTCGCCGCAAGCGCGGCGGCCCTCCTGCAGCTGCCGTTCGATGCGGTCGATGAGGTGCGGATCGCCGTCGACGAGGCAGGGGTTCTCCTGCTCGCATCGTCGCCCGAGGCCGACGCTCTCCAGCTGGAGATCACGACGAGCGACAGCTCGTTGCTGATCACGATCGGGACCGACGTTCCGGCGACCGAGTGGCCGCGCCCGACCGACCGCGAGAGCTGGTCGTGGACGGTGATCCAGGGGCTCACCCTGGATCCGCGGTTCGTGTCCGGCGTCGACGGAAGACCCGCGATCCGTTTCCGGACACGTCCTCCCGTGAAGACGCCGTGAGCGAGGACGATCGGCCTGCGAACGACGCGGACGGAGCCGTCGAGCTGTTCCGACGGCTTCCGGATCCGGCCGTTCGGGAGGAGTTGGTCGAGCGCTTCCTCCCGCTCGCCCGCCATCTCGCCCGGCGGTTCGCGGGGCGGGGAGAATCCGTCGAGGATCTGATCCAGGTGGCCGACCTCGGTCTGCTGAACGCGATCGACCGGTTCGACCCTGGGCGAGGGGTCCAGTTCACGACCTTCGCGGCCGTGACGATCACCGGCGAGTTGAAGCGCCACTTCCGGGACCGTGGCTGGTCGGTCCGCGTCCCTCGCTCGTTGCAGGAATCGGCACTGCTCGTTCATCGGACGTTGGAGACGCTGTGGCAGGACCTCGGTCGGTCGCCAACGATCAGCGAGATCCCCGAGGGCGCCGACCTGTCGGAGGAAGCCGTCATCGAGGCGATGGACGCGATCCAGGCCTACTCGCCCGCGTCGTTGGACGCGGTCGTCTCCGAGGACGGGACGCCCATGAGCGAGACCGTGGGCCACGCGGACCCGTCGTTCGAGATCGCCGAGGGGTGGGCGTCGGTCGCCCCGGCGCTCGAGAAGCTGCCCGATCGTGAACGCCGCATCCTGTATCTCCGCTTCTTCAAGGGGCTCACGCAGACGGAGATCGCGCAGGAGATCGGGATCTCGCAGATGCACATCTCCCGGCTGATCGCGCAGAGCCTCGAGCGGGTCCGTCGCGAGATCCGAGGCCCTGAAGCCCGGGAACCCGGTGCGAGCGAACCGGAAGCGGATCGCCGCTAGCTCCGATGCCTCATCACGCGATCCGGGGTTCCCGGATCCGGCCGGAGCGCTCGCTCGAGCGTGGCCGGAGACGCCGAGATCTCCTTCAACGTTTCGCCGATCGCGCGGGCGGAACTGTCCGCCTCGGCCACGTCGCCGAGCGACACGATGCCGACCAGCCTCTCACCCTTCACGACGGGCAGTCGACGGACCCGTTCCCTGGCCATCATCGCGCGAGCTTCCGAGACCTGCGCATCGGGGCTGATCGTGAAGATCGATCGGCGAGTGGCGACGTCCCCGACGCGAACCTTGGTGGGATCCGCACGGTCCCCGAGGACGCGGACCACGAGATCCCGGTCCGTCACGATCCCCACGAGATGGCCCTCGGCGTCGACGACGGGGGCCGACCCCACGTCGTGCGAACGCATGAGCCCCGCCGCGTCGTAGGCATCCATGTCCGGGGTCACCGTCTTCACGTCCTCCGTCATCACGTTCCGGACCAACAGCATCCGCTCGTCCTCCCTCGGATCTCAGGTTTCGGCCGGCAGCTACCGATCGCCTTGGTTGTTTTCCCCGAGGGGGCGGGCTCGAAACAGCTCCCGGGCGCTGATCCGAGACCCGAGCGATCGCTATCGGTCGTCCAACGACTCCGGACGGGCCCAGGTAGTACCCCTGCGCGAGCGGTACGCCAAGCAGATCCAACGCGCCGAGCTGCTCGGTCGTCTCGACGCCCTCGGCGATCAGCGTCGCGCCGATGCCGTGCGCGAACGTCACGAGCGCCGCAGCGAGCGACCGACTCGCCTGCCGGGTGGAGATGTCGCGGGTGATGCTGATGTCGAGCTTGATGAAGGTCGGAGCCAGCTCCAGGATGTGTCGGAGGCTGGCGAACCCGGCGCCGGCGTCGTCGATCGCCACCCCGACCCCACGATCGCGCAGGACGTCCAACGCCCGCGCGAGACGTGGATAGTCGTGCACCGGCGCGTGCTCGGTGATCTCCACGACGATCCTGTCGGTGGCTGCTCCTTCCAACGCCGTGAGGAACCCGGCGGAGGCGACGAGCTCGGGCGACGAGTTGACCGACAGGAAGAGCTCGGGCGCGAGCGAGGGCAGCCGTTCCAGCGCCTTGCACACGGCGAGCCGTTCCAGCTCCAAGCCGAGCCCCACCTCCGCGGCGTCGCGGAACCACAGGTCGGGCGGGCGGCTCGG
>WNGJ01027302.1_pt1 | contig 10051 bp, 11 predicted proteins | sample 5400611 | NCBI WGS metagenome assembly WNGJ01 (sample SAMN13153375, study PRJNA577476) | soil metagenome | isolation source: 40 cm soil or saprolite under Garry oak tree replicate 1 | place: USA:California | collected 2016-06-15
TCGGCGTCGGTCACCTCGCGGATGCTGGAAATGCAGCGCCGGCCATGACGGTCCCAGTCGAGCTGGATGACGACATGGACCGCGCCGGCGATCAGCAGGTTGGTGTCTTCCAGGGACAGGTGCTCAACGGACTGGGCGGCGTAGGAGGCGACCTTCATGAACGCGCCGCGCGAGGAGCTGGCGTGGATCGTGGTCATCGACCCGTCGTTGCCCTGGCTCATCGCGTTCAGCATCGGGACCACTTCGCTGCCGCGGACCTCGCCGACGATCACCCGGTCCGGGGTCATCCGCAGCGCCCACCGCACCAGCTCCGCGAGCGTGATCTCCCCTTCGCCCTCCACGTTCTTCTCCCGGGACTGCATCGCGACCACGTCCGGGTGGGCGCCGGTGTCCCAGTCCAGGCACAGCTCGAGGCTGTCCTCGATCGTGATCAGCCGCTCGCGCGGCGGGATCGCCGAGGCCAGCGCCCGCAGCAGCGTCGTCTTGCCGACCGCGGTGCCGCCGCTGACCAGGATGTTCTTACGGGCGCGGACCACGGCGGCCAGGAACGCGGCGAGCTGGTCGTCCAGGGTGCCGTTGGCGACCAGGCCAGCCAGGGACGCGCTGGCCAGGCGGTCACGGCGGATCGCCACGCACGGCCGGCCGGTCACGGCCATCACCGCGAACAGCCGCCCGCCGCCCGGCAGGGGCACGCTGACCCGGGGGGTGGCCCGGTCGAACCGGCGTTCCTCGTTCCCGGCCCGGGTAGCGATGGAGCGGATCAGGTCAGTCAGCTCGGCGTCGCTGCCCGCGATGGGCGCGGCGCGGACCCGCCGGCCCCCGGCATACTGCACGAACACCTCATCGCAGCCGTTGGCGTTGACCGATTCGACGTCGGGGTCGTCGAGGAAGGGCTGGAAGCCTCCCAGGCCGAAGATCGAGTCGAAGACCGCCTGCCCGATCTGCCGCTCGGTTCCGGCATCCAGCGGCGCGCGGGCGTCGGTCAGCGCCCGGGCGGCCTCGGCATCCAGCGCCTCGGCGATGAGGCGCCGGCCGATCTCGGCGCGCCGCGCCGGGGTCAGCGGCTGCGCGCCGTCTGGCCCGGCGGCGGCTTCCTGGGCCAGGCGGCGGGCGACGTCGCCGCGCAGCCTCCGGGTCAGCTCATGGTCGTGCCCTGTGCCGGGCTGCGGTGTCCGGCTATCGACCTGGGTCACCTGCGGTCACCTCCGCTGGATGATGCACCGCGACCGGGGCGGGGCCGGGCGCGGCTGCCGGGGACGGCGTGTGCGGCCCGGGTCCGGCGGCCAGCGCGGCGGCGAGGCTGGCCGCTGCCCGGGCCAGCGGCAGCCGCCGGATCTTGCCCAGTTCACCGCGGCACCGGACCAGGTCGGCGGCACCGCGCGGGTCGGCGGGAATGCTGGCCTGCACCGGGATGGCCAGGGTGCTGGCGATTTCCTCAGCCGGGTAGATGGCCTCGGCGGGCCCGCGGCCCGCGTCGGGGGCCAGCAGCAGGGCCAGGCGCGCTCCCCCGCGGGACAGCCCGTCAGCCCGAAGCGCCAGGTGGGATAGCTCGCTGACCCGCGGGCGCACCATCAGCAATGTCACCTCCGCCTGGGCGGCGACGGCGAGCGCCGGGGAGCCCGGGTCCAGGCGCCCGCAATCGGCGATGACCGTCTCCGGCCCGGCGGCGAGAGAGGCGAAGATCGAGCCCGCGTTCCCGGCCAGGGCGGCCAGGCAGGCGGCTGACTGCTCCGCGCCGGCCGGGGCGATGACGAGGTTCAGCCCGCCGGCGAGTTCGCAGGCGTGCTGCCAGGCGACGTCGCTGCTGTGGTCGTGCCGGGCGGCGGCGGCCAGGCCGGTCAGCCCCGGTGCCGGCGGCAGGCCCAGCCACGGGCCGAGATCCCCGCCGGCCGGGTCTGCCTCGATGACCAGCCGCCGCTTCTCGGGCCATGCCGCGGCGAGGGCGAGGCAGGTGGTGGTCACGCCCGGGGACCCTTTCACAGAGGCCAGCGCGATCAGCGGCATGCCGTCACCCTCCTGCCGGGATCGTCACCAGGGCGATCTGCCCGGTCGCTGCCGCGGCGGCCACCTGCGGCACCGCGTTCTGGCTCAGGCGCAGTTCCACCACGGTGGCGCCCGAGCTGGCGACCGTGTCGACGCCGAGGACGACGGCCTGGCCGACCGGCAGCGCCGGGGATGACGTGGACTGGGAGGAGGAGCCAGCCGACGATGCGGCCGGGGTGGCGAGCACGTCCACCGTCTGCCCGGCGGACAGGTCCGGCGGGTACTGGCCGGCCTTGACCGCGACCCCCAGGTCGTCCTGCCCGGCGGCCGGGGCCGCCGGGCCGATATCCCCGGATGTCAGCAGGGCACCCGCCGACAGCGGCCCGGCCGCGGGGCGGCCCAGCACGCTGGCTTCCGCGGCGGCGGGCACCAGGCTGACCGGGCCGCTCGCGCTGACCCGCACGACCTGCAGGTCGGCGGCGGTCAGCAGCTGCCCGGCGGCGACGGCGTGCACGACGGCGAGGACCGGCTTGCGGTTCCCGGCCTGCACCCAGCCGGCCGCGAAGACCAGCGCGCAGACCGCCACCACCAGGACGCCGATCACGGCCAGTGCCCAGCTGCGGCGCCGCGGCCGCGGCGAGGCAGGCACCGCGGCCCTGCCATCGGCGGACCTGCGGATCCCGGTCAGCGTTGCCATCACGCACCTCCGGCGGTGTTGACTGCCTGCGATTCAGCGACCCGCATGGGGGCTGCGGCGGCGGTGAACAGCGGCGGCAGCGCCCCGCCGGCGCCGCCGGGGCCGGTCCAGGTGATATCCCAGGTGATGGTGACCGTCACGTGGTAGGCCGCATGCGGCTGCCCGGCGCTGGAACGGGAATAGGTATAGCCACACGTCGGGGACGATGACGCGGGATTATCAGCCTTGGCGTACGGCGTGCCGGAGCCGTGGCAGGTAACCGTCTTGCCGTCACCCATCCGCCAGGACGCCGACACCGGAGTCGCGGTCGCGGTGACCGACTCACCGGGAACCCGCGCCGTCTTCGACTCCGGCCGCCAGGCGGCCGGGGCAACCCACAGCCATGTCGGCAACCGGGTCAGCTGCAGCGCGCCCGGCGCCGGGGACGAGCGGATCACCGGATCGGGCAGCCGCAGGTACCGCACCGCGAGCTGGGCCAGCACGCCGGGCGGCGGGGGCGCCGGAGCGCCGCCGCCCGGCGGGCCGGCCACACCGACCGGGCAGGCCAGCGTCTGAACCGTGATCGCGCAGCCGGCCGGGACGCAGCCGAACGCCTTGCTCACCGTGCCCGCGCAGCCCCCGCCGGGGCCGGCGGCGGCCAGGGTGCCGGTCCCCGTCCCGGTGCTGCCGGTGCTGCCGGTGCCGCTGCTTCCGGGCGTTCCGGCCGTCACCGTGCAGCCGGGCGTGTAGCTCTGGCCGCACTGCGTGCCCCCGAACCCGCCGCCGGGGGTTCCGCCCGCGCTGGCCGCTGTCTGCCACGAGCCGGTGACGATCACGACGGCTGCGATCACCAGGGCCGCGCGCCCGAGCGCCTGCATCAGCATGTCCCCGCCTTTTCCACCACGAGATTGGTCACTTTCCACGCGGAGCTGAACAGCCGCAGCTGCGCATAGATGCGGTGCCGGCCGACCGGGGCGCCGCCGGCCGGCTTGCCCGCTGTCGTGTACTGCAGCCACCGTGAGTCATCCGCGCAGTCGGTCACCGCCGAGCTGCCCGGATTCCCGGCCGGGGTCATGCCCGTGACTTTCGGGTCCAGGGCCGGGGCGCCGCGCAGCACCACGCCGTGCCGACGGTTGTCATACAGGGACCGCGTCAGGATCATTAGCGCGTCCCCGGCCGCGTACTGCGACAGGGCACCCGGCTGGTAGTCGGCGGTGCGGGCCGCGGTGACGTACGCGTGCCACATGCCGGTGTAGGCGTCCAGGATCCGCGTCCGCGTATCGCCCGGCGCGGACGTGCTGCCCGCCGCTGACGGCGACGGCGACACAGACGGGGAGGGTGCCGGGCTCGCCGGGCTGCTGCCGCACCCGGCCGCCACGGCGGCCAGGCAGCCGGCCAGCGTTATCGCGCGCAGGGCCTTCGCGACACCAGGCAGTTCCCGCCACCTCCCTGATGATCACGGAATCCTGAAGGTGATTTCCTTCTTACCACTACCCCCCGTAGTCACTTCAACGTTCGATCGATGGCACCATGAAGTGCCGTGATCCGACGTGCAGTTTCACCAGTGCGCGCCGGGGCAGGGGTGACAAGCATGGCAGGCGTGCCGGGGAACCATTGCGACTACAGTAAATTTGTGTTGCCTATTTGATTCCCGCAACACGACTGCATTTAATGACGGAAGTGGTTGCTGTTTATTACCGCGCTTCTCCTGTCAGGATTGCCGGCTGAGACAACCGGGGGCGGCGCTATGCGCCGGCGCCGACCGTAAGCTGGCACGGCCCGCTGCGCGAGGAGAGTAATCGCTATGACTCCGCTATCCGGGCCGCTTCCAGCAGGGCGCCGGCCAGTTCCCGTGCCTCGGCGGGGGTGAGGTCGTCGGCATCGGGATCCGGGCCGGCAGCACAGGAAAGCGCCAGCCGGACCGTCGGCGGGTGCTCGCGGCCGTCCAGATCGGCGAATGCCTCGACTTCCACCCGGACCGGCTGGCCAGCCGCGGCCCGGATCCCGCCCATTTCGCCGAGGAAGATCTCCCGGACCAGCCGCATGTGCGTTCTCTCGCCGGTAGCCGACGAGCCCGCGACGTGAACAGCGGACAGCTGGCACCATGAGGGGCAGATAGTGTCACGTTCGCGGGCGGATTCACTCAACCGGTCGCCACCTTGCTGCGGGAACGAACCGTTCCGCCCGGAGCGTAAACCTCCCTGTACGGCCGTGCAAGAGGATCGCAGCCCATCGCCGCTTCCCGTCGGCGCACCGTCCCGTCAGCGCGCGGCATCCCATCCAGCGGCTACCGAAGCGCTGGCGGTCAGCTGCCGGGCGGCAGGACGCCCTCGGGGAACACGACGACGTGCATCCAGAACCAGGCGGAGATCTGCAGGGTCGCGTCGTCCGCCTCGATCAGGCCATGCCCAGGGTGACGCACCCGCACGTGGTATTCCCGCGGCGGAATCGCGATCTCGTGACGGTCCCACAGCTCGCGCGCCTCCGGGCCGGTAGCCTGCAGGCGGGCTACCACGTCGGCGAACCTGTCGCTGGCGACATTGCGGGCGTACTGGTAGCGCAGCCCGGCGATAATCGCGCGGCGGGCGGCGTGCACGTCCAGCAGCAGCGCCTCGCAGTCGTCGCTGAACACGTACAGCACCAGGTTCCGCTGGCCGGGCGGCATCTGGCCGGGCCACCCGTCGGCCCACGCGCTCATCGCCTCGTTCCACGCGATGACCGTCCAGGTTTCATCGGTGATGATGGCGGGATTCGGGTCCTGGCGGGCCAGCAGCTCCAGGAACACCGGGCTGACCTCGGGACGCGCGCCATCCGGGACGGGGGGCAGCGGGGGGTCGTGGCCCGTGGCGAGGTTGTGCAGAGCGCTGCGCTCGGCCGCCGTCATCCGCAGCACCGAAGCGACAGATCCCACCATCTCCGGCAGCGGGTTCGCGATCTCGCCGCGCTCGAACGCCGCGTAGCGCCGCACGCTCAATCCCGCCAGGTCAGCGGCATCTTTCTGGCGCAGCCCCGTGCCATTTCCCTCCGGGAACGGGCGAGCCATCCGGGACCGGCATGCCTGCAGCAGGCTGGTGAGTTCCGCGCGGCGCCTCCCCTCCGTGTTACCGGCCACGGCCATGCCATTCCCCGTCCCCGCTCAGCCCCCCGTCCCCGCTCAGCGTGCCAGTGCGTACCCAGCGGGTAATAGGCAATTCGGCTGCCGATAATCCGCCGTTTTCTGTGCTGTCCTATTGAGTATGGGGCACTCCTGCGGGTGGCGGCCAATCATTTGCCGGGCGGCCAGTCAGCCCTGCTCGCCGGGCGTGTCCCCTCCCACGCTGACCCGGCCGGCCGTACCCGGCACCGGGTCTCGCCGGGGACCGGCGGTGCGCGAGTACCCCAGGATCCCTGGCTGCGCTGGCCACGTGCCGCACGGGGCAGCCGCAGGGCAGCCCGCAACCCGGCCAGCCGGACACCGCGCCGCACCGGACCGGGACGGCCTTGCCAACCTGGCGGCCGGAACCGAGCGCCCCAGCGATCTGATCGAGGCTATCAACGCCCAAGCCACCGACGGCCGGCGGATCGGCTGGAAGGTCCTGAACGACACGCTGCGGCGGCTGGAAAGAAGCGGCTACGTCGCCCGCCAGGAGATGCCGGGCGTTCCGCGCGAGACACGGTACTGGCTGCGCCCGCCCGGGCACCGCCTGCTCGCCGCGCTCAGGCTGCTCGATACCTGGTACGACGAACACGAGCCAGGTGATGACAGCCCCGGCGCGTCATCCGGCGAGCAGACGGCAGGGAACCGGAACGACAGCAGCGGGGCCACCCGCACCCCCCGCTCCCCCGCAGCCTGAACGCCCGGGACCGACCCGGCCCGACGCCATCGGCAAGACGAGCATGCAGGCGCTCGCAGCCATCAGCCTTACCCGGTTCCCGCCACGATGATCCGCCAGATGGTCATCTGGCACCGGGCGGGCCACTGCCTATGCCGGGGAACTAGCGGATTCTGTGGAGCGGCAGCACCGTCCGGCGCCAGCATCAGCACCCGGCCGCCGGCCGCGAGTGCCCAGGTCTCCCTCGTCTGCGTTGAAGCCGCCGTTACTATCTCCCCGGATAACTGATGCCCTGAGCAAATAACCGCACGGTGGCCCACACGACTTTCCTGTCTTTGTCCTCACAGAAGTACCAGCCCCACTGCTCGCTAATAGCTTCCACCAGCATTAGGCCCCTGCCGTTCTCGGCCTCGTCGCTTGTGTCCATTCGCACCAGAGGCTGCGGGCTGGCATCCGAGACAAGAATCAAGACCTGCGCCGAGTCGGACGCCAGCCACAGCCGTACCGGGAAGGCCTGCGTCATCGTCCTGGAAGCCTTAACGGCGTTCGTGACTAGCTCGGCAACCAGGAGTTCTGCGCTCTCGCCAAGGCTTCTGAGCCCCCATTCCCACAGCACTTGCCGGGCATGCAAGCGCGCGCATGGCACCGCGCCGGCGAGGGCACCGAGTTCGAGGAAGTCCTGAAGCGGCCACTGACTATTCATACCGTGTCTCCTCCGGGTCATGAAAGGAGGAATCCGCACTCCAGCCCGGCTCGCGGGCGGGTCGTCGTAGCTTCCTGGCACCGCGACTGGCCCGCCTCCCGCAAGACGGGCGCATCTGGCCGCGGCGGGACGCCACCCTGGGCTTGCCTTGCCGTCCATCTGATGCGCTCCCTACCGTGTCCCGCGCGCCGCCCGGCGCGCGAATCGCAGAGGCCCGCTCACGCCCGGCCACCTGGGTGAGAAACCGCAGGCCCGTGTTGCCGGCATTTCCTGAGTCATCCGCTAAACACTCCTTCACCACAGCGGTTCAGCCCGACACGCTGCGCGGCCTGGCCGCCCCGGAAATGAAATAGTCCCGCCACTCGGAAACGTTTACAAGCATTGGCGGAATCAGCCCAAACCGCAGAGGAGCCGGAGAACTTCGGGGCGAGCCCGTGACGCATGTCCCACCCGAGCGGTATCCCATTCTGCATGCCGATGACATATGCTGTGCTATTGAACACCAGGAAAACGGAAAAGAACGGAGACAGGCATGGCGCAGAAAGTACAGACCTTCTTTATCGACGACTTCGACGGTAGCGAAGCAGAGGGCACAGTCCTTTTCGGGCTAGACGGCACGCAATACGAGATTGACTTGAATACCAGCCACGCCAAGGAACTGCGGACGACCCTGACCCGCTATATCGACGCCGGCAGGAAGGTCACCAGCGCCGCCCGGCGCGCAGGCCAGAGCGGACGCAAGACTTCTGCGAACGGCATCAGCAACACGGAGGCACGCATCTGGGCCAAAGCGCACGACCTTGAAGTCAAGGACCGGGGCCGCATCCCAGCTGACGTCCTCGCCCAGTACCGGGCGGCCACGGGCAAGTAAGACACGAAGCACAGCAGGACTCAGATCGTCCTAGGGACCTGGCGGGTCTGTGCCGTCACCTGTGTGGGAACCACGGCACAGCCCGGCCGGTCCCCTATCAGAGGTACCTTGCCCCTGCTCAGAGGCCCCCATCGGGCTGGCCCGGTGCATGGGCGACACGGGATTGTTATGGACCGGCGGCCACCTGCGCACCCGGCATGGTGGGGACCCGCGAGGCGGGAACGCGCCAGCCAGGGCTGACTGAATGTTCCGCGCCCTGGGCACGTGGGGACACACCCGGACCGGACCAGGCTTAGCGGCGGAATCCCCGGCCCGGGTCGCGGAGCGCAATATTTCCGAATTCGCCAAACCATTGCTCGGCTGTGTCGCCGGGGACGGGTGCCCGCGTGTATAGGAAGTCCTCGTAGTCCTTGTCCTGGAAGAGGGCGTCTTGCAGGTGGTCCCAGTGGTAGTCGAACCGGCTGCCGGGCAGGTTCTCCTCGAGGGAGCTAACCAGCTCGTCCTCGTCGTGGTGGATCCGCTCGGCGTCGCGGATCGCGATGTCTAGGGCGATCTCCTCGGCGGTGCAGGCGGGCAGCGGCAGCCGCCCGGCCTCCAGGTCGCTGGCGAGGTCGTCGAAGGCCCTGGCGTAGCGGCGCAACAGCCACTCCTCCAGGCGTCTGGCGCAGGCAGGAACCGCGCCGAGCGGGCCGGGCCGGCCGCCGGGGCACACGCCGGTCCGGTAGGCGTAGTCGTACGCTTCGTCGGCAAGAACCGCCAGCGCCTGGCCGAGCACCACTGCGGTGCGCGGAGTGACGGTCACCGGGAGGCAGGTGTCGCAGCCGCCTTCGGCGCATTCCGGGCAGCTGGCGCAGCCGTCGCTGCAGGTGACGCAGACATCGCATTGCGCCGGGCAGCCTGTGACCGGGAACAGTAGGTAACCGCCCTTAGCGGCCAGTTGCTGGACCACGCGGAGCGCACGCGGATCTTCGCGTGAAGCGGCCAGGGCTGGCAGGAGTTCCCTGACCTCGGCGCGGACAGGCGCGGGTGCGTTCTCTAGCGCGGCATCGAGCCGCCGGTCAGCGGTAACCTGCCGGCGCAGCATGGCGTTCAGCGCGTCAGCCAGAGCGTCAGCGGGCGGCGCGTCGGGGAAAATGGCAAGGGTACTGATCTCAGCGCTGTGATCGCTGCCGTGTCCGGTTACGGCCACGACCCGGTGTTCGCTGATAGCGTGCTCGGGCAAGAACGCCAGGTAACAGGGCACCTCGGTGGCGGGCATGCGTGCTCCTCAGAACGTGAACCAGACCGCACATCGGACGGTGATGACCGCAACCGGCGGGCGCTGTGCTGGTGCGGCAAGCTCCCGCCCGCGGACGGGAAGGTGATTACCCGGATGTCATGTCCGGCCCGACGGCTGGATTCCTGCGGCCCGCCGGGACTGACCCGTGGGTCGGGTTACGGTGCGCCGAGGTCACCACCCGGTAGTTCCGAAGTAAGCCTTGCGCTGATAGAGCGAGACGCCGAGCGCACTGTAGGGCATTGTAGTGCTGGGAAGCATATTCAGCGGGTACCAGGCGATCTTGGCGCACTTATGCGGCTCGGCGTTATATGGGACATCCAGAGGAGAGTCTTTAGCGGCTGCCTGGAAAAAGAGGCCGACCCGGATATCGGTGTCGCTGTTACGGCAGTGCACGGTGGCCGCGAAGTTTACCTCGTCGTCGGCTAGCCGGATGCCCAGCTCCTCGTGTGCCTCGCGCACGACGGCAGCGACAGCGTTCTCAGGGCGTTCGGCCTTACCGCTGGGAAGGTTCCACATGCCGTCGGCGAATCCGGTGCCTTGCCGCAGGGCCAGCAGTACGTGATCTTCCCTGGTCAGCAGCAAGAACACGTCCACCGTGCATCGCTGCGGGTCAGCCACGGGCCACGAGCGTAGCAGTTCCCGTGACCAGCATGCAGGCAAGCGCCTGCCGGCATAGCCGACAATCTTGCCGCGTCCCTCGCCGCGAGTGCGCTAGCCGCAGGAGACC
>WNGJ01010132.1_pt1 | contig 10050 bp, 6 predicted proteins | sample 5400611 | NCBI WGS metagenome assembly WNGJ01 (sample SAMN13153375, study PRJNA577476) | soil metagenome | isolation source: 40 cm soil or saprolite under Garry oak tree replicate 1 | place: USA:California | collected 2016-06-15
TACGCGAGCGCGACGCCCTGTTTACTTTCCTGAACTGCCCCGGGCTGGAGGCCACTAACTGGCGCGCCGAACAGGCCATCCGTCCCATGGTCGTGACCCGCAAGGTATGGGGTGGGAATCGCACCACTCAAGGAGCACTCACCCAAGGCATCTTGGTCAGCATTCTGCAAACCTGTCGCCAGCAACTCCGATGTGCCTCCTCTCTTCTCCAGACTCTGATTTGTTCCTCTCAGCCCAGGGTACTGGATTTAACTGCCCCTATGCGCTAAACAATTACGAATTTCTTAAGAGTAAAGATAAGCCTGATCCTGGATTTCGCGCCCTCAATGTCAGCAAAACAAAGGCAAAGTAGATCTAAATGAAAGTCCTTGCATACCCAGAATTGCACCCAGCCAAAATTCCCGAACCTGAGCGCAAATCTTTGAGCGAATAGGCGAAACTGGAATCCAGCTTACTTTAGCAGGAGGTTTCAATCCTCGATTACAGGAGCTTAGCGAATTATATGCGGCCACAGAGCGTGTCAAACACGCTCAACAGTGGCTTACAGCGCGGGCAGATATTCACGCACGCCACGAATGGCGTATGGAGCGAGTCGAGTGGGCGATATTGATCTTCGTAATGGCAGGAGTCTTTGCAGATTTATACCTTGCGATTCACGGTGTTTGCTCAAAGTAGCCCGCTACCCGACCCCTTCCGATTCGGAATAGAGAACACTTCCATTCGCGATGAGTTGAGGTGATAGTTTGTAGTTTTCGCGCTCATTTTTTACATTCTCTGTATCCAAAAATTTGATGATCTTCGACAATGTGATGGGTTTTACGGGTTCTTTACCGCGTCGAATCAAACGGATGGTTTTTCGATCTAGCCCGGTTGCTTCCTCAATCTGTCGTTCTGAAAATTTCGCGATTCGTTCCTGCGTTACTTTGTTCGCGATAACCTTTCCGTTGCGATACTCCATGCACTTGAAGTCCACTAGACTCATGTCGTCGCCCTGTTCCCAATGGCGCGAAGTTTCTTTGCCGATATAGCGATGCGCAGCGGCAACGATGTGGGATGGTCTCAGCAATCCCCGCGTAGTATCGCCACACGGGTTCCCGTTGCCGTCTACGAACTTAGCTTCTGGATGCACCCGGTATTCGCCTAAGATGTTGCCGTAAGTTTTTACCCAAATTTCTCCGCGCTTTCTGCGCCCGTTACGGTCTACTCCCGGATGGATTCTGTATTTCTTCCCAGTGCGGGTGTCGATTGCTTTGGTTGACGCCCATTCTTTCCGGTGCTTTGAAAAAGGCATTATCAGGCTGAAATTAGCTTCGCGTTTAATGCCCTTCGGGTCGTAGGTGGGGAATGGCAGCGGCATAAAAACAAAATTGTTTGGCCTTGCGATGCCTTTTAGCATACCGAGAACTGCCGGAGTTGTGACAGCAATACGCATCATGGCCGCTAGGTTGTGGCAGTCTGGGGTAGGGCGGGGCGTAGCAACTTCGCCCTCTAGAATTCCATGCCATGCTTCTTTAATCCAATCATCCTCCGGGTCATCCTTTACGCTTTCCCGTGGTGGATAGAGATAGCCCAGCCCGTGCGCCTTTGCGTCCACGATCACAATGTTGCCTTGCGCGTCGTATCGGTACATCACGTAGCGCTTGGCTGAGATGGCGTAGGCATGGAGTTCGATCCGCTTGCCGTTATAAAAGTTCACATCCTCCACCTTCAGCACAGAACCCGGAACCTTCTTTCTGTCATAGGGATTCAGCAACTCGAATTGCTTCACAATTTCGTCCACTTCTTCTTTCCATGACAATGCTTTGATACCGTACTCCAAGTTTGGCCCGCGTTCTCCTGGACAGCGAACCCATCCCCCATTCTCAGACGCCACGATACACATGCTGTCCGTATCACAAAAGAGGTAATGTCCACCTTTATCCTCGATGCATCGTTGAATCAGAGCCAACATAAGGTGCGCCCCGCCCGTTATGAGCGCCGCGATGGGTGGAAAATAAAATTCTCCGAGCCGTTCTACGGATGAAACCGTCAGTTCTTCGCTGTGCTCGCCGGAGAACACTTTCACTTCAACCGGTTTGAATAGCTTTTGCGGGGTTAACTCGAAATACATCCCGTAGCTGGTCGCGTTGGCGCAAATTTTCAGAAAATACGATAACGCTTTGTCGGATTCTGCGCCGGAAGTGTCGCCCCGAAGTTTTTTCTGTTTGGCTGATTTTTTCAAGAGTTCTTTCTGTTCAATCATCACTTGGAACAAGTCGTCTTTGCGCGGGTCTACCTCTATCTCGTCCCGGAGTTTCACGGGCCTGAGTCCTTTCTGCTGCCCGTGTGGCACCATACGAAAGGCTTTTTCGATAATTGGAACCTTTCCTCCGTTCAACAACTTGGACGCAATCACATCACATAAGGTGACCCATACGGGCTTGTCGGATGTAAGGTAGTTCATTCCAATATTCTTCGTGACGCCATCGTTCGCGTATTGCGCTCGGACCGGGATCATATCCTTGGCTGGTTTTACCCGAACGAAAACCTTGAACTTGCGCCATAGCTCCCGATTAAAGCAGTCCTCCGGAGTGATTTTCTCAACCAATGCACGAATCTCTTCGGTGACATCATCAAACGATAGGCGCTCGGCAGACAGCACTTCAGGATTCCCAAGTAAAGAATTGGCCGTTGGATATTGGCTGGTTATGTCGCAGTGACAAACCGGTACAGCCGTGTGCCGGATGCGAATTTCCGCTCTCCCAGCAGAAAAGGCCTGTGCGGTGATTCCGTAAATGTAATCCGAGACATCGAACTTTTCTTTCGGAGGAACGATGCCCATAGCCCGGAGGTACGCCTTCCCCACACTCGCCGGACTCACAGCCTTGTCGGGGTGCAGGTCGATTGGGTGCCGGTCAAACTCTTGTTTTAGTTTGTTGAGCACATCCACAGAACAGCGAATGTCCTGTCTTCCGTAAACCAATTCCTCTTCGCTGGTAGTTCCGGTCGGATCATGATCCATTTTTCTGTTTCGAGTCTGTAGAGCTTCGCAAATCGAATAGAGGGAGTACGATTCGTTGAAAAGCGCCCAACCCAAAGTTCTAAGGTCCAAAACGCGGAAAATCATTTTGAATGATTCTTTTCCTGCGCGAGTTACCTTATAAGTAGGCCACTCCTCCGGGCGGAACGGCTTCGTGAGGCTGAAGAACGCCGCCTTGGAATCCTTAGCCGTAACAGTGACACGCGGGCGCTCCGGATTAGACTCCAACACAGGTTGCCCGGTTCGTTTTATCGAGTCTACGTGTTCCGAGAGGATGCGAAAACCCTCTTCTTTTGCCGCATCAATTGATGAGTTCCACTTTCCATGTAAGCGTTTTCTGTCGGGAGTGTAAACATCGGCCTTGAAACTGGCATCCCGGACGGTTATCGTCACCGAATAATCCCCGCATCGGGTTCTCAACTTTCCGTTCTTTGTTTCTTCCCACTTCTTCGACAACCAATTCTTACGTAACTTTTCGACATCGAACTCCCGCTGAGATAGAACAAAACTCCATGCGCGGTCATGCGACGGCTTGTAGTTTACTGAAATCCTGGAGATATCAAAGCTTGCGTTAAATGCGACGATGAGTGCCCGGAGTTTGATAGCCCCGAAGAGTATTTTTTCCACAAACTCAGACCGGGTATAGACCTTAATGTTTTCGTCGTAATCACTGTGCGCCACTTCCGACCGATGCGCGCGAACGTAACCCTTGATGGCATCTATTTGGGCTTTGTCTAGATCGTCCGCATGGAAACTTCCTTCTTCGACGCACACGTACTCTTCAGATTGCAAGCGAAGAACTCGATACCAGCCGAAAATTAGAGCCTGCTCTTTCGGGTCAAGGGTGGTCTCGGTGTCGAACACAAGGGCGTACTCGGGCCATTTCGGCTCGTTGTAGTTGTTCGTAGCTTTGTCCTTCGCCTGTAGTTCAATCACATGAGCACGGAGGAAGATGTCCTTAGTTAACGTCACAGCGCAGCTCGCCTTTCTCGGATCGTCAATGGAATCGGTTTCAGGACCGCACTCACAATCTTCTGTTTGCGAATGATGGTCTCTATCACCTAAGTTATGCACACCTGAGACCGTTCTGAGATGGGAGCGGCCGACGCTTCCGTGAGGCCCAACGATGTACGCCTGCAAGCCATTGAAAATACAGGGCAATCTGTGCATAGAATTTTATGCACAGAAGTGTGAACGAAATAGCATACGCGGAAGGCGCATTTTTATTGGGTTTCCCGATAAGTTCGCAAAACCGGCATTCTATGCGGGTCATCGTGGGCCTTGATTTTACTGGGGATAACCGCCGTGGTGCCCCCCAACGTTCAAATCAGTGCGGTGATTGCTACTCAACTCAGAAAAGCGTGCATAAGTCAGGTTGAAACGTTGTGCCATACAGGCAAAATCACCTTCTTTCCTTCCACTTCGCGTGCGAACAGGCCGTTCAACTCTTTTCGCGGCCAGTTTTTCTCGAAAAATGCGGGACTAAGAACAACTACACCGTAACTAGACTGTGCCAGTCCCTCATCAACTTTCTCGCGCAGACTATCCCCTAGTTTCACTTCGAACTTATCGTACCAAACCTTCAGACCGTAGCTTTCCAGCTCTAATGCCAGCGGTTCGACAAGAACCTTTTTATCTTCCGTCGCGTGGCACAGGAAGAGATCCCAGTGTATCGTCGCCATATCCAAATATTTTAATTCTTCGGTTTAGCTATTCGATAGCATTAAAAATGTCGGTCAAATTCTTGCAGCCCGTCGCTATTCCAATCCCGTTACAATAGCACCTCAGGAAAATTGGATGGCCGAAGAGCTACAGGTTAAGGTTGTGCTTAAGCAGACGGGCTTAAATGGATCAAATTATCCCGAACTTCTGCAAAGAGTCGCAACTGTTTACATTAGCGGGAGAGAATATCGCGTTTCGGCTCCCCCAGAAGCCAAGGGAGAAGCTCTGGATTGGGTGCCGCACTTCAGCGTTAGGCAGCTAGTCGAGTTCAATTCAGAAATTGAGATTCACGACGCATTTGGCGTTCTCGCTCTAAGAACCCCTAACAAAACCACCTCACGTAGAGCGGTCTTGTGCTCATTTACTTCACGCGGTGAGCGATGTGCAACTCGGATTGATACTGTGGTGAACGAGATAATAGTAAAGAATAGGCCGAGCGTGCCGTTAGAGGATCGCCTGGTTCCAAGTGGCCGAGCCGTTTCAGGAAGTGGAAGGCTAGATCTTCTAAGTCTTCATCCAATCTGCTCGGAGGAAATTCCAGCAGATTAGAGCACATCCAAGCGACAAGAATGCTTCGTGGATGTCAGCCCGCTTTTCATACCGCACGCGCAGGCGGCGAAACTGACTAAGCCAGGCGAAGGTTCGTTCCACCACCCATCGCCATCTACCCAGTCCACTGCCATGTTCGGTGTTTCGCTTGGCGAGCCAAGGCCTGATCCCACGAATTCGTAAGCCTTGCCGGATTGCTTCCGCGTCATAACCACGGTCGCCGATCACGCAATCTGGGCGATAGGGTGGCCGTCCTCGTTTTCCCTGTAGGAGCGGGATGGCATCAACAAGTGCGAGCGCTTGTTGCGAATCGTTACGATTAGCGCCGGTGAGTTGAACAGCCAGCGGAACTCCGCGCCCGTCGCAAATCAGATGGCGCTTGCTGCCGAGCTTGGCCCGATCGGTGGGATTCGGACCGGTGCACTGCCCCCAAAAACTGCTCGTACAGAGCAGCTATCCACGACGGCTCGGGACCAGTCGATCTGGTTGAAGCGACAAAGCCAGTCCAACAGCGCAAAGTGGATCAATTGCCAGATGTCAGACTCCTGCCAGTCGCGCATGCGCCTCCAACATGTCATGCCCGAACCACATGCCAATTCCTTGGGCAACATCTCCCAAGGAATTCCACTACGAAGGACAAACAAAATTCCCCCGAGGCAGGCTCGATCGGGTACACGCGGCCGTCCGCCTTGCGGCTTTGGCCTTGGTAATGGTAAGAGAGCCTCAATCACATCCCACAAGCCGTCAGGAACGAATGCGGCAGCCATAGCAGTGCACCTCCACGCTGGTATTGCTTTCCGAGTGTCCCACGTCAGCGCAAATGGGACAGTCTGAGACCGGAAGGTAAGCTACACCTTTCATAGGGCGAAATCAGTTTGCGGTAAGAAGTTCTGCGTACTACTTGGCGTTAAAGGACTTCAAATCGCTGAGACACGGTCGACGAGTGTGAAAGATTCCAGATGCTGACCGACAAGCGCCATGATCCAGTGAAGCTGTTCCTGCCATATGTGGTCGGATGGTTAGCCTTCATAGTTGCAGTGGGTCATATCGAGACACGACCGTTTCACGGTTCGAGGGTCAATTTGTGATTCTTTAGGTCAACCACTACAACCTTAAACTCGCTGAAAAAATCCATCCCCAACAGGCCGTCTATTTTTTGCCCCAAGCTCTTTGAAAACTCGCGCATGTCCATCACTACGATTCGGTGGTCCCGCCAGGTGATGGGTCCAACCCTGACGGTGGTTCTTGCGAAGACTCCGGTGCCGGCGAAGCCCGAACCCTTGCTGGTGGAGACTGCGTTGTCCAACGTACGCGGTGTCACATCGGCGAGCTCAGAGCTTATGATCGTGTGATTCGAGGCGGTGTCAACGATCAGAACTGCTGGTCTTCCGTTGACTTCGACCTTGACCAGGACCAATCCGAACATGCGACTGTTTTCGAAGGGGATTTCTCTTCGATTCGACGGCTGCGGAAAAGCAGGAATCCCGAGTGCCACTGACAAAGCAAGCGCTATGGAGCACCGGGATGTGATGTTCCATGTCCGTGTCCCTGACTGTGATGCCCGGCAAATTGGACCCGTTTTCAATGACAAACCTCTTGGGTAGCGTGCCCGGCTCGTGCTTTGTAGCGGGACAGTCAACGACGGAGGTGCCTGTTGAGAGAGAACTCGCTTGGCCCCACTCGAACTATTGCTCCGTCACCATTCAAAATAACTCGCAGCAACTATTCCCTCGTCACCCCAGGGCTGGGAATGTGATACCGGCTCCCCAGCCGCCGCTGAAGCATCCTGCGAACCTTCTCAGGCAGAACCACATTCGGCATTTCGCTAGCGCCGCTTGGCGCGGCAGTCGCGGCGCTCCCGTTGGGGACCTCGCCGTTACTCGGGGTCGCCAAATAACCGTGAAGTTCGCCCGTATTTGTATCGAAGGCCAAGCCTGCGATCTCCCCGCGAGAATTGATGCCGTTTGCGTCGATCAGAAACAAGGAAGAACCCGCGGGAATCAGGGTGTTGAGGTCTGTCATCACGCCGTTCTGCCACAGGAAGGGGTGTTCGCCCCCCTCGTTCGCCGAGTCACCGACCACTTGGCCTTTGTTGTTGATGCCGAGGGCGACGCTCCCAAAGTCTCCTGGAAGGGTGCCGAGGTCGGTCATTATTCCGTTCTGCCAGAGGAAGGCGTGAGATGTGGTGTCGCCAAGCAGGTTGGAATTACCGACCACTTGACCATTGTTATTGATGGCATTGGCCACGCCGAACGTACCTCCGAGGCTGCCGAGGTCAGTCGCCGTCCTGTTTTGCCAGAGTAGCGCATGACCGCCCGTGCAACTAACCGTGAATCCGGCAGCTTGGCCTGCCTCGTTGATTGCAAGGGCGACCCCTGCCAGGTCTCCGGGAAAGGCAGGGAGTTCTTGGATCACGCCCTTTTCCCAGATTACAGGCGCAGCCAGTCCCTGGACGCAGGGTGGCACTGGCGTGCTACTCTCCGCCACGCCAGCCACCAGGCCTCGGTTGTTGACCTGGTTAGCAAAACCATTATTGCCGCCAAGGGTGGGCAGCGCGGTCATCACACCGTCCCGCCAAACGAACGGAAGACATATGAGGTGTGTACCGAAACCGCAAACGTCTTCTCCATTCGGGTCTGGAGTGGAGGTCTCCGCAGCACCGCCGACCTCGCCCCTTTCATTGGGTGGGGCAAACGCCGGGAGGCTGTCTGGCCCGCCGAGTGTCCCAAGGTCGGTCATGACACCCTTGCGCCAAAGAAACGCGTGCGCATTTTGGTCTCCCGGCAGGCTGGAATAACCGGTCACCAAGCCTTTGTTGTTGTTGCCCAGAGCCACGCCAAAACTTCCGCCCAACGTCCCTAGGTCGGTAACAGCATAGTGACGGGGTGCTTGCATCTCTCCCTGTGCGGCAAGGCGAACTGGGGACACCAGCGCGGCGAACAGTACAATCACAGCAATGCGCATTGATTTTGCGGACTTCATGCAAACCTCTCCTCGTGGTTTCGCGGTAGGGTCGGGTTCACCTTGAGTGACTCGGTTGCAAGTGCCAACTGGAAGTTTCGAAAAGGCGACCGCAACCTCAAGTCTGGTAGTGGGCTACTTCCACTACCTCAAATCTCGCCTCCTTGAAACCTCCGAGGGAGAATGCTATGCTGGCCGCTTTGCCGTCAACCGACTTACGCCGATTCTTGTCTGAACTGACAAGTACTGCGGCTTCAGTGGATTGCTGTGTCTTCTGAACTCGGAGACGGGACATGTCTGCAAAGCGGTGATAAGATTCGTGGCACGCTTTTGGGGATGGTCGGTATGAAGACCCCTACCAACGGACCGCACCGCTTTGGTTTTGGGCTATTTGAAGCCGATCTTTCCGCACGTGAACTCTACAGGCGCGGTTTCCTTGTCCACCTACAAGATCAGCCTTTCCAAGTCCTAGCCATGCTGCTCGAACGGCCCGGTGAAGTGGTCACTCGCGAAGAACTGCGAAAAAAGCTCTGGTCGGCCGACACTTTTGTCGACTTCGACGAAGGCCTTAACACTGTGGTCAAGAAGCTGCGGTATGCGCTGGGAGATTCTCCCGAGAATCCCACCTTCATTGAAACTGTCCCTCGTCGGGGCTATCGGCTAATCGTGCCTGTACAGGCAGTGGGCAATCATATTTCAATCGGTAAAACGAGTAGCGCCTTTGAAGCCCCAGAGCGCCTACACCGGAAGCGTGCCGCTTCAGTGTTCAGAATTGTGTTGGCAGCTTCGCTGTCAATTTTCGTGATCGTTCTGATGATCGCGGTAGGCCTCGGGCCCGTAGGGGCTTGGCTAACAACGCCGACTTTGGCACTAAGGATCGTGGATTCGAAACAGATCACCAACGATGGAATACCAAAGACTGGGGCTTTGGTCACCGACGGCAGCCGAATCTACTTTGGCGAATTTTCCTCTGGTCGTAGTACGGTTAAAGAAGTATCAACGGCTGGCGGTGACACGGACATCGTCCAGACCACGGTGGCCACACCGATCGTGGAGGCTATCTCCCCGGACCAATCGCACCTACTGCTGCAATCGGGTAATTTCGAGGTTGAGGGAGGCGATTTTTGGCTCTTACCCTTACCCGCCGGTTCTGCGCACCATATCGAAGGCGTCTTCGGACATGGTGGAGGATGGGCATCCACCCCCAACGGCAGATTTACCTTTGGCAAAGGCCGCGATTTATTTGTTGCCAATCACGACGGCAGCAACCCTCGTAAGATCGCCACCGCGCCTGGTCAGATTGGCGACATAAAATTTTCGCCGGACAGCTCTCGGCTTCGGTTCACAGTTTACGATTTGGGGAAACGCACTTCTTCAATCTGGGAGGTGCGATCGGAAGGTAGCGGACTACGTCCTCTCTTGCCGGACTGGAGCTACGCTCCTCACGAATGCTGCGGGAACTGGACACCCGATGGCCGTTATTACTTTTTCCAGAGCGTCCGCGACGGTGTTTCCAGAATATGGATGATGGCAGAGCAAACCGGAGTATTCCATAAGGCTGCACCGAACCCCCTACAACTGACAGCTGGGCCGCTCTCCTTCACCTACCCCGTTTCCAGTAAAGATGGCAAGACACTATTTGCTATCGGTGAGCGCCGACGGGCTGAACTGGTCCGTTACGATCCGCGCTCGAAGGATTGGGCCTCTTTCCTAGAGGGTATTTCGGCTGATTATGTAGATTTTTCACCTGATGGCCGATGGATCACGTACATAACTTATCCCGATGGTGCGTTATGGCG
>WNGJ01021176.1_pt1 | contig 10050 bp, 9 predicted proteins | sample 5400611 | NCBI WGS metagenome assembly WNGJ01 (sample SAMN13153375, study PRJNA577476) | soil metagenome | isolation source: 40 cm soil or saprolite under Garry oak tree replicate 1 | place: USA:California | collected 2016-06-15
AACCGCTAATAAAGAAGCCGGTTGCTGAAGGTCAACTTTTAGCTACAGGAGACAGGCTTAGGGAGGCGCTGGCTTTCCCGATGCGTGTCTTTGCAGACCTTCAGGTTCACAGTCCTTACAGCAGGGCCACAAGCAAGAACATGAACCTGAAAGAAGTCGCCCGCTTCGCCTCGATGAAAGGACTAAACGTTGTTGGAACGGGGGATTTCACTCATCCTGATTGGAGGAAGGAAGTTCGGAGGGACCTTCAGGATGCTACGGACTCCGGATTGTACGAGCTCAGGGATGGTGCCTTCCAAGTCCAGTATATGATCACTGGAGAAGTCAACACCACGTTCTCGTCCGGCGACAAGTCGCGAAGAATACACCATTGCTTGCTTGCTCCCTCGATAGAGTCCGCGGACGCAGTGAGTGATCGACTGGCGAAGTACGGGAACCTGTCAAGCGATGGTCGGCCAACACTCCGAGCTACCGCTCCGGAACTTGTGGATGAGGTGCTTGAAGCCGACGGACATTGCGTAATCTTTCCTGCTCATGCATGGACCCCCTGGTTCAGCCTCTTCGGTGCCGTCAGCGGGTTCGACAGCTTGATCGACTGCTATCAGGAGAGATCTGACAGAATTTTCGCGCTGGAAACAGGCATTTCCTCGGATCTTCCGATGAACTGGCGTCTATCCCAACTCGATCGTCTCTGTCTCGTCTCTAATTCCGACGCCCATTCCGCGTGGCCCTGGCGGCTGGGGAGAGAGGCGAACGTGTTCGATCTCGCCCACGTCACCTATCACAGTCTCATTGACGCGGTCAAAGAAAGAGATCCTAAACGGTTCTTGTTCACGATAGAGACCTCGCCTTCGTATGGCAAATACCACTGGACCGGCCATCGTGAATGTAAAGTCTCAATGTCGGGGAAGGACGCTCGACGATTGAATGATAAGTGTCCCGGGTGTGGAAAGAAAATGACACGAGGCGTCGAAGAACGAATAGAAGAGCTCGCCGATCGCCCCGAAGGCTATGCGCCAAAGAATGCGATAGGGTATCGCCATCTAATCCCCCTTTCTGAGATTATCGCTCTTGTGAGTGGAGAAGTCAATCCCGGATCGACAAAAGTTTGGGACAAATACAATATGCTTGTTGGGAACTTTGGTTCCGAATATTCGGTGATGCTAGATGTGCCGGAAGGTCAGTTGCAGTCAGTTGTGGGACCAGAGGTCTCTGGTGCAATTCTTCGGGTACGCAATGACGATTTCTATGTTGAACCAGGTTACGACGGAGTCTACGGAAAGCTTGACCTCAGCAAGCCCGCTCCAATCAAGAAATCTGCTTCTTTGGGACTTGAACAGATTGTCTAGTTGGATTTGATCTTCAGCTTCTTAGGCAGATACTCATCAACGATGTATGTGAGCCCGTACCGGCTGAATGCTTCTTGCTCCGATTTCTTCTTGACCTTCCGGAAAGTATCGATCTCTCTCTGCCAGAGTCCACCAGCATAGCGGGGATCTTTCTCCAGCTCGTTCAATCTTTTGACATCCAGGTCGGTCAAGGGGTCGCTGGGGAGCTTGTAGTCGACGATATCAGTGGCCCAGACGCCACCCCAGATTGCATCTGGAGTGTTCAGCTCGCGAAGGTGGGCTGCATTGGCAGATCCAGAAATGATGACCATAGCAATGTGCATTCCCCAAGGATCACCGTCCGTGAATATGTAGACCGGGATGTCCAATTCCTGGTTGAGCCTGCGGAGTAGAAATCTTGTTGCTCTGGGCGCTTGTCCCGCGGTGTGGATAAGCACTGCTTTGAAACGCTGGTGCACACGTTCTTCTATGAACCTAGTGAACAAGCCACCCTTCTCAATTGCAATTACCTTGTCGACTTTCTTACTGTCAGGTTGGATGAACTCTGAGGTCGTGAGGGCGGGTCCAATCATAACGCCGTCAGGGTGAGAGGCGAGGTTTAGCCGACGTCCCTCGTATCCGGGAACCGTGTACTCGATCGTCAGGTCTCCGAATATCGCGCTTCTTTCTTCAGGGTAAACGTTGAAGTCTTCTCTCGAGTATCCGGTCACGGTTTCTAGGTCGGTGATGAGATTATCGCTTTCCTGTTGGTCCTGAAAGTCCATCTCGTACGCTTGAGCCGAGTAGAACACATCTCTCAACGTGCTGGTCTTGTTTTGCTCTGTAAGCTCATCCGCGAACATGGCCGTCCAGAGCAGTTGCGTGAAGGGGCGGAGGTGCCTTACGTTGCGGGCGCTCCTCTTGACCGTTCTTTTTCCAAGTATGTACTGTCTTGTCTTGGAGTCGTAGAGTATGTTGGCAATGGATCGGCTGGGCATGCGGAAGGTTGGAAATTCTTTCTTATTGAGTTGGGTGTAGACTTGCCCGCCAAGGTCCCGCATCGCGGATAGGACCTTTTCTTTCCGTTCTTTGATTACGCCCTTACTCTTGCTCTTCTTCCTCTTCTGCACCATACTTGATCACTCCTCTGAGCAGCGGCTTGATATCCGGTTCCTTCTTCTCCTTAGCGAGCTTCGTTGAGAATTGGGCAACTTTTGGCAAATATTTCTCGAACACATCGAGACGTCTCTTCTCTTGGGTAAGGTGCTCGCGCTTTGATAGGTACAGCCTGAGGTTGCGACCTACTTCTCGGATAGCGTTGAGGATCTCGTGTTCGACTTCAGGTCTGTCCGCTATGAACTCCTTTCCTACAGTTTTGTAAGGAATCTTCGTACTGCAAACGTGGATGAAAACTGCGAGAGGAGTCTCACCCGGAACGACCTTGTAATTCCGCCAATCAATCTCAGTATCGACTACTTTCCACGATACATCGCTTGCCTCGTCGAATAGTAGCGGGATTTTGTTGGCAAATCTGAATAAGAGAATCTTACCCTGAGTCTCGATCTGCTTGGAGCTTGCAAGCCCGACTTCTATGATGAATGGAAAGCCCGCATACGTCGCAGGGCGTCTCTGAAGCGTGGTCACGAAGGCAGAGCCCGTCTCAATTTCCTGATCCATTATTCCAAGCTCCTTCTTTATTCCAGTCTTCAGCAAGTCTTCGCCGAGGGGCGAGAGACAGGTGGGATCTGGAGAGAGAAAGCCATCATAGTTCTTCATCGCATTGACTAGTTTGACCATGTCTTGACCAGAGAGATTTCTCGGGTTCTTTTTTTGTCCGAGGCTCGCGAATTGGAGGAATTTGCGGGCCGTGGTCTCTCCGATTCTCTGGAAGTTCTTTCGCATGAACTCCTGCAAGCTCTTGGCGTTGGTGAGTTTGATGTCGTGCCACGGAGGAACTTGTAGAGCCGTCCTCGGGGGTCCACGAAGGTGATGTTGGCGTAGGGGACTATGATGGCTGTCTGTTTGAAGTACTCGAGAATCCTAGGCATTGCTCGCGAATAGTCGGCTTCTGTTTTGAACTCGATAATTGTGCCCTGCCAGTGAGGCTTGTTGATTCGATTCTTGTTCTTGACAATTACGGGCTTGTTCTGTTGGATGTCTATGCGAAGAACTACCTCAGCTATCCGAGATTTCGATCCTGTGCTGGAGGTTATGGCTGCTTCAGAGTGGGTAGTAATCTGCCCATAGAGCAGAGCCATCTTTCCCCCGAGACCAAAAGTGCCTCTTGTCTGTCGGAGTTTGTACTTCGACCCGTAGAGGACCTGACCGAAGGCAGATGGGATGACGTTTGCTGGTATTCCTATCCCGTTATCTTCGACCCTCACAATGTAGGTTCCTGGTCCATCGAGAGGCCCTGATTCATGGGACAATCGTACATAGATGTCGGGGGGGATCCCCCCTGTCTCGCAGGCGTCGAGGGAATTTTCTACAAGCTCGCGAATCGTCGAGTATATTGATCTTGAGGGGCTTGTGAATCCTGCGATGTCTCGGTTGCGATAGAAGAAGTCGGCGGCGCTTATTTCTTGGAAGACCTCGGCCACTGTCATAGGGCCCAGTCCGCGAGGTCCGCTTTGATCATGGTTTCTTTGCTGTAGGCACTTGGCCTTCCCACAGTCCTAAAGCTTTCTCCTTCTTGATTTCCTGTCGTCTTCTTCTTAGAAACTTGTATACTGTTCCGTGCTGTCTACCTTTGATTAGTTTCTCCAGCGCATCTTTCGCCATGGAAACTGCCTCGTATCCACCGATTATCGACACTGTATGCCCGCTAACAGAGATCGCAGCTCCAGTCAATTCTTCGAGAATTCTCCGAGTCTTGCCTTCTCTACCAATAATTCGGCCGTCTACTCTTCGAATCTCGGCCTCATTCTTGCCGAAGAAGTCGTGAAGATCGATAATGTCAAGTGTGGTGTCCTCGTTAAAGAGTCTGAAAGCGCGTTCGGGAGAAAAACCTCTGCCAATTGCGAGAACGATATCCTTTGCTTGAAGGGCTCCCGACGGATCGGGTGCATTCGGCTTCACTCCAATCTCGACAGCGCCAGAAGGACTGTCTATCTTAAGATCCACGAACAGTCTCTCTTCTATTGTTGACTTTACAATTCCGCCGAGACCAACAAGCACTCCTACCCTATCCTTTGGGATCATAGCGGTCATCCTTGTCTCAGCCAATTGTTATCGAGCTCCTATGACCCTCGTTGGAGATTGAGTTCTGACGTTCAGGCCCGCAAAGTAATGATTGATGTTCTCAACATCTCTCCTGAGGAAGGCTCGAGCCTCAGGGTGCTCGGTAGTTACTGCTTGCCCGAAGTCGATTAGGACTGGATATCCGTTGGGAATCATGATGTTGTACTCGCTAAGGTCGCCGTGGACAAGTTTCGCCTTATCGTATAGTTGCTGGATCAATTCGATGACTTTCTTGTACCAATCTGCCGCGGCTTGGAGGCGAACCTCTCTAAGGACCGGAGCGGGGATTCCATCTTTCCCGATGAATCCTAGAATCAAAACGTTCTTCTCCACATGGATTGGTTTCGGAACTGATATTCCCGCCTTGTCTGCCAGTTCGAGATTCTTGAACTCTTTTGATGCCCATTGATCGACCAGAGACGTCGTATCATGCGGGATGTCCTTGAATCGAGGATCTCCTTGGATGTACTTCAACCGGCCGTGTCGGAATATGTTGGATGTCGTGAGGAAGATCTTTACAGCTACTTCTTTTCCCTTCGGATCTATCCCATGGTAGATCTTGCTCTCCTTTCCCGACTTCATTGCGCCGTGGAGTTCTTTCAAGATGCCAGTATTCAGCATCTTGAGAACTGTCATGATTGTTCGTCTGTCGAAGACCTCCTCGAGCGATTCCGTGTCCTCGCTCCACTTTATCCTCACTCTACGTTCTCTATCGTACCTGACCTCTCGCCTTCGAACATTTTCGTCGACCTTGTCGCTCAACGAGACCCAGGGTTTTCCCTAGAGAAGGCTAAGAGGATATCTACTGCATCGCAAATCAATTGTCTTACCGCGGGGCACAGGGCAGCTATTGCTTCAAACCGGATTTCTCTCGCTTGGTCTCGCACAATTGACCAGACAATTTGGCGTGGTTTCGGCCCTAGCATACCTACGTCCCACACGTTGTCAAGGGCTTGATCATAACATGATATTGTCATATTCTTCCCTAGAAGCCATTTTCGAAGCTATTGCAAAGTCTTAAATTGACAACGGGGCGCAAATTGGCACTTCTAACGAGCTACCTTGGCAGAAGAGAAGCTATTCGTTCGAAAGGCAACGGGCCTTGTAAGAGAAATTGGTGCGCTAACTGCAATCATCATAGTTATCGCAAACACTGTCGGGCTCGGATGGCAAAAGCGCGTCTTCCAGTTCACTGGCTTAGCTCCTCTCCCTGAAAATCAGTGGCTCGCTGGCATTCATCCGATGGTGATGGCATTCATTATCGGTGGGATAGCGATTTTGCTGTCAGTTCTCGCTATCGCGGTGCTGTCGGCCGCAATGCCGAGGTCCGGTGGAGGATACGTGGTCATATCGCGAATCCTAGGGCCGATTTGGGGTTTTGTGGGAGCTTGGCTGGAATTCTTTAGCATCTCATGGTCGTTTGGAATTATTGCGGTCGCGGTTTTCGAAGGAATCTACTTCATAATGGGACCAATAGCGTTCGGATCATCATTTGCCCCACCCGCCGGGATTTCCGGGGACTGGTTCTTGTTTGCCGTTGGGTTGGTTCTAGTGATAATTTTCACGGTAGTTGGAGTGTTCGGGATCAAGCTAACAGGCCTATTGCTTCAAGTAATGTTTTGGATCCCTGCGGTGCTCACGTTCTACGTATTCGGCTTGCTAAGTCAAGCCAGCAGTACCGCAATCACAACGGGTATGGCCAATCTCTTGAAGCTTCCCTCTGGTCTACCCGCTACTCCGGATAACTATGTATCCGCCGCAACTAACTCAACCCTCTTGGGATCTGGAGTAATTCAGAATCATGTCGCCGCAGGAGGCTACTGGGGGGCGGTCGCCATCGCAATAGTCGGGGCCTACTTCGCATACATTGGGTACGCTGCCTCGACCTTCGTTGCGGGGGAAATAAAGGAGGCAAATAGGTCACTCCCAAGAACCCTTCTAATCGCCTCGGTCATCATAATCGCCCTTTACGTGAGCGTATCGCTGGTCGCCTCAACCGCATTGAAAGGTATAGCTGTTCGTTGCGTTGTCGGTAACACGGTTACGGTCGGTCCGTGCTCGGGCACTGGACAAGAATTCTCATTGTTGTCAGCATGGAGTTACCTGTCCTACAATAGTGTTCCGGGGGTCACCCTAGGTAATGCGCTTTTGCCGACAGCTAAGCTATGGACAACGACACTTGCAGGTCTTAGCGCCAGCGGAATCAATCTTGGTTCCGCCAACTGGATTCTTGTCATCTTTGGAGTTTTCTGGATCGCCAACGACATACCCCCTTTCATTCTGACAGCATCAAGGATTCTCTTCGCAATGTCCTTCGACAGAGTGCTACCTGCACCACTGGCGAATGTCAACGATCGCTTCCATTCTCCCATCAATGCTGTTTTCGTGACCGGCGTAGTGGCGCTTCTGGGATGCTTTTCGGAATCAGGTTTGTTCGATGGGGGAGGGAGCCTCAACGCGGGATCCAACGGGTTTCTCTCCGCGGCGCTTGGAAGTAGCGGAGGCGTCGAGCTTACAGATCTATTCGATGCGACGTTCTTTACACTATTCACACTCTCGCTCCTTTTTCTGCCGCTGATGGCTAGCAAACGCCATATCTTTGATACCGCCCCGTACAAGCCTGGTGGCAAGACCGGGATGGTGCTGCTCGGTGCAGCGGGATTCGTCGCAAATCTCATCATCGATGGCTTCCTTCTATTCGCGCCTGCTCCTGCTGGGGATTTCGATCTCCTTCAGATTGGTAGACAGGTGACCAATCCGCTGGTCGATCTCTGGGCTCTTTGGTTCACCATCATAGTTGCACTCGTAGGAGCAATGATTTACCTGTACTACAAGCAAGTCTCCAAAGCGAACTATGCCACAATATTTGCCCAGATACCTCCAGAATGAGTCAATTCACTACCCTTATCTTCTTCGATCTGTCTTGAAGTTGCAATGGCCAGAATCCCGAAGACACGTGATACGGTAGAGCTCCTTGAGCGCGGGCTAATTGGAGGCCGTGCAAGATGGGTTGCAGATCTCCGGGAGTTTTTCAGGAGTTTCAGGATCCGAGATACCACTTTTGATTTGTACGCAAGAGGTGGGACGAGAAACCGCGGGTTTCTGATGTCCCGATTTTTTGCATGGTCTGCTCTTCCGGACTATAATGTCGCTTTGTTCTGTATTTGTTCAGATTCAGTTCGCTCAGGCTTGACATCTGAAAAAATGAGGAAAGCCATGGATGACGTGCTTTATCATGTCAGACAAGAGGAACTGAAATGGGCGTGGTTGATTGTTTTCCTTGACTCTGCAGTGCCTGCTTGGGGCGTATCTCTGGTTTCAAGGTATGATAGACAGGAACTGGGACTTTCGCTGGCAAGTACGAGCACAGGTCAAGTGGTGGTTAGTGCCAATCAGATTGGTCGGAGTATTCGCAAACAGCTTGGGCTGAACAGGCTGATGGAGAGGGTCGTACATGACAAAGCTAACTAGAACACAATTGTCCGTTCTGGCCTCCTACAGCTCGCCATTTGTTCTTATCATCGCAATATCCATCAACGCCATCTTAGCAAGCTACGGCTTGTCGACTACTCCATTCAAACTTCTTCTTCTTAGCGCTTCATTTCCAATAGGCTTTGGAATCGGCAAGATCATCTATATGAAGCGCAGCAATGTTGAGATAACCTTTGATGATGAGTCTTTCCAAGTCTTCAAAGGAGGAAAAGTCCGACTTCACGATGATTGGAGAAATTACCAGCTGGTTTCAATTCACGTGGATCAGTACGGCCGGCCGGATCTAAGGCTTTACAAGACGCCTGATGGGGATTTTCAAGACCTTCCAATATCGCGCACCAACGCACGGCCGCAAGAATTCAGAGACTATGTGCAGACCATGATACGAAGAAGAAGGACGACAGAACCTAACCTTCAAGTCGTTGAAGCCTGCTAACCTTTCCATCTTCTAGTTCGACAATATACGCCCTCAGTATCCCTTCGGAATACTCGCTTCCAGGGTTGACGCATTGAGTCTTCCCTACTTTTACGAGTCCAGGACTTTCGTGAATATGACCGTGCAACCCCAAAAGAGGTTGATATTTCTCAATAACTTTCCTCACTGATGTAGAACCAACCGGAATAAATGCTGGTCTCCCTCCTTCATAGACCGGTCTCAGATTCTCATCAAGTTTGGGAGCCATATCAATGGTTGAATTATACGGGGGGACATGAAAGCAAAAGCAAGACGTGGCTATCGATTGGAGGCGGGAAATGGTTGTCTCGAGCTTTTCAAGAAGTTGTTCTTCCGTGCACTCGCGGGGGCTATGCCATGGCGTGGGATTGGACCAGCCAACGCAGGCTGCCTCATGACGATCATCGAAAAAGACCACCGACTCTTCAGCAAAGATCACATGCGGCGAGTTCCTAAGAACGTCATCCAAGACGAATTTGTCGTCGTTTCCCGGGTGTATGATGACCTTTGTGTCTGGGGCTTTCTTTGGGATCAGAGCTAACCAGTCTTTTACCATCTCGACCTCCAGGTCCTCGAAGACCTTCTCGACATACTCTTGATCATGGCTTAACTTTTCTACCTCAGCACTCGAACAGACATAGGGGAGGTAACAATGTTGGCGAATTTGTTTCTTGAGGTCGGGAAGACCCTCTTCCGAAATTTTCACCTGTTTGCCCAAGAAGTTAGCTGTGTAACCAACTTCAGGCTCGCGCACAATGGGAACCATGACCTTGCTCGTCATATCTCCACCCATCAACAAGACATTCGCCTTGAACATAGACGCGGAGTTCAGAAATTTTCTCCAAACTACGTCGCTTCCGTGAAAGTCCGAGGAGAAAATTATTCTGGTCTTAGGCAAATTCAAAGAAAGGAGATCTCTAACCCTTTAAATTGTCTAGGGTAGGTGCTAGCGTACTATCCCGGGTTCTACGAAATTTAAGTACGGAACGAGACAGTCTCCCTTGCATAGGGTGGAAGAAGCTACTAACTCATGCTCTTCGCAATATCTGACGAAGCAAAACGGATACTGGACGAGGCAAGGAACAGGGGAATAATTCTAAGACTACTCGGCGGAGTTGCAGTAAAGTATCATTGTCCAAGTGCAACGCACAGGTCACTTCAGAGATCTTATCCCGACCTAGATTTCTTTGGAAGAGGAAAGCAAGGGCGGGAAATCAGGAAGCTTTTCTTGGATCTGGGTTATGAGCCCAACCAACGGTTCAACGCGCTCCACGGCGCCACGAGGTTGATCTTCGAAGACGCGAAGAATCAGAGGGTCGTGGACATTTTCCTAGATGTTTTTAGAATGTGCCATACGCTTCATTTCGGAGACAGGCTTACACTTGATGACTATACTATACCTGTCTCCGACTTGTTGTTGACGAAACTCCAGGTTGTGGAAATTAATGAGAAGGACATCCGTGACCTAATCGCGATTCTAAAGGACCATGACGTAGTCGATCATGCGGCTTCTGGGGATAAGGAGGTAATTGATGC
>WNGJ01033957.1_pt1 | contig 10050 bp, 7 predicted proteins | sample 5400611 | NCBI WGS metagenome assembly WNGJ01 (sample SAMN13153375, study PRJNA577476) | soil metagenome | isolation source: 40 cm soil or saprolite under Garry oak tree replicate 1 | place: USA:California | collected 2016-06-15
GCGCGTGCGCTGCACCAGCTCCGGGAGCGCAGTCTCTTCGTTGTGAACGGGAATCGCCACCGAGAGACGAAATCCGGACTTCAAGGCTTTGCCCTTCCCTTGCAATACACCATATTCCAGAGAGTAGCGGTCATCGCTTTCAGCGCATAGGGCTCGAAGACGACAAGATCGAAGCTCTCGGAGAAAAGATTTCGCCATTCCTCGAGCGGCCGGGGATAGTCGCCGCGGTCCAGCCGGGCGAGCAGCCGCGCGATGGATCGACGCTCAGGCAACATCAGCTCCAGTACATGGATGTGGCCGTCGGGTGTAAGGAGCGTGCGCAAGTGCGCCAGGATGCGCCGAACTGCCGGTGTATCAACATGGTGGAGGAAGCTGTTCACCAGGATAAAGTCGAATCCGCGGTCCCGGGGCACGTCGTACGTAGTGACGTTTGCTACCACAAAGTCTCGCGCAAATTTCTTCCGGGCATACGCAATGTAACGGGGATTCAAGTCAACGCCCAGATATTGGCAGTGGGCGAAAAGATGCGTGTTCGTTCCCGGTCCGCAGCCCACGTCCAGAACGCGGCGCACGCGGCTCAAATCGTTGTGCGCATACACGGGAGCGAACTTGTCGCTCGCGAAAGGCGCCTGCCAGAGACGATAGACGGCGTTTTGCTCGAGAACGGAATGGGCGAGCTTCATCGCTTCCAGCGTACCTCGAAATGCCCGACGGTGTCTTTCTCGGGAAAGCGCTCCGCCAGCGCTTCGTAGAAATCGTCGTCGATCATTCTGGAAAAGCCCGGATCCATATTCAGCACCACCACCTGGATCGGACGGCTGTCGATCAAGTTCAACAAGCGTTCGGCTCGCCCATCGGGTTTATCAAAGAAATCAAACAGCGTCGGCGTGGAATTTTTGTAGCCCGCAAGAAAGTACACCTCTGGGCAGTCCGGGGCGGCATAAATCTCGCCTGATTTGGCATGCTCCTGAACGAGCGGGATGAGCTTCTCGTAGATGGCGGCAAAGCTGGCGGAAACGCGGAGATTGCCCGCTCGAGGCAGATTTAGCCGCGTCGTCTGTGTGTCCGGCTGAAAGTGAGTTCGCATATCATAAATGAACGTGGGCGTGACGCGGAAAATGGCGAACGCGGAAAATCCGACATACAGCACAGCGAGCAGGAGACTAGGGATGCGCGGAAAAAACCGGAAGACTACCGCCACAGCCAAGATAGCAAGAGGAGCCGCATAACAAAAATAGATCGGCGAAGTGAACGGAAACTGCACCAGGCTGCAAAGTGCAGTGACCGAGAGTAACAGGAAAACTTGCTGCGACGGAATGTCCGCCCGATCCCCTCGCTCGCTCGCGCGACTTCCCAGAGTGCCTGCCCCAAATACTACGAGCGTAGGGATTGCCCACCACGCCGCATTCCACACCATTTGGTAGTGCGAAGCGTTCGTCGTCGAAGTACGCAGCAGATAGATGAACAGCGCCGCGACGCCAAGCGTCAAAAGCCATCGGGTGATTCCATAAACACGAGCGCTCGCCGCAACGATTCCCGCGAGCATCAATTCCGGCAACGCGGTGATCAATTTGGGAGGAGCCTCGAATGCGCCGGTCACCCGTATGATGGGCAGAACAAAGATTCCCTGAAAGAGCGACCCGAGGGCATGCCCCCGGATATACGGAATCAAGAAGATTGCTAGCGGCACGCCGAGCCCCGCACTAAACGGCGCAAGCATTCGCGTCAGTGAGGCAAAGCGCCCCCGAGAAGTGTGGCCACGCGTCCGCATCTCCCTCGAGATGAGCAGCGCAACGAGCGCGAAAACGGGAACGATAAAGCTGACGTATGCTTGGAGGCTTCCTCGCTTCTGAATCAGCAGGAGCAGTCCCACCAGGAGCACAAGCAACGAGCCCGCGACGAACGCGGAATAGATCGCGCCGCTGCGTTTGTCATCCGCCGCGCTTTCGCCACCGCTGCTCTGTTCCAGATAAAGAAGAAACAAGAAGATTCCTGCCGCATAAAAGAGCGCCACAGTCTTCACTAAAAATGATAGTCCCCCGCTGAGTCCCGCAAGAAACAGCCATTTCCACTTTCGATCCTCCAGATACGCAAAGAGCGCTGCTGTGCCGAATGTCGCAAAGAATAAGTTGTACCAGGACGGGACCGCAGCCGAATAATTCGGCAAGCTCCAAACCACGGCAAGAAGAGTGACGCCGCCGGCAACCCAATCGGGCGCAAGCTTGGACGCGATCCAGTAAACGGCCGGAACCCACGCGAGGAAAAAAACGAAAAGAACAATTCGTGTCGTGGCAAAACTTTCCCCAAGGAAGCGGAACGCAAAAGCATTCAGATAAGACAGTCCGCCGGTGTAGACCTCCGTATAGTCGCGGTGTGGAAGTTCTCCGTGCAGCACGCGATCGGCGCTCTGCGCGAATGCCCCCTCATCATGGGGCACCCAGCCACGTTTGAGATGTCTCCCCTCATAGATGCCGCTGATGCCCCAGACGACAATCAGGATCAGCCACCAACGCAGCCCCCGATGGAGGAGGTGTGCCCGCCCCCATTGAACGGGCGCATTGTTCGATTCATGCCTGGCAACCTGACTTTGCAATCCGGCGGTCATCGTTTCCGCTGAGAATGAAATTCAACTAGCGACCCGACGGGCCTCCCGGCAAAGACAAAAGCTGCAGCGTCGAAGAAATTCTCTCACAGATCATTCCTCGGCAAAGAGGGTATCCGAATAGAGACTCCCATTCCGGTAGCAGCGCGCGGCGAAAAATACTTGCTCCGAACCGCCGGGATGAGGGGCCTTCACGCTTGCAATTTCCACCTTCACGGCTATGATGGCGCTGCTCTCCGCCGCCTTTGAGCCAGGGATTTGCCGAGCGCATCCGATCCCGCCTCCGCATTGCCACGCAGCCGCGGCCGGCTGCTTCAGATCCTGGGCATGTGGTTTGGAATATCCGCCGCCATCGGCAACACCATCGCTGCCGGCATTGTGCGCACGCCGGGAGACATCGCTCGGTGGCTGCCGAATCCCTGGCTCTTTCTCGCCGTTTGGGCAGCGGGCGGATGTTACGCCCTGCTTGGAGCATCCTCGCTGGCGGAGCTTGGCGCGGCGATCCCTCGAAGCGGCGGTCAATACAACTTTGCGCGCCGCGCGCTCGGCGACTATGCCGGATTCATTGTCGGCTGGAGCGACTGGCTCTCGACCTGCGGAACGAATGCCGCCGTTGCCATCGTCATCGGGGAATACAGCGTTGCGCTGTTTCACTCCACCGCCTGGACGCGCGATATTCTGGTTGCGCCCTTGCTGACAGGAAGAGTGAAGCTGATCGAGCAGTTGGTCGCCGTGTTCGTCCTCGTACTGTTCACACTGCTGCAGTGGCGCGGAGTGAAGTGGGGCAGCCGCGCCCAGTTGATCACTGCGGCGCTCAAGACAGGGGCTTTCGTTGTGCTGGTGGCCGCGTGCTTCCTGCTTGGTGGCCGGTTGCGGGAGGCAGCACCGGTCGCCGCAAGCGCGGCATCCGCGCTGCCCAGCGGATGGATGCTGGTCGTCGGTTTCATGCTCGCGCTTCAGGCGGTGGTCTATACCGTCGACGGCTGGGACGGCGTCATCTATTTCGGCGCAGAGGTGAAGAAACCCGGAACGGACGTGCCGCGCGCCATCTTCGGCAGCGTGTTCTCGATCATGGCGATCTACCTGCTTCTGAATCTTGCAGTGCTATATGTCCTGCCAATGAACGAAATATCCGGCAACATTTTTGCTCTTGGCGCGGCGGCGAACAAGGTTTTCGGGCGTTACGGCGACCCCGTAATCCGCTCGATCATGTTGGTGTCCTTGGTGAGCTGCATCAATGCGTGCCAAATGTTTGCCACGCGCGTGCTTTATGCCATGAGCTGCGACGGCCTGTTCTTCAAGCGCGCCTCGCGCGTCAACCCAGGCGGCACGCCGGCGCTGGCGCTCTTTCTGAGTGGCGCGGTAGGTGTTGTGTTTGCGCTCGGGACGTTCAGGCGCGTCATTGCCATGCTGTCGTTCTTCTTTGTGGCGAACTACATGCTCTCCTACGCATCGCTCTTTTTATTGAGACGCCGCGAGCCCCACATGCCGAGGCCCTATCGCGCCTGGGGCTATCCTTGGACAACGGGAATTGCACTGGCTGGATCCGCCGCGTTTTTGTTTGGATCGCTCCTCACCGATCGGCAAAATGCCCCGCTTGCCTTGGGCATGCTTATCCTCAGCTATCCCGTTTTCCGGGCGATGAAATGGGCGGCGCGGCGGTCCGCCGTGATGCAGGACGCCTAGCCGGCCATCTTTTCGGCCACGGTCTTTGCCTGCAGGAATAGCAGAAGGTAATCCTTTCCGCCCGTTTTCGAATCCGTGCCCGACATGTTGAACCCACCGAAGGGATGCGCGCCCACCATCGCCCCGGTGCACTTGCGGTTGAAATAGAGATTGCCGACGTGAAACGCTTCCGTTGCCTTCTCGATCTTCGCCGGATTTTTCGTGTATACGCCGCCGGTCAACCCGAATTCCGTGTTGTTCGCGACCTCCAGCGCGTGATCGAAGTCCCGCGCTTTGACCACCGCCAGCACCGGCCCGAAAATTTCCTCTTGCGCAATGCGCGCCTTCGGATCGACATCGGCAATAATCGTCGGCTGAATGAAGTAGCCATCACCCGGCGCGCGCGCCCCGCCGAGCAGCAGCTTCCCCTCCTTTTTCCCCACCTCGATGTAATCCAGGATTGTGTTCATGGCGGACTTGCTCACCACCGGGCCCATGTAATTGTTCGGATCCTCGCTCGGGCCTACGCGGATCTTCTTCGCGCGCTCGACGACCTTCTGCACGAACGGCTCGTAAACCTTATCCGTCACGATGGCCCGCGAGCACGCCGAACATTTCTGGCCCTGATAACCGAACGCCGATTGCACAACTCCTTCCGCCGCCGCGTCGAGATCGGCCTCGTCATCCACAATGATGGAATCTTTTCCGCCCATCTCCAGCACCGTGCGCTTGATCCAGATTTGGCCCGGCGCTGCCTTCCCCGCAAGTTCGCTGATCCGCAGGCCAACTTCTTTTGACCCCGTAAAGCCGATGTAGCGCGTCTTCGGGTGCGCAATCAGGGCGTCACCGATGCTGCCTCCGGGGCCAGTGACGAAATTCAGTGCTTCTTTGGGAATCCCCGCCTCGAACAGAATATCGACGAACTTTGCGGCGATTGTGGGCGAATCACTCGCCGGCTTGAGCACGACGGTGTTGCCCGTCACGAGCGACGCCGCCACCAGCCCTCCCATGATCGCGCAGGGGAAATTCCACGGCGGGATAATCGCTCCCACTCCGAGTGGAATATACACAAGGTAGTTCTTCTCGCCTTTCAGGGGGGTAAGCTTCTGCGGCCCGCCCAGGCGCAGCATTTCTCGCCCGTAGAACTCGCAGAAGTCGATTGTTTCTGCCGTGTCCGCGTCCGCTTCCGGCCAGATGTGAGGGATTCGTAGACGCGCGCTTTTCCGAAGTCGTGACCCTTTTCCCGCCGATGTACATCGCGTACTCTCGGCCGAACTCTGCTGCAACCTTTTTCAGCGCCTCTTCCATCGCCCTGCGGTTTTCAGGCTTCGAAAAGTCCACAAAAGGCTCGTTCGTGAATTCGGAGACGTGGAGTTTCTGTTCAGCCGTTGCCATGGCGGGGTGCCTCCTCACTGGGCAAGCCAACAATTTTACTGCCTCACATAAACGCCGCACAAGCCGCTGCGGTCCCCTTCCCCGGCGCTTGCGCAGCGGCCTGCGCGCTCAGCTCTCGATCGATTATTTCCACGATTCTGGGACTTGCTCAGCGGAGGTCGCGATCGATCTCGCGTGCAGCGTTGGCTCCGCAGGCGCCCGTCAAGCCGTTCCCGGGATGCGTGCCAGAGCCGCACAGATATAGTCGGCGGATCGGCGTCTTGTACCTCGCCCAATCAAGCGTCGGCCTCATGGTGAAAAGCTGGTCGAGCGCCAGCTCGCCGTGAAAAATATGGCCTCCCGTCATGCCATAAATTGTCTCCAGATCCTCGGGCGTGATCACCTGTATGGCTTCGACCAGTCGCGGCAGCCCCGGCGCGTAAACGTCCAGAGTTTCGAGTACGGTCCTGCCCAGAGCCTCGCGCCGGTCCGTCCAACTCCCTCCCTTCAACCGGTACGGTGTGAACTGCACGTGCGCCGAGAGCACATGCTTGCCTTCCGGTGCGAGCGAGGGATCGCTCAGCGTGGGGATCGTGACGTCCAGGTACGGCGCCGCAGAAAACTCTCCATACTTCGACGCGTCGAAGGCCCGTTCGAGATAGTCAATGTCCGGCCCGATGTGGATCCGCCCGGAGAGCGCCCGCCGGAAGCCGTCCGACGCGATCACGGCCTCGAGTGCGGGAAATATCGGCAAGTCGCCCAGCGCGAGATTCACTTTGGCGACCGTCCCCGACGCGCGCAGATTCCTGATCCGCATCACGAACGTCGGGTCGAACTGCCCCGGATCCATCAGTCCAAGGAAAGTGCGCTTCGGATCCGCTCCGGAAACCACTGCGTCAGCCGCAATCTCTTCCCCATCTGCCAGAACAACGCCGGTCGCCGCCCCATCCTTCACCCGAATCTGCGCCACCTCCGCATTCACGCGAATTTCCGCGCCGGCGCTACGCGCCGATTCGGCCAGCGCATGTGTCAGCGCGCCCAACCCTCCACGCGGAAAAGAGGCGGAGCCCACCGGGTGCGGGTCCGCCGCCGCGCGCAGGAGCAGCACTGCCGTCGAACCGGCCGACCAGGGACCCAGTGCGGTGCCAAAAATTCCTCGCGCCGCGATTGTGGCCCGCAGCAGCTCCGTTTCGAAAAATTCCGCAACGAAATCCGCCACCGCCATCGGCCCCCAGCGCAGCAAGTTGAACATGCGCCTCTTGCCGAGCGAGCGAAAATCGCGGCCGACCTTAAAGAGACTCCAGAGGTCCTCCGTCGAAGGCTTATCGATCGAAGGCGGTGTCATCGCCAGAAGCGGCATCAGCAGCACGCAGGCCTCTCCGAGTGCATCCGCAAACTGCTGATACTTTTCGGCGTCTTTTGTGGATAGGCGGGCGATGCTCGCTTCGGTCTTGCGGTGGTTGTCGTAAAGCAGCGCTGCGCGGCCGTCCGGCGCGGGCGCAAAAACTCGCGGGTCCGGATAAATCAGTTCGCAGCCGAATTTCTCCACCCGCATGTCGCGCGCGACATCCAGCCGCAGCGGCCCCACCGTGTGCGCCAGCGTTGATGCGCGAAACCCCGGATGAAACTCTTCTGTGACCGCGGCGCCGCCGACAATCTCTCGCCGTTCGAGAACCAGCGGCTTGTAGCCGCACTTGGCAAGATAGAAGGCCGCGACAAGTCCATTGTGCCCGCCGCCGATTATGAGGATGCGCTGTCCAGCGGGCATGGTCAGTTCTTTGGATGGAATTGCCGGGAAGCCGCCGTCTTTCGCCAGTCGCGCAGAATCACTTGGCTCGCAATCCGCCCCGGGGCGCCCATGATCCCGCCGCCCGGATGAGTCGCCGCGCCGCACATATACAGGTTCTGGATGGGCGTCCGGTAGTATGCCCAGCCGGGCACCGGCCGCAAAAAAAACAACTGTTCGAGCGACAGCTCGCCCTGAAAGATGTTTCCTTGCGTCAGCCCGAATTCACGCTCGAGGTCCAGTGGCGTCAACACTTGCCGCCCGATCATGATTCTTTTCAGATTGGGCGCGAATTCCGCGATCGTGTTGACCACGTTGTCGCCGAACCGTTCGCGCTGCTCGTCCCACGTGCCTTCGCCCTCCGCCAGCTTGTACGGCGCGTACTGCACGAAGCAGGAAAGCACGTGCTTGCCCGGCGGCGCGACCGATGGATCCGTCAGGCTCGGAATCACGATGTCGATATACGGCCGCCGCGAGAAGTGGCCGTATTTCGCGTCGTCGTACGCCCGCTCCATGTACTCGACGCTCGGCGAAATCGAAATCGCGCCACGCAGGTGCGTGCCGGCGCCCGGAAGACATCGAAAATCCGGCAGCGCTTCCAGCGCCAGATTCACCTTGCCGGAAGACCCGCGAAACTTGTAACGCCGCACGTCTTCCAGAAATTCAACCGGCAGCTCGTCCGGCTCGAGGAATTTCTCGAACGTTAAATGCGGGTCCACACCTGACGACACGACTGTCGCGGAGATTTCTTCCCCGTCTTCGAGCGCCACGCCGGTCGCGCGGCCGTTCCTTGCCAGAATTTTGCATACGGCGGCCTTCGTGCGGATCTCCGCTCCCGCCTCCTGCGCCGCCGCCGCGATTGCGTTCGAGATGGCGCCCGTTCCGCCGCGGCTGAAGCCCCAGGAGCGGAATGCCCCGTCAATTTCACCCATGTAGTGATGCAGTAGCACGTACGCCGTGCCCGGCGAACGAACGCCGAGAAACGTGCCGATGATCCCCGAGGCGGACATCGTCGCTTTCAGCGCGTCCGTCTCGAACCACTGGTCCAGAAACTCCGCCGCGCTCATCGTCATGAGCTGCACAAATGTGTACCGTTCGTCGGAGGAAAGCTCCTGGAATCGCTTGTAAAGTGAATAGAGCTTGTTCAGGTCGCGCGGATTCAGTGAAGTCGGATCGGGCGGAATCATCGAGAGGAGGGGCTTCACGAATCGGCACATCGGCACCATCAACTTGCTGAATTCTTCGTACGCCTCGGCGTCCACGCGCGAGTGCCGCCGGATCTCGCGCACCGTCTTCCCGTGGTCGTTCACCCGCCACAGGTAGTCGTTGTTCAGCATCGGCGTGAACGTGCCGTCGAGCGGCAGAATTTCCAGCCCGTGCCGCGGCAGGTCCAGCTCCCGAATAATCTCCGGCCGCAGGAGCGAAACCACGTAGGAGCATTCCGAGAATTGGAAGCCAGGGATGATCTCTTCGGTGACTGCCGCTCCGCCCACAATGTGGCGCCGCTCAAGGACCAGTACTTTTTTCCCGGCCCGCGCCAAATACGCCGCATTGACCAGCCCGTTGTGGCCTCCGCCGATCACCACCACGTCATACTTCTGGCTCATTCCAGCCCTTCCCGCCAACCCTCTATCACCTTGAAGCCATCCGACGGCTACCCGTCTGTCATCCTGAAGGCATCCGATCAGGATGCCTGAAGGATCTCAACGTTTACCACGCCATCCGCGCATCGGCCGTCTCGTACGCTCCCGCTCGTCGCTCGCGTCGCCCGCAGAAAGACCGCTCATTCTACTGACACCTCCGCGGCAGGACAAGTTGGCGCAATTAGCGTGGCTGCTGGCTTCTCTGCCCCCGCAACGCGCGGGTAGGGACCGCCTTTTTCACCACTTTGGTTACTCTTCCGCCGCTTTTCCACAGCCCCTCCGCGGAAATCACTTCGGCGTTCTATTCCTCTGTGGTAATATCCGACATGATACGCCACGCAACTCTTCCTTCTCGCCCCCCGCTCGCCTGCCCCCCGTGGCGGGCCACTTGCCTGCCCGCCACTTCCTGCGATAATTCCTTTCGATCCCAAACGTTCCGGACATGCTCCAGCAACCCTTTTATTTTCTCATCGTTCCGCACTCTTCCATTTTCCATACACTTCTTTTTTCACTTCAGCTTCTTTCCCCTCAATGACCTCCGAACTCTTTTGAAGAAACATGGGGGTGTGGGGGGAATCTTCCCTTTTTGCCATTCGCTCTTTCCGCTCAAATCACAATTGACCAGTCACGAATCACGTATAAGTCCTTCAGCGGCATATCGTTGTAACGCATCACGTAACGATGTGCTAACAAACGACTTACAAATCCTTTGGAATCATATCGTTGCGAACTTCTCTGCTGCTAATCCCTTTAGATACACATCGTTACGAAAAATACCGGGGTGGGTGGTGCTTTTCCACAGACGACCGTCAAATTTTGTCTCTTCTATCTCCCCCAATCTTCCAACTTTCGACTGCCGCTCCGTTTTTCCATATCACCACTGTCACCTTTACCTTCCCAGCTTCCATTTCTATAATCGCCGCGAATCCACTAGGAGGTTCGTCGTGCCCGTCGGAACCGCTTTTCACGAACGCACTTTT
>WNGJ01010134.1_pt1 | contig 10049 bp, 4 predicted proteins | sample 5400611 | NCBI WGS metagenome assembly WNGJ01 (sample SAMN13153375, study PRJNA577476) | soil metagenome | isolation source: 40 cm soil or saprolite under Garry oak tree replicate 1 | place: USA:California | collected 2016-06-15
AGCGTAGCCTGGTTCCCAGATGGAAAAACACTTGCCAGCGGTTCTATGGATGACACGCTCCAACTCTGGGATGCCCAAACGGGACGATCTATGCGAACCCTTGAGGGTCACTCAAGTTATGTTACCAGTGTAGCCTGGTCCTCGGATGGAAAAACACTTATATCTGGTGCCGCCGATGGGACGATTCGCCTCTGGGATGCACAATCTGGGCGATTTCTACGAACTCTCAATGACCACTCTGCTTCTTCTGTTTTCAGCGTAGCCTGGTCCCCGGATGGGAAAACGCTTGCATCTGGTTCCATCGATAATACGATCCGCCTCTGGGACGCACAAGCAAGGCGATCTCTACGAACTCTCAATGGCCACTCTGCTTCTGTTACCAGCGTAGTCTGGTCCCCGGATGGGAAAACGCTTGCATCTAGTTCCGTCGATAATACGATCCGCCTCTGGAATCCTGACTCAGGACAACAGACAGATATCCTCGAGGGTCATACCTCCGATGTTAATAGTGTCTCCTTTTCCTACGATGGATATCTTCTGGCCTCAAAATCCAAAGACGGAACTGTCCGCCTCTGGCGCACTGACACCTGGGAGACTGTAGCGATTCTAGGAGAATCCGCTTCAACAGTCTGGCCTCCTGGCCTAGCTTTCCATCCCAACGCCCCCATCCTGGCAACTCTTGGAGAAAAAGATACGATAATCCGCATCTGGGACCTGGATGTCGCAATCCTTTTGGGAACCCCTCCAGTTACTCCCACTGTTAACTACACCAACGCAAAGGTAGTCCTCGTAGGTGACAGTGGTGTCGGTAAGTCTGGTCTAAGCCTTGTGCTGACCGGACAACCCTTTGTCGCCACCGAGTCTACCCACGCTCGCCACGTCTGGCCTTTCGAAAGCAGAGAGGTTGAACTCGATAGCATACACAAAGAGAGACGTCAAACTTTGCTTTGGGACCTTGCTGGTCAGCCTGGCTATCGTCTCATTCACCAACTGCACTTGAACGAGATAGCTGTGGCGCTTATTCTTTTCGATGCTCGTAACGAAACCGACCCGTTCGCAGGTGTCTATCACTGGGATCGTGCGCTACGCCAGGCACAACGCATACAGGGCGATTCTGCTCTCCCGCTGAAGAAGTTTCTCGTAGCAGCGCGCATTGATAGGGGTGGCAGAAGTGCTAGTCCTGAGCGAATCGAATCCCTGGTGCGCGAATTAGACTTCGATGGCTACTTCGAGACCAGCGCTAAGGAGCAGCAAGGTATTACGGAACTAGCCGCAGCCATTAAAGAAGCTATAAATTGGACCTCGCTTCCCAAAGTGACTTCGACGGATCTCTTTCAGCAGATCAAGGCTTTTCTGATCGCTGAGAAGGAAACCGGGCGGCTACTATCTACAGCAGAAGACCTCTATCGCGCCTTCCTGAAGTCCGGTGGCGCTCCCCCAGAAACCGGGGCATTACGTGCTCAATTCGAGACCTGCATCGGACGGGTAGAGTCACGAGACCTGATTCGACGTCTCAGTTTCGGCAATCTTGTCCTACTACAGCCCGAATTGCTCGACTCATACGCCTCAGCCCTGGTCAACGCGGTGAAGGGTGAGCCGGATGGCCTGGGCAGCATAGCTGAAGAGAAGGCACGAGCAGGGAACTTCCCCGTGCCCCGGGATGAACGCCTCAAAGACAAGGCACAGGAAAAACTGCTCCTGATGGCAATGGTTGAGGATCTGCTGCGTCATGAAATCGTTCTGCGAGAGCAAGCTGATGAAGGAGCCTACCTGGTCTTCCCTTCACAATCCACGCGCGAGAATCCCGATCTGCCCGATCCAGAAGGAAAGGCCGTGATCTTTGACTTCGAGGGACCAGTACAGAATATTTTTGCAACCCTAGTTGTACGTCTTTCGCATAGTGGTGTGTTTAATAAGAGGGAGACGTGGAAAGACGCTGTAACCTTTACAGCGAGAGTGGGTGGGACATGCGGTATGTTCCTGCACAATATCGGCGAGGGACGGGGCGAGTTGACGCTCTTCTATGATAAGACCATCGGTGTGGAAACTCGCTTTTACTTCGAGGAATATGTCCACACACATCTGCAGCGCCGTGCTATTGCCGAAAGCATCCAGCGACGGCGTATCTTTGTGTGCCCTAAGTGTGGAGAGCCATTCACTGACTCTGCGGTGAGACACCGGCGTGAAGCTGGCTTCAATAGGATCAGGTGTGGCGTCTGTGATACGCAGGTCTCAATACTCGATAGAGAAGAACGGCTCACTCCAATACGCCAGTCAGTCGTCCAGGAGATGGACCATGCTGCCGATGTCCAGCGAGATCTTGCAGCAGCTGCTTCTAAGGTTCAAGGCAAAATTGCAACTGGCGACTTCGATGTGTTTCTCTGTCACAACGGTAAAGCCAAACCTACGGTGAAGGAAATTGGAGAAACGCTCAAAGAGCAGGGCATTTTACCCTGGCTGGATGAATGGGAACTACGCCCTGGATTATCCTGGCAGCGTCTTCTGGAAAAGCAGATAAGGCGCATCAAGACTGTGGCGGTGTTTGTTGGAAAGGATGGCATCGGACCTTGGCAACAGAAAGAAATTGAAGCATTCCTTATAAAATTTGCAAATCGGAATTGTCTTATAATTCCAGTACTCTTGCCAGATGCTCCCAGAAAACCACGATTGCCCATCTTTTTAGAAAACATGACCTGGGTCGATTTTCGCAAGCAAGACCCTGACCCCATGGAACGGCTGATTTGGGGCATTACCGGGGTGCATGAAAGGTTCTGATAATTCATGTGGCAATCGAAACAGGGCGGCCGCAAGGGCATGCCCCTACTATACTACGCATGAATCGGCTTGCTAGGCCCGTATATAGTAGGGGCATGCCCTTGCGGCCGCCCTCGGACTGGGGTAGTGGCCACCTGCGCCGATCATTCGCATCGGATTTCTCATCCCCTCTTCATATACCCCACCAACTCCTCCCTTCTCACCTCCACCTGCTTACTCTCCGTCCCCAGACCCTCCGCCTGCAGATCCTTAACCGTCACAAAACCACCCTCCAACTCTTTCTCGCCAATCAGCACCGCATAAGCTGCCCCAGAGTTATTGGCCTGCTTCATCTGTGACTTCGCGCTGCGGTCACCATAAGCCATCTCCGTCCTGATGCCAGCATGACGTAATTCTGCTACTGTTCGCACCGCAGCTTCCTTGTACTCTGGTGTCTTGCCGAAGTAGACTGCAAAGGCCAGTGGCCGCTCTTCTTCTCGTGGGGTGATCTTCTGCCTTTTCAGTTCCTGGATGACACGCTCAATACCTGCGCCAAAGCCAATACCGGGTGTATGAGCGCCGCCGAGTATTTCAGCCAGCCCATCATAGCGTCCACCACCAACAAGCGCCAGTTTGTCCAACCCTGAAGTGAACTCAAACACCGTACGCGTGTAATAATCCAGCCCGCGCACGATCAGTGGATCAAGCTCAAAAGGTACATCGTACGCGCTTAGAAAACGCTGCACTGCCGCAAAATGTTCGCGACAAGGCTCGCACAGGTAATCCACTATCTTCGGCGCAGCAGCGATCTTCGCCTGATCCTGAGGCTCTTTGCAATCCAGCAAACGCAGCGGATTCTTGTAGAAGCGCACCTGGCAATCCTGGCAGCACTCACTCAGCAACGGGCGGTAGTAATCCCTCAATCGCTCGATGTATTGGGGGCGGCAGTTACCGTCGCCGATGCTGTTAATGAAAACACGGATGTGTTTCAAACCCAGGCGTGCATAAAAGTCGTAGAGCAGGCCAATCATCTCTGCATCAATCGCCGGGTCGCCATCGCCTAATGCCTCGCACCCAAATTGGTGATGTTCGCGTACCCGCCCCGCCTGTGGCTTTTCGTGGCGAAACATCGGCTCATTCAAGTAGTAGAGTTTGACTGGCTGTGCCAGTTGAAACATGCCATGCTCCAGGTAAGCGCGTACAACCCCTGCCGTTCCCTCCGGGCGCAGCGTCAAGTTGGTGCGATTGCCCTCCTTATCGGCGCGGTCGTCAAAACTATACATCTCTTTTTCAACGATATCGGTGCCTTCACCAGTCGTTCGCGAAAAGACAGCCGTCTCTTCCAGTATTGGCGTCTCGATACGCCGGTATCCATAGAGATTTGCCACTTCTATAGCTACCCGTTCGACCATGCGCCAGTAGGGTTGCTCATCGGGCAGAATATCTTTGAAGCCTTGCAAGGCCTTAAATTGTTCGGGCATGACTTGTTCCTTCTCTCACATCTGTGATAATGCGTAACTATTATAGCAGATTGCTTCCTGATTCCCAACTATTCTGTTACAAGCTGAATGCACGACACGTTTCTTTAATGGAGATAATAGAATCGGGAGACATTAAATGACCCAGACAAGTGGGGCCAAAGGGCTAACCAGCGAAATAAAACAACATGACGACACAAAACAAAAATCAAAGCCGATTCCTTGGCTACAGCGTCTTGTGTCTTACTTCTCCTCAAATTGGCTGCTATGTATACTCATAGGCGCTATTGCCCTTGGATTCAACCTCTACCGCCTGGGAACTCCCAGTATCTGGTACGACGAAGCTTTCTCGGTTGAACTGGCGCGTCAACCCCTCCCGCTGATCTGGCATATCGTCTGGGGGCGAGAGCCAAATATGGAGCTCTACTACCTGTTTCTCCACTTCTGGTTGGGGTTCACTGGCTTTCTGGGACTACTGCCAACAGAATTCGTGGTGCGCTTCCCCTCGGCGATATTTGCTGCCCTTAGTTCAGTTATGGTCTTTCTTCTGGGGCGTCGTTTCTTAGGCATCACTGCTGCAATTGTTGCTTCTGGCCTTTATCTGCTCAATGACTTGCAACTCTTGTATGCTCAGCAAACACGTTCTTATAGCCTGCAACTCTTGCTTGTCTGTGTCGCCTGGTATGCTCTCTTAGTTGCGCTTACTCAAGAATCTCATCAGAAACGCTGGTGGGCATGCTTCATTGTCGCGACAACCTTAGCAGTGTATGCTCATCTCTTCAGCCTGCTGATACTCCTTGCGCAGATAGTGACCTTTGGCGGTCTACTGGTCCTGCCAGGCCCCTGGCGTGAAAAAGTGCGTCACCAATTGGTTGCATTCATTGTGAGCCTTGTCAGTACCGGCGTGCTGATTATACCCATGCTGCTTGTAAGCCTCCACGGCTCAAAAACAGGATGGCTTCCCCCGCCACATCTGCATGATATCTACAGCCTCTTTCTGACCATCAGCGCGTACAACTACCTATACCTGTTCCTGATGCTTGGATTTTGTGCCCTTGGCATACTTGTTTCGATGCTCGTTTATCTGCTCCATGGCAAACAACTTGTGAATCCAATTGCGCTAAGCAAAAGTAGTGATGACAAACGTGAATCAATGGTGCTACAGCGCTTGCCAGTAGCCTTTGCCTTTCTATGCTGGTTAGTTGTGCCCATAGTTGTCAGCTATTTTATTTCTAAAGGGTCAACTCACATCTTTTCGAGTCGTTACCTTGTGATCGTCCTCCCGCCACTGTTCTTACTGGTTGGCCTGGCCATTGCATCACTGCGCTGGCGTACAGTCCAGCTAGCGCTGACCCTGGCATTGTTTTTGATCGCTTTGTACAATGTTCCCCTCTATTACAAAAGTGCCCAGGTAGAAGATTGGAACTCCACCGTACACTGGCTGGAACAACGCTACCAGCCAGGGGATGGCCTGGTCTGTTACAACAATGCGCAAGGCTGCCAGATTCCCGTAGAATACTACCTGCACGCCTATCCTGGCGCCGCGCACTTTACTGACGACTCTCCTGGCGTCCATTCATGGAATACCTTTGGCCCTGCTAATCCCAATCCAGGCTATGGAGCGGCCGTCAATACAAACGCCCTTGCCGCTTTCGGAGCAAAACACTCTCGACTCTTCTTCATTAAAGGTCGCGTTGCCAACGATACCGAAGCATCTAAAGCAATGGCTGCCCAGCAATGGCTGGATAGTCACTACCACCTGCTTGGTCGCATCGTGACTCCTACTGTCACCATCAGCCTCTATTCCACCAATGTAACGTAAACCAGTGGTTTGTTACATCCAAATGCAGAGAATGCCTTCACTTGCGCTTTCTCAAGCGATGAGTGGTAGACCAAGCACGTAGAATATCATGAAGACGACCTGCAAAGCAGCAAAGAGATTGAGAACCAGAAAGTGGCGTGCTGGTTGTCTGTCTTGATTACTCCATAAGGCCAGGAGCATCAATGCGGGGAAAATAACCAGGTAGTAGCGACTTATGCTGTTAATGCTAGCTGTTAAAAGTGGCATCAGGACCATGACAGACATATAAAGGGTATAAATCATGGGCAGTCTGCGCAATGACCAGATTGTGAAGCCGAAGAAAACGCCTATCGTGATGATATTCAGCAGCCAGAAATTCCAGTCCATTGGGTTGGGAGGGAGGGGATGGCTTAGTGCATTGGCAAGTAATTGCCAGGGATATTCAAGATACCGTCCCCATCCGACGTGATGGTTATGGATTGTTGCCAGAAAATCTCCAGTTTTTATTTTGGAGTAGATGAGAAATGGCGCCAGCCCAAAGGGAATGAGAGCGACGGCAAAGAGATTTGACCAATTCTGAAGCTTCTGCGCTGACAGAAACGGCCCCCAAAGGCGTGAGTATAACCAGTTGTATGCTTTCTGTGGCAGCGTCATCCCATTCATATCGGGTAAAGGCGAATAGCGGTCACTGAGCACTTGCCAGTATTCCCACGCAACTGGCACGACAAGTAAGAACCCCTGTATGCGGGCAAGCGAGGCTAATGCTCCACATACACCTGCCAACCACCAACTCCGCCGGCGCGCATAATAGATGCACGCTATAGCACAGGCGAGGAAAATCGACTCAGGATAAACTGCTGAGAGATAGAAACTCGTAGGGAAGAGGGCCAGATAGATGACCGTGCGAGAAGCAATGCGCGAGCCAATTTCGCCGCGTACCAGCCGGTAAAGATAGGTAACCGCTACCAATCCTGCTATATTGGAGACCACTATGCCCGCTATGTCGAATGCTGAATCACTTGCGCCGAAGAGATGTCCAATGGGATAGATAAGCATGGGATAAAGTGGAAGAAAGATCCAATTCGACGTTGTACGCAAGGTATAGGCAGCCCAATAGCCATGCTCGGCGATATCGACGTAGAATCCCCCATCAAAGTGTTTCCACATTAGCCAGAGCGTATCGGGGAAATGGGTGTTCAAACTGATCGGGGGCAGGAGCGGATTACTTTTGAGCAAAGGCAACAAATAGAAGTCCGCGAGTAGCCCGACCAGGACAAGTACCAGGCGAGTGCATAAGTAAGGGAGCAGTGCCTCGTACCACAAGGAGGGCACGGTACCACTCTGTTGGAGAGGTGAAGTTGGTTGTGTATCGACTTCTCTCTCTTGCCTGATCAAAAATCTGCCTGCGACTTTCATTTGCATACTATCATATGGGAAAGAACGTCTTGTACAACCCAGGGTAACCAGCTTTTGGGGTTCTAAGTACTATTACTGAGAGAAGTAAGCAGAAATACTCAAAGAGAGTTGTTTGGCAGGATCGTTGCAACCTGGAGCAGGATGATAAAGAGGCACACGCCGTACATCTTCCGCGAATTGAGCATCATTAAGCATCGAGTAGAAGTTGAGTCGCGTTGCTATGTGTGCTACGATTACTATACAAAATAACCTGACACCCAATATATCCAAAAACCGAGGAACCTATCGTGTCCGAAACCTTTGAAGAACTCTATGCCCTACAGCTCAAAGACGTATTCAAAACCTATGCCCAGCAACAACTAGACCAGGGAACCGATGGGCTTGCCTCCAGCCACGCCTATGCAGAGCAAGGCAAACCAGAATTTACCCTTGCTTTCCTATTGCTCATTGACTTGCCCGAAGACGAAAAACGCGAACTGCTTGCCCATGCATACGAGCGACGCGCCGCCCTCTCCGAGGAGAAAGCCCAACAACTCAACATCCAGTTTCACAGACCTTTCCCACTCATCAAATTAGAAGCGCAAAAAGATCGCCAGGCAGCCCGCTCAATCCGACAAGGCAAACACGTGCGCCTCGTTTCCACCCAACTTCCACCCACCCCCTGACGCTATCACTCAATCAGGTGCGACCTTCTCGTAATTATGATTGTGGCCGGAGTGGAGTTGGGTCCCTGTGGTGAGGTGGTCTCCTAACCTCTGTAAGAATTGCCAATCGCCCAGCGTATATAGTATGTAGATTGTGAACTATTCCATATTCAATCCTTCCTAACTCTGGTATGATCTAATGGGATACTCTTGAACTTATTTAGAGCAAATTGAGTGACATATCGTGAACTGTTTACATCCAAAAAACCCTCATGAAAATAAGGAATCACGTTCCATATCACCTGGTGTTCCCACCGGGGCTTTGTCGGGCATTTCCACGGCCAAAACCTCAATGGCAGTACAAGAACAGGTGGCATGCCGCTTTTGCAAATATTTACTACAGGGAGCATTGCTGGGCGATTGCCGTGTCACACGTCTAATTGGCTCAGGCGCATTTGGCGACGTCTATGAAGCCGAGCAACTGCCGCCGTTAAGTCGACGTGTGGCAATCAAGGTGATGTCGCTTGACCGTGTTGCAGACGGCAAATCCGCAGAACTCTTCGCGCGTGAAGTCGGAGCAATTGCCGCGCTTGATCATCCCAATATTTTGCCCGTACTTCGCGTCGGTTCGCTAGAGGATGGGCGCTCCTATCTCGTAATGAAGTATGCCGCGCACGGCTCACTGCAAAATTATTGCCAGTTAACTCCGCAGAACCTCTCAATTTTACCTACAATCACACCTGATAATGCGCAAAGCGTCCCTGACGAATCGATGGCTGTTGTCGACAATACGGTTCTCATTGCTGACCCGGTAAATCCCCTGGCAGATATCGGTGACCCTGTAGCATCGCATCAAGGAGAAGACACTGCACATGTTATTGCGGTGAAGCCAGAAACGTCCAACTCAAGCGAATCTTCGATGTTGACTCCTCAGCAGATATTACCCTATGTAGAGGGTGCTGCGGCAGCTCTGCAATATGCCCATGCCCATGGTATCATTCATCTGGATGTGAAACCCGCTAATTTATTGTTGGATGGCGAAGACCGCCTTATGTTGGCAGATTTTGGCGTCTCTGCTCTCTTAGATGGCTATACACACGCCTCATTACATGCTTATGTAGGCACTCCCGTCTATACCGCCCCCGAACAGTGGTTGGAGCAACCACGGGCTGCCAGTGATCAATATGCGCTGGCGGTGACCTGCTACCAGCTACTCGCGGGACGTGCTCCTTTCATGGGCAACCTCTATTCGATCATGCATGGACACCTGCAAGCCACTCCGCCTCCTTTGCGCGAGTTCAACCCGTTTATCCCGCCACAAGTCGAAGCTGTCATCCTGCGTGCCCTTGCCAAAGAGCCGGGGGAACGTTATGAAGATATGCTCGCCTTCGCGCGAGCGTATCGAGGTGCATTGGAGGGTACCGCCAGCGCGCAAACGGACAATCAGCAGCATACCAATGCATCTGAAATTACCGGGCAAACTGCCGACCTGGCGAGATTATATACACTTGAACCCGCAGCTTCGACTACAGTCTCTTCTGATACAACTGCGTTGCGGGATGAAACACAACATACAGCAAAGCAGGAGCCTGGTCACATAAAGATAATTCAAGGTGAGCGTACCTCTGCTAAAACTGAATGGGGACCGCCAGAAGCAAAAGTGTTCCCTCCCAAAAAGAAAGGACGCATAGTAGGATTGTCTCTACTTCTGCTGCTTCTTCTATCGGGGAGCATTCTGGGTGGGCTGCGGGTCATCAATCCCTGCCTTTTAGGTGTTTGTCCTGCTTTGAAGCTCAGCACATCTGAAGTAGACTTCGTCAATAACGATTCACAATCTGTCAAAATTTCCAATACAGGTGCAGCAGACCTGCACTGGAGCGCTTCCATTCAGGGTAGTGCCTCGTGGCTGGCCCTCTCCCCATCAGCAGGTACGCTTTCTCCTGGCAAAACATCTAC
>WNGJ01010720.1_pt1 | contig 10049 bp, 8 predicted proteins | sample 5400611 | NCBI WGS metagenome assembly WNGJ01 (sample SAMN13153375, study PRJNA577476) | soil metagenome | isolation source: 40 cm soil or saprolite under Garry oak tree replicate 1 | place: USA:California | collected 2016-06-15
CGCGATCCATGTAGACGAGCGCGAGATTGTTGTTCACAACGGGATCCTCCGGCTCCTTCTTGAGCTCCGCTTGCCAGAGCGTGGACCCGTCACGCCACTCGGCATTGCGCGTCCAGGACTTCGCGCCCAGGGCGAGCCCGGCCAGCATTACGCCCGCGCGAGCCGGCAGCGCGAACGCGGCTACACGCGAGCCCGGCCGCACGCGTTCGAGCGCGGCAGCGACGCCGATGCCCGCGGCGATACAGAAGCCTGCCGAGGGCAGGTACAGGAGCCGTTCGGCCATCAGAACGCCGATCGGAACGATGTTCAAGACGGGGAGCAGGGCGATGAATACCCACAGGATACCCGCCCCGACGACGGGCGCGCGCCGCAACGAGACGATCCCGAGCGCCAGCACAGCGAGCCACGCGAGGGTATCGAGCAGGCAGGTGGGCGTGAAGGTGAGCGCGTACGGAATCCGGCTCGAGTAGTAGAAGTCCAGGCCCAGCGGGAACGGCCACCGGCACGCCGCCGCCGGCCGGCCGCAGCACGACGTACAAGGCGACGGCGCACGCCATCCCGCCGGCGAGCAGCGCCCCGCGGGCCAACGACCGGCGGGGGGGGGCCCCGGGCGGGCTGAACCCGGGCCGCGCTTCGAGGCCTGCCGCAGTCGGGAGCGCGACGGCGATCAGCCCGAAGAGAAGCGGCGTCGCGGCCGCGTTCTCTTTGGAGAGGACACCCGCGGCGAGCGCGGCGAGCGCGGCGGGATAGCGCCAGCGAGCGCGCTGCCTGGTGCACGTCAGATAGAGACAGGCGAGCGCCCCGGCGGCGGCGAGCAGCTCGGCGCGCCCCACGAGGCCCGTCACCGCTTCGACGTGCACCGGGTGGACGGCGAAGAGCAGGGCTCCGAGGAGGGGCCCCCCTCCTAAAGCCTTCCCCGACGCGCCGGCGGGCGACGCGCTCCACAAGAGCGCCCCGAGCTGGAACACGAGGACGCTGCACACCAAGTGGAGGAGCAGGTTACCAAGATGGTAACTGAGAACGTTCGGGCCGCTCATGTCGTAGTTGATCGCGTACGACAGCATCGTCACGGGCCGGTACAGGCCGGCGTTGGCGCCGCGCAGCGCCGCGTTATAGGGCTCGACGAAGATGGCCGGAACGTTGCGCAGGCTCTTGATGAGGCTGTTGTCGAAGATGACCCAACCGTCGTCCAGCACAGGGGCGTTGTGCAGCGTATTGGCGTAAACTAGTGCTGCCACCAATGCGACGAGCCGTCGCGGGTGCGCGAGTGCCAGTCGAACGAGGGAGCTCACGATGGACCGTGAATATATCATCCGGCTCGGCGTTACCCTCGCGCTCGCCGCCGCGTGCCGCACCGGCACCCAACCGCCCGCCCCCACCGCTGCCGTCGTCCCCCCCCCCCGGGCGGGCTACGACCCCGCGCGCGATCTCGGACCGCTGTTCCAGGATGTCCAGCTCTCGCAGGTGTTCCCGGACTCCAAGACCTTCGTCGACGCGCGGCCGCTGCTTGCTCCGGCGGCGGTCGCCGAGCGCTACGCCGCCACGCGCGGCTCCGCGGGGTTCAGCCTGCGGGCCTTCGTAGCGCAGTACTTCGAGCTGCCGCGACCGGCCGCGGACAGCTTCAGTACGGACACCTCGCAGACCATGGAGCAGCACATCCGCGCGCTGTGGCCCGTCCTCACGCGCGCTCCCCCCCCCCTCCCTCCTGCGGTACCAGATGTGGCGGCCGCACGCTCGTCGCTGATCCCACTCCCTCGCGCCTACGTCGTCCCGGGCGGCCGCTTCCGCGAGGTCTACTACTGGGACTCCTACTTCACAATGCTCGGCCTCGTCGCCAGCGGCCGGACCGACCTCGTGCGCAGCATGCTCGACAACTTCGCCTATCTCATTCGCACCGTCGGGCACATCCCGAACGGCAACCGCACGTACTACTTGAGCCGCAGCCAGCCGCCGTACTTCGCCGCCATGGTGGGGCTGTACGCCGCGGCGACGGACACGACGCAAGCGCTCCGCTACTTGGACGCGCTCGAGGCGGAGCACGCCTTCTGGATGGAGGGCGCGGAGCGCCTCGCGCCGGGCGAGGCTCATCGTCGCGTCGTGAGGCTCCCCGACGGAGCGCTGCTCAACCGCTACTGGGACGACCGGCCGGAGCCCAGGCCGGAGTCGTACCGCCAGGATTACGAGCTGGGTCAGACGGTCCCCGCGGCGCAGCGCGAGGCGTTCTATCGCAACGTCCGGGCCACGGCCGAGAGTGGCTGGGACTTTTCCAGCCGCTGGATGCGGGACCCGACTGACCTGCGGACGCTGGAGACGACGGAGCTGGCGCCGGTGGATCTCAACAGTCTTCTGTATCACGCCGAGCGGATGATCGCCGCGTTACGGTCCTTCCGCGGGGCTCGGGGCGACGGGGCCGTCGCCCGCCGATTCCTGCGGGGGGCTGAAGACCGTCGTCGCGCCCTGGTCGCGACCGCGTACGATCCCGCCTCCGGGTTCTTCTACGACGTCCGCTGGCGGAGCGGCGAGCGGGTCACGGACCGCCCGACCTTGGCGGCCGCGGTTCCGCTCTTCGTCGGGCTCGCGAGCCCGGAGCAGGGTGGCGCGGTAGCCACGCGCCTCGAGCGGGATTTCCTCAAGGCGGGCGGGTTCGTCACGACGCTGATCGCCTCGGGTCAGCAGTGGGATGCCCCCAACGGGTGGCCGCCGTTGCAATGGCTAGCGATCGAGGGGGTGCGGCGCTACGGCCGCGCCGACCTCGCCCGCGTCGCCCGCGATCGCTGGCTCGCCCTGAACCGGCGCACCTATCGCACCACGGGGAGGATGACGGAGAAGTACGACGTCGTCGATCCGAACGCCCGCGCCGGGGGCGGTGAGTACCCGACGCAGGACGGATTCGGGTGGACCAACGGCGTCGCGCTGGCGCTGATCGCCGATTGACCGGGCGCCGCGCGAGTGCGGTATTGAGGAGCATGCCGAAGGGACCCGTCGGTTTCCTCCACCGCATCCTGGGACGCCTCCTCGACGCTCCTCGCGCCAAGGACGTGAAGGCGGTGGTGTTCGATCCGGTCACCTCGCTGCCCACCCTCTCGGCCCTCCTGCCACACATCCGCAAGGTCCTGGCGCAACGCAAGGGCGTCGGCCTCCTCGCGGTCAGCATCGCCCAGTTCTCCAAGCTGGAGGAGATCTACGGCTGGGAGAGCTTCGACGAGATCGTGCGCGGCGTCGCGGCCTGTCTCAAGGCCACCAAGGACGCGGCGCTGCGCAAGGAAGATGCCCTGGCGGAGCTCACGGTGAACGGCAACATCTTCGTCCTCATCCTGGCCCCGCCGCGCCGCCGGCGCACCATTGCCAGCGCCGATCTGCTGGCGCTCAAGCGACGTGTGTCCAAGCGCCTCGAGACCTACCTCAGCGACACGATGAACCCGGAGCTGCTGCGGCGCTTCGGCTACTTCATCGGGGCCGCCGTGATGAAGAAGGATTCTTCAGTCCGGGTGGAGCGTTTGTTGTACCGAACCATCGACGAGGCGTTGAGCGTCGCCGCCACCGAGCAGGAACGGACGCGGCGCTCCCGCGCCCGCGAGCTCAAGGCCATCATCGATCGGAAGCGGATCGCCACCGTCTATCAACCGATCGTCGACCTCACCTCGCGGTCGGTGATCGGCTACGAGGCGTTCAGCCGTGGTCCCAAGGGAGCCCTCGAATCACCGGACACCCTGTTCCAGGTCGCCTACGAGGCCGAGCTGATCTGGCAGCTGGAGCGGCTGTGCCGGGAGCGGGCCCTGCGCGGGCTGCCGCGTCTGAAACGCCACCAGCTCATGTTCGTCAACCTCGAGCCCACCTGCGTGTTCGACCCGTTGCTCACGGCCGGCCCGTTCGTCCGCCGCTTCGCTCGTCGCGTCGTGTTCGAGATCACGGAGCGCGCCGCCATCACCGATTTCCCGACCTTCCGGCAGGCGGTGCAGCTGTTGAAGCGCTCGGGCTTCAAAGTCGCGGTCGACGACGTGGGCTCGGCGTACTCCGGCCTCCGCGTCGTGTCGGAGATCGAGCCGGATTTCATCAAGCTCGACATGCAGCTGACGCGGGGCGCGGACAACGATCAAATCAAGCGCCAGCTGATCGGAGCGGTCGCCAAGTTTTCGGCCGACGCAGGCGTGCCCCTCATTGTAGAAGGTGTCGAAACGCCCGCGGAGCTGGCTGCGGTGCAGGGGCTGGGCATCCGGCTGGCGCAGGGATTCCTGTTCGGAGCGCTGGCGGCGCTCCCGGGCAAGGGACGGCTGACGCTGCCGGCAGCGGTGGCTGCTCGCTAGCCGGGAACTGCGCGGCCCGGGCGAGTGTTTGAGGTTCGACACTAAGTCAGGAGATCGATCGGTGCGGCCAATTCTGGGACTGATGCTCATGCTCGCCACCACGGCGAGCGCTCAGGCAGCCCCCGCCACGGCCGTCTTTGCCGGCGGCTGCTTCTGGGGAGTGGAAGGCGTATTCGAGCATGTGAAGGGCGTGCTCTCCGCCACCGCGGGGTACGCGGGAGGTTCGGTGGAGTCGCCTTCCTACGCGCAGGTTTCGACGGGTACCACCGGCCACGCGGAGTCGGTGCGCGTCACCTACGATCCCTCCCAGGTCACCTACGAGCAGCTCCTGGAGGTGTTCTTCACCGTCGCCCACGATCCGACCCAACGGAACCGGCAAGGCCCGGACGTCGGAACGCAGTACCGGTCCATCGTCTTCTACAGCGATTCGCTGCAGCGCCGCATCGTGCAGGGCTACGTCGCCGGGTTGACCGCCCGAAGAGCCTACCAGGCGCCCATCGTCACCGAGATCGTACCTCTGGAGACTTTCTACCCGGCGGAAGCCTACCACCAGCACTACATGGCACGGCACCCGCACGCGCTGTACATCGTCTACAATGACGCCCCCAAAGTGGAGAACCTGCGGCGCGACCTTCCGGGCCTGTATCGCGAGCCGCCCAAGGAGTAGGACGCGATGTCCATCCGGCCCATCAAACGGATCGTTCAGTCGCAGCCCACCATCGAGGGCGCCGGTGTGAGGTTGCGGCGCGCCTTCGGCTTCGGCGACACGGGCGACTTCGACCCGTTCCTGCTGTTGGACGACTTCCGCAACGAGCACCCTGAGGACTACCTCGCCGGCTTCCCGTGGCATCCCCACCGGGGGATCGAAACCATCACGTACGTCCTGAGCGGCAGCGTGCAGCACGGCGACAGCCTGGGCAACCGCGGCACGCTCGCTGACGGTGACGTGCAATGGATGACGGCGGGCTCAGGGATCCTCCATCAGGAGATGCCGCGGGGCGACGCGCGCGGCCGGATGCACGGCTTCCAGCTGTGGGCCAATCTGCCGCGCGACCTCAAGATGACCGATCCGCGCTATCAGGACATCCTGGCCCGCGACATTCCCGAAGTTGTGGACGACGACGGGACGCGCGTGCGCGTCGTATGCGGCGAGTTCTGGGGGAAGCGCGGTCCCGTCGAAGGAGTCGCCGCCGATCCGCGCTATCTCGACGTGTGGGTGCCGCCGCGGGTGCGCAAGACGCTGGCCGTCGAGTCGTCCCGCCACGCCTTCGCCTACGTCTTCGAGGGCAGCGGCACCTTCCGCGATGCGTCGGCGCCGCGCGGCGTCCTCACGGAGCAAGTCGGCGAAGGGGTGGGGGCGAGCGACGCCCTGGTGCGCGAGCTCACCGGCAATCGCTCGCTCGTGCTGTTCGACTCGGGCGACGAGATCACGGTCCAGGCGGGCGAGGAGGGGATCCGGTTCTTGCTCGTCTCGGGGCGACCGCTCGAGGAGCCGGTCGCTTGGCAGGGGCCGATCGTGATGAATACGCGAGAAGAGCTGCGGCGCGCCTACGCCGAGCTCCAGGACGGCACGTTCATCAAGCATCGTTGAAGAACGTCGACGTCTGACCGGTAGCTTCGGTCACGCGTCATCCGGGACACGCGTTGCAACGAGCGACCCGGGTGTTGCGCCGACGCGACGCGTACCGATATCGTAGGACCGCTCAAGGGCGAACACTCAGCGTGAGCCACGCACGCTGCCCTAGGGTCCTTTTCCCGCCCGAATCGCGACCGCGCCTCCGTGTGGCCACGGGTCCCCCTGTCCCTGGAGGACGCCATGTCCCGACATACTCACGCCACGCTGTCCCGCGTGGCGCTGCTCGGCTTCGTCGTCGCCTGTAGCGATCAGCCACCCACTTCACCACCCCCCGAGCCGCCGCCGACGGACCTGCTCGGCGTTGCGCCTGCCGTTGGCCAGCCCCTGCGACTCCTGACTTCCGATCAACTCAATCTGTTCCAGGTCGGCAGCGGCGTGTTCCAGACGGTGTTCACGCCCGAGAACGGCCTCGGTCCCCTGTTCAACTCCACCGGTTGCGCCTCGTGCCATGAAAACCCGGTCGTGGGCGGCAACGGCTCGAACGATCCGGCGGAAGGCGGGGAAGACGTGGAGCTGCATGCCACGGCTTTCCAAGGCGGCGCGTGCGACGATCTCAGCGCCGTGGGCGGCCCGGTCATCCAGCAACAGATGACGCCGGCGCTGCACGACGCGCTGGGAATGGACGCGGAGCCCGTGCCTTCGCAGGCGACCGCGACGGGACGGCGCACGACGCCGGACCTGTTCGGCTTCGGGCTGCTCGATGCCGTGCCCGACGCGGAAATCATGGCGTTCGCGGACCCCGATGATCGGAACGGCGACGGTATCTCGGGGCGCCCCAACCGCACGCCCGACGGACGCATCGGCCGTTTCGGCCGCAAGGCCCAGGTCGCCACGCTCCGTGAGTTCACCTCGGCCGCGTTCGTCATGGAGATGGGGATCACGAATCCGGAGCTCGAGACGGAGCAGACTGTCGGGGGTGAGCCCCTGCCCGCGGGCGTCGATCCGACCGGCGAGCCGGAGATCTCTCAGGATGCCCTGGTTGCAACGGACGCGTTCGTGCGGTTCCTCGCGCCTCCGCCCCGGCAGCCGCTCGACCTGGTCGGCCAAATCGGCGCCTTCGAGTTCCTGGGGATCGGGTGTGCGTCGTGCCACTTGCCGGTGCTCGTGACCGGTCCCAATCCCATCGCCGCATTGAGTCTACGAGTCGTGCCGGCCTACACCGACTTGTTACTGCACGATATGGGCGCGGATCTGGCCGACATCTGTCTCGGCCAGGCCCTGCCGTCCGAGTTCCGGACCGAGCCGCTGATGGGCCTGCGCTTCGCGACGGCCTTCCTGCACGATGGGCGGGCGACCACGATCGCGGACGCGATCTCGCTGCACGGCGGGGAAGCCACCGCGGCCCGCGGGCGCTTTCTGAGGTTGTCGTCGTTTGCGCGCGGCGCCCTGTTGAAGTTCTTGAGCAGCTTGTAGGTGTCGCTTGCGAGCGGGCTCCACCACGCCAGCGTGGTGGGGCCCGTTACGCAGCGAGCCGTCTCCCGTCGGGCTCCGCTACGCGGGTCTTGACCGGTTTCCAGCGGCCGCACACGGGGCAGCCCACGTAGGTCCGCCCCAGCCAATCGGTCTCGTGCTGCAGTCGGTGCCGGCAGCGTCTCGCCCCGGCCGACCGACGGGGCTCGCTGGTGTGTCTCCGGCGCATCGTCTTGCCACCGCTCATAAGCGTTGTGACAACGGCGCCCGGCTCGCTATGGTTCCACCCACCCGTTGACTAATCAACTTATCTTGATATATGTTGCCGTCGTGACCACGGCCACCCTCCCGGGGACTCGCGCCGCCGCGCGCCGGTTCCATGCTCTGTCTGACCCGACCCGCGTCGAGATCGTCGCCCTGCTCTCGCACGGGGAGCGCTGCGTGTGCGAGCTGCAGCACGCGCTCGGCGCGGCACAGTCTCGGCTCTCGTTCCACTTGAAGACACTCAAAGATGCCGGGCTGGTGACGGACCGCCGTGAGGGGCGCTGGGTCCATTACGCGTTGAACCGCGAGGCCCTGGGTGAGGTGGCGGCGTTCGCCCAGGCAGTGAAGCCCGGGAGCCACCTCGGGAGCTGCGTCCAAGCCTGTTGCGCGGAGAGACTCCGATGAGCGATGAACGGTTGAAGGAAGCCGTCCGGCAGAAGTACGGGGAGGCCGCGCTGCGCGTGCGCGAGGGGCAGCAGGGGACGTGCGGTCCCTCCGCCTGCGGCTGCGATCCCGTGAGCGCGAACCTCTACGACGCGGCCGAGACGGCGGGGCTGCCCGAAGGCGCAGTCCTCGCTTCTCTCGGATGCGGGAATCCAACGGCCCTGGCCGAGCTGCACGAGGGGGAGACCGTGCTCGACCTGGGCTCAGGCGGCGGTATCGACGTCCTCCTGTCCGCGAAGCGCGTGGGCGCGACGGGCAGGGCCTACGGCCTCGACATGACGGACGAAATGCTCGCTCTGGCTCGCGAGAACCAGCACAAGGCTCGCGTCCCGAACGCCGAGTTCCTCAAGGGCGAGATCGAAAATATCCCGCTGCCTGAAGGCTCGGTGGACGTCATCATCTCGAACTGCGTGATCAACCTGTCGGCGGACAAGCAGCGGGTGCTGCGGGAGGCGTTCCGCGTCCTCAGGCCGGGCGGCCGGCTCGCGATCTCGGACGTGGTGGTGCGGGGTGAGATGCCGACCGAGGTCCGGCGTAGCATGGAGCTGTGGGTCGGATGCGTGGCGGGAGCGCTGGAGGAGCGGGAGTACCAGCGGCTGCTCGCGGCAGCGGGGTTCGTGGACGTCGGCATTGAGCCCACGCGGATCTACGAGTTTGCGGACGCGCAGGCGGTGCTCGCCGGAGCAGGTCTCGAGGCCGACGTTCTGGCACGGGAGGTGGGCGGGCGCATCATGGGGGCATTCGTGCGGGCTCGGAAGCCGGCATGACGGCGCCGGCCGCGCCGCCGCGTCCCTGGCGTGTGCTGTTCGTGTGCACCGGTAATTCGGCCCGAAGCCAGATGGCCGAAGCGATCCTCAACGCGAAAGGGAAGGGGCGCTGGGCCGCGGCGAGTGCGGGCTCCGAGCCCGCCGCACGAGTGCATCCTTACGCGACAGCGACCCTCGAGGAGTTCGGCATCCCCTGGGCCGGTCACCCTCCCAAGAGCGTCGCTGGGCTCGAACGCGAGCCGTGGGACTTCGTGATCACCGTGTGCGATCGCGCCAAGGAATCGTGCCCGGTGTTTCCCGGCCAACCCGTCCTGGCACACTGGGGGATGCCCGATCCCGCCCTGGTCGAGGGGGATGACCAGGCCAAGCGGGCCGCGTTCAGGGAGGCGTTCCTGCTGATCGAGCGGCGAATCGAGCTGCTGCTCGCGATCGGAGCCCCCGAGGCCGGGGTCAACTCCCAGTAGCGAAGCGGACGGCGCCGAGCTCGCTCAGGCCGGCCAGAGCCGCCTCGAGCTCGCCGGGGCCAAGGCCGGCGGCCCGCGCCAGCTGCTCGGGTGTGCGGCGGCCGTCGGCGAGCTCGACGACCCGGGCCACGACGCTGTCGGCGAGGGCCACCGTGACCCGACCGTGGCGCGACCGGGCGACCAGGAGGGTGATGGGTCGCGCCGGCGCCTGCGGGACGTCCGCCCAGGGGCCGAGCAGCTGCGGCAAGATCGCCGGGAGATCGTAGGCGAGCTCGAGCAAGGCCGTTCCCTCGACGGTTTCGGGGGCGCCGTCGTCGGGCCCCGGCGGCTCGTCGTCCCGCCACACGCGCGGGCCTGCCTCCGCGATCATCATGGCGCTCTCGTATCGGAGTAGCTCCTCCAGATAGGGAACGCGGGCGGCTGCGGTGCCCTGCACCACGTAGCCCGCGACCAAGCCTGCCACGGCGCGGGCCGTGTCCCGATCGCCGAGTACCATCGTGGGGAGGAACGCGTCGAATGCCGGGCTCCGGAGCACGGCCTCGGGGCGCCGCCCGGTGACGCGCGCCAGCGCCCGCGAGTACTTGAAGAAGTGGACGATCCGCTCGTGATAGAAGTGCCGCGCCAGGAAGCGGGCGAACCGCTCCACCCGCACCGGGTCGGCGAGCGCGCGCTGTTGCCACTCGCGCGACGCCCGGAACGGGCCGTCCGCGAGCGCCCGCAGCACGATGTCTTGCAGGGCTCGGTCGCTCACAGCGCTTCC
>WNGJ01019740.1_pt1 | contig 10048 bp, 10 predicted proteins | sample 5400611 | NCBI WGS metagenome assembly WNGJ01 (sample SAMN13153375, study PRJNA577476) | soil metagenome | isolation source: 40 cm soil or saprolite under Garry oak tree replicate 1 | place: USA:California | collected 2016-06-15
GAGGGCTATCCGTTGAATGCGCTTGTCGTTCACATAGGTTCCATTAGCACTATTCAGGTCAGTCACGACGAGGTGCTGGCCTTCCAGTTCCAGTCGTGCGTGCTGCCGCGAAATGGTTCTGTCCTGGATTACGATAGTGTTAAATTCTGTAGTACGACCTATCGTTACTGGTAGGTCACAGGTATACTCTACAACAGAGTCGGTGCATTGATTTCTACAGACCAACCGCACTTGTATCGCTGATGGCATGCCCTTACACCTTCCTGTGTGTCATGCATAATAGATCACAGCACGGCAAATATCAGAGCGGGAAACTGTTCCCATAAGTTTGCCATCATCCACGACAGGCAAGCGCCGAATTTGTTTCTCTACCATGATAATAGCGGCTTGAGCTATGTCATCTGTCGTCTTCAAGGTGATGGCATTGTGAATAACCACACCTGCCCGCAGAACTTCATCGAAGCTAGGAAGGATAGCGCGGATGAGATCTCCTTCAGACAGCACCCCGATAAACTTCTTATCATAGTCTATCACCATCAGGTCACTCACTTCAGAGATACTGATAATTTCAGCCGCCCTGCGCATATTCTCCCCAATACGAATATAGACCGGGTAAATGGTCATAATATCCCGTACTTGCACTTATACCTCTCTTGGGCGAACTAATCATACCAAAAAACGAACTGTTAAGACTTCCCAAGTACGAGCCATCTCGAATTTTTCTCGGAGACGAAACATTGTGGAGACGGATTTCAACACGTCCGTTGGCAATTGTATTGACTGTCCATCGGGCTGAGTCGAGTGTAAAATAGCATATGCAAAACAATAAGTCAATAGAGACTGTAGGATATCGATGCCTTTCTTTCAAGTCCTTTCTATTTCACACCAAACGTTTAACTTACACAATCATCAACTGGCAATGTTCTTTTCAAAGACGACTTTGGTCGGCGTAACTCGCACGAGCAACTCGCCCTCTACACTATTGCGCTTGCCATAGGTTTCCGCTAACTCGGCTCCCATGTATCTCCCTCCAATGCGCGTTGTCCAGTACAAGCGGGCATCGCTATCGGCCGACATGTTGGCTGTACCTTCAATCAGGATGAAGGCAAAGGGTGGTGTCTCATCATCCACGCAGAGACAGACGCGTGGGTCGCGCCGGATGTTCGCCGCCTTGACCGTTGTCTGTTCAGTAGTGAAGATGAGCGTATCACCATCCATGTCAAACCATACGGGAACCACGTGCGGACGTCCATCTTTACGCACTGTTGCCAGTTTAGCAGTTCGGGCCTGTTCCATGAGAAAAGCCCGTTGTTCAGGGGTCAACGTTTCCATGCCTTTACTCAGTTTTATTATAACCTGCTTTTCCCATCAAACATGCTGTGTCTCTATGCGCATTATACCATACTCTAAGAGCCAGCACATTTCTCTATTCTCAACACCTAACTTCACAATACTTTTGACACCCAAGTTGACAAGTTCTTTCTCATAGGTTGTGTTATGATATTGTTGGATTCAACTGTTCAGTAATCTTTCTACACTGTCTGAAGCGAGGGAGGGAAAACACATGATGAAGCGTTTTATCAGGATTGCTATGCTGCTATGTGCGGCGATTGTTCTACTGAGCGCTCTGTCGCTCAAAACGGTAGAGGCAAAGGCCACTGCATCGAAGGGTTTGCAGGCCGGGTTGAGCGCCACTACCTGTCAGTGGAGCGTCGTGCCCAGCCCTAGCGGTGGCTCCCTGTGGGGAGTGGCCGCGGTCTCCGAAAGCTCCGTCTGGGCGGTGGGCACCATTGGCAGCCAACTGAATACCACCCAGACAGTGATCGAGCACTGGAACGGGTCAAGCTGGAGTGTCGTGAAGAGCCCCAACCCTGGCTCGATAATCAACAGCCTGTATGGAGTCGCCGCGGTCTCGGCCACCAACATCTGGGCCGTGGGATACTACGTCCAGACCAGCGGGGTCACGCAGACGCTGATCGAGCACTGGAACGGCACGCAGTGGAGCGTGGTGAAGAGCCCCAGTCCGGCCTCAGTGAACAACGAGCTGTTCGGTGTGGCGGCGGTCTCCGCCAGCAATATCTGGGCCGTGGGATTCGCCGCCAGCAACTCTTCTGCACAGACGACGCTGATCGAGCACTGGAACGGGTCGAGCTGGAGTGTCGTGAAGAGCCCCAGCCCTGGCTCTCCGCCAAGTGACGCCCTTACCGGTGTGGCGGCGATCTCCGCCAGCAATGTCTGGGCGGTGGGAAGCGACAACACGAGTAGCGGCGTGCTGATCGAGCACTGGAACGGCACGCAGTGGAGTGTCGTGAAGAGCCCCAGCTCTGTCTCAGGTGGCGATCTGCGGGCTGTGGCGGCGGTTTCCGCCAGCGATGTCTGGGCGGTGGGCTACTACTCAACCAGTGGCGGCTCCATCGTGACCTTAGCCGAACGCTGGAATGGCACGAGCTGGCAGGTCGTTAAGAGCCCCAACGTCGGGACGCATCCCACCTTTTCGGCAGTGGCGGCAGTCTCAGCCCAGGATGTCTGGGCCGTAGGGAACCACGGCAGCAGCACCGCTGTTTTCCAGACATTGACCGAGCAGTGGAACGGCAGCCAATGGAGCGTTGTGAAGAGTCCCAGTCCAGGTTCGTTTAGCAGCCAACTGTTGGCAGTGGCAGCGATCTCAGCCACCAATGTCTGGGCCGTGGGGGCTGCTAATGGCACACTGATCGAACATTTCCATTGCTAAGGACAAGCACGCAGCTTTGGCGGAATAACGTCTGCTCCACAGGCGGAGGACTCCATAACACGCCAGAGCTTGGGGATCAGGAGCATCTTTCTTCCACGGCTGTTCTCTCAGGTGGAAAGGATGCTCCTGACTCTGCTTTCTGTGTCAGAGCTACATCGTCAATTGTTGTTAAAGCAAGCGTTTCTGAAAGGCGTTGCTACATGCGTTACTACATGCCCATATCTTCTTTGCATGATGGCACTCGTTGCTACATTTTCTCGGTGTTGTGTTGCTACACTGAAGCCATCATCACTAAGCTGCTAATGGTTTTGCTATTACCTCATTGTTGCCCAAATGAGTGACATAGCACCTGGGACTTGGTGAAAAGCAGCTTCCACAGTACCAGTATGAACCACTTTAGACGAAGGTCTGGTTCCAGAGAACTGTTCTTTCAAGCCATCTGAATAGCTTGTCGCTCATTTGGGCGAAAATTGGGTAAAGCTCCAGGTATGTTCCACGAGGGCTGATGTAGGCGGGAAGATAGTCGCCACGCTGATAAGGTGGCAGGCCATTCTTGATGTCGCTGGTGAAAACAGAGCTTTTCCCGGTATTCGGGTCTGTCCATTCAGCGCTAATCTCGTACCGCCATCGTCCATTGACGAAAGGGTGCATCGTCTTTTGAAGCGAATAGTCTGTTCTCGCTAGCATATCTTGCCAGCTTCGTACCTCGGTCACTTTTGCCATGACCATCGTTCCGGTCTGCCGGATACGGTAATACTTCCACCTGCTGGCGATGAACAGACCTGCGGCCAGCAGACCTCCCACTAGAATCAATACCAGCGTGGTTGACATAGTATCTGCTCCTGCCTGCTTGTGAGGCATTTTCAATGTTCTTTTCGATATGATCGATACGCTCTACTCTAGTAGACGTTTATAATATACGTCGTTTGAACACGAATATCAAGGGGCAGCTGACGAGGTGACTGTTCAAAGATGCCTTAATGGCTTGCCATTTGTGAGACGGGGATTGATGAGCGTCTGAAAGTTCGAGATGCTGAAGGGTAATCTGAACCTCTTTCACACCACTTGCTGTTGACAGAAAGTTTGAGATACGTTCTTAAGGAAGTGAGACGGTCCTATACTTCAAAGGAAATGACTACAGGTGTTTTGATCCATCGGGCATAGTTGCACCTTGGAGTGATTTCGCTTTGTTCAATTGGTCAGTAAAGACAGTAGCTTCGATGAGATTGGCTGCTTCTAAATCCGCATTGTACAGATCAGCTTCATCTAAGTTTGCATTGCAGAGGTTGGCATGACACAAGTTGGCATTGCGTAAGTTAGCTTTGAGCAGATCTGCTTCGTAAAGATTTGCAGCAAACAGATGAGTAGCGCGTAGGTAAGCGTGACTGAGGTCAGCATAACTTAAGTCAGCATGATCGAGATCAGCATAGCTCAGGTCAATTTCACGGAGGCTGGTACGACTCAGCCTGGCTCTACATAACTTCGTTTTGCTGAGAGTAGCCTGGCGCAAATTAACGTTGCATAAGTTGATGCCATTTAGATTTGCCCCTTCCAGGTTTAGAATGCCTCCTCTCACATCTTTGTTGATAAGACGTGCCTCATACAAAAACTGGAGAAGATTGCCTTTACGATCTGCGTCTAATCCAGCTAGCACTGTCAAAGTGCGTGCTCGTGCTATAATCTGTACCTCATCTTCAGGTTCCGACTCACGTAAGCCTTTTTCAAAAAGGAGTTCCGACATTTTGTCAATGTATGCGTTTCTTCAGATGTAAAATAAGAACTGAGGAACGGTGAGATGCTGGTTTAGGGGGAGTAGTCAAACACCTTAGGGGAAAAAATAGGGATTCATCCTAATAGACATCGCATACGGCATAGCATATGCTGAATTTGTATTTCTTCCTTAACAAAGAAAGGTGCAAAAACGTATTATGAGAACATCCTATCACTGCCTACGTATATCAGCTGCAACGTTACTGAGTTTGGGACTCCTTCTTATTGTCGTGGGAACAGCTTCTGCGCATACCGCTCATGCGAAAGTGCTGAGCGCGATACCTGCTATTGGTTCAACCATCACACGAGCACCTACCAGTGTAACCGTATTTACGGCCGAGAATATCAATCCAAACCCTAAGCTGAGCAACCTGTTCGTCTATAGCCCGGGTGGCGATCTCATCAGTCAAGGTGACGCAAAGGTATCTCTCTCCAATCCAAGGGAAATGTCGATCGCCATCAAACCGAATGGCAACGGCGTATATGTGGTGCGGTGGATTACAGTGTCAGCCGAGGATGGCGACCCCGATCAAGGGGCTTTTGTCTTCACCGTGAAACCTGCTGTGGTTGCGACGCCTACTGCCACAAGTAGCGGAACTTCTTCTACGACGACAACATCAGGAACGGGTGGCACACCTCTTTGGGTTCCCATTCTCGTTGGTATCGTTGCCTTAGTGGTTGGCCTGGGTGCCGGGTTGGGTATCGGTCGCAGCACTGCTAAGCCGTCTACCGTGAGTACTATGCGCCACAGGGTAACCGCGGAGCAGCAACAGGAGGATACGACACCCACTAAGCGTTCATAGCACATCTTCGCTAGATGTCGCACGAACGGGGGGTTAGTTCTATGCGGGTCAGGCCTTTTTTCTGGTTGTTACTTGCCATATCCTGTATCGGTGTCTTGATCCTGGCTACAACTGTTCAAGAGCATGTACATGCAGTAATGCAGGTACATATTGATCAGCAGCATCCAACCGCGGTTGGATTGACCACGGTAGAACTACACCTGACGGATACTCAAGGTTTACCAATCGAGGAAGCGCAAGTTTTTTCGAGTGCCAAAATGACCAATATGTATATGGTCGCGAAGCAGAGCCGTGTGAAATACGCGGGGCAGGGAAACTATACAGCACAAATATACTTGTATATGGCAGGGCCATGGGCCATTACTGTCCAGGCACATGCCGAGGGTTTCGACGCACTCAACCAGACGCTGCTCGTTCAAGTGCAATGAACAACCGAGAGTAACTATGCAGGTCTACTCCCTTTTTGACCCCTCACTGCCTGTGGCAGTTCGCACACATTTTTGTGTTGGTGGCGCGCTTTGCCGCCTGCGGCGGCAAAGCGCGCCACCAACACAATGGGCGAGCCGCCTCAGGCGGCAAGAAGTCCTGAATAGTTACAACTGAGGTACGAACGGAGCCTTTTGATATTCTTGACGCTTGAAAAGACTGGGCGTATAGTTACTAAAGAGTGAACGAAGATATCATGAGAGCAAGCTAAAAGTGAGTTACATACGTGTTCAGGCTAGTCCGTTTCATGGCCATTCAGTTTAGGCGCTGGCGACTCTCTCTTTTTGAAAAAGTCATTCTCGCTAACAGCATCATGCTGGTTGGTGAGGCATTGGTAGGCCTATGGATAACAAGTCATGCTTTAGAAGCACATCACTATCTTATTGATACCAGCTTTATTGTCCTGGCAGTGCTGCTTGGTCTATTGATAAATGTGCTCTTGCTGCGCGCAAGCTTTCGCCCGCTCTTTTCCTTGCTCTCTACTATCAGGGCGGTAAGCGCAGGAAAAACCGACGAGCGAGCTCGTATCAGCCAATCTGATGCAGAAATTAGTGAGCTTGCACAGACTTTCAATGGGATGCTTGATCGGCTGGAGGCCGCGCGGCGGGAGCAAGGGATGCTGATTCTACAGGCGCAGGAAGAGGAGAGACGCCGGCTGGCACTTGAGCTGCACGACGAGAGTAGTCAAAATCTGACTGCGCTGCTTATCCATATTGAAATACTCAACCAGAGCCTCCAGGCACTACCAGGTACAACTATTGCAAACGAGGCCCGCAAACAGCTTGAGGGAGAACTCCAGTACCTGGAAGGACTTTCTCAACATACACTGGAAAATATTCGCACGCTTGCACAACAACTTCGACCGGGTGTCCTCGATGATATGGGGCTCCACGCGGCCTTCCGCTGGCTGGTCGAGGATGCCCGCCAGAGGCTACATCTGGACGTGGAATTGCATATAAAAGCAGTAGAGGATACATCACGAAGATGTAAAGGGCCCTCTCTCTATGAAACGGCCCTCTTTCGCATTGCCCAGGAGAGCCTTACCAACGTAGCCCGTCACGCGCATGCACAGCACGTCTCTATCTTACTTACGCAGGAACAGGATGGCATTTGCTTGCAGGTTCGTGACGACGGCTGTGGCTTTGACCTCGCACAGCAGCATGCAGGATTGGGTATTTTCGGTATGCGCGAACGGGCCAGTCTGCTAGGAGGAACGCTACAGATACAGTCTCAGCGCGGGCAAGGAACGACGGTACAGGCAATCTTGCCGCTGCCTATAGAAAATGAGGTAGTGTATGACTGAGACCTCCAGTACTACCTCGACCATCCGCGTCTTGCTTGCCGATGATCACGATATCTTACGTCAAGGGCTCAAGCTCCTTTTGGGTCTACAGCCAGAGATAGAGATCGTCGGCGAAGCACGCACAGGATTAGAGGCAGTGGAGATGGCGCAAAAGCTTCAACCTGATGTTGTAGTCATGGATATTAGTATGGCAGGTATGGATGGACTGGAGGCCTGTCAACGCATACGTGGTCAAGTACCTGAAACGCAGGTGCTTATGCTGACTATGCATGAGAGCGAGGAATATTTTCTGCAGGCATTACGTATGGGGGCGGCGGGATACCTGGTAAAGAAAGTTGCCCCTACAGAGTTACATATGGCAATTCGTGCGGTAGCCAAAGGGGGAGCATTTCTCTATCCAGGGCTGGCAAGGGCTCTCATCCGTGCGTATGTGGCCGCTCCATCGATACCAGGAACAGCTGCAGGCAATCAGGATAGAGCACAGGCAGCAAACCTTGCGCAAGAACTAAGCGTCTTGACGCCGCGGGAAGTGGAGGTATTGAAATTAGTCGCCGAGGGGCGAACGAACCAGGAGATAGCCAATCAATTGGTACTGAGTGTAAAAACTGTGCAAGCTCACCGTGCCAATGTTATGGAGAAGTTAGGGCTGCATGATATCACTCACCTGGTGCGCTTTGCCATCCGGCACGAATTGATTTCATCCGAGCCTTAGGATTGTGAAATAGTCACTTTCATAGACAGCAGGCTTTATAATAAGATTCGGTAACATTAAGTATACAAATATTAGAAGACACATACTATCTTTGACGAAGACTGGGAAACCATGGTAATATCTCGTTTGCGGTCGAGCAGAGTTCGACGCTTCTTATTCATAGCACTACCAATGGCATTATGCCTGGCATTTATCTTTCCGGCCACGGCGAGCGCGCACGCCATTTTGCTGCGCTCCGATCCGGCTCAGGATGCCGTTTTGAACACGCCGCCTCAACAGGTGCGCATGTGGTTCAGTGAAGATTTGAATCCTGCATTCACGACGGCTGTCGTCATCAATGCAAAGAATCAACAGGTTGACAAACACGATGCACACGTCTCGCCGAACGACACTAAAGAGATGGATGTTAGCCTCACACCCAACTTACCAGCGGCGGTATACATTGTCATCTACCGCACCGACTCAGCGGATGATGGTCACGTTTTGCGCGGCTCCTTTATCTTTACCGTTGCCGAACCAAATGGCACTGTTCCGAGCTTGAATGGAAATTCGATTCCCGGGCAGAACGTCCTTAGCGGCGGCAATCTTACCGGGCAGAACACGGGTCAGCTCGATGTACCAACATCTTTCAACCTGATTATGGTTACGCTTGTCGAACTTGCCGCGATCTTTTGGGTCGCCGGGCAACTATGGCTGGTATTTGTGCTCCAGTTGGCACCGGCAGGGGATGCCAGGCTCAACGAAATACACCAACAAGTACAGCAGCGCTTCGAGCGGCGCTGGTCTATCCCTGCATTACTCGTGCTATTGTTGGCAAATATTGGGGTCCTGGTAGGACAGGCTCTAACCCTTACAGGAGGTCAATGGGGAGGAGCTTTCGCGCCGCAATTACTAGGAGAGCTGGTGTCCAGCGGGCGCTTCGGTACATTCTGGATGATGCGTGAGATCGTTATCGCTGTGGCGCTTGTAGTAGCATTGTACATGCTGTTCTTTGAAAAGCAACGCCCACAATTGGTCAACAAAATTCTTCCCTCACTAAACTTGCTGCTTGGCTTAATGCTTTTCATTGCTATCACCATGTCCGGCCATGCCTCAGCCGTCGGCAGTAACATCGTGGTCTACTCCGTTCTGCTGGATTGGCTGCACTTGCTGGCAGCGGCACTCTGGGTGGGCGGAATGATGTATATTGCAACTACATACCTGCCGGTACTTAAGCGCAGGCCTATGACCGAGCAAGCGCACTCGCTGATTACCCTGCTCCCCTACTTTTCGCCATTGGCGATAGCCGGGGTCATTATCCTGGCTATCACCGGCCCATTTAATGCAACCGTTCACCTCAATTCGTTGCTTCAACTTTTTAATACAGCGTATGGCCGGGCACTGACGGTCAAGATTTTACTGGTAGGCGCACTGTTTATTACCAGCGCTATCCATGTTGGCCTGATCCGGCCGCGCCTGGCAAAAGAGTATAAAAAGTATGCCTACGCTCTTGAAGGCGTGACATTCAACCAGTCTCAACAGGTGAAGATGCGCGAGGGACGCCTGACAAAGCATACGCGCCGCCTCACTGAGATACTGCGCTGGGAACCACTAATAGGGGTGGCAGTAATAGTTTGTGTTGGCCTGATGAACGTCTTTGCCGGCACGCTTTCGCCTACCGTGCCGGCCCAGCAGCAACAGCACCCAACAACGGGTACGACACAAGCATTTAACACATCGGTACATACTACAGATAACAAATTCACCGTGCAACTCAATGTCAATCCAAATCGTTTCGGTACCAACATTTTCACGGTGACCGTGATCGATAACAGTACGCGCAAACCAACCACAGACGTTGGTGTGTCACTCTATACTACTATGCTCGATATGGACATGGGTACAGATACTGTCAATTTACGCCCCGATGGCAAGGGTCACTTCAGCTCCCCAGGTGACTTGAGTATGAGTGGCCACTGGGGAATTCGTATTCAAATACGGACTCCGGATGATACACTGCACGAGGCGACGGTTCATTTGTTTACACCATTTTGAGATACTTGACGCTTGTCATCATATGCCTTATTCTAGAGTTGATAATGCTGAAGGGGAAACCTGGATGGAAGTCCCCCGGACTTCCTTGCCCACAAGGGGCAATACATTGCAAATAAGAGACCATCTCGCTTTGTCATCCTGAGCGGAGCGAAGGATCTCTGTCCGGCGAGAGATCCTTCGCTCCGCTCAGGATGACACTCCTGAATCGG
>WNGJ01014411.1_pt1 | contig 10047 bp, 7 predicted proteins | sample 5400611 | NCBI WGS metagenome assembly WNGJ01 (sample SAMN13153375, study PRJNA577476) | soil metagenome | isolation source: 40 cm soil or saprolite under Garry oak tree replicate 1 | place: USA:California | collected 2016-06-15
AGATGAAAGCGGCCGGTGCGAAGTACGTCTTCCTCACCACCCTCCCGAGCGTCACGGCAAAAATCATTGCTACGGGTCATGCCCTGGGTTATGATCCGCAGTGGATTCTCCAGAGTCCAGCGTTCTCGCCCCTGTTGCTGGGCGTTTCCAGCCTGGTACCACTGCTCTCCAAGGCCTGGGTCGTATCCCAAGGGGCAAGCTGGGGCGATACAAGCAAGCCCGGCATGAAACAGATGCTGGCCGACGTTGCCAGGTATGCTCCGGACCAGAAGCCGGATGGTTTCTTCGAGTTCGGCTATACCGAGTCAAAGATTACCTACGCCATCCTGAAGAAAGCCGTCGAGAACAACGATCTCACCCGTGACGGTCTTCTGAAGGCCTTCGAGTCACTGAAAAACGTCGACCTCGGTGGGCTGTTGCCGACGGTGAACTATGGCTCATCACCCAACGATCGCGTTCCCACGCGTGACTCGGTCGTCTATATCATCGACCCCTCGCAGCCAACCAGTGTCAAAAGCCTGAGCGGCGACTTCACAGGAACGGCCGCGATGCAATCGCAATTCTGACCAAACGGCGAAGGTTTTTAGCAGTGTATGGGCTGTTTGCTTGCCCAAAGGCAAGCAAACAGCCCATACACTGCTAAAAAGTACCACCGTCGATGCCTATGTGGTCAAGACCGCTGTACCTGTGAGCAGCAAGTAATCGCGGTTACGCCAGAGTGGAGGAGTTTGCCTGGCTGGTCCCCCCCTTTGCTCAGGGAAAACTGTGTTTGGTCTGGTTGACATGTCTTTTTGCTCCCGTTGAAAGAATGGTCGAATACGATCTTGAGCATCCCATCGAAGAGACGACACATACATAAAGGAAGGACATGCTCTCGATCATTGCGGCAACGGGCAGCAGAAAAGGCGCCGTGGGCAAATCGGGCCCCTACGCACCCTCTGGGCTCAGTTCGGCAGAACCTTATTGAGCATAGGCCACACATCACCTGGTTCCCATGTAGCCCGGTACCAGACAGCAATCTGCAGGTGGCTGTTACCAAATTGCGGCACCTTCTCTAAAATCTGCTTGAAGTTCGAAATGATGTAGTAAAGGTTTTTAGCAGTATGATACCACAGCGCATGTTTGACCCCGGATGAATCGGTATAGACGAGGTGGGCAGCCGTGGGATCATTCAAATCGCTGGCAGTTGTGTCAATTTGTGAGGACGGCACCTGCGCCACCAGTGCTTGCGCGTCCTGGTAATTGACATTGCCATCAAAGACCCACTCGCTTCCATCCCAACGCCATGTAGCACCGTAAAGCGGCAGTTCCCAGATGATGCGCGGGAGCATAGCGGGCATGGTTTGCAGCACATAGGCGAGGAGTTGTTTAAGCCAGGGAATACTCACCGTCGGCCCCGGCATGAAATAGGATTGATCAACGGCCATCACCACAATGAAATCAGCCGCCTGAGCCAGCAATGACCAGTTCTCAAACCCATTGAGGCCGTAATAGGCATCCTGGTCGCTGAGTTTGTGAATGAGTGCAATTCCATATAGCTTGTGCAAAGGTTTCAGAGCAGCCCACACACGCTGGTTGAACTTCATGAAGAGTTGCTGGATGGAAGGATAGGTACGACTACCTGCCTCCATATCCATAATGACCCCATCGTAGTGAGCACGCAGCACCTCGTGCACAATCGGATCAATATAGCTCTGGTCCCTGCTGGCTTTATCAATGTATTCAGACTGTTGCTCGGAAGTCCAGGCCTCTGCCGATCCATCGGTCATCATAGTGACGGTGAGATAAGCCATACCACCTTTGCTATGCACAAGCTGCACAACATTATCCATGCTGAGACTGCCCGGCATGCAGTTATTACTCTGACCGTTAATGAGTTGCCCGTTAGTCGCATCAACCCACCCTGTTCCAACCAATGCAGCATCGGGGTTTGTGCTGGCAGTCTGAAGGTAGGCACGTATACCTCCCTGGCAATCACGCCCAACAATCCAACCTAGCGAGGCGAGTTTACCGTTCATGAGTCGAGGAGAACTTATAACAGGAGCCGGAGCCTGGTTCTGTTGGGACTGGACAGAGCTTACCAGCCACAAAGGATTCCTGGGAGCGCCAACCAATACCACTCCTGTCATGCATAATACAAGCATGGCCAGTGAAAGCGGCACGATAAATCTCGCCCTGGTGATTATTCTTTCGAGCATGCGAGCGCCCCTTATTTTTCGCATTTCGATAGCTTAATCGGAATCTTTCATGCTCATATAGTAACACATGTATAGATAAGATGAAATAGGATGACCCAGATGGGTCTGGCGCGACACAGGCGCAAATAATCCTGCTAAGCATAATCCCAATCTGACGCACAATTGCATTGAGAGCTGCCGGCTTTTCGTGGTAGAAACTGACAGGGGCAAGCCCTGCCACTACTCATATAGTGATTGTTCAGTGATCCGATGGAGTGTCTCAAGAATAACATCCCACGGAACTTCATTCTTTGGGGGATATTTCTCCGGTTCATAGATGACCTGCACACCATACTCTCTTAGTTGTGCAATGCTTCTCGGGAAAGCAGGGTGAGTATCAAGACCAGAATCAGTCAGGACACAAGGGACGGCAACAATCGGCATCTTGAGCCCGGTGTACTCACAGAGCAATCCAAGCGCAAGCGTATCACTGATACCCAGTACCCATTTATTCAAAGTATTAAAGGTCGCTGGAAAGACGATAATTGCATCAGCTCGTGGTAAGACATCGGGTTCTTCAGGTCGCTTGTACTCGCTACGCACTGGGTAACCTGTCAGTTGCTCAAGAAGAGGGATATCGACAAACTTGGTGGCTTGAGGAGTAACAACCACACACACATCCCAGCCCAGATCTTGTGCGAACGTCACGAGATCCGCCACACGCTGGGCTGGACGACTCGCACAGGAAATCACATACAGGACGCCTCTGGAGGCTGATCGCATCTGACTCATACACTCTCTTGCCGCCTCCCTGATGTGAGAAGCGGCACTATGTAGGTATCCAGCTCCCTCACGTATTGCGTCTCTTTCCACGGCTCTAAATCGCCTCTCAAGCTAAGAAGACGCTGCAATGAGACTTGAGACTTGATTTCGGTGGCGATATTCATTGCCTGGAGGGCATACCCACATGCCTGCTCAATGTTCCTCTGGTGGACATAAGCTCCCGCAAGGTCTACCAGCAAGGTAGGTTGCCTCCTCTTCATGGCCGGATCGAGCAAATCCAATGCATCCTGTAACGCGACCTGAGCATTGTGTATGAGATCCCTGTGCCCGCGGCTGGACAATCTTAGAAAGCTGACGCCCTGGTAACCTGCGCACAAGGAGCGATCAAAATGTATCCAATAACAGTCTGCTTTCTGATGCTTATGGTCCTCAACTATGGTCGATTCGCCAAGTGCCTGAAGGCAGGCTCTACGATCACCGCGATTGGCCTGTATCTCAGCTTCCACTGCGCCCAACCACGCACGAACTGTGCTGTTGACACTCCATGCGAGGCGGCAGGCTTGCTGTATGCAGATACGCGCTTCATCCGCATTTCCATCATAAGTCCACGCAAAGCTTTTTCTCGCCCAGGCCACCGCCTCCAACGCCATATTATTTGCCTCGTGGGCAGCAATGATCGCAACGTCGTGAAAAACTCGTGCCTGTGCATAGTTGCTCATGTCATAGTATAGTTCTCCAACAAGCATCGAGGCTTCGCCTGCTAGAGAACAGAGATGAACGCGAACCGTTGGGAGCAGCGATCCTTCAAGAAGCGCGGTGACCTTGTGAAGGTCTTCTATGACATAGGGCAGTAAGTCTTGTGCGGGGAGGATGACATCGTTACGGTCTTGCCAGTAATTCCCTATACGTCTCTCAAGATAGTGAAGTGTTTGCTTATCGAGACTGGCTGGTCTGGTCAGTGCTCGTGAAAGTCGTTCCACACTGTCTGAGTTAAGTAATATGCTATACGGCGCGATAACTGATGCGCCGGTCACCCTCAGTATACCTTGAAGTAGTTGACGGCGTAGTCGATCCATCTCTTGCTCCTCTCGCTTACTTCCTGCCCCTATTATACTTTGTGCGAGGTGAATGAGCGAGGGAGGCGCTATCCGCTGTTCACTGTATTCAGATGAAAGAGCCTTGGGCATCCCATGTACAAGATACCATGCATCTTGTTGCGGGGTAACCCGCAGGGAGTCTACCAGCGCTCTGATATGGTCTGCTGGTTGCTTGCCAAGTGCGGCTAAGGCATGTTTACACTGTTCGTAATAAGAGAGAGCTTCGTCAATGCAGGCCTGCTCGACTAACAGGTGCATAAGGCGATAGAGCGCATCCTGGTCGGTCGGGAACTGGATGATATGCTCGTGCAGAATTTCTTCAGCAAACGTGTGCTGGCCCAACTGTATATGTAAGTCTGCCAGGTGACGTACCATACGGCGGCGCACCGTACGCACGGCCTGTCGACGAGCTTTCACCCATCGGCTGCTGATCCACTCGCGCGTGAGGTCATCGGCTAGAAACTCGCCTCGCAACAACTGCTTGGCTCGTTGCCAGAGCAGAAGCGCTCGCTGTGGATCCGCTTCCCGGCTGGCCTGCTGGACCAACGCTTCAAACTCGTCAACGTCTACCCAGAGACGAGCCTGGCCCACGAGCCTGAGGATATCACCATTGCTCCGGGTTTCGATCAGTTCTTCACGACTGGCCGTAGACAATACCTTTCGCAGCACTTTGCTCGCTGAGCGGAGCGACTCCCGCGCTTTCGCCTCGTCCGTCTCTGGCCACAGAATACCTGTAAGCTGGCTTCTCGTGGCTTGTCGGTTGGGAGCACAGAGAAGTAGAAGAAACAGAGCGCGGGCTGATGTGCGGCTATTCCAGGCGTCCTCGTCGCCCGCTGAGGGAACTTGCCATTTCAGAGTAAATTCGCCAAAGGTGTACACTCGCAAGAGCGGAGATTGCGGCTCCTGCTCGCTACAAGTCGTTCCTTCAACCCTATCGGCCAGTGGTTCTCTCATCGTGCTCCTCCCCGATGCTTTGTTTCCAGAGGATTGACTGTTCCTGTGCTGCATTATAGCACAGGCCGTGATTCACTCAAACAGCCATATCGCCGCGTCCCGCTCCCGTCCACCCTTGTCCCTGACCTGTCCCATATCCTACTGTTTTACGTTCAATGTTGTCCAGCTACCACTATCCCCTATGTGTACCCTTGGGAGCCGCCTGAACCCTTGCTTGGATGATCCTCCTCTGACCATTTGGCTGTTCCCGTAACAGAACTGAAGGAGTACACTAATTGTATGAATCAGTCAGTGCCTGGCAAGCCAGGGGACCTGAATACACCTGTTGCTGTACGCTGTAGAGCAGCGTTGTAGAAGAGGAGAGAATGGAAGCACGATTGCTAGCATTTATGGGCATCGCGATGGTGATCACGGTGACCCCTGGCCCCGACATGGCCCTGGTGGCGCGGGTGGTGTTCGGGCGGGGGCGAGCGGCGGCATGGCTCACGTCACTGGGGGTTGTCTCGGGACATCTCCTCTGGGGCGTCGCCTCGTCACTGGGTGTCGCTGCCGTGCTCAGTGCCTCGGCAACACTTTATACGATCTTGCGGCTCGCCGGAGCGGCCTATCTCATCTGGCTGGGCGGGCGGGCGCTCCTCTCTCGAGGTGCCGCCCAGGAAGAAATGACATCGCCGCCTTCGCTAAACAGAGTTGGTGCGTATCGACAAGGGCTGATCAACGACCTGCTCAATCCCAAGATCGGCGTCTTCTACACGACCATCCTGCCGCAGTTCATTGCCCCAGGGCAGCCGGTCTTCTTGACCTCGATCATACTGGCCGCTCTTTTGGCACTGATCGTCGCCATCTGGCTCTCCATCTATGTGGTCATTCTGGCCAAAGCCGGTGAGCTCTTTCGTCGCCCGTTGGTGCGGCATGCGATGGAACGCATCACCGGTGTGGTGCTGATCGGTCTGGGCATTCGCCTGGCGGTGGAGCAGCGCTGAGACCTCTCAGCGCTATTATGTCCCATCCCGATAGCCCATACATGCGGGCTTCTCGCTTCGAGGCCATCATCAAACGAGAAGATGAGTGTTTCGAACGCACCCGGCTCCTATCATCCCTTGAGAAGACATCCACTTTGTGACATACTTTTCCTATATAGAAACCTCAAACCACAAGGGATTTGCGCGTATGCGAGTTGGAGTTGGACTGCCAAACGGTGTTCCCGGCACACAGGGGCAGCTAATCATCGAATGGGCACGCAGAGCCGACCAGGGACCATTCACGAGCCTGGGAGTTGTTGACAGGCTTATCTACGACAGCTACGAGCCTTTAACGACCCTGGCCGCCGCCGCTGCTGTCACTTCACGTGTGCGCCTGGCTACCACCATCGTCATTGGTCCCCTGCACAACGATACCCTACTAGCTAAAGTGACCGCCTCTCTCGACGCCCTTTCTGGTGGTCGACTGGTATTGGGACTGGCCGTGGGTGCACGCAAGGAAGATTATGAGGCCGCCGGCATTGATTACCGCTCGCGAGGCAAGCGCCTCTCTGAGCAGCTGGCCAATTTGCGTTCCCTCTGGGAAGATACCTCTATTGGCCCTAAAACGGCCCGCCCCGCTGGCCCTGAACTGCTGGTTGGAGGGCTAAGCGATCAAGGCTTTGCCCGTGTAGCCCGCTACGCCGATGGCTACGTACATGGAGGTGGACCCCCCCGCACATTTGCCCGCGCCGCCGACAAAGCCCGCGCCGCGTGGAGCGATGCCGGACGCCCAGGTAAGCCACAGCTCTGGGCGCAGGGCTACTTCGCCCTTGGCGAGGATGCCGTTGAAGCCGGTCATGGCTATATGAAGGACTACTATGCTTTCACCGGCCCTTTCGCCGAAAAGATCGCCACCGGCCTTCTCACCAGTCCTCAAGCAATAGCTCAGTTCACGCGCGGTTACGCGGAGGCCGGGTGCGATGAATTAGTCCTCTTCCCGGCCGTACCCGATATTGCCCAGCTTGATCGACTGGCCGATGTTCTCGACGGGCTGGGCAGATACAGCATTGATCCAGGTCGTTTACAGGAGGCCTAATGAAGATCGTCATCCTCGGAGGAGGGCCTGCTGGCCTCTATTTTGCTTTGCTCACCAAAAAGGCTAATCCCAGGCACGATATTACTATCATCGAGCGCAATCCGGCCGGTGTGACCTATGGCTGGGGCGTCGTTTTTTCTGATCGCACTCTGGCCTCGTTCCAGCGGGCTGACTATAAGACATACGAGCAGATCACCAATCACTTCGTGATCTGGGATGCCATTGACGTGCTTTATCGTGGAGAGACGATCCGCTGCGGGGGCCATGTGATTGCCAGCATTGCGCGCAAGCAGCTGCTGTACATCCTGCAGAGACGCTGCGATGAATTGGGTATCGCCCTGAAATTCGGCTGCGAGGTAAACGACCTCGCGGAGCTACCCGAGTATGACCTGCTTATCGCAGCCGATGGCCTCAACAGCATTGTCCGCAAGACCTATACTCCTATCTTCAAGCCCAGCATAGAATTGGGCAAAGCCAGGTATATCTGGCTGGGTACGCATAAAGTGCTCGATAGCTTCACCTTTATCTTTCGTGAGAACGAGCATGGTCTCTTCCAGGTACATGCCTACCCCTTTAGCGGCACGACCAGCACCTTCATCATTGAATGCGATGAAGCCTCCTGGATAAAGGCCGGATTGGACAAAGCCGGTGAGGCAGAGAGCCTCGCCTACTGCGAGCAACTCCTGGCAGACGACCTGAAGGGAGCACCACTCCTATCGAACAACTCAAAGTGGATCAGCTTCCCCACCCTTAAAACCAGGACCTGGCACTCTCAAAACATCGTTCTGCTCGGTGATGCCGCGCATACTGCCCACTTCTCTATCGGTTCAGGAACCAGGCTCGCCATGGAGGATGCCATTGCCCTCGCCACCGCCATTGAACAGCATCCTGACCTTGAAATCGCCCTCAATGAATACGAGTTAGAGCGCAAACCCGTCGTCGAGGTATTTCAGCGCGCCGCCCAGGAGAGCCGGACCTACTTCGAGACCATCAAACGCTACCTCGACCTTGAACCGGTGCAGTTCACCTTCCAGTTGCTCACGCGCAGCGGCAGGATCTCCTACGATGATCTCAGGCTGCGCGATACCCATTTCGGTGACGCGGTCGATCGCTGGTTCACCCGGCAGGCCAGCGGCCATTCTCTCATCGCTGCCCCGCCACCCATGTTCACGCCGCTGAAACTACGCGAGCTCACGCTGCCCAATCGCCTCGTTCTCTCGCCGCTTTCTACCTGCCCCGCACAGGATGGCATACCGCACGATGCTTACGCAGCTCAGCTTACTGGCAGCGCTCTCAGTGGTGCTGGCCTGATCCTGACCGAACCCACCTCCGTCTCTGCCCAGGGACGCGTCACGCCAGCCTGTGCCGGAATGTACGATGAAACTCATGTAGCAGCATGGGCACGCATCGTTGAGTCCATGCATGCTGCCTCACCCGCAACCAGGTGCGCAATGATTTTGTATGTGCCACCCAGTTGGCTCAAGAGGCCAACTTCGACCTGCTGCAGCTCAACTTTGCCCACGGCTATCTCCTGGCCAGCTTCCTCTCACCCCTCACCAACCAGCGCAGGGATGAGTATGGTGGAAACCTGGAACAGCGCTTGCGCTTCCCCCTGGAAGTGTTCGATGCCGTACGTGTCGCTTGGCCCGCAGACAAGCCCATCTCGGTCGCCATCTCTGCCACCGACTATGTGACGGGCGGCTTCACTATTGAAGACGCGGTGAGCGTTACTCAAGTGCTCAAAGCCTATGGCTGCGATATTGTCGAGGTGCGAGCAGGCCAGACAACAATTGACGGCGAACCAGCCTATGGCCGTGCTTTCCTGACCCCGCTGAGCGACCGGGTGCGCAACGAGGCAGGAATTCCGACCATGGTTGGTGGCTATCTTACTACAAGCAACGAAGTCAATACTATTTTGGCCGCTGGTCGGGCGGATTTGTGTATCATGAATTGCCGCATTTGAATGAACAGAGTGACCGTGTCACCTCATTTTTTCTGCAAGAGCAATTGACCCTGGGACGTGCGGGATTTGTTAGCATCATCATTCTCGGCATCGTCCTGGCTTCTACCAGTATGACCGAACTACGCGCACTCCTGCATAAGCCCGGATATTCACTGTGGAGTCAGGGAGTACGCTGGGCCATCGTGGCGACACTGGCCTTTGGCAATGGACTTTGGCATCGGAGCTTCCGCCTCCATTTCTGGCTGGTTCCTGCCTGTCTTGTGGACACGTGTCTTCAGTATCCTCTTTCTGGCGCTTATCTCATACTGGAAGCATCGTCAGCGACAATCGCGCTCTCATATGACAGAGGTGCCCCCCTCTACTGGGAGAACGTTGAGCCTATCGCTCCCCAGCCTTCAAGAACTTGCCCATGTACGCAATCCTCTTGTATCAAAGATTGGTTCAGGCGTCCTCCTCGCTATCATAGTCGGAATAATGGAGAATGCAGCCGTACTCACCTTCAGCCTTGATACACGCATCGCTACAACCGGCGTCACTTCCGCTATTGCTTCCAGTTACGCTCTTGTCGTCATGATGTTCGGCATGCTGGCGTATCGTGAACGGCTAGCCAAAAACCAACTTTTGGGCATAGCCATGTTTATGATCGGCCTGGTCTTGCTTGCCTTGTAGGATCAACGTCCCTTAGAACAGGTCTCCTCCCGATGGGATGTAGCATCGTGCATCAAAGAAGGGCATACCTGCAGTCGAAACGAATGTATCAACGTAGGCAATATGAAACCCTCTTTCGAGTAATGTTGCCAGGCAAGGATGAGGGCCCGGCACATCGATGCGTAACACATCCGCCTGCTGCGAGGCCCAGTTCACAGCAGCCAGGATGCAAGCAGTCGCATCTTCCGGGGTGCTCACACCAATCGGTCCAAGTGTACAAGCTTGAGGATACCAGAGTGTTCCCGCGCCCAACCGTATATATCCATAGCCCACGATCCGCCCTTGCCGCCGGAACCACAGTGGGACA
>WNGJ01010141.1_pt1 | contig 10046 bp, 13 predicted proteins | sample 5400611 | NCBI WGS metagenome assembly WNGJ01 (sample SAMN13153375, study PRJNA577476) | soil metagenome | isolation source: 40 cm soil or saprolite under Garry oak tree replicate 1 | place: USA:California | collected 2016-06-15
ATCCGCTGGTCGAACGCCCCGTGTCCCACGGGTTGCGGGTCGGGCCGAATAGCACCGGCTCGCAGGCCGGCGCCATCCCGAATTCCGGCGTGCTGGTCTTGCCGAGGATGACCAGGCCCGCCCGGCGCAGCCGGAGCACGAGCTCGGAGTCGAAGGCGGACACGTTGCCGGCCAGGAAGCGGGAACCTTCGGTGAAGCGCACGCCCTCCATCTCGATGGCCAGGTCCTTGACCAGGTACGGCACCCCGGCGAAGGGACCCGCGGGACCGGCGCTCGCCTCCTCGGCCGCCCGCTCGAAGAGCGGCGTGACCACGGCGTTCAGCACCGGGTTCAGCGCCTCGATCCGCTCGATGGCCGCCGTGACCAGCTCGGTCGCGCTGACCTGGCCGGTGCGCACCAGCTCGGCCTGGGCGGTAGCGTCGAGCAGCGCTAGGTCCTCGCTCACGGGCGGATCGCCTGCCGGACGTGCGCGACCTGGATGTCGCCGAGACCGCTGACCCGCGGCGCGGGCAGCCCCGCCTCGGCGATCGCGCCCAGGAACGTCTCGCTCCTGGTGAACTCCTCGTAGATCTCCCTGGTCGGGCAGGCGTCGAACACCGTCAGCCCGCCGTCCCTGGTGATGCACAGGTGCACGTCGAGCGCCTCGAGTCCGAACTTCTCCAGCATCCGGTGGTAAGCCGGCAGGAGCTCACCGGGGTCACCGTCGAAGTACACCGCGCCGAGATACCTCGATCCGCTCATGGCCGGGCCTCCAGCACGATGTTGAACGGCGCGGCCTCTTGGGCCACCCGGCGGACCCGGGTGTAGCCGGCGTCGGCCAGCGCCCGGCGGATCCTGGCCTCGCCCGCCATTGCCCCGAGCGCCGCGGCGCCGGGCTGGGCGAGCGAGGATGGTGTGCACACCATCGTCGAGATCGCGTAGCCGACGCGGGCGTACGGGTTGGTGAAGTCGTCCTCGAAACGATCGGCGGCGAGCGGCTCGATGATCATCGTTGTCCCGCCCGGTGCGAGGACCGAGCGGGCATGGGCCGCTGCGGCGACCGGGTCGCCGAGGTCATGCAGGCAGTCGGTGAACGTGACGAGATCGTAGCCGCGGCCGGGGTCGGCGGGGCCCGGTCGAGCGGTGCCCCCTGCGCCGCGAGCAGCCGCGCGATCTGCTGGGCGAAAAACGGGTTGCCCGCGGTGCGGTCATGCACGGCCTGGATCAGCGCTGCCTGCGGGCGCTCACCGTACACCTTCTCGATCAGCTGGCCGATCTCGTCAGCCGTCAGCCCGGTGAGCCGTATCAGCTCGGCTTGCCCGGCCAGCTCGGCCAGCAGCGCTTCGCCCGCACCGTCGCCGTCGGCTGCCAGCGCCCGCACCACCTGGATCCACGGCCAGAAGCCGGGAGCGCCCCCGCCCTCCCAGCACGTGCCCCATACGGCCGCCGCGCCGCGCGCCTTCGCGTACGCCACCGCCTCGGCGGCGAGCGCGGTCTTGCCCATGCCTGCCTCACCCGCGAGCAGGACGACCCCGCCCGCGCCCCCGACGGCAGTGTCGACCGCGCCACGCAGCGCTCCGACCGCCAGCCGCCTCCCGACAAGCATGTCCGCAGGCACACCCCCATTCTGACGCTGCTCATGCGCACCGCGAGGCCGGCGCGCTGTGGTGCACGGGCAGACTGCCAGCCCGTTCGGCTGAAAACTACCGCCCTCCGCCCAGCCGGCACGAAGTGACAGTGTGCCCCTGCAGGTTCTCGCGCACGGCCATGTTCTTGATCTCCACCTGCCGCGGGTCACCGGTGCCGGTCAGCTGGAGGTGGCCGATGATGTCGCCGTCCGACACAGCCACCAGGACGCGGCCGGCGTCGACGTAGGCGTCGAGTTCCGCGGCGGAGTCCTCGGCCAGCTCGAACAGCGCGCGCAGGACGTCCCGTGGCCCGCCATAGATCTCGATCCTGACGTCGTGCGGCATCACAGCTCCCGGTCGCGCCGCCAGCGGCGGTAGAGGTCCATGAGGTCCTCGCGCGCGCGGGGATCCAGGTCATCCTCGCGGATCCGGCCGGTGACCACGACGGTAATGCGGATCTGCCGCAGGTGCTCGGTGCAGCCCTCGCACTCGCCGAGATGGGCCTCCACGAGGTCGCGGTCGTCCTGACTCAGGGCTCCGTCGAGGTAATCCGTCATCAGGGCCACGGCCTGCCGGCAGGTGATGTCGTGCGCGTCCGGCTTAGCGCGTCGGATTGTCACCACACCGCCTCGTGCTCGAGGTGCCGCCGGATCCAGGCGCGGGCCCCGTCGTCCTCCAGCTCGCTGTCGTCTACCGGCAGGTGCTGCCGCTCTTGCAGCCCGGCGCTGATGGCCCGGTTCACCACGATGCGGAACAGCCACGTGCGCAACGACGACCGGCCCTCGAACCGGTCGAGGCCACGGAGCAGCCCCAGCCACGCGTCCTGCGCGACCTCCTCGGCAACCGCCGGGCTGCGCACGTAGGTACGGGCGAACCGGACCATCGCCGCGTGATGGCGGTCGACCAGGCACGCGAAGGCCTCCTCGTCGCCTGCCCTCGGGCGCCCCAGCAGTTCGTCTTCATCTGTCGTGATCGTCAGCCTCCGGGTGACGGCCTCAGTGGTGTTCATGGCGACCTCACACTCAATGGTCGCCGCGCGGGCGACGCCGGTGCCGGGGTGGCCCGCTTTGCTGCCTGGGTGCACGAGAGCGACGAGCGGATGGTCGGGGCGCTGGAGCGGCGCGGCTACACCCTGGACACCTCGACGCGGGCCATGGGCATGGCGCTGGATGACATCGTCGTGTCCCGCCCGCAGATCGACCTAGGCCCGGCGGACTGGGCCGAGTACCTGACGATGGAGGGCCTGCGGCCGGTTTCCTCCGTACCGCCGACCACGCCGCCTTCCACCTGCTGGTGGCCCGGGCCGGCGGCGAGATGGTCGCAGCGGCGCTGGCCTACGACTTCGGCGTTGACTGCGGGATCTACAACGTCGGGACGGCGGAGAAGGCCCGGCGGCGCGGGCTGGGCACCGCTGACCGCCGCCCAGGTGCATGACGCGCGCGCCCGCGGCTGCCGGACCGCGAGCCTGCAGTCGACCCAGATGGCCGAGCGCGTGTACACCGCCGTCGGCTTCCGCGACCTCGGCCGCATCCTGGAGTACGTGGCCCTGAACACCCACTCCTTCCAGGCACCGGGTTTCTACACCCGGTTCGGCTACCGGGAATGCGGACGCACTCCGGGCTATCCGCACGGCCACGACGACATCCACCTGCTGAAGCTGCTCGGCTGACCCCCAGGCCTTCAGTTGAGCCTGTTTTCGCCTTTGGGACATAGGGTGACCGTCATGGCGAAACCGGTGCTTGTCATCGTCGACGACGAGGACGCCAGTCGCCACGCGCTGGCTCGCGAGCTGGAGACACGCTACGGCGCGCACTACCGGATCGTGGCCCTTCCGTCGGCAGAGATGGCGCTGGCCCGGCTGGCCGGGTTCCGGGACGAGGGCGTGGCGGTGCCGCTGGTCCTGGCCGATCATTGGATGACGGGGATGACCGGGACTGAGTTCCTGGCGCGTGTTAAGGACATCGTGCCCACCGCCCGGCGGGGGCTGCTGATCGCATGGATTGACCCGTCGACGTCCGGGCCGATCCTGGAGGCGTCGGCGCTGGGGCAGATGGAGTTCTACGTGCCCAAGCCCGTCTGGTCCCCAGACGAGCAGTTCCACCGGGCCATCACCGAGTCGCTCGACGAATGGTGGCGCGAGCAGGGCGGGCGTTTCGAGGTGGTCACCGTGATCGGGGAAGAACCGTCCGTCAGGGTCCACGAGCTCCGCGACATCCTGGCCCGTAGCAGCGTCCCGTTCGGCTTCTACCGCAGCGACTCCGCCGAAGGCCGCCAGGCGCTCGCGCGGCTGGGCGTAGACCAGCCTGCCGGTCCTGTGGTGGCGCTGCTCAACGGCATCGTGCTGGTGGACCCGGCCAACGCCGAGGTCGCCGAGGCGCTCGGGGCCGAGGTGCGGCCCGCCGGGTCGGCCTACGACGTGGTCATCGTGGGCGCCGGGCCCGCCGGCCTGGCCGCCGCGGTGTACGCCGCCTCGGAAGGCCTGTCCACCGCGCTGCTCGAGCTGGAAGCGTTCGGCGGCCAAGCCGGGACGAGCTCCCGGATCCGGAACTACCTGGGCTTCCCGCGCGGCATCAGCGGAGCGGAACTGGCCTGGCGGGCTTATGCGCAGGCGTGGACGTTCGGCACGCACATCATCTACGGCAACCCGGCCACCTCGCTGGCCGCCAGGGAAGACGTGCACGTGGTTGGCCTGAAGGATGGCAGCCAGATCCGGAGCCGCGCCGTGATCATCGCCACCGGCGTGTCCTACCGGCGGCTGGGAATCGGCGAGCTTGAAGCGCTCGCGGGCGCTGGGGTGTTCTACGGCGCGAGCACGATCGAAGCCCAGGCGGTAGCGGGCAAGCCCGTGTTCGTGGTGGGAGGCGGGAACTCGGCCGGCCAGGCTGCCCTCAACCTTGCCAGGTACGCGGCACAGGTCACGCTCCTGGTCCGCTCGCCATCCCTGGCCGCGAGCATGTCCGAGTACCTGACGCGGGAGATCGGTAACGCGGCTAACGTGCATGTCCGCTACCGCAGCGAGGTCGCGGGTGGCGGCGGCGACGGGCGGCTCGAGTACCTGCTAATCCGGGACCGGGACTCCGGCCGGACCGAGTCGCAGCCGGCCGCGGGGCTGTTCATCCTGATCGGCGCGCAGCCGTTCACCGGCTGGCTGCCCGGCGCGGTCGCCCGTGATCAATGGGGCTTCATCCTGACCGGTCCCGACGCCGCGCCGCATTGGCCGCTGGCCCGGGCTCCCTTCCTGTTCGAGACGACCGCGCCCGGCGTATTCGCGGTCGGCGACGTCCGGCACGGCTCCGTCAAACGGGTGGCCTCAGCCGTCGGCGAAGGCTCGGTCGCCATCCGCCTGGTCCACGACTACCTGGCCCTGGCCCTCCAGGCCACCTGATGTGCCCGGCGCCGCTGCGATGACGAGCCGGTAACCGTCGGGGTCCAGGAACGTCAGGCCTGACCGGTTCCAGTACGGATTCCGGTTAGGGATCCTGGTGACACCCGCGGCGGTCAGGCGCGCACCGATGGCCGCCACCTGGGCCGGGGTCTGGACGTACAGGACCAGGAGATCCTCGTCGGTGGAGGGGGCGGGGCGAGCTGGCCCGGCCGTCAGTTCCAGTTCTGCTCCTCCGGGAAGTGCGAAGAATACGCCGTCGTAGCCGTCGTGGTTCTCGAAGCCGCCAAGAGAGGGCAGCCCGACCAGGTCGCGGTAGAACCGCGTGGATCGAGCGAGGTCTCGCGCGGGGCGGGCCCTCACCTTGCCCCCGCCACCCGCCGGACCGCCGGACTTCGCCACGCTGGCCCAGGCCGCGGCCCGGCACCAGATCACGATCCTGGCCCCGCCGCCCGAGCCCTAGAACCGGTGTCTGGCTGACGCCGCGCACGACGGAGCAGCACGGCGGTGACGGCCGCGCCTGCCAGGCCGCCGCAGCCGACGATCACGAAGGCTGTGCGCGGAGAGGTGGCATCTAGCACCGGGCCGCCCAGGAGGTAGCCGGCGGCTGCCGCGACGCCCACCCCGCCGTAGACGTTGGCGAGGACCCGGCCAAGCAACTGGGGCGGCGTGGTGCGCTGAAGGTACGTCGTCACGTGGCTGTCCGCCAGTGGGATCGCGAGACCACGGAGCACCTGGGCGGCGACAGCGGCAATCAGCCAGGGCGCCGCCGCGGTCAGCAGATTGCCGGTAGCCATGACGGCGAATCCGGCCACGATGGCCGCGGTTACTCCCAGCCGCAAGCCTGCCGCTCGGACGAGCGGCAGGCCGGCCAGCAGGCCCGCCGCCGCCGCCGCGAGCAGCACGCCGACCGCGACCGGGCCGGCCTTGAAGGTCACCGTGGCCAGGAAGGGGAGGATGAGGTCATCTGGCGCGGAGAAGAGCACCACGACCCAGAAGCCCAGGGCAACGGCCAGGACGTACGGCGTGCGCCAGACGAACGCGAGCCCGTCGCGGGCATCACGGACGAACGAGGGCCGAGACCGGCCGTCGGTGTCCCGCCCCAGCACCGGCAGCCGCAGGGCCAAGGGGATCACGGCGAGGAACGTAAGAGCATCCAGGCCAAGCACGAGCCGGGTACCGGACGCGGCGAACAAGAACCCGGCCAGTGGCGGGCCCAGTACCGTCCCCAGTTCCCCCACCGCGCTTCGCAAGGCGTTCGCCGCGACGAGATCATCGTCGGCCGCCACCGCCGGGATGCACCGGCCAACCGCCGCCGAAAGCGGAGTATCGACCAAGGCCAGGGCAAAGACCACCACGAGCAGAGCTCCCAGCGGCGGCAACAGCAACGCCACAAGCCCGGCCAGGGCCGCCTGGACCAGCCAGCCGATGGCGAGCAGGCGGCCCGGACTGAACCGGTCCGCTATCACGCCCGCTAGCGGCGCGGCCAGCGGCGGGATCGCCTGTGCGAACAGCAGCAGCCCGACCGCTGTCGCGCTGCCCGTGGTGTGCTGCACGTGCAGGATCAACGCAGTCGTCGCCATCGCGTCGCCGAGCGGGCTGATGGTCTGAGCCGCCAGCAGCCCGGCCAGCCCAGGAGACCGCCGAACCAGCCCGAACCCGGCCACCACCCCACTGTGACACAACGACCGTGCCGGTGACGCTGAACCGGCGCCGCCTCTCGCCGCGGTGAAACGTTCAGCGTGGTAGCGGGACACATCCGGCATGGCACCGCAGACATCGCACGCGCCCACGCACGACGCTGTTGTCAATGCTGATCCTCCGGGCTCGGCCGAGACTGAGGCCGGCGTCATCCGCCTCGGACGAGTTTTCCTGGGTAGGTGTCAATCTGGGCGGAGCCCGTTCGTAGCCGGGGTGAGACGCGGGAAGTGCCCGCGCATGAGGAGGACCACCATGACGCAGTACCTGCTGTCCGTCCACAGCGTCGATGGCGAGGCCGGCGAGCCGATGACCGACGAGCAGATGCGGCAGTCCTACCAGCAGGTCATGGCCCTGCAGGCGGAGATGAAGTCGGCGGGCGCGTGGGTCTTCGGCGGCCGCCTGCACGAACCCGGCACCGCCACCGTCGTGCGCATGTCCGGCGGCGAGGTGCTGACGACCGACGGGCCGTTCGCGGAGTCGAGGGAACACCTCGGCGGCTTCTACATCGTCACCGCTGAGGATCTCGATGCAGCGCTCGTCTGGGCGTCCAAGACGAGCGCCATCATCGGGGCTCCGATCGAGATTCGCCCGTTCTGGGACGAACCCGGGGCCTGACGGCGTGCGCGGTACCGGCGCCGCACCCAGGCCCGGCAAGGCCGAGGTCGGCCGGATCTTCCGCGAGGAATCCGGCCGGTCGGTGGCTGCCCTGATCCGCGTCTTCGGTGACATCGACGTCGCCGAGGATGCGGTGCAGGAGGCATTCGCCATCGCCCTGGGCAAGTGGCCAGGCGACGGCTTGCCGCCTAACCCGGGCGGCTGGATCACCATCACCGCCCGCAACCGTGCCATCGACCGCCTGCGCCGCGAGTCGCGTGGCCGGGAACTGCTCAGCGAGGTGGCTGTCCTCTCCCCTGGCAACGACGATCCCGGCATACCCAGGGAGGCAGTGCCCGTGGAAGACGACCGGCTGCGTCTCATGTTCACCTGCTGCCACCCGGCCCTGTCCACCGAAGCGCAGGTAGCGCTTACCCTCCGGCTGCTCGGCGGCCTGTCCACCAGGGAGGTCGCAAGATCCTTCCTCGTGACCGAGCAGACGATGGCGGTACGTCTCGTGCGCGCCAAGCGCAAGATCAAGGCCGCCCGGATCCCCTATCGCGTTCCGGGAGATCACGAGCTGCCCAGCCGCCTGCGCCCCGTCCTGGCCGTCGTCTACCTCATCTACACCGCCGGGCTGACCAGCCCAGTCGAACCGGGCCTGTGCTCAGAAGCGATCCGGCTAGCCCGGATCCTGGCCACGCTCATGCCCGACGAGCCAGAGGTGGCCGGGCTGCTGGCGCTGCTGCTCTTGACCGAGTCCCGCCGCGCGTCGCGCACACGGCCCGACGGCTCCCTGGTCCTGCTCGGCGAGCAGGACCGCAGACGTTGGGACCGGGGCCTGATCGAGGAGGGCCAGGCGATCATCCGCCGGTGCCTTCACCGCAACCAGCCCGGCGCCTACCAGCTCCAGGCCGCCATCAATGCCGTGCACGCGGACGCTCCGGCAGCCGCGCAGACCGACTGGCCGCAGATCGCCGCCCTCTACGACCAGCTGCTCGCGGTCGCCCCCACGCCGGTCGTGGCCCTCAACCGCGCCATCGCCATCGGCGAGGTGCAGGGCCCCGCTGCCGCCCTGGCGCTGGTAGACGAGCTGGACCTGGACAACTACCACCTATTCCACGCCACGCGAGCCGATCTGCTTCACCGGCTCGGCCGCGATAGGGAGGCTACGGCCGCCTACGAGCGTGCGGCCGGCATGGCGCCGACCTCTGCCGAGCGGGACTTCCTCAGGCTCGGCGGCCGGGCATCGCGCTAAGACGCCCCGACGTGCTCCTGCTCGACGAGCCCTACCAGGGCTTCGACTGGGAAACCTACCTGCGGTTCTGGGATCTCGCCGCCGGCCTGCGCGCCCGCGGCAAGGCTGTCGTGATCATCACCCACCTGGTCTTCGAACAGGATCGCTTCGACCAGAGGCTGGTCTTCGCCGGCTACCGCCAGTCCACCCTGATCGCCGCCAAGACCTCGGCCATCGCCATCGTGGCGGCCGCCGTGGCCAGCTACACGGCGGCGGTGCTACGGGCGTTCTGGCGTCCGGGCCTGGCCGGGTGGCAGACATCCGGGTTAGGGCGGATACGGGCGGAACGGCCGTGGTTCTACGCCGCGCGATGATGCGCGCGCACCGCGATACCTGTGCCGCCGTGGTGCTCGGACAGACTGCCCGCCCGTTCGGCTGGAAAGGGCCGCCGCCCCGCCCGCCGACATGGCTGGCTCTACAGCAGACTCCGGTGACGGCTTCACTCTGGTGGCCCGGGCCGCGGCCTGGCCACCGCCCGGAGAACCGACTCGGCCTCGGCGTGCGCGAAGTCGAGGTCCGCGGGCTGGGCGACCTCCCGTTCGGCGTCGGAGACTATAAGCCGGGCCTGCTCCTTGATGGCCGCGCGCCGCTCGGGGTCGTCCCCGGCGACGGCGGCGCAGTTGCCGAGCAGCCGCAGCAGCGCGTGGGCGACGGTCGGCTCGCCGGCCCCGTAGCGGCGGATCAGCCCGCACATCACCGCTAGGTAGTCGCCGAACCGCCGGGCCGGGACGATCACGACCCCCAGGCCGTCACGGGCGACGTGGGCGCCCAGCGGCCGCCGGGCGAGCGCGCAGAAGATCACCGACAGGTGATCGACGGCCTGAACCGCGGTGTAGGGGTCGTTGACCGCCGGGGACAGCGCCTTGCACGCCATGTCGACGAGCTGCCGGATCCCGAACGCGGCATCCTGCTGCAGGGTCCGCTCGAACCCGATATGGACTCCGCTGTCCAGGACCCGGGTGAAGGCCTGCGGATCCGGAGCGGGATCCTCGCGCGAGGCACGCCAGATCCAGGCCAGCGTCGTCCCGGCCACCACATGCTCGCCGACCCTAGGCCGCAGGCGCAGGCAGACGCCGTGCCGGGCGGCACACGGCAGCAGCGTCCCCGGCCGCACCGCCTGCACGTACCCCGAGCGCCGGGACACGACCGGCACGGCCCAGGCCGGTGGCTCGGGTGCCTCCTGGCCGCCGGTCAGCAGCCCGTCCTCGATCACTGCCAGGGCGTTGCGCTGCACCGTTTCCATGATCGCGTCGACCTGGATCGAGTGCAGCAGGTGGTCGGCGAAGAACACGAGCAGGCCGAGGCTGGCGAACAGCAGCACGATTGCGCCGCTGACCGCGAGCCGGGGGAAGGCGGCGGTGCGGTCGCCGCCGGAGACGCCGACCGTGTACAGCCCGGCCGCGCTGTAGGCGAAGGTCGCCACGAACGCGCTGAGCACGACCTGGTTCGGCCGGTCCCGCAGGAA
>WNGJ01015875.1_pt1 | contig 10046 bp, 5 predicted proteins | sample 5400611 | NCBI WGS metagenome assembly WNGJ01 (sample SAMN13153375, study PRJNA577476) | soil metagenome | isolation source: 40 cm soil or saprolite under Garry oak tree replicate 1 | place: USA:California | collected 2016-06-15
CGAGACCAAAGCGTTGCTGGCGGCGGTGCGCGCGCGCCAGTCCGCCGCGCCAGTCGAACTGCCGAGCGCGGCGCTCGGCTATGCCCGCCCGCCCACACCGGAGGTGGAGCGGCGACGCACGCGCCACGTCGTGTGGCCCCTGGCAATCGCTGCCGCTCTGGTCGGGCTCGTGCTTTCCCAGCCGAGCGACCGGCGCGGCAGGCTGTGGCCGAGATCGGTGACCGGGCAGATCCGCTCGCTCGCCGTGCTACCCCTTACGAATCTTTCGGGAGACTCGCTCGAATCCTGGTATGCCGACGGGCTCACGGAGGCCCTGACCACCGACCTCGGCAGGCTGCGCGTGGTGAGGGTGGTGTCCCGCGACGCAGCCGCTCGTTACAAGGGGAAGCGCCTGCCGGACATCGCGCGCGGCCTTGAGGTCGACGCGGTGGTCGAGGGTGGCTTGCAGGTATCGGGAGGTCGGGTGCGCGTCGACCTTCGGCTGGTCGACGCCGCTTCGGGCTATCAACTCTGGGCCGACCGGTTCGAAGAGCCCGTGGACAAACGGTTCGCGCTGGAGGACCGGTCCGCGTCGGGAATTCTTTCCGCGCTCAAGCTACCCCTGAGTTCTGCCGAGCAGCGTGGCCTCCGCGCGGCTCCAACGCAGAATCTTCAGGCTTACGACTTCTACCTGCGCGGCCGGATCCGCGTGCGGCACGAGTCCCGTCAGGACAACCCCGTCGCGATCGACTTGTTCGAGCGGGCGGTCGCGCTCGACCCCGACTTCGCGGCGGCCTACGCGGAACTGAGCCACGCTTATGCGCTGCGAGTACAGCAGTTGGTGCGTGAAGACACGGTGGCGCTGGAGCGCGCGCAGGTGGCCGCCGAGAAGGCACTCCGGCTCAACCCCGATCTCGCCGAGGGTCATTTTGCCCGAGCGTTCCTCCTGTGGGGTCCGGGCGGCCAATTCTCGCACCAACTGGCGGTTCAAGAAGATCGACGCGCGCTGGCGCTGAACCCGAATCTCGCCGAGGCTCATCACCACCTGGGCATGATCTACCTGCACCTCGGTCTGCTCGACGAGGCTGTCGCCGAGCTGCGGAAGACGCTCGCTATCGACCCCGGCCACCGCTTCGCGCAAGAACGCATCGGGATCGCACTCCTGTACCAGGGACGTTTCGCGGAAGCGTTGCAGACGTTCCAGCAGGTACCGCCCGAATTCAATCCGGCCCTATGGAGCCACCGGAAGGCCGTGGCGTTGCTCTACCTCGACCGGGACAGTGAAGCCTCGAGCCTCATTGAGGAGTACTTGCGCAAGAATCCCAAGGATCCGGGGGGTCTCGTCACTAGTGAGCGGGCGGTCTTGTTCGCTAAGCGAGGCGACACGCGCCGGGCGGAGGCCGACATCCAGACCGCCGTGACGAAGGGAGAGGGATTCATTCACTTTCACCACGCGGCCGTCAGCATCGCCACGGCGTACGCTCTGCTCCACCGGCCTGGACCTGCAGTGCGGTTCCTGCGCCAGGCGGCGACCGAAGGGTTGCCCTGCTACCCATGCTTCGCGAACGACCCCTACTTGGCGAAGATCCGCGACGATCCCGACTTTATCACCTTCTTGCGCGAGCTGAAGGCGCAGTGGGAGCGGTACCGGGCGACCCTGTAAACGTCCCGCTCTTGACGGGCTCGATTCCGGGCTGCAAGCTAGAATGAGCCCTGTTTCGAGACACACCCGGGCACGATCGCCGAGCTCCCGAAATGGAAGCTCGGCGTTTCTTCTTGGGGACCGATGTGAAGGCTTGCTCGCGTCCGACGTCGATTGCGTGTGCGGCGCTGACGACAGCCGCTGCGGTGCTTTCGTCCCAGGCACCCGGCTCCAGTGCACCCGATTTCACCCTCAAGACGCTCGCCGGCGACACCCTCAGCCTGTCCGCTTTCAGGGGCCATCCTGTGTTTCTGAACTTCTGGGCCTCGTGGTGCACACCATGCCGCGGCGAGATGAGCGACATCATCGCCGCGTACAACGCCAGAAGGGAAAGGTGCGCCAGAGCTACGCGCTCCGCGGCGTGCCGACGTCCGTGTTCATCGACGCTCGGGGCGTCGTCCGCCTGGTGAACCCGGGCCCGATCACGAGCGAGGCGATCCAGCGGGGGCTCGCCCAGATACTGCCGGTGCGATAGCGCCGCCGGCCCCAAAGAGAGGACTCCATGCGCCTTTCATTCACCCGGGTCCACCGCCTCGTCGCGGTCCTGACCATAGGTGTGGCCGTGCCGTTCGTTCCACGGGAGTCGTTCGCTCAAGGCTGACCCCCGATCCGGTTCACAACCCCCAGTTTGGGGGGACAAGGCGAATCGAAGCTGACCGACCTCGGGGCCCACGAATGGCGCGTCGCGGTCGGCTACCGCTATCTCCATGGCAATCAGTTTTTCGTGGCCGATCAAGTCAACAGCACGTTCGCCCCCTTCGGCCAGCCGATCATCTACCACATCCATTCGGCGGACGTCACCGTGACGTACGCCGCGACCGATCGATTCAGCCTGAGCTTGACGGTGCCCGTCTTGGACGGAACGCAGTCCGCCGTGCGGCCGGACACTGTTCGCCACGCCGCCCACGCCTTTGGGCTCGGTGACATCAGTCTGGTGGGCAGCGCGTGGTTATTGAATCCCCAGACGCACGCTACAGGCAATGTCGCGCTCGGCGTGGGCGTGAAGGCCCCCACGGGAAGCAACAAGTACACCGACAGCTTCTTCCGGGCCGACCACAGCTCTATACAGTACCCCGTGGACCAATCGATCCAGCCCGGCGACGGTGGTTGGGGTGTCATCCTGCAGGTGCAGGCGTTCCGGAGGATGTTCGCCAGAGCCTTCGCGTACGTTGCAGGGGCCTACCTCATCAGCCCGCGCGCCCTGAGCGACGTCTTGCGACCGCCCCCGTCCACGGTGTACTGGTCGGTGCCAGACGTGTACTCCGGCCGCGTGGGGTTGATGTACGGGCTGTTGCCGCAACAAGGCTTGTCGGTCAGCCTCGGCGGACGCATCGACGGAATCCCGTACCACGATCTCATCGGCGGCGGAGACGAGGGCTTCCGACGGCCCGGGCATGTCGTCTTCCTGGATCCGGGCGTGGCACTCACCCGTGGCAAGAGCACGTTCACCTTCAGTACTCCCATCAGAGTGAGCGGGAGCCTGGCCGACAGTGCTACCGTGCGCCCCAACGGGAGCCCGAGCCCAACACGCGCTTCGGGTGATCTCGCGCGGATGCTGATTTTCGTGGGCTACTCGCGGCGGTTCTGACGACTATCGCCCAGCGCTGATCAGCGCGCCGCCTTCGCACCGTGGGGCGACCGCATCGCCGTCGTCACCTTGATCTTCTCGCGGTTCGTTTCCCGCTATGTCTTGCGGCCCGGGCGTGAATGCCTCGACCGAGCCGAGTACGCTGGTGCCATCGAAGCCGCCGATCGCGAAGATGGTTCCGGCGCGCCCAACCGCCGCGGCGACCGCCCCGCGCGGCGTGGACAGCGGCGCTACTGCTGCCCAGGTGTCCGCGGAGGGATCGTACGCCTCCACCGTCGCCAGCTCCTGGGTACCGGGAAACCCAACTGACCCGACCGTGCCGCCCAGAGCATAGATAATGCCGCCTCGACCGAGAACCGCGTCAAGAAAGCGGCGAGGTGCCGGCATGCTCGCAACCGGCGTCCATGTATCGGCGCACGGATCGTACGCGTCCATCGTGGCGACGGTGGTGACGCCGTTGATACCGCCCATCGCGTAGATCCGGCCGTCGGGCGCCGTGATGGCTGCCAGCTTTCCCGCTCGAGGCGCAGCCAACGGGGCCAGCGTGCTCCAGGTATCGGTCTCCGGATCATATGCCTCCACATTGCTGAGCTGCACGTTGCCGTTGGCGAATCCTCCGATGACGTAGATCCTGCCGTCGAGGCCCGTCGTCGCCGCTCCGCAACAGAGGGCCACGGGCAGCGGTGACACGGCGCTCCACGTGCCGGTTGCCGGATCGTAGCGCTCCACGATGCTCCGGAACACACCTGCGAGCGCCCCGCCAATTGCGTAGACACGTCCCCGTCGGTCGGTCGCCGCCATCAGGTAACGGCGCGGCGTCGGCATCGGGGCCGCCGCAGACCAGCTGCCGCTCTTCTGGTCGTATGCTTCCACCGTGGGGACGATGGGTCCCGCGAGACCCATGGAGCCGCCGAGGGCGTAGATGATGCCATGCTTTCCGGTCGCCGCCGCGAGGCCGAAACGCGCCGTCGCCATCGACGCCACCGCCGTCCACGTCCCGGCCGACGGCGCTGCATCGACAATTGCGTCAGCCCGCGCGCGCGAGGCGCTCGGACTGACGGGCCCGCCATCTCGGTTGCACGCCTGAACCAGCGCGATAGCGAGCGACAACTTCAGGATGCTGCGAAGCGGTTTCATGACGCTCCTCCCTTTCACAGGGCCCTGATCCGCGAACTCGTCCCGAGCCGGCCTGATTGCCGCGCGAAGACGTCGCGGGTACGTTAGGGCCGACCGCACGATGCGACCCACCCGTCAGCGGACCGTGACGGGTCCGTGATGGCAGCGTCATCAAGGTGCCATGTGATCGAGCTTCGGCTGTTTGGTGGACTCGACCTGCGGAGGAGCGACGGGCGGGAGCTCGATTCGATCCTCACTCAGCCGAAGCGGGTCGCCCTCCTGGCCTTCCTCGCCACGGCCACTCCGTACCGTCTGCACCGCCGGGATACCCTGCTAGGACTCTTCTGGCCGGAGCTCGACCAGGAACACGCGCGCGCCGCGCTGCGCCAAGCGCTCCACGGTTTGCGACAGGGCCTCGGCGCCGATGTGCTCACGAGCCGAGGCGATGAGGAAATCGGCGTCCACGAGCAACGCCTGTGGTGTGATGTTCGCGCCTTCCACCAGGCCCTCGAGGCGGGCGACTGGAGCCGCGCGCTCGAACTCTACCGGGGCGGTCTGCTCGAAGGCTTCTTCCTCTCGGATGCGCCCGAATTCGAGCGCTGGTTGGAGGTTGAGCGAGCGCGGTTGCGGAACCGAGCGTGCCAAGCCGCGTGGACCCTCGCGCAGCAGAGCAAGGCGGAAGGCGATTTCGCGGGCACCGCACAGTGGGCGCGTCGCGCAGCGGCGCTCGTCCCCGACGATGAAGAGACGCTCCGCCGCTTGGTCGCGCTCCTGGACGGTCTAGGTGACCGAGTGGGCGCCGTGAAGGTGTACGAAGAGTTCGCGAGACGCGTCGCCGTCGAGTACCAGGTCGAGCCAGCGGCCGAGACCAAAGCGTTGATCACTCTCGTGCGCTCGCGTGAGGCAGCGTCACCGCCTGTGTTGAGGCCGGCTCCGCCGTCCTTCACGGCGCCTCCGGCAGCCGCAGAGCGGCCCTCGGCCGCGTCCATCGAGCCGGCGGCCCGTCGATTCACGCTGCCCGGCAAGCGTTGGGTCGTCGGGACCATCGGCCTGGCGCTCCTGGCCGCCGTCATGGCGATCCGACACCAGCAAGCCAGCGCACGCTTGAGCCAGGTCTCCGTGGGGATCGTCCCGTTCGAAGACCGTTCGGAGGACACGCTCGACGCGTACCTCGGGTCGGCACTGACCGAAGACCTCAGCCGCTCGCTCAGCGCCGCCCATGTCCTGCGCGTGTTTCGCGTTCGCCAGGCCCGCCCAGGCCTGGATTACATCCTCACCGGGAGCGTGAGGCACGCAAAGGACACGCTCGACGTCACGGCCCAACTCGAGCGCAACGGCTCTGGTGAGATCGTGTGGGCGACCCGCCTTGCTCTCCGCAGCGGCGGGGCAATTACGGTCCCTCGGACTCTGACGAGCGAGGTTCTCCGCGCGCTGGGGGCCCGAGCCGGAGCTTCCACCGAGCGCCCCACACTGGCCCCCGATCCCGTCGCCTACGACCTGTTCCTGCGGGGCCGCTACGAAGCCTCGCGGCGAACCGCAGCCAGCCTGGGCCGAGCGGTGGCCCTCTTCTCCGAGTCGATACGCAAGGACTCGACGTTCGCGCCCGGGTGGGCCGGACTCGCGGCGGTGTTTCACAACGCGAACCGGTGGGGGTTCCCGGTCCGCGGCGTCCCGCCGCAGAGTCTGCTCACGTTTGAGATCATCGCGAGCGACCGCGCGCTCCAGCTCGATAGCACCAACGTCGAAGCATGGCTGACCCGAGCGGCGGTCTCGGAGGACGTGGATCCCACCAGCCGTGCGGCTCCGTTGCGCACCATCCGTCGGGCGCTCGCCCTCGATTCGGTCAACGCTGAGGCCTGGGACCAGTTGGCAATGGCGCTCGAGGAAGCCGGCAGTCGGGACGGTGCGGGAGCGGCGTGGCACCGGGCGGTCGCCTTGGATCCGGGATACGTCCGGGCCAGGGCGTTCCTTGCCATCCACTACTGGTGGTGGCGCGTCTACGACAGCGCGGCCGTGTGGGCGGACAGCGCGGTGACGACGGACCCATTGTACGGGCTCGGGCGGGTCGTCGCCGGGCAGGTTGCGCTCTCACGCGGACGCCGCGACGAGGCGGAATCGCAGTTGGCCGCCGCCCGTCGCTTGCCGACGGGCCCTGGGAGCAACGGGCTTTCGGGATTCGTCTCCCTGGCAGTCGCCGCCGGAGACACCGTCGCGGCGCGCAGGCTGCTGGTGGACGCCGAGGCTCGCACGGACCCTGCGGCGCCCGACAACCATAGTGCGGTAAACATCGCGGCTGGGTACGCGGTACTCGGCGAAGTCGCCCGGGCGCTGACCTGGCTCGAGCGCTATCGGCCGGCGCGCGACCTGCACTTCCAGTTGCACCTGAGGCTCGACCCGCCCCTCGATCCGCTGCGGCGCGAGCCGCGGTTCCAGGCGCTCCTACTCAAGGGTCGGTGACTCACCCTCCGAACCGACGTGCTCATCGCCTTCCCGAGCCTTCAAGAGGTGGCGCCATGCGTCCCGCAGGATCGGCGTCCCGTCCGGGTTGAGTGGCGTGTAGGACGCTCTGAGCCAGCCGCGCCACGGAACACCACGATCAACGGCAGTTGACGCGCGCGGCCGCACAGCGTCTTTTCGAGCCCCAGTTCTCCATCATCCGGGCTCGGAGGGCCTATGCGGCGCTGCCTGTGCAGTCTCGTAGGACTCACGCTGGCTGCCACCTCGCTCGACGCGCAGGGGCTCCGCGACAAGATCTCCGACCTCTTCATCTTTGGGGCGGGCCAGGACCCGCTCTTCCTCAGCGGCACGGCCGGCTCCGACGCGGCCACCGCGCTGCACGCCGACCACTTCGTCCCTTCCGCCGTATCCGATAACGGCACGCTGATTTCGTTCATCGGCACGGCGATCAGCCAGAACGTCGCGAACATACCGGTGAGCGCGACGAGCGGCGGGTCCACGTTCCACTTCGAGGGCGGCGCGCCAGTCAGGACCTCGGTCTCGCCCGGCCCGGTGTTCGCCGAGCGCGCCCAGACACTGGGCCGCGGCCGCGTCTTCGTCGGCGCGAACGTGAACCGCCAGCACTTCGAGACGCTGCGGGGCGTGAGCCTGAACGACATCCAGATGACGTTCACGCACGAGAACGTCACGGGCCCGAACTGCGACGCCCTCGTCGGCGCGAGCTGCGACCCCTACGGCGTCCCCACCCACGAGAACGACGTGATCGCGCTGCGCCTGGCGCTCGACATCGACATGACCGTCACCTCGTTCTTCGTGAGCTTCGGGCTGCTCGATCGCGTGGACATCGGCGTGGTGCTCCCGATCGTGTCCAGCTCGCTGCGCGGCACGAGCGACGCGCAGATCATTCCGTTCGGGGGGACGACCGCCCAGCACTTCTTCGGCGGCACGCCCGACAACCCGGTGCTCACGACCTCCCGCTTCGTGGAAGGATCCGCGACGGGCATCGGGGATGTCGCCGCGCGCGTGAAAGTCAGCATCACGCAGTCGGAACGGACGACGTTCGCGCTGCTGGGCGACGTGCGCTTTCCCACCGGAAGTGAAGACGATCTCCTCGGCTCGGGCCACCTGGCCGTCCGCGGCCTCGGCATCCTGTCGAGCCGATTCGGGGCATTCTCGCCGCACGTCAACGTCGGATTCCTACTCCGGAGCGGCGACCTGCAGAACGACGCCTTGCTCGCCACGGTGGGGTTCGATCACGTGATGGCGCCGTGGGCGACGATGGCGGTCGACCTGGTCTCGGAGCTGCAGGTCGGTGCGAGCAAGCTCCGGCTGCCCGGCATCGTGACCTACGACCTACCGTTCCGGCGCACCGTAGATCCCACCAACATTCCGAGAGAGCGCGACGATCAGACCAACGCGTCGTTCGGATTCAAGTTCGCCACCGGCTCGGGGATCATGCTCGTCGCCAACACGCTGTGGCCGCTCAACCGTGGGGGCCTGCGGCCCAACGTGGTGTGGACCGCGGGGCTCGAGTACAACTTCTGAAGCCGATCACCGGACGGTCGCGAGACGCCAGCCCGCAGTCTCCGCGATGAGGATCGCGCGGAACGTCACCGGCAGCCGCTCGGTTCGACCCGTGCGGACGTTGTCGTAGTCGTAGACGCCGGTGACGATCGCTTCGGCCGTCCCGCCGACGACCTTCACCGCCGTCACCGTCAGGCTGGCCTTGAGCCTGCGCGCCGACTGGAACAGGTCCTTCCAGCCCTGCTGCTGGGCCGGCGTGAGACCGGGATAGGCGCGTCGCACCTCGCTCAGGTCGCGCGATTCCAGCGCCCGCGCGTAGTCGGCGATCGCCTGCTCGATCTGCGGCCGTGGGTCGACCGGAAGCGGCGCGGGCGCCGGCGCCGCCGGCGGCTCCGCGGCGCGCTGCCGCGGCGTATCGCGCACCGCACGCGACCGCGACAGGCGTTCGGCATCCGCCCAGAACGACGCCGCGGTGGTGAGCTGCATCATCGCGTCGGAGACGCGCCCCTGGGTAGCGAGCGACTCCGCTCCCTTGAATGCCGTATCACCCTTCGCCAACTCGGCCGGCGTGGCACCCGCGTCGAGCGCGCGGCGCATGGCAGCGAGCGCCGTCGCGCGGAGCGACTGCATCACGCTGTCCTCTTGCCGGGCGGCGGTGGTGGCCGACGGCAGCGCGCGCGGCGACTCGCGTGGTGCGGTCGCCCGGGGGGTGGGCGGCCGCTTCGCTTGTGCGACGGTCGCGGTTGACGCCGGCGTACGGAGGGTGTCGGACCTGATCGCGGGCCCCGGCACGGCGGGCGCCCGCGACCCCCGCCAGGGCGCCACCCACCACAGCGCAGCCGCGATCCCTATCACTCCGAGGCCCCACCACAGCCGCAGGCCCCTGCGGGCGCGCGGGGCCGCAGCCACGGTGGCGTGCGGCTGAGACCTCGCCAGCGCGATCGGGCTCGTCGGCGTCTTGATCTGGGCCAACACGCGCGCACCTGCACCGGCCCGTGCGAGCGTGACCATTTCGCTCCGGATGGGATCGTCTTGCCGCAACGACGGCCGGCCGCACACGGCCACAAGGTCGTCCATGCTGGGCCAGCGCCGGGCTGGATCCTTCTCCAACATCCGCATGACGGCCGCGGCGAGGTTGGGCGGGCAGTCGGGGCGGAGCTCCGTGACCGGGCGCGCTGGCTCGTTGAAATGCGCGTACATCACGGACATGATCGACTCGCCGTGGAACGGCAGCTTGGCCGTCAGCATCTCGTACGCCACGACGCCGAGCGAGTATTGGTCCGAAGCCCCCGTGACCTCGTGGGTCCCGATTTGTTCGGGACTCATGTACGTGGGGGTCCCCACCGTGACGCCGGTCATGGTGAGACCCTCGGCCTGGAGGACCTTCGCGATCCCGAAATCCGTGACCACGGCCCAGCCTTCCTCGTCCAACATGATGTTGGCGGACTTGACGTCACGGTGGATGACGCCATGGCGATGGGCGTAGCCGAGCGCGTCGCCCACCTGGGCGACAATTGCCTGCACCATGGGAATCGGTAGCGGGCCGACGTCTCGAATGACCGAATCGAGCGGGCGTCCCTGCACGTACTTCATGACGAAATACAGGACGTGCTCGCCTTCCTTGACGGCGTAGATGGGAATGATGTGCGGGTGACTCAGCGCGGCGGCGGTGCGCGCCTC
>WNGJ01010145.1_pt1 | contig 10045 bp, 9 predicted proteins | sample 5400611 | NCBI WGS metagenome assembly WNGJ01 (sample SAMN13153375, study PRJNA577476) | soil metagenome | isolation source: 40 cm soil or saprolite under Garry oak tree replicate 1 | place: USA:California | collected 2016-06-15
CGAGGCGTGGCTGAAGGAGTGGATGCCGAAGCTGACGTCGGAGGAAGTGCCCATCACACCCTACCGGGTGATCTGGGACTTCACGCGGGCGATCGGTCCGCGCGACGCCATCGTGACCCACGACTCGGGCAGCCCGCGCAATCAGATGGTGCCGTTCTATCGCGCGACCACGCCCCGCGGCTACATGGGTTGGGGCAAATCCCACGCGCTGGGAACCGGACTCGGCCTGATCATGGGCGCCAAGCTCGCCGCACCCGACAAGTTCTGCGTGAACTTCATGGGCGACGCCGCCTTCGGCATGACGGGCCTGGACTTCGAGACGGCCGTGCGCTGTGGCATCCCGATCACCACGATCGTGCTCAACAACTCCGCCATGGCCATCGAGCGTCACGCGCTCGTCGTCTCGCACGACCGCTACCGCACGCGGGATATCGGGGGCAACTACGCCGACATGGGCCGGGCCATGGGTGGTTATACCGAAAGGGTCGAGAAGCCGGCGGAGATCATCCCGGCCCTCGAGCGCGCCCGGAAGATGAACGAGGGCGGGCGAGCCGTCCTGCTGGAGTTCATCACGAGCGAGGAGATCGAGTTTTCGCACCGGCGGGCCTTCTAGCCCACAAGGTCCGCGTCGCATGGTAGGCTGCCCCGGCGCGCCGAACCCGGTGTCGGCCGCCGGGAGGCCTGGATGAACATCGCCGTTCTCGACGACTATCAGGACACGATCCGCTCGCTGGCGTGCTTCTCGAAGGTCGCCGGCCACAACGTCACGATCTGGAAGGATCACACCAAGGACGTCGACGCCCTGGCCGGGCGATTGAAGGACGCGGAAGTGCTGGCCCTCATCCGCGAGCGGACGCCGATCACGGCGCCGCTCCTCGACCGCCTCCCCGCGCTCCGTCTCATCTGCCAGGCCGGCGTCGTGCCCCACATCGATCTCGAGGCGTGCACGCGGCACGGCGTGATCGTGTCGTCGAACACCGCCGGCGGCCGGCCGTCCTACGCGACCGCCGAGCTGACCTGGGGGCTCATCATTGCGGCGTTCCGGCGCATCCCTCAGGAGATGGCCGCGCTCAAGGCCGGCCGCTGGCAAGCCTATCCCATCGGCATCGGCCTTCGCGGCAAGACCCTCGGCATCTTCGGCTACGGCAAGATCGGCGCGGTGGTCGCCGGCTACGGCAAAGCGTTCGGCATGAACGTGATCGCCTGGGGGCGTCAGACGACGCTCGACAAGGCGCGCGCCGACGGTTATCAGGTCGCTCCGAGCAAGGACGAGTTCTTCGCGCAGTCCGACGTCGTCTCGTTGCACCTGCGGCTGATCCCGGAGACTCGCGGAATCGTCACCGCCGCCGACCTCGCCCGCATGAAGCCCACGGCCCTCATCGTGAACACCAGCCGCGCCGGGCTGATCGCGCCGGCCGCGCTGGAGGCGGCGCTCCGGGCCGGCCGCCCCGGGATGGCCGCGGTCGATGTGTACGAGGACGAGCCCGTTGTGGGAGGGCGGCACCCGCTGCTGGCCATGGACAACGTCGTCAGCGCGCCGCATCTCGGCTACGTGGAGCGCGACGGGCTCGAGCACATGTTCAGCAACATCTTCGACGAGGTGCTGGCCTATGCCGCGGGCAAGCCGATCAACGTGTTGAACCCTGACGTGCTCGAGAAGGGAGCGGCCCGTCGATGACGATCAGGGGCAAGGCCTACATCGCGGGCGCCTTCGAGCACCCGACGCGCAAGGCCGACGACAAGTCGGTGCCGCAGCTCCACGCCGAAGTCGCCAGGGGCGCGCTCGAGGACGCGGGGCTCAGCAAGAACGACGTCGACGGCTACTTCTGCGCGGGCGACGCCCCGGGGCTCGGGCCGCTGTCGATGGCCGACTACCTGGGCCTGAAGCTCCGCCACGTGGACACGACGGACACCGGTGGGTCGTCCTACGTCGTGCACGTCGCCCACGCCGCCGAGGCCATCGCGCTCGGCAAGTGCAAGATCGCGCTGATCACGCTGGCGGGGCGGCCACGCTCCGAGGGCCAGGCGACGGGGACGGCGCCGCGCGTGCCGGCCGCGGCCATGCCCGACGCACCGTTCGAGTTCCCGTTCGCGCCGGCCACCGCCAACATGTACGCGATGGCGGCCATGCGCCACATGCACGAGTTCGGGACGACGAGCGCTCAGCTCGCCTGGGTGAAGGTCGCCGCGTCGCAGCACGCCCAGCACAACCCGCACGCGATGCTGCGCGAGGTCGTCACCGTCGAGGACGTGGTCAACTCGCCGATCATCACCGACCCGCTCCATCGTCTCGACTGCTGCGTGATCAGCGACGGCGGCGGCGCCGTCGTCGTGGTCGCGCCGGAGATCGCGCGCAGCCTGAAGCGGCCGCGCGTGCGGCTGCTCGGCGCCGGCGAGGCGCTCAAGCTCCAGATGGGTGGCAAGGTCGACCTCACGTACACCGGCGCCGTGTGGTCTGGCCCCCGGGCCTTCGCCGAGGCCGGCGTCACGCCGGCCGACATCAAGTACGCCTCGATCTACGACAGCTTCACGATCACCGTGCTCATGACGCTGGAGGACCTCGGCTTTTGCGAGAAGGGCCAGGGCGGCAAGTTCGTCGCTGACGGCAATCTCATCTCCGGCGTTGGCCGGCTGCCGTTCAACACCGACGGCGGCGGGCTCTGCAACAACCATCCGGCCAACCGCGGCGGCATGACCAAGATCATCGAGGCCGTGCGCCAGCTCCGCGGCGAGGCCCATCCCAAGGTGCAGGTGAAGAACTGCAACGTCGCGCTCGCCCACGGCACCGGCGGATCACTGGGCACGCGGCACGCCAGCGCGACCATCATCATGGACAGGGAGTGACGGCCATGGCTCAGGCGCAGCGCAAGATCCCCGCGCCGGCGGTCACGCCGGAGACGAAGCCGTTCTGGGACGCGGCGGCCGACGGCCGCCTCGTGATCAAGCAGTGCACGGCGTGCGGTCAATCGCACCACTATCCACGCACGATCTGTCCGTTCTGCGGCAGCGACGCCACCGAGTGGCGGCCGGCGTCGGGCCGCGGCAAGGTCTACACATACAGCGTCATGCGGCGAGTGCCCGAGCCCTACGTCATCGCCTACGTCACGCTCGAGGAAGGCCCGATGATGATGACGAACATCGTCGACTGCGATCTCGACTCGGTGCGGATCGGTCAGGCCGTGCGCGTGGTTTTCAAGCCGAGCGAGGGTGGGCCACCGGTTCCCATGTTCGCGCCGGCGCCCTGACCAGGGCAGCATGGGTCAGTTCGGAATCGGGCAAGGCATCAAGCGCTTCGAGGACGTCCGCCTCGTTCGCGGCGAAGGCCGCTTCCACGCCGACGTCGATCTGCCGGGCCAGGTCCACACGGTGATCGTCCGCTCGATGCACGCTCACGCGCGCATCCGCGGGATCGACGCCGCGGCGGCGCTGAGCGCGCCCGGCGTGCTCGCCGTCTTCACCGGAGCGGACGTGGCCCGCGACGGCCTCGGCACGATGACGATGACGTTGAAGCGGAAGCGCCCGGACGGCTCGCCCATGTTCGCCTCGCCGCAGCGAGGGCTGACGCCGGACCGCGCACGCTACGTCGGTGACCCGATCGCGATGGTGATCGCCGAGACGCGCGCTCAGGCGGAGGACGCCGCCGACCTGGTGCGCGTCGACTACGAGCCGTTGCCGTCCGTGACGTCGACCGCCGCGGCGGCCGAGGCGGGCAGCGCCGCGGTGTGGGACGAGTGCCCGGACAACATCTCGAATCTCTTCGAGGCGGGCGACAAGGCGGCGACCGACGCCGCGTTCGCGAAGGCGGCTCGGATCGTCCGCCGCCGCTACGTCATCACGCGCGTCCACGCCCAGTACATGGAGGCGCGGGGCGCGCTCGGCGTCTACGATCGCGGCGAGGATCGCTACACGCTCTACGCCGACGTGCAGTACCCGCACCGCGTCCGCACCGCGCTCGCGACCAACATCCTGAAGGTCGCCGAGCACCGAATTCGCGTCATTGCGGGCGACATCGGTGGTGCGTTCGGGACCAAGGGCTGGCAGTATGCCGAGCACCGCCTGGTGCTGTGGGCCGCACGCAAGCTCGGCCGCCCGGTCAAGTGGATGTGCGAGCGGCGCGAGGCGATTCCCGCCGACGAGCACGCGCGCGACAACGTCACCGACGCCGAGCTGGCGCTCGACGCCGACGGCCGGTTCATCGGGCTCCGCGTGCGCACGCTCGCCAACGTCGGGGCGTACGTGTCGTCTGATCGCAATCTCCTGGCGACGTTCAGCAACGTGACGACGCTCGTCGGCGTCTACACGTTTCCGGCCGCCTACGTCCAAGTCCTCAGCGTGATGACCAACACCAACTCCACCGCGCCGTACCGGGGCGCCGGGCGGCCGGAGTCGACGTACGTCATCGAGCGCCTCATCGACGACGCCGCGCGCGAGCTCGGCGTGGACCGCATCGAGCTGCGCCGCCGGAACATCATCCCGTCGGGCGCGATGCCGTATCGCACGCCGCTCGGGGGCAACTACGACTGCGGCGCGTTCGACAAGAACATGGAAGAGGCGCTGAAGCTCGCCGACGTCGCCGGTTTTCCGGCCCGCCGCGAGGCGGCACGGAAACGGGGCGTGCTCCGCGGGCTGGCCGTCGTGAACGCGATCGAGAAGGCGGCCGGCCCGCAGCCGGAGTTCGCCGAGATCCGCTTCGCGCCGAGCGGCAGCGCCACGCTCCTGATGGGATCGAAGAACCAGGGCCAGGGCCACGAGACGACGTTCAAGCAGATCCTGCACGAGCGCCTCGGGCTCGACCCGGCCGACGTGCGCTACATCGACGGCGACACCGATCGCGTCGGCTTCGGCATGGGCACGATGGGCTCGCGCTCGACCGTCATCGGTGGCACGGCGCTGTGGACCGCGGCCGACAAGGTCATCGCGAAGGGCAAGAAGATCGCCGCGCGCCTGCTGGAGGCGGCGGAAGCCGACATCACGTTTGCCGACGGGAAGTTCTCGGTCGTGGGCACCGATCGCGCGGTCGTCCTGAAGGACGTCGCGCGCGCGGCGTTTCAGCCCGCCCAGCTCCCGCCCGGCCTCGAGCCCGGGCTCTACGAGACCGGCACGTTCGTGCCGAAGCAGGACACGTGGCCGAACGGCTGCCACGTCTGCGAGGCCGAGATCGATCCGGACACGGGCGCGGTCACGCTCGCCTCCTACGTCATCGTCGACGACGTCGGCACGGTGATCAACCCGGTCACGCTCAAGGGACAGATCCACGGCGGCGTGGCGCAAGGGGTGGGGCAGGCGCTGATGGAGCAGGTCGTCTACGACGCGGAGTCCGGCCAGCTCCTCACGGCGTCGTTCATGGACTACGCGATCCCGCGCGCCGATACGCTGCCCGACATGCACATCGAGAGCAACCCGGTCCCGACGAAGCTGAACCCGCTCGGCGCCAAGGGGGCCGGCGAAGCGGGCACGGTCGGCGCGCTACCCGCGGTGATGAACGCGGTGATGGACGCGCTCGCGGCCGTGGGCGTGCGCGAGCTCGACATGCCGGCGAGCGCCGAGCGCGTGTGGAACGCGATCCACGCCGTCGCCACACGCTGATCTCGACCTCATCGTGACGAGGCGATCGCACGCGCTCCACGTGCGGCCCCTTTCAGAGGTGCAGGAGCGGATCACGATCGCCGCTGACGTTGCCGTGCGATACCGTGTCGGGCGAGCGCCGGGTTCCGCTAGCGGTAGACGAGGACCGCCACGATGACCGCCAGCTCCACCACGATCGAGAGCACAGCGGAGATCATCACGGGCCAGGCCCGATGGACGACGCTGTAGACCAGCCAGAGCGCTGCCGACGCCACGAACAGCCACCACGTGAGCAACGAGACGCCCGCCGTCTGGTGCGTCGTGATGATCATGTGGAGCTGCGGCAGCGACGTCAGCGGCCCTACGAATCCATTGACGAAGGCGACCCCGTCGAGGAACCGCAGGCCGGGCCCGTGCGCGAGCGGAGGCTCGGCCGTGCGCGCCTGTCTGAGCTGTCGATGCCAATGAAGATGGACGTGTCCCAGGCCGATGTTCATGGAACGCGATTATAGTCAGTGGGGCGCCGGCCGCGAACCACGAACGCTCGCGAGGCGTGCTTCCTCGCCGTAGACTTCGTTGACCGCACTCTCTCTGGAGGAGGAGCTATGACCCGTTTTCGTGAGTTTCGCAGAATCGCCCCGCTCGTGGTGGGGTTGATGTTCGTGTTGGTGTCGGCTGTGTCGCTGAGCCCGGCACGCGCTTCGGTGCCGACCGGTACGCCCCCGCCCACGTTTAGCAATCCCCTCAACATCACGAATCGCTACCAGCCGTTCCAGCCGGGTGGCGTGAAGGTGTACCGCGGCACGAAGGGGAAGACCAGGCAAGTCGTGGTCGATTTGTATCGGACCGACACGCGCACGTTCAGGCTAAATACGAGGAACGTCGAGTGCCGTATCCTGCAAGAGATCGCGTTCGAGAACGGCCAGCTGGTCGAGAGCTCACTGAACTTCTTCGCGCAGGCGGATGACGGGACCGTCTACTACTTCGGCGAGATCGTGGACATCTTCGAGAACGGCGTCATCACCAGCCATGAAGGGAGTTGGCTCGTCGGTGGCCCCCAGGGCTCTGATCCGCCCGAAACTGCCACGGCTACAAAGCCGACCGTCTTCATGCCGGCCAATCCCGAGCTCGGCGACATCTTCAAGCAGGAAGACTTGCCCAAGGTCGTGGACGAGACCGATGAGGTCGTCGGCGTCGGTGTGACCGTGACGGTGGAGGCCGGCCGATTCGAGGACACGATCCAGATCCTCGAGACGTCTAACCTCGAGCCGGGCACCGAGACGAAATGGTACGCGCCCGGCGTCGGCGTCGTGCAAAGCACGGCGAAGGGCGAGAAGCTCGAGCTGATCTCCTCGACGTTGCGCTCCCCGTAGAGCCTCGCGCCCATGAACAACGCTGAGCTCATCGTCGCGACGCTCCGCGCAGCGGGCGTGAGTCACGGCTTCGGCATCCCGAGTGGAAACGTGCTGCCCTTGATCGAAGCCATGCGCGTCGGCCGGCTGCCGTACGTGCTCACGGCCCACGAGGGCTCAGCGGCGTTCATGGCCGACGTCATGGGTCGACTGACGGGCGCGCCGGGACTCTGCATCGCGACGCTGGGACCTGGCGCCACGAACCTCACGACCGGAGTCGGGAATGCCTACCTCGATCGCTCGCCGCTCCTGGCGATCACGTGCAATCTGCCGACGTCGCAGCTCGGGCGGCGCATCCAGATGGCGATCGATCATCACACGCTCTTCCGGCCGATCACGAAGGCCACGCTGGCCCTTCGGGAGGGCCGCGTCGCCTCGATGCTCGCCGAGGCGCTCGAGATCGCCCTGAGCGAGCCGCCGGGGCCCGTTCACCTCGATTTGCCCGAGGACGTCGCGCTGGTGTCGGCCACCGAGGACGTGCCTGCGACTCCGATGGGACGGCGGCGGCACCCCGCCCCGGAGACTTCGCTGCGGCGCGCGGCCGAGATCCTGGGGGCCGCGCGCCGGCCTGTCGCGGTCGTCGGCTCGTCGGCCATGCGCCTTCGCAACCCCGACGTGCTCCAATCGGTGATCGATCGCCATCGGCTTCCCTTCGCGTCGACCACCATGGCCAAGGGCATGGTCCCGGAGGATCACCCGCTCTCCCTCGGCTGCATCGAGCGGGCCCGGCGCCAGGTGCAGCGGGAGCTCTTGCGCAGCGCCGATCTCGTCGTGGGGCTCGGCTACGACGTCGTGGAGGTGGAGTATGAGGCCTGGATCGGCAAGGTGCCGCTCCTGTCGATCGACGTGGATCCCGTGGATGCGGATCGAAGCGTGACCATTGCCCACGAGGTGATCGGCGACCTCGACGCTTCGCTCGAGTGGCTGGCGCAGCGTCCGGCCCTTCGCCCCGAGTGGCCGGCCACGATGACTGCGCAGCACCGTGACCGATTTCATCGCTCGCTTCGACCCACGTCGGCGGGATTCGCGCCCCACCAAGCGATCGACGTTGTTCGAGAGGTGCTCCCCCGCGACGGCATCCTGGCCTTCGACGTCGGCGCTCACACCCACCAGATCGCGTCGCAGTGGACGGCGCACGCGCCGCGCACATTTCTGATCACGAACGGCTGGTCATCAATGGGGTTCGGGCTGCCGGCAGCCATCGCGGCGAAGCTCGCCCGCCCGCAGCGCCCTGTGGTGGCCCTCATCGGGGACGGATGCTTCCAGATGACGTGTGGTGAGGTGGCCGTCGCGCGTCGTCTCGGACTGTCCTTGCCCATCGTCGTGCTCGACGACGGCTAGCTCTCGCTGATCCAGGTCAAGCAGGTCCGGCGTCGCTTCGGCCTCTACGGGACCGACCTCGGAGAACAAGAGCACGTGGATCCTCCGGCCCACTACTTCGGTGTGCCCGCGGTCGGCGCCCGCTCCGCTGGCGAGCTCACCCGCGCCTTGAAGGATGCCCTCGCCGCCGATCACCCGACGGTGATCGAGGCCAAGGTCGACCCGAGCCACTATCTCGAAACCGTTTACGACTAGGCGCGATCAGTCAGGAGAGCGATCGTTCGCCCAGTGCTTGACGAGCGCGGCCCACCTGCTGTACCAGGCAGCATGATCCGCCCGCTTCGACTCGGCCTTGCGCTCCTGCTCGGCGTGGCCCAGGTGCTCGGCGCGTCGCTTCCGGCGAGGGCGCAAGGTCCGGTCACCTGGCAGCTGGGAAGGGTCCAGTTCGCGGACACCAGCGCGAACGCTCAGCGAGCGCTGCGCATCGACGAGATGTTCGCCGATTCCACAGGAGGCTTCGTCAGGATCACCGCGCTGAACGATGGCGAGTGCGTGCCGGGCGCGGGCCTGCCCCCTCAGGGGATCTTCCAGCGATTCCTCATCCGCTGGACCTTCAGCGGCGACGTGAGCCGGCTGACCTTTCCCCAGCAGTTCACGGTCCGCTTCACGATCGAGGCGGACGGCAACGTCCCCTGCCTGGACCTCAATCCCATCATGCAGGTCAACGTCGACGAGGGACGGCTCGATTCACCGTTGCGGGGCGCGCGCTTCTACTGGCGGCCCGAGCTCTTGCCTGCGGGCAATCACGAGGGAAGTCCGCGGATCGTTCGGCTGACGACGGGCGACGCCTGGCCCAACCCGGTGTTCTTCGCCATCGCCATCTGGGGCTTTCGCGGCAAGCGTCCCATCTATCTCACGGCGACCTATCCCTACACGCCGGCGACGGCGCCGCCCGTGCCGGCGGATCGCCCGACGCAAGACATGATCGCTCGCGCCGCGCGCGATCGCCGCTTCGGCGTTCCAGTGGCCGGAAGCCTCGGCTCGCAGCTCAACTGGGCGCCGACGTGGGAGCTCCACTGGCTGGACTTCAACGTCGCCGGAGGCCGCCGCGTCCGCATCTATCACGCCACCAACAAGACGAACCCGGCCGCGCGGTACACGATTTACCAGGACCCGGACACCGGCCAGTGGATGGGCTGGGAGCAGGGGAACTGAGGAGAGAGTAACCATGCTCGATCTCGTGATCCGTGGTGGACAGGTGATCACTCCCCAGGGCGTCGGCGCCTGGGACGTCGGCGTCGAGGGCGAACGCATCGTCGCCGTCGCCGCGCCCGGCACGCTGCCCCGCGACGTCGCCCGCATCATCGACGCCACCGGCAAGCTCGTCATCCCCGGAGGCATCGACCCGCACGTGCACACGCACTGGCCGATCCCGGCGCTCGGCGGCGGGCACACGTTGAGCGCGCCGCCGGAGCAGGTCAGCCGTGCCGCCATCAGCGGCGGCACCACCACGCTCGTGGACTTCGCCGTGTGGGAGCCGGGCATGACGATCGCTCGGGCGATCGAGGAGAAGGAGAAGGTCTGGCGCCAGGGCTATACGGATCACGCACTGCACGTGATGCTGCAGGGCGCGGTGCCGCCGGAGGTCATCGATCAGATTCCCGAGGCCATCCAGGCCGGCTTCCCCAGCTTGAAGATCTTCACCACCGACGTGCGGCCGATCGGCAAGGGCCGGATGATCCGGCTCG
>WNGJ01013558.1_pt1 | contig 10045 bp, 9 predicted proteins | sample 5400611 | NCBI WGS metagenome assembly WNGJ01 (sample SAMN13153375, study PRJNA577476) | soil metagenome | isolation source: 40 cm soil or saprolite under Garry oak tree replicate 1 | place: USA:California | collected 2016-06-15
CTCGAGCTCTTCGTCGCAGGCCAGGCTATCGACCTGCGCCGATTTCCCCGCGTGGGTCAGGGGACCGGGCGGGCGCTCCGCCTGCTGCGCGAGCTCGCCGCCTTCACCGGCCAGGGGCAGGCTCCGCCCTCAGACCTCGAGCTACTCGTCGACGCGGTTCGGGCTGGCCGCTTCACCGATGCAGCCGGGTTGACCCCGTGACCGCCCGAGCCTGTCTCATGAGCCCCATGACGCCGCCGCCGATGATCGTCAGCCGTCCGGCCAGATGTCACCCTCCCAAGGCTGCACCGTGTTCGTTACCTCGCTGATCTTCACCCATCGCCAGGAAGCTGCGGAGATCTCCATCGCGTCGCAGACTGCCTGCACCGCCGCGCCCTCACGGAACCCCGGCGCCCACGGTGCCTCTGGCCACCCTTCTAGCAGGTCGGCGGCCTGGTTCGCAAACGAGGAGCCGTAACCGACGCCCTGACCGAGTGGCCACCACTGGGCCGCGTAGGGGTGATCGGGGTGCTCGGCGCGGATCCGCCGCATCCCGTAGAGCCGCGCGTCGTCGTGGGCGCTGGCGTACCACAGCTCGTTCAGCCGGGCGTAGTCGAACATCAACGTGCCGTAGCTGCCGTTCGCCTCGATGGTGAAGTCGCATGGCCGCCGCACCGCGGCCCGCGCGACCTCCATCGTGCCGAGCGCCCCGGACTCGAAGCGGAGCAGGGCGCTGGCCGCGTCATCGACCGTCACCGGAATCCCGGAGCGTGAGCGGATGAACGTGGTGGCCTGCGCGCACGTGCTCTCCACGGGGCCGGCCATGGTCAGCGCCATGTCGATCAGGTGGCAGCCGAGGTCCGCGATCGTGGTACCGCCCATGGCGCGGTCGAAGCGCCAGTCGTAGGGCGTGGCGGGGTCGGCGAACTCATCGGACAGCCAGGTGGCCCGCCAGAGCCTCAGCTCGCCGATGGCGCCTTCGGCGATCATCTGCTGCATGAGTGCCACCGCGGGCAGCCGCCGGTAGTTGAAGCCGACCGCATTGTGTACGCCAGCGGCGGTGACCGCGGCCAGCGCCTCGGCCGCCTCCGCGTAGTTCAGCGCCAGCGGCTTCTCGCATAGCACCGCCTTGCCCGCTGCCGCGGCCTCCCGGGCTATCAGCGCGTGCGTGCCGGGCGGGGTGCAGATGTCCACGATGTCGACGTCGTCCCGGCCGATCAGCTCACGCCAGTCGGTCACGGTGGCGGGCACGCCGTATTCCGCGGCAGCAGCCGCGACAGCGTCGGCATGGCGCCCTGACATCACGGTGACCATCGGCGTCACCGGCAGCCGGCGCAGCATCGGCGCGACGCGGTAGCCGTAGCTGTGCGCCTTGCCCATCACCCCGTAGCCGATGATGCCGACCCGCAGCGCCGCGTTCACGGGGCAGCCATCGCGGGTATCGCCGCGGTCACCTGCTCGGCGGCGGTCAGCGCGGCCACCGCGTCGGCGGCGGTGCGCTCGCCTTCGGCTGGGTCGATGACCTCGCACCGCTCGCTGCCGCGCGTGCCGAACACCTCGGCCCACACCGCATCGCCGGCCGGGTAGTACCGGCCCAGGGAGATGAACCCGCATCCGCCGCCCGACAGCGACACGATCACCTGTGCACCGTCCACGTCGGCGATCCCGTCGGGAGCCCGGCCCGAGGCCACCACGGCCAGGCTGCTGATGTCCTGACCGGTCAGCCAGCGCAGCTGGTCGAACTCGTGCACGCCCATGTCGATCGCGATCCCGCCGCTATGCGCCCGGAACGCCGTCGAGGGCGGCTGTTCGTCCCACTGGTAGCAGGTGACCAGGTGGATGACGCCGAACTCGCCCGAGGCCATCCGGTCCCGCAGCCGCTGCAGGCCCGGGACGAAGCGCCGCCAGTAGGCCACCTGCAGCGGCACGCCCGCCGCCGCGCCTGTATCGGCCGACGCGCGGGCGGCCGCGGCGGTCAGCCCGCACGGTTTCTCGCACAGGATCGGCAGCCCGCGCGCGGCGACCTCGGCGATGATGGCGCCGTGCTGGTCAGTGGGCGCGGCGATGAGCACGCCGTCGATTGCGCCCGCGTCCAGCATCCCCGCCAGGCTGGCGTGCAGCGTCACGCCAGGAGCCGCGGCGGCCTCGCGGGCCGCCGCCGACATCTCCGCGATCGCGGTCACGGCCACCCGCTCGGAGACGGCCAGGGCGCGCAGGTGAGTGCGGCCCATCCGCCCGGCGCCGACCAGGCCGAGCCGGAATGGCGCCATGCTCACAGACCCCGTTCGGCCAGGAAGGCGCGGTTGTGCCGCTGTTCCTCGGCGGCCCGCGCGAACCGTTCGGCGCTGCGCGGCAGGATGTCCTGCTCCACCACGAGCCAGCCGCCGAACGAGATCCGCCGCAGCCCGTCGAGAACGGCGTCCGCGTCGAGGTCCCCGTGGCCCAGCTCGCAGAACGCCTCCCTGGTCCAGATCTCTGTCACCGGCGCCTCGTCGGTGACGATCCCCTCCATGACTGACCGCCTGGCATCCTTGAAATGCACGTGGTTGATGCGGTCACCGAGGTCCCGCAGCATCGCCACCGGGTCGCCGCCGCCGAGCATCATGTGCCCCGTCTCCAGGCACAACCCGACGTCGGACACGTCGAGCACCCGCTCGATCTCCCACGGCGCCTCGACGTGGGTCCCGGTCTCGGGGTGGAAGGTCGGCTCGTAGCCGCGGTCACGGCAGCGGGCGAGCACCGTAGCCAGCCCGGCCGCGAACCGCCGCCACCCGTCGGCGTCATAACCGAGAGAATGATCCCGAACGGACCTGGCCGGGAGCATCGCCCGCCGCTTACTGCCCTTATCGGCGAGCGTCGGCCTGGGCGGCGGCCCGGTCAGGTAGGACCGCACCGCGTCGAATACGTCGAGGATGGCGTCGAGCTCGCCCACGGCGCCCTCGAGCGCGCCGGGGTCGGAATACGGCAGTTCCACGTACGCGCCGGCCAGGCCGAGGCCGCGCTCGGCCAGCAACTCGCCGAGGCGTTCGCCGTCGCCCAGGTACCCCACGGGACCGAGGTCGATTCCGGCGTAGCCCGCCGCGGCCACCTGGTCCAGGACCTGCGTCCCACTCGGCACATCCGGGTCCTGGCCGACGGTCAACTCGAAGGCGCCGTAGCTGACCGGGGCATTCGCCACCGCGATCGGCGCCCTGCCATGGTTCACGCTGCCATGGTTCACGCTGTCGTCGCTCATCAGCTCGTCCTCCCAGCGGGGTCGTCCACAGGCGCACCATGCTGGTGACAGTCGATGATGGCCTGGCACAACGCGATGTCGCGCAGGCCGTCCCGGCCCGCGGTGACCGGCCGGCGGCCGGTCACGATCCAGTCGTGGAACGCCTCGAGCTCGCGCTTGAACCCGCTCTCGTAGCTGGTGACCTCCTCGGTTCGCCAGGCCCGGGCCGCGCCCGCCCAGCCATCCTCGATCTCCAGCGTGGCCGGCTCGTTGCGCAGGAACGGCGAGGGGAAAGTCAGCCGCAGCCGGCGGTCCGGCGCGTACAGCGCGAACTCCATCCCGTACCGGGCGATGCCCGGCAAGTCGATCCAGTGGATGGCCGCCGGCAGCGAGCCGAACCTGAGCATCACCGTGACGCAGTTTATGGCCAGGCTCACGTACTCCAGCCGGGTCGGCTCGCCGAGCAGGCCCCGCACCGTGTTCAGCTCGTGCACCAGGGTGTCCAGTAGCACTCCCTCGTAGACCTGCCGCTCCAGTGCGGTGGCCGGCCCGAGCGCCGCGCTGATCCGCTGGTCGCTGTCGGCCCGCAGCCCCGCCGCGACCTCGTCGGGAAGTGGTGCACGGGGGAGTAGCGGGTAGTGCGCGACGTAGGGCCGCAGCGGCGACTCGAAGGTGGTCACCCGCAGCAGCCGCGCGTCGCTGAGCCGTGCGGTTTCCTCCCGCATGCGGGCGAACGCCGGGTCGTACCGCTTCGGGTAGCCGGTCATCAGCTTCACCCCGGCCTGCTCGGCCGCCGCCACCATGGCCCGGCCCTCGTCGGCCGAGTAGCACATCGGCTTCTCCACGAAGACGTGCCGCCCGGCCCGGGCCGCTGCCTCCGCGATCGGGGCGTGGCTGCCCGAAGTGAGCACCATGACCGCGTCCAGCGGATGACCGAGCAGTTCGCGCCAGTCGGTGAAGACCGCGGGGATGCGGTAGCGGTCGGCGCAGATCCGCGCGCCGTCGGCGTCGAGGTCGCAAACGGCCGCGACCTCATAGCGGTCGGCCAGTTCGGCCAGGTAGTGCAGGTGCATGACCTGGGCGATCAGGCCGGTCCCGACCAGGCCGACACGTACCCGGCCGGTCACGCCGGCTCCAGCGCGGCGTCCTCGATCGCCGCCCGCAGCAACCGGGCGGCCTCGGGGACGCCATCGGTGGCCGGCACGAACGGGTCCTCGTGCTCGATCGAGATGACCCGCGCCGCTGAACCGCCGAGCGTGCGGACCAGGCCCGCCCACCAGGCCAGGTCGTGACCGCGGCCGGGCACCGCGAAGGTCCACGGCATCTCGGCGGCGGGTTCCGGCCAGCGCCGGTCGAGCAGGCCGTTGAGAGCCAGGCTCTCCGGGTGGAAAATCGTGTCCTTGCCGTGCACGTGCGCGATCCGGTCACCCAGGGCTGCGGCGACCTTGTGGCCGTCCATGCCCATCCAGAAGAAGTGGCTGGGGTCGAGGTTGCCCGCGATGGCAGGCCCGAGCGCGGCTACCCGGCGGAACGTCTCGACGTTGAACACGCAGGTGCCGGGGTGCAACTCCAGGCAGATGCGCAGCCCGGGGTTCTCGGCTGCGGCGAACCCGGCCAGGCCGGACCAGTAGGGCGCGATCTGCTCCTCCCATTGCCGCTGGTAGACGCCCTCCAGGTACGGTAGCCAGCCGCCGGCCCCGAAGTGCGGCACCCGATCGCCTGCGGTGCCGCCCGGGCACCCGGCCAGCGCGACGACCCGGTCCACGCCGAGCAGCGTGGCCAGCCGGATGGCGTCACGCAGCGCCCGGTCGTGCTCGCGGGCCAGGTCCTGGTCGGGATGCAGCGGGTTGCCCCAGGCGTTCAGCGCGTCGACGCGCAGCCCGTGTCCGGTGATGGCGGCCAGCCAGGCCGCCCGGGCCTGGCCGCTGGCGAGGAGGCGGGCCACGTCGCAGTGCGGGTGCGGGGCATAGCCACCCGCGCCGACCTCCAGATGGGTGATCTCGGGGGCGGCTTGCGGAAGCCAGGACAGCACCTGCTCGAGCGGCCAGTCGAGAAAGGCTTCGAGCACCACGCCAATACTCAGGTCAGCGGCTCGTCCCCGGGTGCCCGCAGCCTGCCCGGGGGCGTCTGCCCGCCCCTGGCCGCTGGCGGTCATCGCTGTTCAGCCTCCCGCCGTGGACAAGATCATCTGCCGATAGCTGGATCGTCTCTCCGGCAGTTATGACCTGTCAAGAGTCTGTGAGTATGTACGAACAAGATCGATAAGGGCGAGAACTGGGCCAGCCGCGATGCAGCGAAACCAGCCTCCTGACCGGGCCTGCACGGGCCGCTCCTCTTGGCCGGGTGTGCCGGTTTCCGTGCGAAAGCTGCAGTGGTTAGAATGTGCAGACAAATGAGCCTAGCCTCCCGCCGGATGTCGACGATGCCTGAACGCGAACCAAGCACCAGCGGCCCGATCACCATCGACCGCACCAGCCCGGTGCCGCTGTACTTCCAGCTGGCTCAGCATTTTGAGTTGGCGATAAGATCCGGCGCGCTCAAGGTCGGCACCCGGCTGGAGAACGAGGTCCAGCTGGCGGAGATGCTCGGCCTGTCGCGGCCTACCGTGCGGGCGGCCTTCCTCTATCTGGCCAACAAGGGCCTGGTCGTGCGCAAGCGCGGTGCCGGAACGCTGGTGGCCAACGAGCGCATCGATCGTAACGTCGAGCTGACCAGTCTCTACGACGACCTGATGGCCAGCGGTCGGACCCCCACCACGCAGGTGCTCAAGGCCGAGGTCAGCCACGCCAGCGACCAGGTCGCCGATGCCCTGCAGCTGCCCGAACGTGCCCTGGTGATGTCGCTGGAGCGGATCAGGCTGGCCGACGGCGAGCCGATGGCCCTGATGCACAACTACCTGCCGGCCGGGCTCGTCCAGCTGAACGTCGAGATGCTCGAGGAGCACGGCCTGTACGAACTGCTCCGCGCGTCCGGCATCGGCCTGTACTCGGCCACCCAGCGGATGGGCGCGAAGAACGCCTCGACCGCCGAGGCCCGCACGCTCAACGAGACCCGCGGTACGGCGCTGCTGACCATGGAGCGCATCGCCTACGACCAGTCCGGCCGCCCGGTGGAGTTCGCCAGGCATCTGTACCGCGCTTCCAGGTACGCGTTCACCACCAGCTTCCCTCGCCCCGACAGCGCCCTCGGCTAGCGAGGCGCCCGCCTCAGCCGGTGGTCAGCAGGAAGTCCAGGCACGACCCGTCCTGGGCGATCTCGATCACGGCGCCGCGCAGCACCCCGGAGGAGTAGTCGCTGCCCGGGTTGACACACAGGGTCCGGCCGATCTTCTGCGCGCCGCGCGACTCGTGGATGTGCCCGTGCAGGCCCACCACCGGCTGGTAGCGCCGGATGGCGTCGCGTACCGCGTGGCTGCCCACCGGGATGATGCTGGGCCGGCCGCCCCGGATCACCGGCTTCAGCGTGACATCGAGCTCGGGAGCGTCGTCGAGCCCTGACGCGTACGGCGGGCAGTGCAGGTTGAGGATGCACGGCCGGCCGCCCGGCAGCGGGTCGAGCATGTCGCTGATCTGCTTGGCCAGCTCGTCCTCGGTGCACTCCCGCTCGGTGTTCCACGGCGTGGTGGGGACCACGCCGAGGCTGGCCATGGTCACCGGCCCGAGGTCGCACAGCTCGAGCTCGGGGCACTCCACCCGGCCATGCGCGGCCAGCACCGCGTCCGCGTCCACCGGGTCATCGTTGCCCGGCGTGATGATGCAGCGCACTGAGGGGTCAAGCCGCTCGGCCGCAAGGTCGCACCATCGCTGCAGCTGCGCCGCGATCTCGTCGCGGAACATCCGGTCCAGCGCTTCCTCGTCACCGGACAGCCGGCCCAGTTCGGCGGCGTCCATCCGCACCGGGTACAGGCCGGCCTTGCCGATGTCGGCCGCCAGCCGGTCCCATTCCGCCTCGGGCACGGTCACGTCCTCGCCGCCGACCCGGGCGCGCAGCATGCCGTCCTGGGTGAGCACGGGGACGATGGCCTTGCCGGCGAAGTCGCCGCCCAGGATGATCACGTCGGCTTGGTAGACCTTGGCCGCGGCCAGGAACTTGCGGAAGCACACCTCGGAACCGTGGATGTCGGTGGCGAAGTAAATGCGCAGCTCGCGCTCTTTCGAGCCCTTGGACTTACCCCACATCCGTCTGCGCACCGCCCATTCACTCAGGAGGAAGCTCGCGCATGGCCATGTTCAGGTCGAGCGCGTTGCGCTGCCTGCGTACCGTCCGGGCGATCAGGTAGATCACCGGACCGGCGCCGAGCACGATCACCAGCGTGAGGATCGACTCCCAGCTGAACTTCCCGTACACGCTCGAGTGCGTGACCAGTTCGTACACGGTGAACAGGGCGAGCACCAGGGTGGCCCCGCCGACCAGCGTGACCTTGCGCAGCCACTGCTTCCTGGCCTCTTCCGGCATGCCCGGCGTCTCGATCAGGTCGGCCCGGCGGATCGGCAGCATGGTCGCCGCGATGCCGCCGGCCAGCAGGATCAGCGCGAAGAACAGGCTCTGCAGGGCCACGATGCTGCCCAGGTTGACCAGGCTGGTCAGGAAGCAGAACCCGATGCCGATGACCAGCACGATGCCGATGGCGACGTTCGGCGCGTGGTTGCGCTCGCCGATCTTGGCCACGCCGACCGGCAGCAGCCGGTCGAAGGCCTGCGCGAAAAGCACCCGGGTGGTGACGGTCAGGAAGGCTAGGTTGACCGCGATCTCGGCCAGCGGCACCGCGGTCGCGAACAGGATCTTCGTGATCGGGTCGCCGGACAGCACCATGCCGTAGCCCAGGCCGCCGGATACCGAGCTCAGGCTGGTGATCTTCGCGTAGGCCGCCGGGTTGACCACGCCCAGGTTCGCCTGCGCCTGCATGAAGGTGAGGCCGATCCGTGCGCGCAGCAGCGCCCAGACGCCGATCCACAGCACGACGAGCACGCCGATGCTGATGGCCGAGGCGTACAGGTAGGTGCGGCCGGGCCGCCGCAGTTCGCCGCCGACGTAGTAGGAGTACAGCACGCCGTTGTAGTTGAGCACCATGAACGGGATGATCGCGACCGCGGCCGCGATGGAGGTGCCGAACACGACGCCGTTCGCCTTGCCGCCGGCGATGATCGCCTGGAAAGCGCCCGGGTGGTTGCTGTACGTGGCCAGTGCCGAGGTGAAGTCGGCGTGCGAGTTGACCGCCAGCATCCCGATCAGCACGACGAACGCCACGACCTGCAGCACGATCAGCCAGAAGATGATCCGGGCCACCACCCGCACCGAGAACAGCGACAGCGCGGCCACGATCAGCATGACCACGACGCTGAGCCAGGCGATGGCGATGTTGCTGGTCAGGTGGTTGCCTGCGTTCGCAACCGCGGTGCTGTGGAACGCCGAGCCCAGCCCGCTCAGCATGAACGGGGTGAACTGCGCGGCGAAGTGCGCGTTAGTCGACAGCACGTAGGTGAACACCACGGCGATACCGAGTCCGGCCACCGAACCTGCGACGGGCGAGACGATCCGGGATAGGTAGACGTACTCGCCGCCCGCGCGGGGCACGGCGCGAAGCAGATAACGGTAGGCGAACATGGCGGTCAGCCAGATGATCGCGCCCGCCACCAGCGGCAGGTACATGTCGGCCTTGGCGAAGTCCGTAAGCCCGGCGTTGAAGTTGATGAACGTGTTGACGACGGCGACCGACGCCAGCGAGATTCCCGTCGCCGCCGGGATGCCCAGATCGCGGACGAGACCAGATGTCTGCCTGACGAATAGCCGGGTGGATTGAGACGCCACCGCCCCGGCCGCTCCGGGGGGACCCGATGCTTCACTGCTACTTGTCACTGGGCTACCTCCAGCCTCAGCATCACCAGGGCGAGGACGTACCGAGACGCGCCAGCAGGGTGCCTACCAGCCCAGACGGCTCCTCAGGCTGAGATCATGGTCAGGCCAGGACAAGAGCTTGTCAATACCTACGAACATACGTGTATTGAGACAAGCCGCGTGGGCGGCCGCGGCGGTACCGTGGCCATGTGGCGACTCTCGAGGATGTGGCCCGGATGGCCGCCGAACTGCCCGAGGTGACCGAGGGGGAGCGGCACGGCAACCGGACCTGGTTCGTCGGCGGCAAGGCGTTCGCCTGGGACCGGCCGTTCAGCAAGGCGGACATCCGGCGGTTCGGCGATCAGGTTCCGCCGGACGGTCCCATCCTGGCCGTCCGCGTCGGGGACCTCGCCGAGAAGGAAGCGGTGCTCGCCGCGAACCCGGGTGCCGTCTTCACCATCCCGCACTTCGACGGGTATTCCGCGGTCCTGATCCAGCTGCCGAAGGTCTCCGCCCGCGCGCTGCGCGACGCGATCACCGACGGCTGGCTGGCGTGCGCCCCGCCCGCCCTCGCCCGGCGTTACGAGCGATAGGGCCCGAACGGGCCGGGTGTCACGCCCCCGCGCCCGCACCGGGCAGATTCCGGCATTTCCGGTGTATCAGGCGCGCGGTCCGTCGCTCCGATTCAGCAAGGGCGCCCTCGCGAACTGGAGCGGGGTGAGAGGGAGCCCAGCCCTGCCGGGCGGACGCGCGGCGTCGTCCGTCCGGCAGGCTCCAGCATGACGGGGAATGGGGGTTCCCGATGGATGCCAGCGTGATGTTCCTTGACTGCCCGGCGTATATGGACAAGACGGGTTCGGTCCGCTGCGGGCTGCCCGCCGAGGTGCAGGGCCGTTACCTGATGCGCTCGACGGATGGCCCGCTGGAAAGCGCGAGGATCCGCTGCCCGCGCGGGCACTGGTTCAACGGCCCGATCGAGTCGCTGACGTTCGGCGAGCGTCCGGATGCAGCGGCCGA
>WNGJ01014771.1_pt1 | contig 10045 bp, 11 predicted proteins | sample 5400611 | NCBI WGS metagenome assembly WNGJ01 (sample SAMN13153375, study PRJNA577476) | soil metagenome | isolation source: 40 cm soil or saprolite under Garry oak tree replicate 1 | place: USA:California | collected 2016-06-15
CGGCTTGAGGCCCGCCGCGACCTTGGCGGCATACGCGCGCGAGAGGAGCGCGTCCCATGGCGCCTTGACACGCTCGGGATCGCCCAGATGCTCGAACCGATCGAGAAAGGCCCGGCGGATGGCCTCGGCGCGGAGGTGGAGTCCGCCGGGTATCTTCCACGTCGTGCGCGACTTGGGAAACTGGGCCAGGATGTTGAGCATCTCGAGGGCCGTGGTGCCTCCGGTTGCGCCCGGCGAGAACGCGAGCTCGAGGCCGCGGTACGTGCCCGTGAGCGCGGGCAGCACCCGCGGAGCGTAGCGGGCGAGATCGTCTCTCGTGAGCATGCCGCCCGTCGCCGCCATTTCCTCGTGGATGGCCTGCGCGATGGCGCCCGTGTAAAAGGCGGATGGTCCCTCCTTGGCGAGAAGCCTCAGGCTCCGCGCCAGGTCGGGCTGGCGGAAGATATCGCCGTCGTTGACGACGGATGTCCGGTACACGTAATTGCCGTCACGCAGATAGGTCCTCGCCGTGGCCGGAAAGGCGGCCAGCTCCTGGCAAGAGATCGCGGTGTGGAGCGCCACGTGCAAGTCGGGGATGAAGCCCTCTTCGGCGAGCCTGATGAAGACGTTGGCGTCGTTGACCACACGGCGCCAGGGAAAGATCCCAGTGGAAATGCCTTCGCCCAGCTGATACGAGCGCTCGTGAGCGGCAGCCGGCGCCTCCACGTTGAAGTCCACGCAGAGCGTCTCGCCGCGCCCCGCCCGATGGACAAGCATGGTGCCGCCGCCCGCCAGGGTGGACATGAAGGGCTCGACCACCGTCATGGCGACCGCCGTGGCCACCGCGGCGTCCACAGCGTTGCCGCCGCGCTCGAGGATGGCGGCGCCGGCCTCGGCGCCCAGCGGATGCTGCGCCACCACCATGCCTCGCCGCGCCACCGGCGTGCGCTTCGTCACCACCCTGGTCGATCGGATCATGCCGCCTCCCGGTTGAACTCGAAGGGGTGGAACCGGCAGGTCCAGATGCCGGCATCGTTCTGAATGAGGAAGCAGACACGCACGGTGCCTTCGCCGCGCACGGTCCAGAGGAACACGCTCGCGTCCTCCGCCTCTCCGCACTCGTCGCAGACCCAGGCCGTGGCGAACTGCTCCGCCGTCTCCTGCGCGACGGCATGCGCCTCCGGGGTGACGAAGAGCGGCCGATCACCCGGCAGGAAAGCGCCGATGTCGGACAGATACGAGAGTACCGGCCGCTCGCCGAGCGCGCGCCAGCCATCGATCACGGTCAGCGCCGGCGAGGAGAGGGGCGCGGTCACCCATTCGAGCGACGGGTTCAGCTGGCCTCGGGCCAGGACGCAGGTGGAGAGGAAGTCGCGAAGCTCCGGCACGCCGATCCGGCCCCGGTAGAGCTCCCCCGCGAAGTCGTCGCGATCCGCGGGGGCGAGCAGGAAATAGGGCGAGGCGGGCGGCATCTCCATCGCGGGCCCGGCCACCTCGTAGACGGGCACGCCGTCGGGGCTCTCGCCCTTCCCGCTATACCAGAGGAGGGTGGCGGCGTCCCCGGGCGCTATCCATTTCGGCAGCTCGGCCATCAAGGTTTCCAACGCCCAGGAAATATACCCTAGTCGTCGTCGCCCTTGTCCCACTTCCCGCGGCGACGGACGATCTCGACGACCGCTTTGTCGTCGAAGTAGAGAACCCAGCCGAGCGGATAGACCCAGGCTTCCTTGGCCTTGCTGGAGATGGCCGTCCACTGCTGGCTCGCCAGGGCCGCCATGAGCGCGGGGTCGATGGTGCGCTCGTCAGGGTCCTCGAGCAGCGCCTCGACCTCGCCCTTGCTGCTCCCCGGCGTCACCTGGCGCCAGAAGCGAAAGTCGCTGTAGCGCTGATCGTTCTGGATTTCTGGATGCTCGCGCAGGTACTTGAAGACACGCTCGGAGAGTTGATCCTCGAAGTAGCGCTTCTCGTCGAACGTCGGCTCGCGCCCATTGGCGACGAACGACCGGTAGATGTTCAGCTCGTACGCGTTGGGCCCGCGCGGCGTCCGCTCGACATTGGTGATCTTGGGCGTCGCGCACGCGACCGCGAGCGCGCCCAGGAGGATCAGTCCCGCCACCCGCTCCCCTGCCATCATGAGCGCCTCCTTGTCAGATGAGTATGAGGCCGGCCAAGACGGGAGGTACCCTACCCTGGCAAGCCATATTCGCACGTCCGGGACCCGGCTGGGAACGCAGGAACTGCGATCTACCCTCGAACGCGCAGCCTCCTGGGCGGCACCCACCGTTCACTCACCTTGGGCCCACGCCGAAGTCAGGGCCAGAGTAAAGTTTGCCTGTACGTGAGACGCACCTGACCGCCTATCCGGGTTCGGAGGCATCTCTCGATGCTCTCGACGGCTCCGGTGATCATGCTCGTGATCATGGCGTCACCGATATCCGTCTATCCGGTAGCCCTTGGCTCGCATACAGGTCGCTAACGGTTTCATCTGTGAGATAGACACTTCGCCGCCGCCGTCTATTTTGAACTTGAAATTCCCGTCCGGCGTGATGCTGGTGATCGACGCCCCGCGAATGCCTTCGGTGCGGGCGCAGTCGTAGAAATCGGCCTCTGACTTCGCCTGCCTCGGCGGCGAAGATTGAACCGCGCACCCGGTCAACACCAGTGCGCCGAGAACGAACAACAAGACCTTGCGCATGGCGTATTCCTTTCTGTTGGTGGTGAACATTCACTCGATTCATTGCAAGCAGTCGTCAGACGTGGCGAGGACTTGGTCAGTTCCAGGACTCGCGGCAATCCGAGCCGAGAAGGCATAGAACTCTCGACCCCCCGCCCTTGTCAGATGAGGGCGGATTCGAGGACGATGCCGCGGTCGACCACCCGGGCTGCCCGGGCCAGCATGGCCTGGATCGCCGGCGGCACTTCCGAGGCCTCGCCGAGCTGCCGCAAGACGTCGATCAGTCGCCTCAGCGCCCGGATCAGATCGCCTTCGTGTCCGCCGAAGGACTCCTCCACGATGCCCGTCCAGTCGTCCTCGCCCGAGGCCCACCGGAACACCGAGGGCATGAAGCCCGTGGAGACGCCGACGGGCATGGGCAGGTGATGGTGCCGCTGGACTTCGAGCACGGTGTGGGCGAGGGACTCCAGCTCCTGGAGCTTGCGCCTGAGCTTGGGGCGCTTCTTCAAGAAGAGGCGCGCCACCGCCGCGTCTCCCGAGCGTGACTCCTCGATGAGGCACGAGCAGAGCGCGGCCGCCTCGGCGAGCGTGGTGTCCTCGAGGATGCCGCGGTCCACCATCTCGGCGACGAGGAGCTCGTTGTCGTGCCGCAGACCCGAGATGAGCTGGCCCTTGGCCAGGAGCTTGCCGTCCTGCACGGCGCCGAATCGCTCGAGCACGGCCACGACCCGGCAGAACTCCTGCCAGTAGGCGTTCTTGAAAGCGTCGAGCATCTCGCGCTTCTGCCCGAGCCGTCCCTCCAGTGCCTCGACGCCCTTCCAGGAATGATCGCAGCGGCTCTGGCTGCCCCACGGACAACGATGGCACTCGATGGCGGCGAGCGCGCCCTCCGGACCCTGGCTCCGCTCGCGCTCGACGAGCTCGGGGACGGAGAGGGCCTCGAGCTGCTCGCCGAGGGTCCGGGTCCGCCGCTCCCAGTCGCGCGGGAGATGCAGGGGCGGCGTCTGCCAGAAGATCTTCTTGATGTTGCCTTCCTTCATCTGCACGGTGGTGCCGTGGGGCAGCAGCACGGTGACGAGCATGCGGTGCCGTCGCCGGTCGAGGCCGCAGATGATGCCGAGGGAGGCACCGCTCTTGCGCCTCACGAGGGCCAGGCGCCCGGGCTCGGCCTCGGCGACCGAGCGTCCGTGCCGGCCCGCCCGCCCCCGCGCCATCCGCTGCTGCTCGACCTGGGCGCGCGCGGCGCGATAGCGCCCGATCCGCGAGAAGTCGCCGCAGGGCGCCGTGAAGCGCCGCGCGTCCTCCACGGCCATCTCGAGGCTCGCGACCTCCGCCTCGAGCCCGCGGATCTTCTTTAGGTTCTGGTACTGGCCGAACGAGGACTCGACGGTGCGCCGGATCGTTGCCATGTCCTGGCCCGTGGCGAGGAGGAGGGCGACCGAGCCGTAGCCCAGCTTGAACTGGCTCAGCACCGGCTCCGGCGGGCCGTCGACGACGCGCATCATGTCCTCGAGCCCGTCGCGCACGTCGAGGGCCATGACGCACTTGCCCTCGGGGTCGATGCCCCGGCGCCCGGCGCGGCCGGCCATCTGCGTCAGCTCGTTGTGCAGGAGCGAGCGGAAGCCGCGATCGGTGCGCTTGGTCAGGGACTGGAGGACGACGCTCTTGGCGGGCATGTGGATGCCCAGGGACATGGTCTCGGTGGCGAAAACCACCTTGCAGAGCCCGCGCTCGAACAGGAGCTCGATCAGCCGCTTCACGCTCGGCAGCACTCCCGCGTGGTGCAGTCCCACGCCCATGCCGAGGGCCTGGAAGATGGTCTGGTTGAGCGGCGACTCCGCCATGGTCGGCGTGTCGCTCACCGCCTCGCGGATGGCCTCGTCCACCCGCTGCTGCTGGCTCTTGGTGAGGAGCGGCTTGCCCTCGGCCAGCACCGTCTCCATGGCCCGCTCGCAGCCCGCGCGGCTGAAGATGAAGTAGATGGCGGGGAGCCAGCCGCGGGATTCGAGCTCGTCCAGCATCACGGTGGGGTCGACCACGCGCCGCGTGTACCACCGGCCCTTGTCGTTGTAGCCGCCCTCCCGCTCCTGCCCGAGGAGGCGCACCTTGCCGTTGCGCACCGTCTCGTAGGTGTGGATCTCCCCCGACAGATCCGCCACCAGGTACTGGAGGGGCACGCTGCGATGCGGGTGCGTGATGGGCACGATGGGCCGGTGCACGAGGCTGATCCAGTCGGCGATCTCCGCGATGTTCTTGACGGTGGCGGAGAGCCCCACCAGGGCCACGTCCTTGGGCGCGTTCACGATGATCTCTTCCCACACCGTCCCGCGTCCCTCGTCGCCCATGTAGTGGCACTCGTCGAGGACCACGAACTCGAGGCTGTCGAGGCCGCCCGTGTAGAACATGTTGCGGAGGATCTCGGTGGTCATGACGATCACGGGCGCGCGCGTGTTGACCTTGACGTCGCCCGTGAGGATGCCCACGCGCTCCTGGCCGAACTGCCGGCAGAAGTCCGCGTACTTCTGGTTCGACAGCGCCTTGAGCGGCGTGGTGTAGGCGATGCGGCGCCCGCGCGCGAGCGCGGTGTAGATGGCGAACTCGGCCACGAGCGTCTTGCCGGAGCCCGTGGGGGCGGAGACGATCACCGACTTGTCGTCGATGATGGCCGCGATGGCGTCCTGCTGGAAGCGATCGAGCGGGAACGGGTAGCGGGCCTTGAAGGACTGCAGCAGGTCGTCTGTCACGGCGCGCGCCCCCTTCGACGCATCCTGAGCGTAGCACGGTCTTGCGGCGCCGTGAAATCCCGCTTACGCTGTCGGCCATGAAGCTCACGGGCAAGGTCGCCCTCATCACCAACGCGAGCGAGTTCATGGGGCCCGCCATCACCGAAGAGTTCTGCCGCGAGGGCGCCTCCGTCGCGCTCCACGATCGGAGCGAGGCGGCCGTCAAGCCCGTGGCGGCGATCGCGCACGGCCTGGGACGCGAGGTCCTCACGCTCGGCGGCGATCTCGCGCAGCCCGCCGAGGCCGACCGAGCGGTGGCGGCGGTCGTGGCCCGATTCGGGCGGCTCGATGTCCTCGTCAACAACAGCGCCAACCCGCCCACGGGCAGCCCCACCGAGCAGGTGACGGACGGCGAGTGGCGCGCCATGATGTCGCGGCTCCTCGACGAGCCGTTCTACTGCCTGCGCGCCGCCCTTCGCGTGATGCGCCCGGCCAAGCGCGGCAAGATCATCAACATGTCCTCGGCGGCGGCCTTCCCGGGGCTCGCCAACTACGCCGCGTACTCCGCGGCGCGGGCGGGCGTCAACGGGCTGACCAAGGCCGTGGGCCGCGAGGTCGCGCGCGAAGGCATCCAGGTCAACGCCATCGCGCAGAACTACGTCGAGAATCCCACGTACTTCCCGCCCGAGCTCGTCAACGATCCCAAGGCGCTCGCGCGCATGGTCAAGCACATCCCGGCGGGACGTCTGGCGCGCGGCGAGGAGTCGGCGCGGCTGGCCGTCTACCTCGCGTCGGACGACGCGGATTTCTTCGTCGGGCAAGTGGTGCCCTTCGCGGGCGGCTGGGTCACCCCGTGATCGTCTCCCACGTCAGGATCACCGCGGCCGACGACTACCTCGAGCGGCGGGCCGCGCATCGCGCGGCTCACCTGGAGCGCATCGTGGAGCTGCGCAAGCGCGGCTTCGTGATCGGGGGCGGTCCCTCTCCCGACGGGAAGACGGCCGATCTCGTGTACCGCTCGCCCCAGGCGGGCGATCTGCTGCGGCTCGTCGAGGAGGATCCGTACTGGACGGGCGGGGTGTGGAAAGCCTGGCACCCGACCGACTTCGCCCAGTTCCTCGAGCCGTGGGAGCTCCCGCCAGTGGTGACGGACGGCTCGCGCGCCGTGATCATCGTGGAGGGCGAGGCTCCCGACGTCGAGATGGCGTCGTTCGCGCTGATCGAGTCGCGGGGGGCCGGTCGCATGGCCTTCGGCGGCTTCTTCCCCGGCGGCCTCACCTGGGCACTCATGCGCTCTGCCGAGCCCGACTCGATCCTGGCCGATCTCGCAGACACCGGCTTCTGGAAGCCCGGCACCCTGACAACCCGTCCACTCCTGCACGTTCTCTAGATCCGCATCGGGGGAATACCGTGACGACACCTAGCCATCGCGACATGATCCTCGACCAGTTCAGCCGTCAGGCGGTGCCGTTCTCGACCTCGCCCGGCATCAAGGACGAGCAGGCCCTGCGCCTGATCGTCGAGTTCAGCGGCGCCGGCCCCGAGGACACCATGCTCGACGTCGCCTGCGGCGGGGGCATCGTCGTGTGCGCTTTCGCGCGAGTGGTCCGCCACGCCACGGGCATCGATCTCACCCCGGCGATGATCGAGCGCGCGCGGTCGCTCCAGGCCGAGCAGGGGCTGTCCAACGTCAGCTGGAAGCAGGGCGACGTCCTGCCCCTGCCCTGGCCCGACGGCGCCTTCTCCATCGTGACCTCCCGCTTCGCCTTCCACCACTTCCTCGATCCCAGGGCCGTCCTCGCGGAGATGCGCCGCGTCTGCGCGCCGGGGGGCAAGGTGGTCGTCATCGACACGGAGGCCTCGCCGGATGTCGCCAAGGCCGCGGAGTTCAACCGGATGGAGAAGCTGCGCGATCCTTCGCACGTGCGCGCCATGCCCCTGACCGAGCTGCGGGGGCTCTTCCCGCAGGCGGGGCTGCCGGCGCCCCGCGGAACCAGCTATCGGCTCGAAGGCGAGCTCGAGGCCCTGCTCGGCCGCTCCTTTCCGCTGGCGGGCGACGCCGACAAGATCCGCGAGATCTTTGCGGCCTCCCTCGGCGACGACCGCCTGGGGATCCCGATGGCGCGGGAGGACGCGCGCATTCGCTACGCCTACCCCGTGGCCGTCCTCGTCGCCGACCGTTAACCGGCAGGCCTCTCGCCCCTAGCCGTCTTCGAGTCCTAGCCGTCTTCGAGTGCCCTTCCCTGCCGTGGAAGGGTGCCCTAAAATTCTGTTGACAGCGATCTCGTTGGTTAGGTATACCTAACCCATACACACCAAGGGGGTGGCTCGATGAAGTGGATCGCGGTCGGAGTCGGAGCACTCGTGCTGAGCGCGCTGCTGGGGACGGCGCTTCCCGTGAGCGCTCAGTCGGCGCCGGAGATTCCCCTCGTCATCGAGAAGAACCGCTTCCAGCCCGACGTCATCAAGGTCAAGGCGGGGCAGTCGTTCGTTCTCGTCATCACCAACAAGGACAAGGGCCCGGAAGAGCTCGACATGCAGCAGCCGCGCATCGAGAAGGTCATCCCCGGCGGCAAGACCGTGCGCCTCAAGATGCCCGCCCTCAAGCCGGGCAAGTACCCCTTCGTGGGCGAGTACCACTCCGAAACGGCCAAGGCCACCATCGTCGCCGAGTAGATCCCCAGGGACAGCATGGGCGCCGCCTTCGTCATCACCCTGCGCGAGGCCTTCGAGGCCTCCCTCATCCTCGGCATCGTCTACGCCTATCTCGAGAAGGTCGGGGCCCGCGACGGCTTCCGGTTTGTGACGTGGGGCGGGACGGTCGGCTTGCTGCTGAGCGTGGCCATGGGCATCGCCGTGACCTTCCTCTCCGGCCCCCTGCTCGATCTGGGCCCCGACATCATCACGGTGGTCGTCATCTTCGCGGCCGTGGGACTGCTCACGTGGCACGCGTGGTGGATGCAGCAGCACGCGCGGCTCATGAAGGGACAGGTCCAGCATCGCATCGACGAGGCGCGGGCGAGCAATCGGCTGTGGGTCGTGGGGCTCATCGCCTTCACCGGCGTCTTCCGCGAGGGCGCGGAGACCGTCCTCTTCCTCTGGGGCATCATGGCTCAGGCCGAGGGCGCGGCGGGCTGGTCCAGCGTGATCGGCGGGGTGGCGGGCGTGGCGCTCGCGGCGGCCATCGGCTGGGCCATCTTTCACGGCGGCCGGCACATCAGCCTGTCTCGCTTCTTCACCGTCACCACTGCCTTCATCATGCTCCTCGCGGCCGGACTCTTTGCCACCGGCGTCGGCCGCCTCCAGGGCCTCGGACTCCTGCCGCTCTCGGAGCCGGTCTGGAACACCTCCTGGCTCCTGAGCGACAAGAGCGTGGCGGGCGGCTTCCTCTCGGGCCTCATCGGGTATCGCTCGCAGCCGACCGTCCCCGAGCTCTGCGTGTACGTCGGGTACATCCTCGTGATGGGAATCGTGCTCTTCGGTCGCCGGACACCGACCGGTGTCCCCCTCGCCGATCCGACCCAGCCATGATCGTCTGCCTGTGCCGGCGGATCTGCGGGGCCGGGAGCGACTGCGGGGCCTGCTACCGCGCGCTCGCCGAGATGGTCCGGGAGGCCGAAGGCGCCGTGTGCGCGGCCGGTGACCGGACATGAAGGGACACGATCAGGTCGTCACCCTCCTCAACGAGGTGCTGACGGCCGAGCTCACGGCCATCAACCAGTACTTCATCCACGCCCGCATGTGCGAGAACTGGGGCTACGAGCGGCTATGGAAGAAGGTCCGAGAGGAGTCGATCGGAGAGATGCGCCACGCCGACCGCCTCATCGCGCGCATCCTCTACCTCGAGGGCGTGCCCAACGTGCAGCGGCTCGGCAAGGTCAACGTGGGACAGACCGTGCCCGAGCAGCTCCGTCTGGATCTCGAGCTGGAGCGTGACGCGGTGAGGGCGCTCAACCAGGGCATCGAGCTCACCCGTAGCCTTGGCGACAATGGAAGCCGCGACGTGCTCGAGGAGATTCTGAAGGCCGAGGAAGAGCACGTGAACTGGATCGAGGCCCAGCTCGAGCTCATCCGGCAGACGGGCGAAGCGCACTACCTCTCACAGCAGATCAGAGAGGAGAGCGCATGACCGAGCATGGTCAGGATCCGCCCTCCGTCCGGCCGGCGGGTACGAGGGTGTCGCCGTCCGCGCGCGTCGCCAGCTCCGAGCTGTTCCGCGGAGGGCGGGAGATCGTGATCCTCCATCACGGCCAGGAATACCGGTTGTTCATCACCAAGGCAGACAAGCTGATCCTGACGAAGTAGCCCGAACCAGCCAGCCCGCGCTTCTTCGCCTCCGGCGCCAGCCAGCCACAGTCGCCGGAGGCTGCTCCGGCATGAAGGAGCTTCCATGCGCCATGGCTGCGCGCTGCTGGCCGCCCTCCTGCTCTGCCCGATGTCCGCGATGGCCGACGAGGAGCCAGACATCAAGTTCTTCTATCCCGTCGTCACGCGTCGGCCCGTCATCGAGCGCGAGCTGGAAACGAGCTTCCAGCACTCGAAGTCCCGTGAGGGCCGCGCGAACCAGTTCTCGGGCGCTCTCGAGTGGCCCATCACGCCGTGGTGGCAGGTCGAAGTCGAGATGCCATTCGTGTATCGGAATCCAAACGACGCCGCTTCGACGGCGGGC
>WNGJ01032773.1_pt1 | contig 10045 bp, 8 predicted proteins | sample 5400611 | NCBI WGS metagenome assembly WNGJ01 (sample SAMN13153375, study PRJNA577476) | soil metagenome | isolation source: 40 cm soil or saprolite under Garry oak tree replicate 1 | place: USA:California | collected 2016-06-15
GGCCAGCGATTGGCACCCAGTGCGTCGGGACCTACGGCCGGAAGTTCAGCGCCGCCCGAACTGCCTGGCGCTGGGGTGGCGCTGTCCGCCATCGACCACGATGTTGGCGCCGGTGATCCAGGACGCCCGGCGGGAGAGCAGGAAGGCGACTACATTGGCGACTTCCTCGGGGGCGGCCGAGTTACGGATGGAGCGCTGTGGCCGGCGCCCCCGCCGGGCGCTGCCGGGATCAGGCGCCATTCCCGCGCGCATGATCGGGGTTACACTGCCGGCTTGACGAGATCGTTTCTCCGCACCTTCGCCCAGCTCTAGCCGGAGTTTCAGTTGATCTTGATGCTGACCGAGTGTTCTTGCTGGTCAGGGGGGTTCCTAGGCTCGTTTGGGCGTATGACCTAACTCCTCGGTGCCCACTTGCCCAGCTCGAAGATTTCGTAGAGCCTGTGCTGGTCGCCGGCGAGTTCGGTGGTCATGCGCCGTGCTTTGGGCCGTCCGCCGGTGGATGGGTAAATCAGGACGGTCTCGCCGATGCCGGCGAGCTGGCCGAGTAGTTCCCGGACGCTCAGGCGCAGCCCGGCCTGGGCGGCCTTGCGGCGCATGAGGTGGGCGAGCTGCAGGGCCAGGACGCAGGTGAAGACGTGGACGCGGATGTTGTGCTCGGTCCAGTGGTGCATCGGGGAGAACGACCCGACGCGGGTGTCTTTCAGCTGCCGGAAGGAGAACTCGGCCTCGGACTGGGACCGGTACCCGGCGATCACCTCGGCCACCGGCCAGTCGCCGTGGCTGGTGATCAGCACGTGCTTGCCGAAGATCTCCTCTTCCAGCGCAGCGCGGGCGTCCTGGTCGACGGACCAGGATAGGCGGAGGTCCCTGGGCTGGTCACCGGTCAGCTGCCAGGTGATGACGCGGCGGACCCAGGGCTTGGCCGTGATCTTCTCGATCTCGCCTCCCACCTTGTCCCCGGGCCGGCGGGTCTTGCCGCGGGCCAGGGTGGCGGCCAGCTCGTCCAGTTTCTTGCCGGCCTTGGCCAGCGTGGTGCCGGAGAACCCGGCGGCCTGGCTCTGGTGCAGCTCGGGTGAGTGCGTCAGGATCGCGCGGCGCTGGGCGCCGTAGGCATCGCGGCGGGTGTCGTAGGCGGTCAGCCCGCCGAACCGGTCCTCATCCACCAGGCTGCGGACGGTGGCGGGCAGGGCGGTCAGGCCTGGGCAGTCCGAGGCCGGGACCGACCCGATGTAGTGCAGGCCGGTGCCGGCGAGGTGGGTGAAGTTGTCCTCGCTGTTCTGCCCGGCGTCGAAGACTACCGTCATGTCCGCTGCGCTGGCCGGGATGCCGGCCGCGGCGGTGACCGCCTCGTACCGGGCGAGCAGCTGGTCAATCATGGCGGTGAACTGGGTGACGTCGGGCCGGTCGCCGGGGTAGGCGTGCCAGGTCAGCGGGATCCCGCCGTCCCGGGTGACGACCAGGCCCAGGCCCACCAGCCGCAGGTCAGAACGTTTCTGCTTGGCCTTGCCCCGCTGCGCGACCGGCGCTTTCCCATTCCCGGTCGCGATGAAGGTCGCGAAGTCGGCCATGTCCAGCGCCACCGACGAGCAGTCCACCCCGGAGGCTTCCACGATCCGCACCGCGATCATCCGGGAGATCTCGTCCATCTGCTCCAGGGCGACGGCGTGCATCGCTTCCCAGAAGTACCGGTGATCCAGCGCCGGGACCGGGATCTTGGTGAACCGGTCGCCGGCGGTGGTCTTCCACCAGTCCGCGAACGCCGCCTTGGAGCAGGGGGCGACCAGCCGGTTCAGCGCCGCCAGCGCCAGGTAGGTGCCGGCGGACAGCCGCGCCCCGGCCGGGCGGGAGCCGGTTACCTCGTCAATGACCGCCGCTACCTGCAGCTCCTCCAGCATTTCCCAGGCCGCGGCGACGTCCCCGAACGCCAGGTGCCGGGTCCGCTCGGGCAGCATCGCCGCCTCCGCGCCTTCGGTCGCCGCAGCGATGTCGGCGGCGGTGCCCAGGTACCGCTCCGAGATCATCTTCGGCTTGCCGTCGACGCGGGCCATCTCGCGCAGGTACCAGTAGGTCTTGCCGCTGATCTTCTTCGGGTACAAGCTCGCCACAGCATTAGGTCATACACCAGATCGGCATAAAGTCAAACACCCAGCCGACGTGTCATCAGGGAAAACCTGTCAAGCCGGCAACCTGGCCGGCCTCAAAAACCATGATCAACTGAAACTCCGGCTAGGCGGCGGAACAGCGCGGCGTCCGGCAGCGTCTCAGCCCGGGCAGCAGGACGGCCCGGCGCGGCGCTCATCAGGTGACCGCCTGGGCCGCGGTGAGCTGGCACGGCCGAGGGTCACCTCCAGGCGACAGCCAGGCCGATCGGGCCGACGCCCATCTCGGCGAGCTGATGCAGCGCGCCGATGACGCTGGTCAGATGCTCGCGCATGGTTCGCTCGGCCAGGTCAGCGTCGCCGGAGATCACCGCCTCGATGATGCTCAGGTGCTCCTTCAGGCCCTGGGAGGGGCGGCCGGGCAGAAGCGCGACGCTGAACTGGTACCGGACGCTCTGGTACCGGAGCCGGTCCAGGATCTCGGACGCGGTCGCCTGCCTCGCGATCTGCCGCACCGTGGTGTGCACCTGCTGGCTGGTCGTGCTGTAAGTGACGACATCGCCCTTCTTGACCGCGTCCGTCATGGCCCGGCCGATGGCGCGCAGCTCGCGGTGGTCCTGCTTGGTCGCGTTCATCGCGGCCTTCGCCGCGCACAGGCCCTCCAGCGCGGCCCGTACTTCGGTGATCTCGATGGCCTCCTGCAGCGAGACTGGGCGGACCCAGGCGCCGCGGTTACGCTGCCTGGTGACCAGGCCCTCGTTGCTGAGCAGCACCAGTGCCTCGCGCACCGCGCCTCGGGAGGTCCCGTACCGGCTGGCCAGCTCCGTCTCGACCAGCCGCTGCCCTGAAGTCAGCTCGCCGTGGTAGATCGCCATCCGGAGCCTGTCCAGCAGGCTGATCGTCTCGGGCAGCTCTTGAATGGTCCCGGTCATATCGCGCGTTCTCTCGTCCGGCGGGCCCGGCAGCCGTTCGCCTCGCCGGCGGATCAGCCTGCGGAAACCAGGCCCGCGATCGTTTGGTTACAGGATGGCAGACAAACGTGTTGGCTACACGGCCGGCGGGCCGGCGGCTGCCTTCGTGTCCTGCGGCGGGCGGCGCGCGCGGGCAGCGGCCGGGCCGGCCGGCGGGCATGGCGCTTAGCCGCCGGCTCCGTTGTCGAACAGGGCCAGCGCCGCCGCGGTATTGGACGCCGGAACATGGTAGACCCGGTGAACACGCCGGATCTCCTCGTTCAGCGCGCCGCGCATGATCAGCCACATGATCAGCTCGATGCCCTCCGACCCGGCCTCGCGGATGTACTGCTCCCGCGACATTTCCGTCAGCGGCAGCGGCGCGGACTCGATGGCATCGAGGAATCGCTGGTCGAAGGCTGTGTTGATGAAACCGGCCCGGGTCCCGGCCAGCTGATGCGACATTCCGGCGGTGCCGAAGACGGCGACCTTCAGGTCGCGCGGGAAGGCATCGATGGCCCGCCGCAGGGCCTGGCCCAGCGCGTAGCAGCGGGCGGCAGTGGGCTGCGGATAGCGGATCACGTTGACCAGCAGCGGGATGACGGCGCACGGCCAGGCGTCACCGGGCTCGGGGCAGAACACCGACAGCGACACGGTCAGGCCGTGGTCCACGTCGAGCGACTCGCAGACCGTCAGGTCGAAGCCGTCGTCGATAAGGCTTTCAACCAGGTGGTTGGACAGCTCGGGCGCACCGGTCACGTCAGGGACCGGGCGCCTGCCGAATCCCTCGTCGGCGACCCGGTAGCGGTCCGCGGTCCCGATGGCGAAGGCGGGGACGATGTCCAGGTCGAAGGCGTTCGCGTGATCGTTATAGACGACCAGCGCCACGTCCGGCAGGTGCCGGGCCATCCAGTCCCTGGCCGGCAGGTAGCCGTCGAACAGCGGCTTCCAGTACGGATCCTGGGTCCGGCCCTGGTCCATGGCCGCGCCGATCGACGGGACGTGCGAGGTCCCCAGGCCCCAGATCACCTCAGCCATCGGCCCGGCCGCCTGCCCGCATCATCGTGATGAACTCGTCCTCGGTCAGGCCGGTGAAAACGCCGCCGAGATACTGCATCGACTTCTGGTCGACCAGGGCCAGCTTGTAGACGTAGAAGATGTTGCCGCCGAGGTCGAGCATGCGCGCCCAGTCCCGGCTCAGCACGGCCTGCTTCTGCTCGGCCGACAGGCCGAACTCCTCGCAGTAGGCTGCCTCCTCCGCGGCGAACCTAGCCCGATTGGCCGGCGTCCGCAGCGACATGCACAGCTTGTTCAGCGGATACCCGCGGCGGCTGTGCTCGCCGTCGAAGATGTAGGTGCCCGCTACGTCAATGCCAGGCCGGTCAGCCACGACGCCCCTGCCGAATCAGAAAGTCAACGCTGCTGCTAACGGTAGTGTAGACAATCTTGGCAGCTTCCGTCTAGATTCGGCATATGCCAAGTCCGGATGCTTCCGTGCTGATCGTCAGCGCGCATGCGGCCGATTTCGTGTGGCGGGCCGGCGGCGCGGCGGCCCTGTACTCGGCCGCGGGCGCGCGGGTGACGGTCGCCTGCCTCAGCTACGGCGAGCGCGGCGAATCGGCGCGGCTTTGGAGGCAGGGGCTTGGCCTGGAGGAGATCAAGCAGGAACGCCGCAAGGAGGCGGAGCGAGCCGCGGAAGTCCTTGGCGCGGAGCTGCGGTGCTTCGACGCCGGCGACTACCCGCTGACCGAGACCCCGCAGCTGCTGGGCGGCCTGATCGACCTGTACCGCGAGCTGCAGCCAACCCTCGTGCTGACGCACTCCGAGCGGGATCCGTACAACATGGATCATGGCGTGGCGTTCCAGCTCGCCACCAGGTCCCGGGTGCTGGCGCAGGCTCCCGGCGTGCGGCCGGGGAGCGCGCCGATCGGCGCCCCGCCGGTGTTCTGCTTCGAGCCGCACCAGACCGAGATGAGCGGGTTCAAGCCTGACCTGCTGCTGGACATCACGCCCTGCTGGGAGCGCAAGCACGACGCGATGCGGGCGATGAAGGGCCAGGAGCACCTATGGGACTATTACGCGGCCGTGGCGTCGGTCCGGGGCGTTCAGCTGGTCCGCAACTCGAGTGCCAACCTCGGCCACGCCACCTCGGCGAAGGCCGAGGCGTACCAGCGCGTGTATCCGGCTGTCTGCACGGAATTCGCCTGAGCGCGCCATGCCGCCCGTAGTGATCCGCCAGATCGACCGCCCCGACCCGGAGGTCGTCGCGGGGCTGCGTGAAGCGGGCGTCGCGACGGCACACGAGGCGGCCGGGCGGGCCGGCCTGCTGGCGCCGGCCATCGGGCCGATCCAGGCCGGGACGCGGATCGCCGGGCCGGCCGTCACGGTATCCTGTCCCGCCGGGGACAACCTCATGGTCCACGCCGCCATTGAGATGGTGCAGCCCGGCGACATCCTGGTCCTGACGACGACCTCGCGGTCCACGGACGGCATGGTCGGCGAGCTCATCGCCACCTCGCTGGCGTGCGCGACGTGGCCGAGCTGCGGGCGATGGGCTTCGGTGTCTGGAGCCGGGCCGTGCACGCGCAGGGCACCGTCAAGGCGTCGGCAGGCTCGGTCAACGTGACGGTGTGCTGCGGTGGGCAGATCGTCAGCCCAGGCGACGTGGTGATCGCCGATGACGACGGCGTCTGCGTCATCGACCGGGTCGCGGCCCCCGGCGTGCTGCAGGCCTGCGGCGCCCGCACCGCGCGCGAGGCAGCAGTGCGCGAACTGCTGCGCGACGGGGTGCTGTCCCTGGACCACAACAATCTCCGTGCCGTGATCGAGCGGCTCGGTGTCCGGTACATGCAGCGCGCGGACGAGGCGGGCCCGGGTTGGCCGGCGCCGTGACGGCACGAGCGGCCCCGCCGCCCTCAGCCACGCACGTCGGCGGCCACCTCGGTGATGAGGCGCAGCTTGGCTACCTGATCGCCGTAGGTCAGCGCATTGCCCTCCACCGTGGAGGAGAACCCGCACTGCGCAGACAGACAAGGCTGCTCGAGGGCCAGGTACCTGGAGGCCTCGGCGATGCGGCGCTTGAGGTCGTCCGCGCATTCCAGCGCTCCGGTCTTGGTCGTCACCTGGCCGAGCACGACGGGTTTCGCCTTCGGCACAAAGCGCAGCGGCTCGAACCCGCCGGACCGCTCGTCGTCGAATTCCAGGAAGAACGCGTCCACGGCCAGCTCGCTGAACAACGGCTCGGCCACGAAGTCGTACCCGCCCGAGGCGGCCCGGGACGACCGGTAGTTGCCGGGGCACAGGTGAGTCGTCACGGTCAGGCCCTCGGGCTTCGCGCGCAGCGCGTCATTGATCTGCCGGATGTACCGCAGGTGCAGGAGCTCGGCGACATCACCGCGCGCCGCGATTTCGGCGCGCTGGGCCGGGTCGTTGAGGTAGGCCAGGCTCGTGTCGTCAAACTGCAGGTAGGCGCGGCCCAGCGCCGTGAGCAGGGCTACCTCGTCTGCATAGGCCGCCAGGTCGGACCAGAATTCCTTCGTGTCCGGATGCACCTCCGGGTCGATCGCGGCCGGGCCGCCGCGGTAATGCACCATGTTCGGCGACGGTATCTCAGCTTCGGCGTCGCTGATTTCACCGCCGAGCGCAGGAACGTGAAATGGTCGTTTAAGATTGTCTCCCGCAGCCGGATCTTGCTGTCCACGTGCAGCGCGGCGGGCGTCTATTCGATGACGCCGGATGCATTCTCAAAGCGCACCTTGACATTCCCGGATGCCTTCCCGATGCCGCCCAGCTGGTTGATGAATCCATGTGCCACAGCGCCCGCCGGGACTCGCCGTCGGTGGCCGATTGCAGCCCGATGTCCTTCTGCATCGCGACAGCCGCGGTGATCGCCTCATCCTCGATCGCTCGCAGCTCTCCGGCCTCGATCCGGCCGGCCGCAAGGTCCTCACGTGCTTGCAGCAGCCGGGCGGGGCGCAGCAGGCTGCCGACATGATCGGCGCGGAAGTGGGGACTGGTGCGTGCCACCGTGACCGTCCTTCATGGGCGCTGACATGGCCCAACGGGCCCGGCCGCGCGGTGCCGGGATCTCAGGGCGCACCTGCAATGCTCGGGCCGTTGCTGTCATTCCTGCGCGCCGATCGTACCGGCATTCCCGCCCGCGCCGCGGTGGGAGCGGACCGCAGGACGGGCGAATACCGCGCGCTAGCTGATGCGCCCCTGGCCCTCCGCCGTAACGTAGCAGCGCCATTACCGTCAGTTATTCCGATGCCTTTCGCGGGCAATCTTGCCCGCCCCGCGAGCCTGCGCCTGATAGCGCGCACGCATTTTGGAACCAGCCCGCGCAGCCCGGATGAAACAATGAAGCCGTGCTAGCGCGCGAGCTGGATGTCGCCGCCGACATGCGGTCGCGCGGCGGTTTCGAGGTGGAAACATCGGGCCGGCGCACCGCGGAGTACTCCAGCGACGCATCGCTGTACCGGGTGGTCCCGGCCGCGGTCGCCTTCCCCCGGTCGGCGGAGGACATCGCAACGGCGCTGCAGGTCTGCCACGATCACGGCGTCCCGCTCGTGCTGCGCGGCGCCGGGACGTCCATCGCGGGCAATGCCGTCGGCGCCGGCGTCGTCCTGGATGCCTCCCGGCACCTGCGCGCCGTCCTGAGCATAGACGCGCAGGCCCGGACCGCGGTCGTCGAGCCCGGCGTGGTCCTCGATGACCTGCAGCGGGCAGCCGCCGCGCACGGCCTGCGGTTCGGCCCCGATCCCTCCACCCACAACCGGTGCACGATCGGCGGCATGATCGGCAATAACGCCTGCGGATCCAGGGCGCTGGCCTACGGCCGGACCTCGGACAATGTGCTGTCCCTCGACGTGATCACCGGGACCGGCGAGCTGCTGCAGGCGCAGCGGTCAGCCGCCGCGGGCGCCTCCCCGACGCTGGCCGGCCTGCAGCGCGTGGTGGCCGCGAACCTGTCAGTCATCCGGACCGAGCTCGGGCGGTTCTCCCGCCAGGTCTCCGGATATGCGCTGGAGCACCTGCTGCCGGAGAACGGGCGCGACGTGGCCAGGTTCCTCACTGGCAGCGAGGGAACTTGCGCGGTCACCACCGCGGCGACGCTGCGCCTGGTGCCCGTTCCGCCGGTCACGGTGCTGGTGGTTCTGGGCTACCCAGGCATCGCGGAGGCCGCCGACGCCGCGCCCGGGCTGCTGCCGCTGTCTCCGGTGACGGTGGACGGACTCGACTCGCGGATCGTGGAGCTGGTCCAGGGCAGCCGCGCCCGGCGGGCGGTTCCCGAGCTGCCGGTCGGAGGCGGCTGGCTGCTGGTGGAGCTGGCCGGGGATGACCGGGCTGAGCTGGAGTCCCGGGCGGCGCGGCTGGTCCGGCTGGCCGGCGTTGCAGGCTCGGTGATCGTGCGCGACCCGCGCCAGGCGGCGGCGCTATGGCGGATCCGGGAAGACGGCGCGGGCCTGGTCTTCCGGCCGCCCGGCGGACGAAGTCATTACGCGGGCTGGGAAGACGCGGCGGTGCCGCCCCAGCGGCTCGGGGCCTACCTGCGCGAGTTCGAGGCATTGGTGGCGCAGCACGGGCTTCACGGCCTGCCGTACGGTCATTTCGGTGACGGCTGCGTGCACGTGCGGCTGGATTTCACCTTCGGCTCTGCTCCGGCCAGGGCTGCCTTCCGGCGCTTCCTCGAGGATGCCGCAGGCCTGGTGGCCTCGTACGGCGGTTCCATGTCCGGCGAGCATGGCGACGGCAGGGCCAGGAGCGAGCTGCTGGGCAGGATGTACTCGCCGGCCGCGCTCAGCGCGTTCGCCGCCGTCAAGGCCGTCTTCGATCCGGAGGACCTGCTGAATCCGGGCGTGATCGTGCGGCCGCGGGCGCTGGATGCTGACCTGCGGCCCGCGGCGGCGCGCCCGCTCCGCGGCGGGCTCGGGTTCGGCTACCCGGCCGACGCCGGCGACTTCTCCAGCGCGGTGCACCGCTGCATCGGCGTCGGCAAATGCCGGGCCGACACCACCGCTGCGGGCGGCGTCATGTGCCCGTCCTACCTGGCGACCAGGGACGAGAAGGACACCACCCGCGGCCGGGCCAGGGTGCTGCAGGAACTGGCCAGCGGATCGTTCCGCCGCGGGTGGCAGGAACCCGAGGTGCTCGCGTCCCTGGACCTGTGCCTGTCCTGCAAGGCTTGCTCGGCGGACTGCCCGACCGGTACCGACATGGCCACATACAAGGCGGAGGCGCTGCACCAGCGGTACCGCCACCGGCTACGCCCGGCATCCCACTACGCCTTGGGCTGGCTGCCGCGCTGGGCCGCCGTCGCTTCGCACGCGCCGCGTGCGGTGAACGGGCTGCTCGGCGCGCCGCGCCTGGCGGCGGCCGGCGCCCGGCTGGCCGGCGTTGACCCGCGGCGCCGCCTGCCCCGGCTTGCCACCCAGACATTCCGCCAGTGGTTCGCCCGGCAGCCAGCCAGCGGCGGCGATCCGGTGGTGCTGTGGGTCGACACGTTCACGAACTACTTCAGCCCGCAGGTCGGCATCGCCGCCGTCAGGGTGCTGGCCGCGGCCGGGTTCGCCGTGCGGCTGTCCCCGGCCGGCGACTGCTGCGGGCTCACCTGGATCTCGACCGGGCAGCTGGCCACGGCTCGCCGGCTGCTCAGCCGCAGCCTGTCGCGCCTAGCCCCGGACGCCGCCGCGGGAACGCCGATCGTCGGCCTGGAGCCCTCCTGCGTGGGGGTGTTCCGCGGCGACGCGGCCGGGCTGATCGGCGGCGCGGCCGCCGCGACCGGCGCGGCGATCCGGACGCTCGCGGAGACGCTGGCCGGCCGACCCGGCTGGCGGCCGCCAGCGGCCCTGCGCGGCGTCCGCGGCATCGCCCAGCCGCACTGCCACCATCGCTCGGTGATGGGCTGGGAGACCGACGCTGCCCTGCTGGAATCGGCGGGGGCCGCCGTCGCCCGGATCGGCGGCTGCTGCGGGCTGGCCGGGAACTTCGGCATGG
>WNGJ01015703.1_pt1 | contig 10043 bp, 10 predicted proteins | sample 5400611 | NCBI WGS metagenome assembly WNGJ01 (sample SAMN13153375, study PRJNA577476) | soil metagenome | isolation source: 40 cm soil or saprolite under Garry oak tree replicate 1 | place: USA:California | collected 2016-06-15
GATCGCGTGATCGACATCAACGTCCGCGGGACGCTGGTCGCGACGCAGGCAGCGCTCAAGCACATGAAGCCTGGCGGTCGCATCATCATGATCGGCTCGTCCGTGGGCGAACGTGTCCTGGTGCCTGGGCTGGTAGCCTACTCGGCCACGAAGGGCGCGGTGAAGATGTTCAGTCAGGGATTGTCCAGAGAAGTCGCGAGCCGGGGTATCACGGTCAATAACGTCCAGCCAGGTCCGATCGACACGGATTTGAATCCTGCGGCGGGCGAGTGGGCGGTGCCTCAGAAGGCCGCCACAGCGCTCGACCGCTATGGGCATGTTGATGAGGTCGCCGCCTTGGTGGCGTTCGTCGCCGGTCCGGAGTCCTCGTACATTACCGGCGCGAATCTCACCGTGGATGGCGGGATGAATGCCTGAACCAATGCCCAGACTCAGTCCACGGAAAACGGCGACGGCGCGCCTCCCGGCCATCGCGCCCTTCAGAGCAATCTTCTCGACCGTGATTGGCAGGCCGCGCACGCGCTTGCCTGTCGCGTGATACACGGCATTCGGCGCCACCGATATTACTGTCACCTCACCGAGACCCTTCACGCCGAGCGCGCTCGGTGGTTCTGGGCTGCGGCGCGCGCCACGTCCGCGGCGCTGATGCCTTCGAGCGCGAGGCTGTAACCCGAGCCCTCATCGATGATGCGGCGCAGCTTTTGGGTGAGTGCAATCCGAGTGTAGCGGCTGGTGAGCGGCGGCAGCGCGGCGATCGTGTCGGCGATCTCGTGGGCGCGGGCGAGCAGCCGGTCGGCGGGCACGATCTCGTTGACGACGCCCCAGGCCTTGGCGGTCTGCGCGTCGAGCACCTGGCGGGTCAGGATGAAATAGCGGCCCCGGATCGAGCCGATGACTTCCGGCCAGAGTAGGTTGACCCCGTCACCCGGCACGATGCCGAAATCGAAGTGCGGCTTGTCCTGGAACACCGTCTCTGGCGTCGCCAGGATGATGTCGGTCAGCAGTGCATATTCCGAGTGCAGCAGCACCGGCCCATTCAAGGCCGCGATCATCGGCACTTCGATGTCGAGGATGTTCGAGAGAACCTTGCGGCCCTCGCGCAGGATCTTGTCGTAGCCTTGCGGGCTGAAGAAATCGAAGCCCTCCGGGCTGATTGCATCCATGAAAGCGTCGCCGCTACCGGTCAGGATCACTACGCGATTGTGGTGGTCCTCACCGATCGCGTGGAACAGATGGACGAACTGCTCGTGGGTATGGCCGTTGAAGAGCAGCTTGCCGCCGTCAGTGTGCAGGGCGACTTCGAGCACGCCATTGGGCTTGCGGCTGAGGCGGGCGTTCGGGAACGCCTCACGATAGGTGTCGAACGTGGCCATTGGGGTCTCCTCTCAGAGAAGCTTTTCCACCGTGATCGGCAGCTCGCGCACTCGTTTGCCGGTCGCGTGATAGACGGCATTGGCGATCGCGGGCGCCACCGACACGGCGGTAAGCTCCCCGAGGCCCTTGGCTCCGAGTGGGCTCGCTTCCTCGTCGAACTCGCCAACGAAGAGCGTCTCGAGCTGCGGGATATCCGCATTCGTCGGTACGAGGTAGCCGGAATAGTTGCGGTTGAGGAAGCGGCCCAGGACCGGATCGGTCTCCGATTGCTCGAGCAGCGCCTGCCCGACGCCCCAGATGATCCCGCCGATGGCCTGACTGCGAGCGGTCTTGGGATTGATGATGCGGCCGGCGTCGTACGCGCCGACGAAGCGGTTCAGGCGCACCAGGCCAAGATCGGGGTCGACGCGTACTTCTGCGAACACGGCGGCGAAGCTGAAGACCGCCTTCGGTCCGTTCGCCTCCTCGACTGGATCGTAGTCGCCGTCGCCCACCAGCGTCGCGAGTCCGTTGCGCGCCAGCAGCTCGGCATACGTGATCTGCAGATTCGTTCTCGCCAGCATCAGCCTACCGTCGCTGATGAGCACGTCGCCGCGAACGGCCCCGGCGAAGGGCGCGTTTCGGCCGGTGAGGGTCAGATCAATCGCCCGGTCGCGCGCCGCCTTCGCAGCCAGCATGACAGAAGCACCCGCGTTGGCCATCGTCGACGAGCCGATGGACGCGTGGGAGGCAGGCAATCTCGTGTCCCCCAGCCGCACGGTCACCTTCTCCGGCGCCAGGCCCAGCGTGTCGGCCGCCACCTGCTGCATGACCGTGTACGTGCCGGCGCCGAGCTCGTGCGTTCCGGTCTCCACCACCGCCGACCCGTCCCGCTTCAAGGTGACCCGCGCCTTCGCCGGCCAGCGCCAGTGCGTGTAGATCGCACCGGCCATCCCCTGGCCGATCAGGTCACGGCCATCGCGCATCGAGCGTGGCTCGGGCGTGCGCTTGTCCCAGCCGAAGCGTGCTCCCCCGGCCCTCAGACACTCGCGCATCGCGCGGGTGGAGAAGGGCCGCCCGCTGTGCGGGTCGAGCTGGGTGTCGTTGCGTAAGCGCAGCGCGACCGGATCGATGCCGATCGCGTAGGCGAGCTCGTCCATCGCGCTCTCGAGCGCGAAATGCCCGAGAGCCTCGTGCGGTGAGCGCATCGCGGTCGGCGTGTTGCGGTGCACATGGACGACTTTGTGCTTCGTTGTGATGCCGCCGCTGACCGCCCACAGCGAGCGCGAGACCAGCCCCGCGTACTCGATGTAGCTATCGAAGATCGGCGTCGGCGAAATGCTGTCGTGCCGAATGCCGGTCAGCTTCCCATCCTTGCCGGCGCCGAGCGCAATGGTCTGGATGGTCGCCGGCTGGTGACCGACCATCGCATACATCTGCGCGCGCGTGAGCTGCAGGCGCACCGGACGCTTCAGAACTTTTGCCGCGAGCGCCGCCAGGAGCGTATGCGGCCAGACATAAGCCTTGCCGCCGAAGCCACCACCCAGGAACTGCGATACGACATTGATCTTCTCCTCGGGTATGCCGAGCACGATCGACAAGAGCTCCCTAGTGCCGAAGATATGCTGGGTCGTCTCGTAGAGCGTTAGCGTGCCGTCGGCGTCCCAGGCCGCCGTCGTCGCGTGCGGCTCCATCTGGTTGTGGTGGCGATCGGACGTCGTGTAGGTCTGCTCGATCTTGACGGCAGCCGCGGCGACTGCCTTGTCGGCGTCGCCGACAGACGAAGCGACAGGCCAGAGAAATTGCGGAGGATCGACGGCCTCCTTCGTAGCCTGCGAGCCGAACACCACAGGTCGTCGGGCGTCGTATTCGACCCGGATCAGCGTGCCGGCATACGCCGCCTGGTCCAGTGTCCCGGCGACCACCAGGGCGACCGGCTGGCCTGCGTAGTGGATCTGGTCGTCCTGAAGCGGCAGATAGGACTGCCCGTGCGGATGAAGGTGGCTCCAGGGCTTTGGCGTCGGGTTCATACGTGGCATGGTGCGATGCGTGAACACCGCGAAGACGCCGGGCGCTTTTTCGGCGGTCGTGGTATCGATCGAGACCGTCCGGCCGTTCGCGATGGTGCTGTGGACGATCGCGGCGTGTGTCGCGTCTGCGAGTGGAATGTCCGCCGTGTAGCGCGCCGCACCGGTTACCTTGAGTCGTCCATCGAAGCGTGAGATCGGTTGTCCAATGGCGTTCATGCCCGTGCTCCCGCAGCTTGCAGCGCGCGCAGGGCGACGCGCTGGGCAAGCTCGACCTTGAAGGCGTTGTGGGCGAGTGGGCGAGCATCGGTGAAGGACGTGGCGAGCGCCGACTTGAGCGCCTCGATGTCGCCGAGCGATGCGCTCCGTAGCGCCACTTCGGCGGCAGTGAGTCGCCAGGGCTTGTGCGCCACGCCGCCGAGCGCGAGCCGCGCCGAGCGGATGCGCCGGCCATCGACTGCGACCGCAGCCGCCGCAGAGACCACTGCGAACTCGTAGGATTGGCGATCTCTGATCTTCAGGTAGTGCGAGGCGCGTCCCTCCGCGCCGGCGGGGACCTCGATCGAGACGATCAGATCGCCTCGACCGAGCACGTTGTCACGCTCGGGGGTCTCGCCTGGCAGGCGATAGAAACCGGTGAACGGGATCGTTCGTTCGCCCGCGAGCCCGCGCACGGCGACCGTCGTGTCCAGCGCAGCAAGCGCCACTGCCACATCCGACGGGTTCGTAGCGACGCAGGCCTCCGACCATCCGAAGATGGCGTGATTGCGGTTGAGACCGTGGAGGGCCGAGCAGCCGGAGCCCGGCCGCCGCTTGTTGCAGGGAAGATCATCCTCGTCGCGGAAGTAAGCGCAGCGGGTGCGCTGCATGATGTTGCCACCCATCGACGCCATGTTCCGAAGCTGCCCGGATGCCGCGAATAGCAATGCCTCCGCGATGACGGGAAAGCGCCGGCGCACGTCCGGATGCGCTGCGACGTCGCTCATCCGGGCCAGCGCGCCGATACGCAGCCCCCCGTCCGGCAACGCCTCGATCCTCGCCATATCCGGCAACGTGTTGATGTCCAGCAGACGCTTGGGAAGCGCCGCGCGGTCCTTCATCAGGCCGATGAGGTCCGTCCCGCCGGCGATGTATGCGAGATCGGGGTCGGCGGCGTGGGCCGCGATGGCCGTCGCTGCATCGTTGGCGCTCGCAAGCAGGAAGGGATGCATGGTTCAACTCCTCGCCGCCGCTTCGGCGACGGCATCGACGATGTTCGGATAGCAAGCGCAACGACACAGGTTGCCGCTCATCCGCTCACGAATTTCTGCGGCCGACAGCTCCGCGATGGTAAATGGGCGCCCGACATCGGTCGTGGCGGCGCTCGGCCAGTCCGCTTTCGCCTCTTCGATCATGGCGACGGCCGACATGATCTGGCCCGGCGTACAGAAGCCGCACTGGAAGCCGTCGTGTTCGATGAACGCCGCCTGGATCGCGTGAAGATTGCCGTCCCGCTCCAGCCCTTCGATCGTGGTGATCTGCTTTCCGTCCTGCATCGCGGCCAGGGTCATGCAGGACAGAAGGCGCCTGCCGTCGACATGCACGGTGCAGGCTCCGCATTCGCCGCGATCGCAGGCCTTCTTCGTGCCGGTCAAGCCGAGCTCATCGCGCAACGCATCGAGCAATGTCGTCCGCGGCTCCACGGTCATGGTCCGAACCCGGCCGTTGACCGTCAGGCCGATCGGCACGCGCGCGTCGTCGCCCACCACCGTGTTCTCGCCCGTCCCACGCGTCACTGTCGCCGCCGGATTCATCGGGTCGCCCCCAGGCTCGCCCGCTCCAGGACAAGCTCACTCTGCGGCGCCGACCGAGACACTCGTGCGACGTCCTGCTTGAGCAGGTAGACCGACACCGCGAAAAGGACGACGTCCTTCATGAGAAACGGCACGTTGCCCGCCATGGCCGGAAACCCACCCGCCGATGGGGCCCAGCCGTCGGGCATGAACGGGATGATCGTGGCGGTTCCGAGGAATGCCGCGCAGGAGCCGAGAGCGCCAAGAACCCCGAGTCGCTTGTGCCAGAATCCCAGGAACAACAGCACGGCGAATGACCACTCCGACATGCCGAGAACCCAGCTCGCGCCCCGGATGCCGAACACGGGATACATCCAGAAAATCAGCGGGCCGTTGCTGATATAGGGAATCAGCACCTGCGCCTCGTACTCGAACCATTTCTGGTACCCGAAGAACAAGAAGAGAACGACCATCGACCCGCGAATCAGGTGGTAGTCGAGGTCCTCGTTGAGGAGGCCGAGCTTCGTCAAGGCGTTGATGAGCCATTTCATGGTCTTGGAATCCTCCGTGGTGGCCTTACGACGATGCGCCTCGAGTTCCGGCTCCCGTCACAACGACGGACCCCGGACACGCGCTCCGCGGAAACAGGCCGACGACCAACAGCCCAGTTGAGCCGCCGATCAGTGCATCGACCAGTCGGTTGAGCCCGCTCGTATCACCTGGCAGGTAGAGCGTCACCACTAGAATGGCGGAGACGGCCGACTGAACTGTGATCACCGCTCCGCCATCCAGCAAGACGGCGGCTGACATGGCCAGCGCCACGACCAGCGCGATTTGCCATGGCCCGGTGCCGATCGCGGAGATCAGCAGATGCCCGACGCCGACGCCGAGACCAACGCCCACGATCAGCTCGACGACTCGACGCAGCCGCTGACCGAGCGTGATGCCGAGGCACACGACGGCAGCCACCGGCGCGAAGAAGGGAGCCCGGTGGTCCACCATGTGCACGGCGACCAGCCAGGAGAGTCCCGCCGCGAGCGCCGCCTGCACGATCGGCACGGCACTGCTTCGCCACCGCGTCAGCCGACGCGCGAGCTCCTCGCCGAGGCGTAACGGTATCTCGAGCATGGCACCCACGCCGTTTCCGTCTCACCTAACGGCGTGGCGGGACATTCGACAACAGAAAGCCGAGTCCCTCCGCCATCGTGAGGTGCGCGAGAACGGCGTCGCGCAGCTTCGGATACGGCAACTCCGCCAGCATCGCCGTTTGCACCGCGGCCATGACCTCACCGGCCTCGGGCCCGATCATGGTGAACCCGAGAATGCGGTCGTCGCTCCCGCCGACGAGCACCTTCATGAAGCCGGGGCGTTCACCGATCGCCTGCACCCGTAGCACCGCGCCCATCGGCAGCTTCGCCACGCGCGCGCTCACGCCTCGGCGACGGGCCTCTCCCTCGCTCAGTCCGACGTGGGCCAGCGGCGGGTCCGTGAATAGGCAGTAGGGTATCAGCCGATCGCGCGTGCTGCGCGTGCCGCCGGCGAGATTGTCCCTGACGATCTGGAAGTCGTCGACCGACGCATGCGTGAAATGCGGGCTCCCGGCGCATTCGCCGATGGCCCAGACGTCGGTCGCGCTCGTCTGTAGCCGCTCGTTGACGCGAACGTAGCCACGAGTGTCCAGCTCCACGCCGGCCTCCTCGAGGCCGATCCCGGCGGTGTTCGGCGTGCGCCCGACGGCGGCCAGGATGTCGCTGCCCTCGATGCGTTGCGTGCCGGCGGGCGTGCGCACGGTGAGCGTCACATCCTTTCCGGATCGGCCGTCCACGCGAAGTGCCTGGGCCGCCACGAGACAATCGATCCCTTCGTCGCTGAGGATCCGCTGCATCTCCTCCGAGACGTCGGGATCCTCCTGGCTGAGCAGGTGTGACCCTCGCTGGATGATGGTCACGCGGCTGCCGAAGCGACGGTACGCCTGGGCGAGTTCGAGGCCGACATACCCGCCGCCGAGCACGATCAGGTGGGGCGGCACGTGGTCGAGTTCGAGCGTTTCGATGTTGGTGAGCGGCTCCGCGGCCTGGAGGCCAGGAACGCCCGGGACCGTCGCGTGGGTCCCGACGTTGAGGAAGACCCGCTCGCCCACCAGCACGCGCGTTCCGCCATCATTGAGCCGCACCTCGAGCGTTTTCGGAGCGACGAAACGCCCGGACCCCAGGATCAGGTCGACCCCGGTGTCCTTGTAGGTGCGCAGGTGCGCGGCAACCTGGCGGTCGACCATGTCGCGCTTGCGCTGGCGAACCGTCACCATGTCGATCGCCACGCGACCGGTCTTCGTGCCGGACTCGGCGGCGTGGCGCGCCACGTGCGCGACGTGCGCGCTCGCAAGTTCGTTTTTGCTGGGCATGCAGTTCACGTTCGGACACGACCCGCCGATCCACTGGCGCTCCACCACGGCTGTCCGTCGCCCCGATCGCGCCATGTCCCAGGCCAGGAGCTTGCCGCCTGCGCCGCTACCAAGGATCAGGACTTCAAACCGTTCGGATGCAGCCATGCCTTCCTCCAGTGTCAGAAGATGTTCCGTACCGCGCGCGGTCTTCGGTGTCCCAACCGCAATCACCAAGGCGTCGGCGATCGGCCCAATCTCAAATGGCGGTCATGCCGCCATCGACCGGAAGATCTACGCCTGCGATGAAGCTCGCTTCGTCAGACGCAAGGAACAAGGCGGTCGACGCGATCTCCTCCGGGCGGCCGAGCCGTCCAAACGGAACCGCCGCGGCGAACTGGGCTCGGGCCTGGTCGGCCCCTTCCTTGGTCGGCGCCTGCTGGTCGAAGATCGGCGTGTCGATCGGACCTGGGCTGATCGCGTTGACGCGGATGCGGCGGTCCTTCAACTCGGCCGTCCAGGTGCGGACGAAGGAGCGGACTGCCGCCTTAGTGGCGCTGTAGGCGGTGAAGCCGGGGATGCCCTTGTTCTCGGCGATCGATGTGATCACGATGATCGCCCGACGCGGATGCGGCGGTCCTTCAACTCGGCCGTCCAGGTGCGGACGAAGGAGCGGACTGCCGCCTTAGTGGCGCTGTAGGCGGTGAAGCCGGGGATGCCCTTGTTCTCGGCGATCGATGTGATCACGATGATCGCCCCGCCGTCATTCAGAAGCGGCAGGGCCTTCTTGACCGTGAAGGCCAGGCCGCGCGTGTTGATCGCAAAGACCTTGTCGAAGCTTTCCTCCGTCGTCTCGGCGAGCGGCTGAGGATCGACGATGCCCGCCCCGGCGAACAGGATGTCGATCTTGCCCTTCTCGCTGGCGAGCTTGTCGTAGAGCCGGTCGAGATCGGCGAGGTTGGACACGTCAGCCTGTACTGCGGTGACGCTGTGGCCGATCAGCGATACCGCCTTGTCCAGTTCCGTCTGGCGGCGCCCGGTGATGTAGACGAACGCGCCTTCTTTGACGAAGCGCTTGGCGGTGGCGAGGCCGATACCGCTACTGCCGCCCGTGACGACAGCGACTTTTCCTTGGAACTTCGGCATTGAAATCCTCCTTCACGATGGGAACGCGCGTGGGCCTCTCGATTGGGCGGCGCGCCCTCAGTAATTCGTCTAAGTTTAAAGATCCTCGGACCGCAGGCTGAGGGGAGGAGGAGGCGTCCATTCCTTCTCCTCCGCCCTTGGGCATGCCCAGTATCGTTTCCCGCCGTTCCAGGTCTAGAAGTTGAACTGGTCGATATTGTCCTTCGTGAACCGGAACGGATTCCCCAACACGATCACGTTCTTCAGCGTGAGCGGACCCTTGGCTGTGATGTCCTCGAGCGATGCGACCGCGTCGCGCGTGCCCAACCGTCCTGCCGGCACCTTGGCCTGCGTCGCATTGTCCTTGAGGGTGCCCGCCAGGCTGGCCTGAGCCACGTAGACGGCCAAGTAGCCCAAGTCGACCGGATTCCAGAGCACGACGGTCTTCACCGTGCCCCGCTTGACGAACTCCTTCATGTCGTTGGGTGTGGACAACCCGGTAACGACGATCTTGCCCGTGAGCCCCGCCTGCTCCACCGCTTCAGCCACCTTGGGAAGGGCGACCACCGTGGGAGCGACGATTGCGTCGAGTTGACCCCGGAACTTGTTAATCAGGTCCTCGGCCATGCTGAACGACTCCGCGGGTTTGCCCAGCCCATAGCGGATGTCGACCAGCTGCATCTTCGGGTACTTCGCCTGCATCTGCGCCTTCATGGCGGCGATCCAGGAGTTCTGGCTGAACGCACCAGGATCGGTGCTCACAACGGCGAAGCGTGCGCTCGCCCCGGCCTGTTCGGCCACGACATCAATGAGCGCTGCCCCCACCAGTGTGAAGGTCCCTTGGTTCACGAACCACTGACGCGCCGTGGGGTCGGCCACGTCCGCGTCATAGGTAATGACCTTGGCCCCGGAGGTCTTGGCCTTTTTGGCTATGGGCACCATCGCGTCGGCGGTATTAGGCGCCATGATGATGACATCCGGCTTCTGCGCCACCAGGTCATCGATCATGCGGATCTCTTCGTCGGTATTCGCGACGCTCGGTCCCGTGTAGAGAAAGTCGATGGCCATGCCCTCCCCTTTCAGCTCGGCCACTGCTTGTTTGGCGCCTTTCTCAGTCGCGGCGAAGTAGGCCGCGCTAGTGAATTTGGGGACCATGAAGATCTTGAGGGCCTTCTGCGCCTGGCTCAGGGTTTCGTATGGCTTGCTTTGATTCGTCACAGTAGTCTCCTTTACTTGAATGTCTGGCTCGATTAGCACTCGATCAATAAGTCGGAACGCAACGCCGGTACCAACGTTAGCTTCAAGTAAGCGATTGATATCGAAGGTGGGAATGCGGAACTCTCGCGGGAGAGCTTGGGTTAGTTGAAGCGCCGGTTCCACGTTCAC
>WNGJ01040319.1_pt1 | contig 10043 bp, 11 predicted proteins | sample 5400611 | NCBI WGS metagenome assembly WNGJ01 (sample SAMN13153375, study PRJNA577476) | soil metagenome | isolation source: 40 cm soil or saprolite under Garry oak tree replicate 1 | place: USA:California | collected 2016-06-15
GCGGCATGCAATATGTGCAGCGCTCGTTGCAGCGGTCGGTGATCGAGACGCGCAAATAGGAAATCCGATGTCCGTAGCGATCCTGCATCCGATCGCAATGTTACCGGCAACGCAGGGTTCAATCAAGGCTTGCGCGGTTTGACTCGCAACTGGGTGACCGTATGATTTTTACTGTCTTTTGAAGGGTCAATTTCTGTCCAAGGCGCTCACGCCCGGCATCGCAATCGGTGCATTAATTTTCGCCGGTTGTTCCACGACCGAGACGCGAATTTCCGGACACCCTGAAATTTACCAGAGCCTTTCTACCAGAGACCAGGCATTGGTTAGCCAGGGCAAATTCGCGATGGGATGTCGCCAAACGCAGTGTATCTGGTCTGGGGCTCCCCGACCACAAATTTGTGAGCGAATATGCGCGGTCGCCCGAGCGAGACTTGGATTACGTGCATTGCACGACTTATTATCCGTACTCCTACCCCTCCTATGGTCCCGGTTATGGCTCGGGTTACGGGTTCGGATTAACGAGAGTCGGTTTCGCGGGAAGGCATCATCGTCACGGTGGCCGCAGCTTCGTCTTCTTTGGCAGTCGGTTCTACGATCCATTCTTTTATTCCTACATACCGTATTCCGTATCCATACAAGGTGGTCACTTTCGCCAGTGGCAGGGTCGTCTCCTTCCAGTACATGGTACCACCGTATCCCTGAACAAAAATTCTGTCGCGTTCTGACAAAGAAGGCTTCAGTGTAGCCGGACGTCTTGCGATGGCTTACCGCTCATTTCGAAAATTCCTCGACGCCCTCGATCAGGCAGGCGAGCTGAAGCGCGTCGCTGTACCGGTCGATACCGATTTGCTTATTGCAGAATGGGCGAATCGCGAGATGAAATCTCCTGGCGGCGGCAAAGCGCTTTTCTTCGAGCAGCCGATTGTTGATGGAAAAAAATCGGAATTCCCCGTTGCAATCAACACCATGGGATCGCGCAAGCGGATGGCGCTTGCCCTGCAAGTCGAAGACATCGCAGACATCGCCCAGGAAATTCAGCTTATCCTGAAGGCAAAACCGCCAACCGATCTGCGGGAAGGTTGGAGTCTACTCAAGCAGGGAATCCATCTCCTGCATGCGCGCCCCAAGAAGGTCAAGGAAGCGGCTTGCCAGGAAGTCGTGCAGATCCTGGATACTAAATCTGCCAGTTTCACCCTGCGCGATCTTCCAATTCTCAAATGCTGGCCCAAAGACGGTGGACGTTTTATCACGCTGGCGAATGTCCACACGTGTGATCCGGAGACGGGCGCGCGAAATATCGGTATCTACCGGATGCAAATTTACGACGAGCGCACTACCGGGATGCACTGGCAAATCCACAAAGTCGGTGCGCGCCACGGGAAACGCTATTATGAACGAGGCCAGCGCATGCCGGTCGCGGTTACTCTGGGCGGCGATCCAGTCTATACATTTGCGGCAACTGCGCCGCTTCCGGATGGCCTGGATGAGCTGCTTTTTGCTGGTTTCCTGCGAAAAAAATCAATCGAACTCGTTCGCTGCAAAACGATCGATGTCGATGTCCCGGCGGACGTCGATTTTGTTCTGGAAGGTTACGTCCAGCCGGGTGAGATGCGTCCGGAAGGCCCATTTGGCGATCACACCGGGTTTTACACCGCGATCGAAGATTACCCAGTTTTCCATTTGACCGCGATAACGCATCGCCGCGACGCGGTTTATCCAACAACCATCGTGGGTATCCCGCCGATGGAAGATTATTATATCGGTGATGCCTGTGTGCGGATATTCCTGCCAGTATTCAAAATGAACTTCCCGGAAATCGTGGACATGACGCTGCCGCCGGAGGGTGTTTTTCACAATTTGGTCTTCGTCAGCATCCGGAAACAGTACCCTTATCAGGCCTTCAAAGTGATGCACGGCCTGTGGGGCATGGGTCAGATGATGTTCAGCAAATATATTGTGGCAGTCGACGACGATTGCGATGTGCACAATACGAGCGAAGTGCTATTTCGATTGTGCGCGAACACAGATCCCGCGCGAGATACAACTGTTATTAAGAATCCAAGCGACTCGCTCGATCACGCGCCGAGCGATCAAAACATTGGCTCTCACATGGGCTTTGATGCCACGCGCAAACTGCGGGGGGAGAACTATCATCGCCCGTGGCCCGAACTACTAAGAATGACCGAAGAAGCACAGGCGCTCGTGGATAAACTCCAAGCACAAACGCGCTGATTCGTTCCGACGCGAACGAGGCTGAAGGTCGGTTACGGTTTGCGGAAAAGCCGGCCAGTGTCGATGTCGCGAGTCAGCCCACCTGGAGGAACTCCCCGCAGATTGTAAACGCGCCCGGTATAAGGGCTGTAATAAAGCCCCGGTGTGCCGGTCCAGCGGGCGAATGGAAAACCACCGGGTGGCGGCGGACCGTAGCGCGCAGCCTGATCCGCTTCGATTGCTGCGCCCGTTAATGCGCCGGCCGCAGCGCCGGCGGCTGCGCCAAGCGCCGCGCCGCGAAAATGACCCGTGGCCGCGCCGCCAATGATTGCCCCGGTCGCGGCACCGATGCCAGCGCCCTGACCCGTTGGAGTCTCACACGAACTCAGAATGAAAGAACTCGTCGCAAGGACCGCAACAACTGTGAAAAACTTCCTTTTCATAAATTCACCTTCGCTGGCGAATTTAACCGCGCAAGTCAGACAAGGTTGCATGATAACTTCAAAAGGACTTGAGCAACTGTGCCGCGATCCGGCCTGCTTTCTCCAATCCGCTGAGCCGATACTCCTTCTCGAAAACGCGAAATTGATCGAGTTCCATTCGGCGAAGCAATCCGCGATAAATGGAGCTCATGATCTCAGCAGGCACCATCGTCCGCCGGTCTTCAGACGGAAGCGCTGCTGTTGCGCGAGAGAAAAACTCCTGCGACCGCGCTGCTTCAAATTCCATCAGGCGAACGAAACGCTCGTTATGTTGTCGATCTTGCAGCTCCTTTTCGGAATAACCGAAGCGAGCCAGATCTTCCTGCGGCAGATAGATCCGGCCGTTGCGTAAATCTTTGCCGACATCACGGATAATATTGGTCATTTGCAAGGCCAAACCAAGTTCAAGCGCATACTCTTTGCAGCGCGCATTGCGATATCCATGCGATATCCAAAAATCTCAATGCTGACCAGGCCGACCGCGCTGGCGACTCGATAACAGTAAAGGCGGAGCTCTTCGAACGTGGCATAGCGTGAGATGCTCAAGTCCATTTCCACCCCGGCGATAATTTCCTCAACTATGTCGAGGGGCAGAGAGTATTTATCGATCAAGCTCCGCACCTCACGAGCAAGAAGGGGTTCACCCGCACGTGCGCCACGGACTATCTCCCGCCATGCCGCCAGCTGCGATTGCTTTTGCGCGGCGTCGAAGTCCGCCGAATCGGCAATGTCATCGATCACGCGGCAAAAGGCGTAAAAGACGGTGATGTCGCGCTTGCGCTCGCGTCCCAACGAAATAAATGCGAGGGCGAGGTTTGATTTACTCTGGCGCGTAATTTTAGCCGCACTCATGTGGCTTCTAACCGGCGGGTTTAATACTGGATCCATTTTTCCTGATTAGCGCGGCCGGATTCGCGTTGACGAAATAAGCAAACCCATGAAGCCAGGAGCCAGCCGGTAACAATTCCGCGGAGACACGCAAAGATGAATTTCCAAAGGAACAGCGCGCCCAACCGATCAGCGATTGCGCTGCGCACGATGGCATCGCAGATCATGATCCCAAAAAAGTGGATTCCGCAAATGATCAGAAACCATGCAAAAAAGCCGGCATTTTTCCGGAGGAAGCGGCGATGCGCGTGAATGGCTTCACTCAACGTCTCGTTATGCAGTGCGAGAGAGATTTGGACTGAGCAGAAGGCAATAATGAAACCGCTCATGAGCACGCGCTCGATCGGCAAGTAGTCGAGGACACCGGGAATGTTCGTGAAGTAGGCGAGGAGAAGGGGCAATCGGACGATCAACGTGCTAAGCACGACAACGATGCCGGCCCACTCCAAAACATAACTGAACCGGCGCATGGCGAAGCGGAAGAGTTCTCCTTCTTCAAAACTCACGCCCTTTATCCAGGCCAAACACACAGTGATCAAGTAAACCTGAATGTAGACCCCAAAGAGGTATTCGAAAATGAATGCCATGGTGTCTACCGTGGCCGAAATTCGCAGCAGTCCGGCGGCCGAAACCAGACCGCTCCACTCCGGCAGTCGCCAGAATACAACCGGCTTGAGGAGCGACGCCAGAGCGCTCAAAAGCAAAATCAAATAGATGAAGTAACTCCAGAGACGATAGCGCTTTCGCAAGGCGCGGAGCAGCGCCCCATGGAGTCCACGCCAGTTAATGATCATCAGGACGGCGGCCACGATCGAAAGGGGATAAGTGGTGGTCGCGTTATCGAAAATTCCCGCCACGCCTTCCAGCGCAGGCAACGGCGTTTCTCTCCAGATCTCGACAAATCGCGGCCAATACCAGTTCGGTAACGAGACGATTTGGTTCGGATCGAGATCGGCCCAGTTTCTAATCGGCGTAAAGGTAATAAACTGGAACACGAAGTAGCCGAACCCAAGAAGAGCGAAAGTGAGCCAGATGCGTTTATACCGGCTGATGCACCGGAATCCATCTCCGAGCGCTTGCCGCAACGGATTAAAAAACATTAAGAGGGCGTATCCGCCGCAGAGCCCAAGCAGAGGATAGACGCGCGCCACGCCTTGCCACATCTCAGCTAGAAGGGGGTTTGGAGCAATGGAGTATTGGAGTGGCGGAGTAATGAGAATCACGCGGTCGCATCACTCCACCACTCCAATACTCCATCACTCCATTGCTTTGCTCAACGAATCAGCCCCCAGTGCTGATTGAATGGCCAGTAAACAAGCAAGCCACGCCCGACGAGATTTTCTTCAGGCACCGGGCCCCAATAACGGCTGTCGTAGCTGTTGTAGCTATTGTCGCCCAAGGCAAAATAACCGTTCGGTGGCACGGTGAACGAACTATTTGGATTTGCCAGATAATCACGGCCCGGGCCGTAGCCGCGATAAGGGGGCTTCGCCTCCATCACCCGGGCGAATCCATAACCGTCTGCTTTTTTTCCATTGATGTAGAGAAAAGGCGGATCGATGCGCAAACGATCATCCGGCAGCCCGGCCAGCCGCTTAATGTAAAAAGGCGACCCTGCCTCGGGATCCTCCCGAATTCCAGGGATGTGATTTGTTCGGAAGACAAAAACGTCGCCCCGGTCCGGTTTAACGAAGTTATAGCTAAATTTATCCACAAACACCTGATCGCCGGTGTCCACGGCGCCTCTGGCAATAATTTCGCCGCGGCGATAAGTCCGTCCGGGGAAAACTTTGAAATCATGACTGAGCGTGTCAGGTGACGCGTAAACAAGAAAGTTCTGGTGTTGGCAGATCACTCGCGAAAGGGTAAAGAAGAAAAGAAATTTTCTCTGCTCGATTTCAACGACCTGATCGTCCTCCTGCGAGATGACATTCACATAGTTGCGACCTAGCACGATGAATTCACCGATCTGTCGCAGAAGGTTCGGCGGCGGTTTTGTGCCGGGATAGCCGATAATTCCGTTTAATGTCGGTTGCATCGAACCGGTTGGAATCTTGAACGGCTGCAAAAAATAGGAGCGGATGCCCACCGCCACTACAATTGCCACTAGGATTACCTCACAATTTTCACGCCAGTGCGATTCCCAGGTGACCGGCGTCAGCCTGTGGAGCATTTTGTCGAGCGCGTCGGCAGTGCTGTGTACCTTCTCGTGGTCACGCTGACGCAAAGCATTGCTAAGATCTTGCATTCTATTAACGATCTCTTCGCGGTCGGCGCCACTGAGCAGATCGTTCTTATAGCGCAGGTACTTGCGAGCATGCCGCAGAAGCAACCTGCTGTGTTTGACGTGGCGAGGCGTGAACATGACTTACAAAATGACGAAGCCCAAATGTCGAATGACGAATGAATGACAAAGCCCGAATGAGCAAAACGTACGGCGCGAGATTATCGTGGCACCGGATTTAGTCATTTTGATTTTCCCTTCGTCATTCTTCATTCGGATTTAGTCATTGTGCTTTCAACACCTCGATAAAGGCTTCTTGCGGAATATTGATTTTTCCTATGCTCTTCATCCGCTTCTTTCCCTCTTTTTGTTTCTCAAGCAATTTGCGCTTTCGCGTAATATCGCCGCCGTAGCATTTCGCGGTTACGTTTTTTCGCAATGCCGAAACGCTCTCACGAGCAATAATTTTTCCGCCAATGGCTGCCTGGATCGCTACCTGGTAGAGCTGGCGCGGAATCACTTCCTTTAACTTCGCTGCCAGCTGGCGTCCCCTCGCCTCCGCCCGGTCTTTGTGCACGATTGTCGAAAACGCATCGACCGGTTCCCCATTCACGAGCAGGTCGAGCTTTACTAATTTCGCCGCGCGATAACCGAAATGCTCATAATCCATCGAGCCATAGCCACGCGTGATACTTTTAATCTTGTCATTAAAATCGACGAGAATTTCGTTGAGTGGGAGTTCGCAATGCAGCATCACACGGCGCGTATCGAGCGATTCGGTATGTTCCATCTGGCCGCGCTTCTCGAGAATTAATTGCAGGATGTCACCGATATTTTCATTCGGGCAAAGCACGTAGGCCTTTACAATCGGCTCGCGAATTTCCTGGAGCATGCTCGGATCAGGCAGATGCGCGGGGTTGTCGATCAATAGTTTTTCACCGCGTGTCGTCAATATTTCGTAGATAACGCTTGGGCTCGTGGCGATGATGTCCATGTTGTACTCGCGCCGGAGTCGTTCCTGGATGATTTCCATGTGAAGCAAACCAAGAAATCCGCAACGAAATCCAAATCCGAGCGCAACAGAACTTTCCGGTTGATAGACGAACGCGGCGTCGTTTAGCCTCAGCTTCCCGATGGCTGTCTTTAAATGTTCGAAATCGCCGGTATTAATCGGATAGATCCCGCTAAACACCATCGGATGAACCTCCTGAAAACCCGGCAGCGCCTTGCGCGCGGGATGACGCTGATCCGTGATCGTATCTCCGATCTTCATATCGGCAGTCGTTTTGATATTTGCGATGAAATAACCGACGTCTCCGGGATTTAGGTTCGGCTGGACAAGCATTTTCGGAGTAAAGACACCCACTTCCTTGATCTCGTAACGGGCGTTGTTGCTCATCAATGTGATCGCGTGATTCGCCTCCATCGTTCCGGAAACCACGCGCACGTAGCCGACCACCCCGCGATAAACATCAAAGACGGAATCAAAAACCAGCGCCCGTAAGGTCGCATCGACTGGCTTTTGCGGCGCCGGGATTCGTTTCACGATCGCTTCGAGAATTTCCTCAATGCCAATCCCCACCTTTGCGCTCGCCTCAATAGCTTCCTCGGAAGGAATCGCGAGGATTTCTTCCAGTTGTCGGTGCACTGAAGCTACATCGGCATTTGGCAGATCGATCTTGTTGATAATCGGGATAATTGTCAGTCCCTGTTTGTGCGCGAGATGCACATTGGCCACCGTTTGCGCTTCAACACCTTGGGCCGCATCCACCACCAATAGCGCGCCTTCGCATGCAGCAAGGCTGCGCGAAACTTCGTAGGCGAAATCGACGTGTCCTGGCGTATCGAGCAAGTTCAGCCGATACGTTTCGCCTGACTTGCTTGTGTAACGCATCATCACTGGGTGCGCTTTGATCGTGATCCCCCGCTCGCGCTCCAAATCCATTGAATCGAGCAGCTGGTCCTGTTTGTCCCGTTCGTGGATCGTGCCCGTGCGATCGAGCAATCGATCCGACAAAGTCGTCTTGCCGTGATCGATGTGCGCGATGATACAAAAATTGCGCGTTAACTCGATTGCCATCCCGAAAGCTTTCGGGACTATGCGGGCGCGGCCATGCGTGGTCAATTGTTGCGGTCTCGACCTTGTTCACCGCTCATTCGACCCGTCGTCCCCGCGACATTATGCCGAAGCTGGTCATCAGCGGTACTGCGCATGAACTCGTCGGAGATCTGATCACCATCGGGCGTGGCCCGGACAATATGATAGTAATAAACGATCCATCGGTCTCAACTCATCACGCTCAATTGCAGCGAGTCGGCGAAATGTACCGATTAAAAGATCTGGATTCGACCAATGGCACGCGCGTCAATGGGATCCCCGCCGCGGAAACGGGGCTGCGCTTCGACGATCGGATTCGATTTGGCGCGGCGGAAGCCCGTTACGAATCGGACACGAGCGGGTCGCAACCGCTGCCCCAGCTTGAGAAGATTACAGTCAGGCCGGCGGAATTCAGCGCAGCTCCGGTCGATTTTACAAACGCATCGCCGTTCGCGCGTCGAAAAGATCAGAAGGACCCATTCCGGAGTGCCATTTTTGTCGGCCTGGGAATCGTGCTGCTCGTATTTCTTGGGAGCATGATCGCAGTGCTTATGATGCACGCACCAAGCCTTTGAGTCACTCCGCGTTCCGAAAGCTTTGGGCTGACGAATCTGTTTAGGCTAATGACGAAGCCCGAATGACGAAGCCCGAAAATATGCCGGCATTCAGTGAAGAAAGCTCTCGTCATTTGATTCCGAAAGCGTTCGCAAGGTGATCTTTGTCATTCCTTCGTCATTCGTCATTCGGATTTCGTCATCTTTTTCGATATGACAGCAAACCAAAAGCGCCTGCTTCTTTTCGACATCGATGGAACGCTCATCCATTCGGGTGGCGCCGGCGTGCATGCGCTCAAATCGGCGTTCAAGGAGCGCTTCGGCATCACCGATGATCTACACGATATCGAAATCGCGGGCATGACCGATTCCGGGATCGTCGTCAGCATACTGAACAAACATACTGCAGTCGCGGCCGCATCTCGTACTGGCGCTTCTGACCGGGAATGTCTCGCGCGGGGCGCAACTGAAACTGGAACACTATGGCGTCTGGCACTTCTTTGAATTCGGCGCCTTTGCCGACGACCATCACGACCGCAACCGGCTTGGAACCGTTGCTCGCGCCCGGGCAAGAGAAAAGCATGGCCGTCAATTCTCGACATCTCAGATCGACGTAATCGGTGATACACCGCGCGACATTGCCTGCGGCAAAGCATTCGGCGCGCGTACTATTGCAGTCGCAACCGGCACATGGAGTCGTGACCAGCTTGCAAAATATCAGCCAGATTTCTTGATCGATGATCTTTCGGATGTAGAAGGTGTAATCAATACGCTCGATTGGTGAGCCGTTAACGATTGATGGTGTGAATGAAAAAGCCCGCTTCTTCCCCTGTTCCAAAGCCGCGCAAGGATCATCCAAATGTGCTGCCGCTCGAAGGTGAAATCGATTTGCATGTTTCGCCTGCCGTCACGGCGTCATTAAATGCAATGATCGAGAAAAAGCCGAAGCAGCTGGTAATCGATCTTACCCAGGTGCCTTACATCGATAGCGCAGGGCTGGCGACGTTTATCGAAGCAATGCAGAAGGTCGAAGCCTACGGCGGCAAGTTTGCGCTGGCCGGCCTGCAGGAAACGGTTCGCTCGATTTTCGAAATCTCGCGGCTTGATCAGGTGTTTCAGATTTTTCCAGACGTGGATACAGCGCTGGCCGCAGCCTGAGCTAAAATCTCCAAAGTCCGGGCGACATTCACGGAAATGTCGAACTGCGCTGCACGTTGCGTATTTCTGGATTTTGCATCGGCGCGCCGTGCTGGATCGGACCAAAATTGAATCGCGTCGCGCAATCCTGTCACGTTGTTAGCGAGATCGACGGTCGAGCCGTGAACTCCGTTCTCAATAATTTCACTAAAGCCATTGCTGCGCGTCGTGATCACCGGCAGCCCGCAAGCGAGTGCTTCCAGGCACGCATTAGAAAACGGATCGTAAATCGTGGGCAGAATGAAAATGTCGGCCGCCGAGTAAATGCGCACGGGATCGGGAACCTCGCCGAGAAACTGAACATGTTTGGATTTGTAGTAACGCTGGTTTCCCCGACCGGCGACGAGCAAACGCATCTTGCGGTTATCACAGAGGGCCATCGCTGCAAT
>WNGJ01019015.1_pt1 | contig 10042 bp, 9 predicted proteins | sample 5400611 | NCBI WGS metagenome assembly WNGJ01 (sample SAMN13153375, study PRJNA577476) | soil metagenome | isolation source: 40 cm soil or saprolite under Garry oak tree replicate 1 | place: USA:California | collected 2016-06-15
CCAGCTCGCCGACGGCGAGCTCGCCCTCGTCGAGGAGCTCAAGGATGTGAAGCCGAGTTGGATCACCGAGGACGCGAAAGAAGCGCGCGGCGGCGGCGCGGTCGGGTGGCGCCAGAACGCCCGGAGACATATCTGGAAAGCAGGATATCACGTTCTTGTGAAAGTCACGCTCCAGTATTTCGACGGGTGTCCCCATTGGAAGCTGGCCGACGAGCGGCTGGCCAGGGTCCTTCACGGAGTGCCACGCGGCAAGGTGACGCGCGAGTACCAGCGCATCGACTCGCCCGAGACAGCGGAGCGAATCGGATTCCATGGCTCACCCACGATCCTCGTCGACGGTCGCGATCCGTTTGCCGGCGGCGCCGAGCCGGTCGGTATGACCTGTCAGGTTTACCGGACCGAGCAGGGCGCTCAAGGCGCCCCACCGAGGCTCAGTTTCCCAGTCACCGTTCGTCTCAGGTGCCGCCTGTTCGTTGCTCATCGTGCTCTCCTCTCTGTACTTGTCGACACGACTCAGGCAGTTGTCGCGTCCATCGTGTGCGTGCTGGCGGCGGCCTGGCTCGTTTTCACTTAGCCGTTCAGCCGCTCCTTTCGGAATTCGATGACAGTTCGCATCGTGTCGTTCGCGCCCGCTGCGCGGTTCATCGCCGGGCCGAGGCCCGGGAACAAGTCCATCACCGCCTTCAGCAACCGGCCAGGACCTGGCAGCACCACGGTCTCCGCCTTGTCCTTGAGGATCGCCGTCAGCACAGCGCGGCCGACCGCGCCGGCGGGTGACGTGCCCGCGCTCGGCAGCTTCAGGCCGACCTCTTTCGCGGTGCGGTCGCCCTGGCCGGCGTCGCGGATGGCGCCGAGGATCACGACCGACGCGCTCACTCCGCGCGCGCGGTAGTCGTTACGCAGGACGCGGGTGAAACCGATGAGGCCGTCCTTCGCCGCGGCGTACGCCTCGGTGTACGGAAACGAGACTCGGCCGGCGATCGACGAGATGTTGACGATGTGCCCGCGGCCCCGCGCCAGCATCCCCGGCAGCAGCGCGTGGACGAGGTGGATCGGCGCCAGCGCGTTGAGGGCGATGATCGCTTGGTTCTGGTCCCAGGTCATCGAGTCGAACTCGCGCTGCGGGTCGCCGCCGGCGTTGTTGACCAGGACGTCGATCCGGCCGTACGCACGCTCCGCCGCAGCGGCCATGGCCTCGAGCTGACGTGCGTCGGTCAGATCGGCCGGAATCGCCATCGCGTTGAGCTCCTCGGCCAGGGTCTCGATCTTGTTCCGCGACCGGCCCGTCAGAACGAGCCTGTAGCCGGCGCGCGCCAGATCGCGGGCGATGATCGGCCCGATACCACGTGAGGCGCCGGTGACGAGCGCAACTCCTGATTCCCTGCCCATCGAAACGATCTCCTTGGACTGTCGGCGCTCCGCACGCCCTTGACATCGACAATTGGTATTGCCAACGGTTTATTTCACCGATGATTAGTGGTTATTATGATGTCGATGGCGATGGACGGCTATCCAAAGGCACTGGCAGGCAGAGTCGGCTTCATGCTGGCCCGCGCCCACCTCATTGCCCGCGGCAAGGCGGACGCCGCCCTGGCCGAGGTCGGGCTGACGATGAAGGCATACGCAGCCCTGGCCACGGTCGTGAGTGACGGCGCGGTGTCGCAGCGGGCGCTGAGTCGGCGGATCGGAATGGACCCGGCGACGATGGTCGATGTCATCGACTCGCTCGAGCGGTTGGGGCACGTCGTCCGCCGCCGCAACCCTCGCGACCGGCGCGAGTACGCGCTGCGGGCGACGCCCAAGGGCCGAGTGCTTTTCGCACGCGCTGAGCGGGCAATCGCCGCGGCGGAGGCCCACACGCTCGGCGACATGAAGCCCGACGACGTGCATGCGTTGATGCAGCTGCTCGGGCGAATCGCCAACCCGCACACGGACTTCCCGGCTGCAGACGAGCAGGTCAATCGAGCCCTAGGCCGCTGAGCTCGCAGCTGATCTTCCACAGACGGGCGTGGCTGCGCCCTCCGAAGCGGCCGCTGACCGAAGCTCAACCGAGGAAACCAGATCATGCCGTACGTCGTGGACCTGCTTCACCGTTTCAACCGTCGGTCTGGAGTCTGTCAGACGGCGACAGCTTCGGACGTGCGCACTTCATCAGGACGTCTTCGCCGCAGAGAGCCTCGGTAGGCCGACGGCGTGCAGCCGAGGGTTCGCTGGAATGCTTTCGTGAAGCTCGATTCCGACTCATAGCCGACGCTGTGCATCGCTTCGGTGACCGACAGGCGTTCCGCCTCCAGAAGCTGCGGCTGCGCTCGGGCTCATCCACGAGTCACCTCAAGTGGTCCTGCACCAGGCCCGGCTTTATCGTTTCGGAGAGCGCCCACCTTCTTGGACACCTCCCCGGTCGGCTTCGCCGGCGCTTGATTCTGAATTCAGAAATTGGTTAAGGGGCCCGGACCGTGTTTGTGCACGTGTCCTCGCGTGACCGGCCGGCTCCTTGACTGCCCTTCGAGCTCGATTACAGCTGGCTTAGCGTCCTGGCGTGACCCCGCGAAACGGTTCGAATCCGGGAATGCGTTCTCCCGGCTATGACCGGCGATGGTCCGGATCCGACCAACGAAGTGGTCGAGTCCCCCAGTCAGTTGTCAGGGGTTCGACTACATTGGGGTGGGCCGCGGTGGACTCGAACCACCTCCTCCGCGGTAGAGCGGCCTGAGCGCCGTGCAGACCAGAGCGGCGAAAGCAGATTGGCCGAGCGCTGTGCCCGGTGTTATCAGGACGGCTCGAATGTAGACCGCCGCAAGGTGTCGTGCCGGTGCGGTGCGGCTTCTAATTCCCAGCCCCGCCCCCTCCGAAAGCGTGGCCAGCGGTTTGGGCGAGGTGAGCGACGTGCGGTAGCGACCTCTGGCCGCCGGCGGAGATTCGCACGGCCATGGGGACCATTGCGAGCCCGATCACGAAGTAGCACGTTGCTGCCAGCTCGATGGGTAGCTGAGCGTCACACGTACGGCGGGCACCAGGATGGACTGGCCGACGATCCAGCCGGCACGCGAGTAGCGAGTGGACGGGGATGGATCGCCCATTGACGCCCACGCAGCCGCGTGCTAATGGTGAGAAGTCGCGGGCCAGCGCCATCGTCAGAAGGCTCGCGCTTGGAGGTAGGAAGAGGACAAGGAGTGCCGGGGCTGATCCAAGACAACATGGCAGCCATCTCACGCGACGCGGCTCAGTGGGTGCTCGCCTCATGAGGGCGAACGATGGCTAGCCAATGAAAGTCCAGGCCCTCATCGTCGCCCTTGCAGTCTTGACACTGGCCGCGCCCGAGGCGCGGGCCGCGGCGCCGGTTCCGTTAGTGCGCGCGACGCACACGGTCGTGGCAACGCTGACCAGTCCACCAGGCTCCTCGCCGGCCGGGCTTGCTTTTGCCACACGCAGTGGCTTGCTCTTCGTCGCGAACATCTTCACCGACGATGTTTCCGTGATCGACCCGCGGACTCGGGCTGTCATAGACACCGTCAAGCTCGCTGGCGGGAATACGTGCGCTCATCCCTTGAGCGTTGGCTACGACAAAGCACACGACGTTATCTATGTCTCTTGTCAACAGTATCTGGACGTGACGGCGATTGACGGGACGACGCACCAGCCAATCGGCAGTCCGATCGAAGTCGGGTCGTCACCGTTCGGAATCGCCTACAACGAGCGCAACGGCGACGTTTACATCGTAATCGCGCACACGGACGAGGTCGTGGTCCTCGACGGTGCTACGCGGACCATCGTCGACCGCATACCCGTAGGCACTGCTCCGTTTGGAATCGCATATGACAGTCGGCGCGGTTTCCTCTACGTGACGAATTCGCAGTCGGACTCGGTCTCGGTGATCAACGGAGCCACGAACCAGGTCGTGCGCACGATACCCGTGGGGTCCTCTCCCCTAGGCGTTGTCTACGACAACCAGAACGACACCATCTACGTCTCGAATTACTTCAGCAGCAACGTCGTTGCAATCGACGCGGCAACGGGCCAGCTCGCCGCAGAGATCTTCGTTGAAGCGTTTCCATTCGGAATCGCGCTCAACCCGCGGGACGGCGATCTCTATGTGGCAACGCTCGGGGCGGGCACGGTCGACGTGATCGACACGACCATGAACGTGCTCGTTGAATCTGTCCCGCTCGGTTCGGGCGGAGTCTGGACGGCAACAGACCCCCGCACTGGGGACGTCTGGGTCACGCACGGGGACGCCGTCAGCGAACTCGCCGCGCGGCAGGGCCCACCGCTCATGCAGGTCAGTCCTGCCATGGTCAACTTCGGCGCTCAGCCGGTCGGCAGCGTCGAGAGCAAATTCGTGACCGTAACTAACGCGAGCGGCCGGCCCCTGCTCGTCGCCGTTACAACGGTCCACGTGCCCGACGACTTCTCTGCCGGCGGTGGACTACCGGGAAGCACGTGCCCATCACCCGACCAGGGTCTCCTCGGCGCCGGTGAGAGTTGCACGCAATTCGTCGGCTTCTTTCCATCGGAACCCTTCCTTGGCCAGCATGAGACGGGCTACCTCCAGGTCACCGCGTACGATCCGCTGAGCGGAGAGAATCTTGAGGAGGACTTCGTCGCGCTCAAGGGCATTCCCCGCTAGTCACATCGTAGAAGCGGATCCTCGCTTCCTCCAAATACTCGCCGTGCCTGGGGAGGTGCGCGCGCTGAAGGCGCGGTTTGGTGGCCTGTCGCGTGTACAACACGCGAGTCCCACTGCGGCTCGGCCTAATCCGGCGCACGACATGAGCCCAAGGAGGTGGTGCCAGAGTTCGCTGACGGCATCGACCTGTGCACAATTCGCGATGGTTCTTGCGGCTTTTCGACAGCGACGATGACGACGAACCACCGCTCGCGTCGGTGAAAGCTGTCAACGCCAGTCTGAAACTCCTCAGTTTTCGCCGGTCTGAAATTCCCCATCTCAGTACCGATTTCGTCTGAGCGCCGGTCTCAAATTCCCCACACGAGGCGCTGGCGTGACCAGGGTGCTGGTGGGCATGCTGAAGACGCCGGCACGCTCTTGTCTTTGAGCCGATAGCTCTCGCCCCTACGGCGCGGCGGTATGGAACGACGCGCGCAACGCCGCGGATTGCCCGGCGATAGATGCTTGGCGGATGTCGCTGCGCACGGGCGCCAGCGTGCCTCGACCTGCTCCTGAGCAGGATTGCCCCGCCAACTTCGGCAACTCCGACATCTCGGCGGCAGCTTCCCCGATCCGACCCCGTAACGCAAAGGGGGGCGCCCGACGGCGCCCCCGCACCTCTCCCGCCAGCGAGCCGGGTTCTGGGTCCCTACGGATGCACGGCCGCGGTATAGATGTCGAGCTGGTGGAGGGCGCCGTCGGGGTTGGTGCCGGTGCTGTTGGAGTTGTCGGACCAGGCCGGCCGCGCTTTACCACCGTAGAAGGCAAGCCCGGAGTAGTCACCGTAGTCGATCCCATTGCCCGAGTCGTGCGAGTTCGAGGTCCCTGCGCTGATCTGGACGTTGGCGCCAAACGTCGCGCCGCCGTCAGTGCTGAACGCGCCCCAGAGCTGGGCATCGTCGTTGGCGATCCCGTCGGTGTCCCCGGCGCCGCCGGTGCCGAGGTCACGCCTGGCGTCGTACCAGACGGCGGCTACGTTGCCTGAGGTCTGGTCGAGGGCGATCTTGGGCAGGAACTGGCTGTTGGGGGTCTGGTCGTCGTTGACACGCACGCCCTGGCTCCAGGTCGCGCCGTTGTCGTCGGAGAAGCGGACGAAGATGTCCGTGTTGTCGCTCTCGTTCTGAATCTCTTTGGTGTAGACGAGGTACACGCGGCCGTTGCGCGCCCCCCCGGTCCGGTCCCAGGCCAGGCCCGGCTCGGCGTCGATCGAACGGTCCCGCTGCGGCGGGATGAAGTCGAACCCGCCGACGTGTGTTTCGGCAACGAACACGCGGTCGCCGAAGCCGGCCGGTCCGAGGCCGTCAAGGTCGACGTTGACGAACAGCCTGCCACCGCCCTGGCCGCTCTCGGTGAGCGTGCAGACCTGCATCACCTGCCCCGTCGGCCCGATCGCGATGTCGCCGTACGTGCAGTTGTTGGTGCCTGGCACCACCTCGCCCTGAAAGAACGACCCGACCTGGCCGAAGCCTGCCACCGCGGCGCGCGTCGCGAACAGCGGCCCGCCGGCGTTGAAGATCACCCAGACCTCGCCCCTGGCCGCCGTGATCGTCGGCTGGTCGACGAACCGGAAAAGGCCGCGATTGTCGCCGCTGGTCTTGGTCGGCGTCCCCTTCGGCGGAGCGACGATATTGCCGACCAGGTTGAAGGTCAGGCCGCCGTCCGTGCTGAGGGCGATCGGGACGGTGTTTTCGACCTCGAAGAGATAGCTCATGAACAGATTGCCGAACTCATCGAAGGAGAGGGTCGGATCGCAGCACGCGTCACCGAGGTTGTCCTTGTCGCCGATCAGCTTGCGGGTCCACGTTGTGCCACCGTCGAAGCTGACTGCCTCGAACATGCCGGCGTCGAGCCCGGCCTCACGGTGCCCGACGTTGGTGACGATCACGATGTTTTTCGGGTTGGTCGGGTTGATGGCGATCGCCTCCTCGGACTCGTTCAGGGGGCGCTGGCTGGCGTCGATGTTGAGCAGGCCGCTCTTCGCGGCCGCCGTGCCGGGGGGGAGCATGGCAATCAAACCGACGAGGATCAAGAGGCCGGGTGCGGGCAGCCTGCGCATGGCGTCCTCCTTAAATCGTGGCCGGAGAAACTGAGTGTATTGGCGACCGTTCTCCGCGTGCAATGCGCGGCCGATCGGCGCACTTTGGATCACCGACGATCCTCGTCGGCGGTCGCGATCCGTTTGCCACGGGCGCCGAGTAGGTGCACATGATGTGCCGCATCTACGCGACCGACGTGGGTCGTCAAGGGGCTCCCACCGAGTCTCAGCTCCGGGGAGAGTTCTCCTAGCGACCTCGAGGCCTAACGGGCTCTCTTACGCGCGAGGTAATCGGTGGAGCGGCCCGGGCACCGGTGTGTAGCGGACCGCTCCTGGTGCTCGATTGCTAACTCGCCTGAATGATGACGTTGTCTCCGCCGTCCGTGTGGTTGAAGTTCACGATCCCGGGGACGACCAGCATCACACCCTCACCCGCTTTCGCGTCGATGCTGTTGGGCGGGTTGGGCCCGATGATGCAGATCACGGTCATGGTTCCCGGCAGCTCCCCGATGGGCGTCGTGAGCGTGACGCTCATCTTCACCGCCCCACCGCAGAAGTTGGGTGGCAGGATTACGTCACCGTCAGGAAAGTGGACGATCCCACAACCGTAGGACTGGTAGTTGAGTAGCTCGTCCGCCCTCCAGGTGCCTGCGCCTTTGACAGTGCCGCCGCTGTCCGTGTGCGTGAAATGTGCCTGCGCCTTTGACAGTGCCGCCGCTGTCCGTGTGCGTGAAATGCGCGCGGTAAAGGTGTCCGCCTCCATTCTGGCGCAGCTCCCGAGCAATTTCCCCGGCTGCCAACGGCTTCAAACGGCCTGGTTTAGACCCCGGCCTGGAGCCTGGTTTAGACCCCGGATGGAGCGTGGTATGTCACCTGCAAGCGATCCGACTGGTTCATCAAAAACAGGAGGTGTAGGAAAGATGGCGTTGAGTCGCTGGAGTCCGATGGGAGAGCTGGCCGGCCTGCATACAGCTATGGACAGGCTGTTCAGCGACTTCTTTGGCGGGCCTTTGCTGGAGAGTGGCGAGACCGGCTCGCGTACCTGGTACCTGCCGATCGACGTGGTCGACCAGGGCCAGACGTATGAGGTCAAGGCCGCCGTACCAGGGTTCTCGCCGGAGGAGGTCGAGCTGACCTACTCCGACGGAATGCTGAACATCTCAGCACAGCACAAGCAGGAGTCGAGCTCTAAACAAGGCAATTATCTGCGCCGCGAGCTGACCTACGGCAGCTTTGCGCGCAGCGTCCAACTGCCGGGCGACGTCAAGGAGGACCAGATCAAGGCAAGCTTCGAGAACGGCATCCTGGTAATCGACATTCCCAAGGTGCCGGTGGCGCAGCCGCGCAAGATCGCGATCGGCGGCAAGTCGCAAAAGCAGCTGGTCGGAGTCGGTTCGCAGAGCTAGACGTTGTCTTGGAAGGGCCGGGTTGCCGGCCCTTCCAGTTCCGAGGGGCCGTAGCACTTCGCGTCGACCTCCGTCGCCCCATCGTCATCGTCCTCGCTCTCGCCCTTGCCAGTCGGGGTGGCGATGACCGCTACCCGGGAGAGAACAGCCTCTTCGCACAGAGACTTCGCGCGGGCGGACATGTGGTGACACCGACGTTGTGCAGGGTGGGCACCGTTGGCGCGCCTGGACCACCTTGCTGTCGAACAGCCTCAAAACTCCTGGGTACCAGCTAGGGCAGCAGACTCAGGCCCGGCCTCGACGCAGGAGTTAGGTGTGGCCCTGGAATGGGCCCGGCGCAAACCTTACTGAGGCCGGTCGGCGCCCGGCGAGCGCTTGGCCTGGTCGCGTGCCCAGGGCCACCCTAGTCAATTTTTCCTTGGGCAAAGGCCGGTGTCAAGAGCATCGCCTCGGATCAGCAGACTGTAAGAATGGAGGTCCTGAAGATCTGATCCTCACAATCGAACTGGCCAAAGGGCGACGTTTCGCGAGCCTCGGCTCCGGGGCTCACGAGCCAGCCGCCGGATCTGGGTCATCAGCTCAGCACGCGCATCGGTCACCAACCAGGCAGGGAGCCGGCCGCGGGGGATCGCTTCCTGGGCCACCGTCCGCGTCACCACGCCCGATCTCCAGCGGATCAGAAGGCCCGCCGGGGCAAGATCGTGGTGAGTTGGCCGCACCAACACCCCATGGTTGTCAACATCGGTGCCGCGCACATCTGCACACTCAATTCTGGGTGAACGTCGGGGTGGCCCGAGCTCGGATTCTTCAGAACCGGCCGCCGGTCGGGGTGCGTCTTTTCGAGCACACCGCCGACCTGGGGATCGAGGTCTGGGCGCCTTCGCTCGAAAGCTGCTTTGCGCGCGCCGCGGCGGGCATGTTTGCCTCCTTTATTGCTTTAGGCCCGCGGAACGGCGCGGAGCAGTCGGTCCGTGTCGAGGTGAGCGCCGATGGGGTCGAAGAGCTGATGGTGTCCTGGCTCGAGGAGCTCCTATTCGAATCCGAGGTCAAAGGGATTGCGCTGCATTCATTCGAGGTTCAAAGCGTCGTCGCATCGCACGCCGTGGGTCTGGCCCTGGGCCCGGCATTCGGCCCCGCCTCGACCCAGGTCGGCCCCGTGATTAAGGCGGTGACCAGACATGGGCTCGAGGTCCGCCGCGCCGGCCGACACTGGCGCGCTCGAATCATCTTCGACGTCTGAAAAGGTCAACCTTTGAGGACGCCGATCGGACACAGCCGCGCCACAGGCCGCGACAGGCCGGCGCCCTCGCACGCGCGTACCACTTCGTCGACGTCTTTGTAAGCGTCTGGACTTTCCTCGGGCAGCGAAGCGACCGACCGTGTCTCCACCTGTATTCCCTGCCTTTGAAGCGAGCGCCGCAGCTGCACCCCGTCGCCCGTACGCCTTGCGGCGTGGCGGCTCATCGCGCGTCCGGCGCCGTGGCACGTCGAGAAGAACGCATCGTTGCTGCTCTCACCCACCAACACGTAAGACGCGGTGCCCATCGAACCAGGCACCAGCACCGGCTGCCCGACCTCGCGGTAGACGCCGGGCAGGTCAGGATGCCCCGCGGGCAGGGCACGCGTGGCGCCTTTGCGGTGGACGCATAGCTCGACACGCGAAGCGCCGACTTGATGCGACTCCAGCTTGGCGAGATTGTGTGAAACGTCATAGACGACGGAAATCTGACTGCGGCCGAGCGCGGCTTCGAAAACCCGACGGACCGCCCACGTCAGCAGCTGCCGGTTGGCTCGGCCGAAGTTGGCTGCGGCGGCCATTGCCGACAGGTAGCGCTCACCGTGCGTCGAGCGGACCGGGGCGGCCGCCAATTGCGGATCGGGCAGTTCGATGTGGTACGACTCCAGCGCCTTCAACATCTCCCGTACGTGGTCGCC